>ERZ1370068.3350-contig-2462_pt1 | contig 168505 bp, 241 predicted proteins | sample MGYA00561227_ERZ1370068 | MGnify/ENA primary metagenome ERZ1370068 (study PRJEB38410, sample SAMEA6850437) | metagenome | study: Metagenomic assessment of the ecological functions of the soil: analysis of the soil microbiota associated with the... | reverse complement strand
TCAGTAGCGCTGCGCAATTCCGTTACGTAGCCCCATCGCGCCGGACGGCTTGCGGTCGCGCCGTTGACTCGTCGGAGACTGAAGCAGGAGGCGAGAGCAAAGAAGAACACCAGTTGGAATAAGTCGTGGGCGATCGTCAGCTCGTCGACGCAAAGAGCAGGGACCGGTGTCCACACCATCCGACACCCATTACGACGATGTTCCAAGCGAGCGATGCCGCCGCTTTGGGTTGGAAACAGTCGGTGCAGTCGCGGATGTCATTGGCACGGACAGCGCGCAAACCACCACCTGCAGGCGACACCTTCCGATTACCCGCGGCGCAGACAATCTTCCAGCTCGGCGCGAACTGCCTGCCCAAGCCCGGAAGACAAGCGTGCGGTCGGGCTGCCAGCAGCGACACCGGGATTGGTCGTAAAGCTCCGTCGCTGATGATCAGCAGCGCCACGATCGCCACGAGCCTGGGGAAAACAGAGAACATTCGCCTCCAGCGCCCAAACGTCGGCGCTCATAGAAGCCACCATCAACGCTCGACGATTGCCCCAACACAAGGCCGGGAGGACGTTTCCGGTTGCAAGACCCCACCTGACGCGCTGCGCGCCCAGGGCCACCGAGAGCGGACCCGCCGCCGGCAGTTCGTAGATCGAGATTCTAGCGCGCGCGCATCGACCGAGCATAGAGCGTGCTCTCGCCCTCGTCCTGGACCGCAGCCATTCACCTGGGCCGCCATCAGATCGCGGCGACGGCGTCCGGCGTCGTTGGGCAGCCCGAGAACGGGGTTGACGCGGCCGCTTGCCGAGGAGCGGCAGCTATCGCCGGCGCCAGAACGTAGCCGCCGGTGTAGCGATCGCCTGACGCTGCTGACGCCAGCGCGCGGCTGGAACGCCAGGGTCGTACATCGCCGCCATCCGGCGAGCGTGCCGCCCACGACGCCCGCGACCCACGTTCCATTGCTCGACCACGGGTTTGCTGGTCCGGCCGCCGAGGCTCCACCGACCTCCAGCGCACCCGTCGAGTGGCGTTCCGTCCAGCCGGAGGTCCGCGGCGCGAACGCCCGTGCGGGCTTTACCACGGGCTCGTCGCCGGCGGGAAGGCGCTCGAATGGTCAGTCGGACGAGGCCACGAATGTGAAGCTGTTGCGGGTGGCGAAAATCACCTGGACGAAGAATTGGCGATCGGGCGCTGACTGCCACGCGAACGCACCGCTGGTCGCGGTTGCAACTTCGGCCTGCGCCGACGCCGTTCAGGAAATAGGCGGGATCAGTTGCAAGCGGATCATTCGGGAAGGGAGTCACGGCAAGCGCGCGGTCGGGAAAGACATCGGCAGCGGCCATGGACGGATTCCGGTAGCCATTCGCTGGCCCGCTGTCGGATTGCGGAAGACATTGTCGGCGACCACGACTCGGCGGAGGCTGACACTGGACTCGTCAGGTTGTGAAGCGCCGGGAATGCGGCGTCTTGACGGGGTCGCTACGCAGCGCGGTCCAACGCTCCGCGAACCTCTGGCAATCGATCGTCCGCACAGGCAGTGTTCCACTTCTGCTCCGCCAGGCTCCTAGCGCGGCCGTCCACGTTCAGTCCCGGTCGCTCGCATCCGCCGGTGTGCTGCGGCTGAGGCTGTACCGCGCGGTCGCCTACGGACCGCGGAATTCGTCACATGCACGATGAAATTGATCACCCCGCACAATGGCGTCGCTGCTGTAGAATCAGCCGAACGCGCCGATCCCCTTCAGCACTTCGACCCGCTCGATCGCCGCAAGCGGAATCACGGTGAGGTCCGTGACGGTGCCCTGGCGGCGCGTAGTTCGCGATTCGTCCGCCCGACCTGACCAGAGACGAGCGTCCGTTGGCGCCGTGAGTCCTCGCAACGCGGGCGGCCGCTTGGCGCATAAAGCCGGGGTAGCCGTTCTCCGTGAAGTTGCCCCGTAGCTCACGTTCGCCCGAGATCGTCTGGGCGAGATCGGCGGTATGGTCTTGATGATTCGCGCGCTCGACGTTTCTTCGCTATGCGCATGATCGGCGGGACCGGGAACTGCGGTCTCGCGGTCGATCGTCGGGGATGTTTGCTCCCTCGTCACGAACACCTGCGTCGAGGCCGGGACTGCCGGGCCGACGTCACCGCGCGCCACTGCAATCCCGGGATCTCCGATGCCCGGTGCAGCGCGCGTGCCAGCACGCCCGACATCGCGCTTCCACGGAGTGCATTCCGAGCACCGGCGCATGGCGTGCTCCGGCGAGGAAACTCGAGCACGGCTTCCGTTTGGCCCGCTTCGGGCCGCGAGAGGGCAGAGGCGGGCTTCGTCGCCGCAGCCAGGCGCGGCGAGCCGCTCGCGCAAACCGGTCGATTTCCGCTCACGCTCGTCACCCCGGGGCGACTGTTCCGGACCCGCGGATCAATATCCGCGATCGGACTCCCTCGCCTGCGCGTGGGCCGCATCTACGAATCAGGCGTCGAGGAGTGCCACTCCGCGAACCCCTCGCGAGAGCGCGCGTGTTCGATCAGCGTGCAGAAGCGGCGTCGCAGGCATGCGGGCGTCAGCCCACTCCGGCGCCGTTCGTCCTCGATCGTGAACGCCAGGTCAGCAATCGTCCATCCTCGCAGCCTGGCGATCGGCGAGGTAGGCACGAGTCAACAAGAACAATTGCCCAACCGTGGAGGAGGCTGCCGCGCCACGCGGCACGGCGCGTGCAGGTAGGCGATGAGGGCGTCGAGCAGCTCTTTCGCCTGGTCGCCGCATCCTCGCATAGAGACGCCTGGCTCGCCAACAGCATTCGGGCAGGAACTTCTGGCTCGATCCGCGCCTGCATGGCCTGAAGCTCCGACCTCGATGCTTCCCCGTTCCGCCAGGATCCGTTGAATCAGCCGCCGCGTGCGTCGCGGCATGCGCGCGCTGCGCCCGCCGGCGATCGTTTGATCACCCAGATCGTCGCCCCCGACCGCGGAGCAGCTCGAAGAAAACGCTGAGCCTAGAACCGATTCCGTTCACCGGCGGCTGCACCGCGGCGCTCGCAGCCAGGCTGACGAGGACCCCACACGCAGGGTAGGTGCGCGCGGCTTCTGATGGCGAGCGACCGGGCGAGCGCCGCAAGCGCGTAGGCACCGCGGCGATCGGAGGTCCACTTTCCCGTCATCCGATCCGGCGACGACGATAACGCCGGCAGCCAGCGCGAAATAGCCTGGATGCTCGGTCGCCGATGGCGCATTAGAAAGGGTGCGACGCGTGGATGTCGGGATCGTCACGACGCGCGTGCGATAAACGTGCATCGCGCGAACCCGGAGCAGCAGCGTCGTCGCGATCTGCTCGCCGCGCGTATGCCGCGCCAGGCCTCCAGCACCATGCGCAGTGTCCGGGCTGTCAGGGCGACGGGCTGCGAGCGCGGTGCCCGTTTACCGCATTCATTGAACGCTTGCAACGGCGGGCGCCCGTCGCCAGACGTGAACGGCGATGTGATGCGCCACCACGCCCTGCGTGCATGTTCTTCCGCCAGGGTCAGGCGACGTCAGACTGCCATCATCGCCGCGAGACGGCTGCGATGTCGATGAACCCGTGTCCCTTGCCCCAGCGATCACGCGAAGCCGCGCCCGGAGTCCGCAGGCGCTGGAGCTGTAACTCGTCGTGCCTTGCTCCTCCCTTCGCGCTGATGCTGATCGCATTCCACCTCGCGCGGGGCGCGCCCGCGCTTGAACGAACGTTCTCGACCGGGGCCATCAGCGACAGAGCTGGTGGAAAGGGCACATCGCGCAGCACTTCGGGGAATGTCGATCTCGGCGTGCAAGCCGCCCGCCCATGCGCATGCTCACTGGATTTACAGACATGCCGCAGTAGGCCAGCCGCCGCCGCGCGCCAGTAGTCGGAGCCGGGCGGCGCGCTAATCTGGGGCAATGCCGCCGCGAGGTACCTGCACCACGGTGTCGAGCATCCTCTCCGCGTCGGGCAGCGACGTTCCGTAGCGCCCGCGGACGGTTTGCGAGCTGATGTTGAAGAGAAATGCGGCTCTGATCGGCTGCCTGCAGCATCTTGATGGCGGGCTTCGTCCATTCTCTGCACGTGAATCTCGCGCTCCCGTTCCACGCTGGCCTCGCGCGCTGGCGTCTCGTCGGCTCTTCGTCAGCCGCGCGCAGGAACACGAATACCGCCGCCACCAGAGCACAGCGAAGTGCCACGTACCTGGCACCATCGCGACGAGCGCCGGGTCGAGCCGGGATTCATGCTCCACATAGGGCCCAGCCGGCCCCGCCCCTCGACCGCCATCATCAACAGCGACCCCTGCGACGCTGGGAACTGGCCACGGCCAATGCGCAAGGCGCCAGCGTAGCGTCGCAATGGCGGCTTGCGCGGGCCCACGCCGGTGCGTCACCACGACGGCGATCGCTGCCGGGACCGGGCGACGATCAGGCCCAGTGCGCGGCCGCCTGCACTGTCCTGACCAGCCAGTCGACAAGCTAATGCGGACACCTTGGCGAGCATGCAGATCGAGGTCAGAGGCTCGGGCTCGTCCGCCGTGCCCGCATTGGATGAGGCAAAGAAGTGCGATGAGGCCCATGCCTTTCAAGGTCAGGCCTGCAAGCCAACCATCCTGGACGCGTGCGCGTTCCCGTCTCCGGACCGGACGGCGGTGCAGTCGATTCCCCCACGGGTATCGCCTGATCTCGAACATCTCCAGCTTGAACAGATGGCCGCCGTAGGGCTCTCGCTCACCGCCAGCGTCTCCTTGCGCTCCTTCAGCTTGACGCGGAGCTGGCCGCCAAGATCCCGGTCAGGCCTGCGGCGACTGCGTTGATGTTGACGACCGTGCCCCGATGAATCTGCCAAGAACGCCCGCGGATCGAGCACTTCGGTCAGGTCCTTGATGGCTCGTCGGCTGGCAGGCCGACTCCTGCTGCGCCGTGACGACCACTGTGTGCTGGCTCCTCCCGCACGAAAGCAACAGATCTCCTCGACAGTGATGATGAGACGAAGCTCCATCGCCCCGGGCGCCGTGATCCAGCGCAAGCACTCCTTCGCGAGTTGCCGCGCCGCTACCAGCACATCGAGCAGGCGCCCGTCGAACAGGACAGGTGCGCCGCCGTGCCGTCTCCTGCAATCGCGCGACCGTTGGCGTGGCGAGGCAGCGCGGGCGAAAGAACGGCTGCGCTTACGTAGTCCCACCGCGCCCTCCCTCGAAAGCCGCCACCGCGTGGCTGGTCGTAGGCGGTGACAAGACGACGATAGCGGCGCACTGCCCGCTCGCCTGCTTCGCCACCTTCCAGCCCGGAAATCCCCGGCATCTCGATGTCCAGGAAAAGGATGCTCGGGGCGTGCTGGTGAATTGCCTGCACCGCCTCGAATCCGTCCTCGGCCTCCGCGCAGATCGAAAGCTCCGGCCAGAGGTGCGCGAGGGTCTTGCGCAACTCTGCCCGCAAGACCGGCTCGTCTTGCGGCGATCACGGCTTTTTCAATGCATCCATCGGCGCCTCCCCTTTTTCGCCGGTATACAGCATCGCCCTGTGGCAACCAAGGTGTAGCGTGGCACGCTCTCTTCCGCGCATGGGACGGCGAACGCGCACGCAGCACTTTGAAGGCCGCGATGGGGAGCATCCCTGCATCACCAGTCTGCGCCTGTCCGGCGCAATGCCACCAGTTGCGATGAAACCCGGTGAAGCGGTGTGAGTTGCCTCAGCGGGCGATGAATTCCCGAGCATGGGATCCCTCCGGCGTTGCAGCGCTTCCGGTACGACAGCGAAGAGTGCCGCGCGTCGGTAACGTCGCGACGCGAGATCGAGCAACCCCGCCGCAAACCGGTGAAATTCGTCGGCCAAGCGCCGGCATTCACACCGACATCTGCCGAATCCGTCGCCAAATTGCACCGCGGCCGCTGCGCCTGCACACTGCACAAAGCAAGAAACTGCTGTCGAGCGAACCGGAGCGCGCGCGACGTCGACGTCGCCAGCCGTCATGAGCTGGATGCCGCCGGTAGCGGTATGTCCCTTTGTCCGTTTCGAACCTCATAGGAGCCTCGGCATGAAACCAATCGTTGGACTGACGTTCGCAGCCTTGTCGGCGTCGTTCGCAGTATCCCGCGCCACTGGTGGTCGGCGCATCGGATGCCGTCGCCCAGACACCGTACACGGTGGTGATGACGCGGCCTCGACAACCCGCGAGGTCTTGCGTTCGCCCCGAATGGAGCGCTGTGGGTAACGGAGGCGGGCCGGGGCAGGGAGCGGCCTTGCGCGATCAATGGCGCCGGCGAAACTCGCTGCTATGGAAATACCGGCGCGGTCAGTCAGCTCTGGAAAGTGCAGCGCAGTCCCGCGTCGCGGAAGGCATGCCCTCGCACGCGCTCGCCGACGGATCGCAGGCGGGCGGGCCGAACGGCATCTCGTTTCAGGGGCACGGCCTCACATCACGCTGGGGCTCCGGAGGCGGCATCGAGTACGCGAGACCCTCTGGCAGCGATTTCCTCGGCACCCTCATTGTCATGACCTTCAGCGGCAAGTGGAAAGTCAGCGCCGACGTCGCGCTCCACGAATTCGACGAGAGCCCGGCCGGCGGTCCCATTGATTCGAACCCGTTCAGCGTTCTCGCTGCCGAGCCTGGCGGCCGTTGTGGTCGCCGACGCCGGCGCAGAACGCACTGCTGAGCGTCGGCGCAAACGGCAGGGTCGAAACGCTGGCGGTGTTCCGCCGATGCCCAATCCGACGCCCGTCAGCGCCCCATGATCGAACCGGTCCCGACCAGCGTTGTCCGCGGTCCCGATGGCGCGCTCTATGTCGGCCAATTGACGGGGTTCCCATTCGTACCGGGACTGGCGAACATCTACCGCGTGGTGCCGGGGCAGAACCCTGGTGGTCCATTGCTCAGGATTCAGAACATCGTCAGCATGGCTTTCGAACCCGGCGGAAATCTCTACCTCGTCCGTCGAGCATGCGACCGGCGGACTCTTCTTCCCGCCCAACTCTGGCCGACTGTCTCGTGTCGCTCCGAACTGCGCGCGCGTCCCAGTGCTGGAAGGACTCGATCGCCCGACCGCGGTCGCCGTAGGCCGACGGAGCGATCCACGTGACCGAATCACGGCATCCTCAGCGCCGGGCGCCAGGCGAGGTGCTGAAGATCGCACATAGGCGCGTAGCGGCCGAGCCTCCCGGCGAGTCAGTAGGACCTCCGGGAGGCTTCGTCGATAACGTTTGGCTGCGTTCGGATCGGCGCATGCTCGCACAGTCGCGCCTATGCCGGGGGCTGTTCGTTGAGCGTTTGAGAGGACGCGATGATTGCGGTGATGACTTACCGCCTCGCCCCGAACCACTCCATCGGATTTGCGTTGTTAGTCGCCGCGCGGCGCAACCGCGCAAGCAGCGCAGCGCGTCGTCAATCGCTGGTTGGTACTGACGATGCGACTCCGGCGATCGTCGACTGTGGGCGAAGGCAACTCGCGGGCAAAAGCGGTCGTCATTGGAGTAGACGCGGAACGGCTTGGCGCAAGGGTCAGCTCACCGATATTCTTGTCGAAAGAATTTACATTCACCCGTCAACCATAGGGCCGCTGGTTGCCTGTCGACACCCAAGGCTTTTTGCTGTGAAAAACAACAATGGAAGGTTTCTTGGGGTGCGCATCTTGCTTTGCCATGAATTGGGCACCAATCACCATGGAAGCAGCCGAGAGCGCTTGTTCTCCCGCGCAATCGCCGTGCAATCCCTCACGAGAAGGAAATAGTCTCATGATGCGTTCAACCCTGTGGTCGATGCGGAATGTGGTACGAATCGGGATGCATTTCTCCCCTGCTGAGTGGATTGATGCTCGCTGTCGTGGCCGTGCGCGCCGAACCGATATTCGGTCTTACGACGACGAACAGCATCGTGAGGTTCGAGCAGTGCGACGCCCGGCTCCGTGTCCGCTCCGATATCAGTTACCGGCATTGGTGCTGAGACGCTCCTCGACATCGACATCCGTCCGGCGAACGGCGCACTCTATGCCCTGAGCAACCTGGGTAACCTCTATTCGATCAACGTGACTACCGGAGCGGCGATCTTGAGCGCGAATCTCGCGGGTGTCATCCTTGACCCTAACGCCACACGGTTTGGCATCGATTTCAACCCGACGGTGGACCGGCTCCGGATCGTGAGCAACACCGGACAAAACCTGCGACTGACCCCCGGTTCCAGGCGCCACAACCATCGATAGCCCTCTGAACGGAGCAGGCCACGGGCGCGAGTGTCCGCGTGCGCGTACACCAACAATGACACCGATCCGGCGACCGGGACGGTGCTCTTTATCTCGGTCCGAGCACGCCTAACACCACGCTTCACTACGTCCAACCCGAACGGCGGCGTGCTCCAGCACCGTGGGAGCGATGGGGCTCACCAGCTCTCAGAACGTTGGTTTTGATATTTCGGGTCTCTCGGAAATCGCCTTCGCATCGCTTACAAAGTCCCACGGGCGGTGGATCTTCCCTCTACGAAATCAATCTAGGCACCGGCGCCGCCGCCCTTATCGGAAGCATAGACACGGGGATGGTCCTTCGCGGTATTGCGGCGTCACCGGCAGTGGACGCCAGCACGGTCCCGGGCTGGGTACGCTTTCGGCAATCGGCCTGGGACTCTTCTCCATGCTCCTTGGTGGGCGCCGTCGGCCGTCGCGAAAAGCGGTCGACGATCACTGCCTCCCCTCCAGCAAGAACCCGTCATCGCGCAGAGTGACCGGTGAGCTTCACTTCGACGTTCTGGGCGGCATCGAGACCCGCGTAGTACTCGCGCAGGACGGCGAGCACTTCGGGCCGGCTGAATTCGGGCGGCACGTCGGCGCCTTCGGACAGCCATTTGCGGAGCTTGGTCCCGGACACGAGCAAGCGGTCGGCGTCCGCATGCGGGCACGTGCGGCCGGTGGCCATGCCGCCGCAGCGATAGCACCAGAACGTCCAGTCGATCTTGAGCGGCTTCGATCTCGAGCGATCCCTTCGGAATCGCGTCGAAGATGTGGTGCGCGTCGAACGGGCCGTAGTAGCTGCCCACGCCCGCGTGGTCGCGTCCGACGAGCAGGTGCGAGCAGCCGTAGTTCTGCCGGAAGAGGGCGTGGAGCAGCGCCTCGCGCGGTCCGGCGTAGCGCATGTCGAGCGGATAGCCCGCCTGCACGACGGTGCCTTCGCACGAAGTAATTGTCGGCGAGCACGCGCGATCGCCCTCGTGCGCACCTCGGCCGGAATGTCGCCGGGCTTCAGCGCACCCAGCAGCGAGTGAATGAGCACGCCGTCGCACACCTCGACGGCGATCTTGACGAGGTGTTCGTGCGAGCGGTGCATCGGGATTGCGCGTCTGGAAGGCCGCGATCTTCGACCAGCCGAGCGACGTGAACATCGTGCCCGCGTCTGCGGCGGGCGTCATGAAGAGCGCACCGTACTTCTGCGCGAAATCCGCCCGTCGACAGCACGCGCAGCGGGCCTGCGAGATTGACCTCGTCCTGCTCCAGCACCATCTTCGCGCCCGGATGCTCGGGATCGTTCGCGCGGAACACCGTCGCGCATTCGTGCGCCTTGTCGATCGCGTAGCGTCTCGGTGACGGTCATCGTCGCGAGGCATTCGCCGTTGTCCGGGTCGATGAGCGCGATGTCCTGTCCGGGCGCAATCGTCGCTGCGAATCGGCGCATCGGCCGACAGCGTGATCGGTATCGGCCAGAAGACGCCCTCGGCCGTGCGCATCACATCGCAGACGCCTTGCCAGTCGGCGTGCGTCATGAAGCCGCCAACGGCGTGAACCCGCCGATGCCCAGCATGATGATGTCGCCCTTTTCGCGCGAGCTGACGCGAAGCTGCGGCAGGCGTCGCCGCGCGCGCGAGCTCGGCCACGCCGTGCTTCGCCTTCGAGCAGCAGGGGGCGCAATGCGCTCCCGCCGTGAGGGTTGACGAGCGGCATGACTACCGGTGGCTCATGAGTCAGGAGACGAGGTCAGGGTTTTGCCAGCGCGGATCGGCCGATTCTATGCGAACGATGATAGTAATACGGCCTGGAGCTATCAGGTGGTCGGGCCAGCCTAACGCATCTGTCTAGCCTCGTAACGTCGGTGAGGTCGACTCGCGGCGCGGCGCGCAACGCGCGCAGCACGGCGAGAGCGCGGTGCGCGCGATCGCGCGTCCCAGCCGCCGTAACATGCAATTGGCGATGAACTTCGCCTCGAGCGCTGCGGCCGACATCGGCTCTTCGCGCCCGCCGCGAAAATGTCCCTGGCTGGCCTCGCGCACTTCGCCGGTCTTGAGCGTGACGCGCAGGTGGCCGGTGAACTGGCGCGGGTAGGGATTGTCCGGATCGACGACGTAGCGCACCTTGCCCGCAAGCGCGCGCACCGCGGGTCGTGCACCACCGCTTCTTCGTAATCGACGAGGCCGGCATCGCCGCGCAACATGCCGACCGCGATGGCGTAGGGAATGCTGAACTTGGCGGCATAGCCGTTGGGCGGATTCTGCTTGGCCGCGAGCGGTTCCCACAGGCGGTGCACGATGCCCTCGGCGGTCTTGCATTCGATCGACGGCCACGTCGCCGGGCGCAACACCTTCGGCCACGAGCTTGCGCGCGCAGTCGATGTAGGGATGCGCCATCGGTGCCGCAGGCGTAGGGCTTGAAGGCGATGTCGGCGCAGAGCCATTGCTTGCCCGCGCCGTCGAGCATGGCATGTGAAGTCGCAGCCGTCGCTGTTGGCGAAGGCATGAAAGAAGCCGTGCTCGCCTTCGAACAGCGTGCGCGGACCGGTGAAGCCCGCCTGCGCCATGCGCGCGGCGCGATAGCCCGCCTGCGCCGCCCAGCCCGGATGCATGCGCTTGGTCCAGGCGCCTTCGGCGAGGTATTCGATGATGCCCGAGGCCATGCTGCCGGCGATGCCCAGCGCGTTGAACCATTGCGTGTCATCGAGACGCAGCGCCGAGGCCACGCCCGCCGCCGCGCCCAGCGCGCCGAACACCGCGGTCGGATGAAACCCTGCCTTGTGCACGCGCTTGGGCGCGACCAGGCACAGGCGGCACATGACTTCGCAACCCACCGCGATGCCGCGCGCCGCGTCGCTGCCCGCGAGGCCGTGCTGCTCGGCGCGCGGCGAGCACGCGCCGGGATGATCACCGCGCCGGCGTGCACCGGGCCGCCCTCGAAGGTGTCGTCGTAATCCTCGCCGTGCGCGGCGGTGCCGTTGCACAGCGCCGCGGTGGCAACGTTGAAGCCGCCGGCGTGGCCGATCAGCGGTGCACGCGCCGGGTTCCGCCGTCGCGCGCAGCGCGGCCGCGCAGATAGTCGCTGATTGCGCGCGGCCACGCACAGGCCGGCAACATCCATCAGCACCGCATCGCACATGCCGCGCCACGGCGGCCGGAAGCGTTGGCGGCATGGCGGAGAAGGCCGCGGCGAGCTGCTCCGAGACGGAAACTTTCGGGAGCGTCATGCGTGGTTCCTGTTGCCGTATCGCTTATTCGGCTTCGATCTTGCTGGCGCGCGCGACCGCCGTCCAGTGCGCGATCTCGTCGGCGATGTACTTGCCGAACTGCGGCGGCGTCATCGGCATCACCGTTGAGCGCCTCCGCGTTGAACGTGTCGCGCAGGTCGGGCGAGGCGAGCACCTTGTTGATTTCCTCGTTGAGCTTCCTGGTGATGGCCTCGGGCAGTTTCGCCGGCCCGACGATGCCGTACCAGGTGAGGCCGTTGAAGCCCTCGTAGCCGGATTCCTTGAACGTCGGCACATCGGGCAGCAGCGGCTGGCGCTTGTCGCCCGTCACGGCGAGCGGCTTGAACGCGCCCGAGCGCACGTGCGGCAGCGCGGCGGCGAGCCCCGGAAAGATCACCTGGATCTGCCCGCCCATCGCATCGGTGAATGCCTGGCCGATGCTCCGATAGGGCACGGCCAGGCTGGGCACGCCGGACGCGTGCTTGAACTGCTCCATCAGCAGGTGGTTGAGCGTGCCCGACGCCCGAGGTGCCGTAGTCGACCTTGCGCGGATTGGCCTTGGCGTAAGCGACGAATTCCTGCAGCGTGTTGACCGGCACCGCGCGCGCCACGACCAGCACGTTGGGCGTGCCGCCGAGCATGGCGATGGGCGTGAAATCCTTGACGGCGTCGTAGCCGAGATTGCGTTTCACCGCGGGGTTGGTGGCGTGCGTGGCCACGTAGCCGATCATCAGCGTGTAGCCGTCCGGCTGCGCGCGCGCGGTCATCTGCGTCGCGATCGCGCCGCCGGCGCCCGCCTGGTTCTCGACCACGAAGGCCTGGCCCATGGCGACGCGCAGCTTGTCGGCGATGATGCGCGCCACCAGGTCCACGCCGCCGCCGGGCGCCTGCGGCGCGATGATTTTCACCGACCGGTTGGGATAGGTATCCTGGCCGCGACCGGCGCTCCGACTGCGATGATCGCCAGCGCCGACAGCGACGCCAGCGCAGCTCTACCGCACCAGCTCGATTTCGCTCGGCCGCCAGGATCTTGTCGAAGAACGGTTCGAGCGGGCTGTAGAGGCGCAGGATCACGAACCAGCCCTTGCCGGGCATCGTCTGGATCCAGTTGCCGCGCTTGACGCCCGGCCGGCTGCGTCGGACCGAAGTAGACGGTCGTGGAGCCGTCGGCGCTCGGCTTCGGCGGCGGGCGACGGATAGCTCTGGCTGCCCGCGCGCGGATAGCGCTGCGGCGTGTCGAGCATCGAGCGCGTCATGTTGTCGTACAGCGTGAACGACCAGAAGTTCGCTTCCGGAATGCCCTTGGGCAGCGTCACCTTGTAGGTCTTGGCGCCGTCGAAGTACTTCTTGTTCGCATCCACCGAACGCGAAGAGGTACTGCGAGCCGATGCCGGTCAGGCGCATGGCCATCCCGGGCGTGATGCCGGTGACGCCGTAGAAGAAGTTCGTGCGCGCATCCAGCGTGCCGGTAGCCGGTGGGCGGGAACGGCTTGACGCCCTCGCGCGTGATCAACGGAATCGGCGTCTCGAACTGATAGCCGGTCTACGAACAGGTAGTTCCACCACGCCGAGCCCGGATAGTAGAACCAGCTCGGATCGCGGGGACTCATCAGCAGGGTGCGCGACGTGGCATTGGCGAGCGCGAGCGCCTCGGTCATGATCTTCTTCATCCGCGCGTCGGGCGCAAACGGTTTGCCCTTGATGATGCCGATGGCGGCCAGCGGACCCATCAGCTCGGCGTCGAGCGAGGTGGCCGGCTCCTGCCTGCACGATCTCGTTCAGCATCTCGTAGTAGCTCCAGTCGTTGGGCGGAATGGTGTTCATCACCTTGCCGCTGCCTTCGTGGAACACGGTCGGCGGCGGCGGCGTGACCCGGCCGAGCCCGGCCTTGCCGCGCAAGGAACTCGGCGATGGAGGTGCCGACGCCGCCGGCCTCGTAGGGGTAGACCTTGGTGAACTTCCGGATCGATCTCGGCGGCGGGCTTGCGGATCGCTCTTGTTCTCCAGGAACGCGCGGCCGAACCACAGAACGCGGATGGTCTTGGCGCGGGCGACGAAGAATCCGCCCTCCGGCAGCGGACCGTCGTAGCCGGGCGGCACGATCAGGTATTTCCCGCCTTCGCCGCGGTCGGGCCCGGGCAGGCCGATGTCGATGACCCAGCGGAACCACGTAGTCGTCGATGGCGCCGAGAAACCTTGGGCGGCACCTCGAGCACCATGGGACCCTTGCTGAGGTCGAGGGCGCCGATGACATAGACCGTGTCCGCGTTGGCCGTCAGGAACAGCGACTTGGCATCCATCAGCTCGGAGAAGACGATGACTTCGTTGTCCTTCACTCCGATGCTCAGCAGGCCTTTGCGGAGGGCGTGATGCTGACGCCCCTGCATCGTGTTCACGAACGCTTCGAACGCGTGCGTGAAGTCGAGGTTGTCGTAGACCTTGGCGACGCGTCTCCTTGCTCGGCATGCCGTCCTTGAAAAAGAGCGGGCCGATACGGCTTTCGACCTTGTTGGGTGTCGTGATCGAAGGGGGAATGGGAGCGGACGCCTGCGCCGAAGTCAGTCCGGGTACCGCCAGTACGGCGCAAGCTGCAAGCGACGGCAATGGGCCTCATGCACGGTTTCATGGTCTCGTCTCCCTAACGATTATCGACAGAGCGGTTCGCCAGCCGAATTGTAGCAATTGAGCTCCCGATCGCGGCCGTCGATGCGCTTTCGATCTAGACTTCACGGGAATATCGTGACGAGCTGGCCGCCGCAGCGCCTACCATGTCTTCTCCCGATAGCGCTCCGTACAACGCGAACCGACTCCATTGAGCATGAAACAGCCTGGTGCTGCTCGGTGGTGGCCACACTCACGTGGAGGTTCTGCGTCGGTTCGGGAAGGACCCACCGCCGGATACGGAACTCGTGCTGGTGAGCCCGGATCCCGATTCGCCGTATTCGGGAATGCTGCCGGGATGGATCGCGGGGCACTACACGCGCGACGAATGCCACATCGACCTCACCGCGTTGGCGCGTTTCGCCAACTGCCGCTTCGTTGCAGACGGCCTGCGCCGGAATCGACCTGAATGCTTGTCTCGTATTCTGCGAGAACGGCACGACGCTGCCCTACGATGTCCTTTCAATCGATACGGGCGGGCGATCCCCGGCGTCCGACACTCCTGGCGCGGTGGAGCATGCGCTATCCGTGAGACCGGTCGACCGTTTCGTTCCTCGCTGGGATGACATCTGCAATCGGACCGTTCGCGGGCAGGCGCCGCGCCGTCTCGCCGTGGTCGGCGGCGGCGCCGCGCGGCGTCGAGGTGCTGCTGGCGATGCAATACCGCCTGTGCCGGCTCGCGCCGACGTCCCAAATCAGCTTCGAGCTCGTAAGCGACGCCGGGAGCATCCTGCTCTCGCATCAACAGCAGCGTGCGCGCGATCTTCATGCGCGTGCTCGAGCAGCGTGGCGTGACCTTGCATCTGGGCGCGCCGCCGAGGCGCGTGGAGAGCGGCATTGTGCGGCTCTCCGGCGGCGCCAGCGTGGAGGCCGATGCAATCATCTGGGCTACCGGCGCTTCAGCACCGTCGTGGCCAAAGATGTCCGGCCTCGCCACCGACGACGGTGGATTCGTGCGGGTAAACCGTTGGCTGCAATCGGTCTCGCACCCGCAGGTGTTCGCCGCGGGCGATATCGCCAGCGTCTGCGGGGAGCCGCGCCCCAAGTCCGGTGTGTATGCGGTTCGCGCGGGCCCGCCGCTGGCGAAGAACCTGCGGCGGATGCTGCGCGGAGAGCCGCTCGTCGAATGGACGCCGCAAAAGGACGCGCTGGCGCTGATCACCACCGGCGATCGCTACGCCGTCGCATCCGCGGAAACCTCGCGCTCGAGGGCAAATGGGTATGGCATTGGAAGAACTGGATCGACAGGAGGTTCATGCGGAGGTATCGAAATCCGTGAATGTCGTGCACGCGGAAGGATGTATTCGCAATTGCCATTGGCTTGTCAAGTAGTAGATTCATATCGATGACACGCGAGGTCGAAGCGGGCCCGCGTCATCGAACGCGTGTGTCGCGAGCACACGCGCGAAGCGCACCGAAGTCGAAAGGGTTCCATGGAGACAGAAGAGCTTCGAACCATCCAGGCGCCGCTGAAGGAGCGCTACAAAGCACAACCCGATGCCGCGCTGATCACGCTGAAAGCCCAAGGCCGTCTGGGCGAAGGGGTGACTTGCAGCGTCGAGACCGGCAAGGCGCTTGTCGCTGCGGGTCTGCATCCGGCGACAGGGAGGCAACGGACTGAGCGCGTGCTCGGGCGACATGTTGCTCGAGGCGCTGGTCGCTTGCGCCGGCGTGACGCTCAACGCCGTCGCGACGGCGATCGGTGTCGTCATTCGCAGCGGCGTGGTTCGGGCTGAAGGCGATCTCGATTTTCGCGGCACGTTGGGTGTCGTCAAGGACGTTCCCGTCGGTTTTCAGCGCATCCGTCTTGCCTTCGACCTGGAAACCGATGCGACCGAAGGGAGCTCAATTACGCTCGTGCGCCTGACCGAGCGGTACTGCGTCGTCTATCAATCGCTGCGCCAGCCCCGGTAATGACAGTGACGCGTCAGGTGCCCGGACTCTGACAGCTTCGCGCAACCGACGCAGAGCCTCGTTTCCAATGGTGGTCTGTGCAACGCAGCCCCTTGATCCACGTCAATTTGTGGGTCGGGAAAGGCATAGGCTGAGTACCATGAAATTGATTCACTTGACGGCAATCCTGCTGGCAATCGTGGTGGCTTCGACGCCGGCGGCCGCACAGCAAGTCAAGTCGGTGGCCGGGGTCGTCGTCAACTTCGGCGTCATGCCGGCCGAGGCCGCATTGCGCGCCGATGGCCATCGCGATATGCATCCGCCGAATCCGCCGTCCGGTTCGCAACATCTGCTCGTCACGCTCGCCGAGCGAAAAAGAGCCGGGCCTCCATCGGGGACGCCGCGGTGTCGATCGAGGTCACCGATCCGCGTGGCCGCATCGAAACGAAGCCGCTGCTGCATACGCAGGCGGGAGGCCTTCCGGACTACAGCGATGCTCTTCACGTTCGGCTGGTCCGGCGAATACAAGATCCGCGTGGTCATCACGCTCAACTCCGGCGCGAAGCCGATCGAAACGCCGATTCGCGGTGCACCACTCGATTTGACCTCGCCGCTCAGCGAGCCCGCGTCCTCCCAGTCCACCCAATCCACCGGATGGGTCTCGAGATAGCTGCTGACGGCGGCGCCTATGGTCGGAAAGAACGCCGTTTCGCCCAGCCGCGCGAAAAGCCCGAATCGCTTCAGCTTGTCCTTGACGGGGTCCTTCATCTCGGCAACGCACAGCTCGATGCCGGCCGCGTGCAAGGTTTCGTCCAGCTCGGCCAGCATGTCGGCGGAGGTGACGTCCACGCTGGTGACCGGTTCCGCCGCAACGACCAGCCAGCGCACCGGCGTAGGCGATGCAGCCACCGCGTCCAGCACGCGGTCATGGAACAACTCGGCGTTGGCGAAGAACAAGCGGCGCATCCCAGCGAAACAGGACCAGGCCGGGGATGAGGCGCGCGTCGGGATAGCGCGTGATGTCATGGTAGCCCTTGACGCCCTCGGCGCGTCCCAGGACCGCCGAGTACGGGCGCCAGCCATCCCACAGGAATTCGATGACGGCAATCACGATGGCCAGGCCGATGCCCGGAATCGCGCCCAGCACGGCCACGCCGACGGTACAGACGATCGACAGCCAGAACTCCCAGCGCTGGATGCGATAGATTCGTCGCAGGTCGGTGACCTCGATCAGGCCGATCGCCGATGCGATCACGACCGCAGCCAGTGCGCTGGTGGGCAGATTCTGCAGCAGGTCCGGCGCCACCAGCAGCAGCAGCGCAACCGCAAGCGCGCCGACGACGCCGGTCAGCTGGGTCTTGGCGCCTGCGGCCTCGGCCACGGGAGTGCGTGACGAGCTGCTGCTGATCGGAAAGCCCTGAAAGAATCCGGCGGCCAGATTGGCGACGCCGAGCCCCACCATCTCCTGGTTCGGGTCGACATGGGTGCGGGTCCGCGCCGCATAGACGCGCGAGAGCACGCTGGTGTCGGCGAACGAGACGAGGGCGACGGCGCAACCGCCGATCAGCACGGGACGATATCGGCGGTAGGTGATCCACGGGATGGCGAACGCGGGCAGGCCTTGTGGGAGGGGGCCGAGGACCGACACGTCGGCGCGCGCCGCAAGGTCCAGCACGCCAACGACGACGGTCGCGCCGACCACGGCGATCAGGATGCCCGGCACGCGCTTGCTGCCCTTGAAGCAGCAGGATGACCGCCAGCGTGCCGGCGCCGACCATGAACGCGGTCCAGTTGGTCTTGCCGTCCATCACCGCCGTGGCGATGGCCCACAGGTCTTGGCAGTCGGTCCGTCGCCTTCGATCGAAAAGCCGAAAAGCTTGGGCAGCTGGCTGATCAACACCGTCAGCGCGATGCCGTTCATGTACCCGTAGCGGATCGGCTTGGAAAGAAGCTCGGTGACGAAGCCCAGGCGCGCTACGCCGGCCAGGATGCACACCGTCCCCGACACGACCGCCATCATGCCCGCGAGGGCGACCGCGCGAAGCGGGTCGCCGCCGGACAGTGGCAGGACGACGGCGAGGATGACGGCGGCCAGCGAGGAATCCGGCCCCAGCACCAGGATCCGGCTGGGTCCGAACAACGCGTAAGCGAGCAGCGGAACGATGGTCGCGTAGAGGCCATAGATGCCGGGCACGCCCGACGCCACCGCGTAGGCGATGCCGACGGGCACCAGCATCGTGGTCAGCACCAGTCCGGCCACGATGTCGTGCCGCAGCCAGGCCATCTGGTACTCGCGCAGCGTGCGGAGTCCCGGCAGCCAGCGACTCCAGCCGGTCTGATCGGTCGGCCTTCGACGGGCGCGCAATGCGGCCCGGTCCCGGGCGGAAGGACGAAGAATCCGAATCGCTCATGCGAAATTCGGGGAACGGCGTCGCGGCTACGCGATCGCCTGGTAGTAGAGGTTCTGCGGATGGTTCGCCTGCGCGAAGAAGTACCAGCGCTCGGCGAGCAATCCCGAGGTACTGCACGACGAACGCCAGCGACGATCGCCGACTTCGGCGCGCCCGCGAGTCCCGCCGCGAGCAACAATGCCGGGACCGCGAACGCGCCGAGCAGAAAGACACCACCGGATCGCGCGCAGGAACGCCGTCGCTCCGGCCGTGGAAGAACTCGCGCGTGTTGAACGAGTCGCCCATGAATCCCTGCGACGTCTGGACGATGCGCGGATGCTTGATGCCGATGGCGGTCTGCAGCGTCGACTTCGGGCGCAGGCGCGCGTTGCGCTGCGAGCGACGCGACGCGACCCGCGAATCCGAGCAGCGGTGAAGACCAGCGCGCACGTCGCGAAGAACCGCACGACCGGCGGCGCCGCCAGCGTGGCGGCTGCGGCCAGCGCGAACCCCGACGCGAGGCCCGAGCAGCGTGTAGTTGATCACGGTCAGCGGCGTCGCCCATTCGCGCAGGAACGGCAGGCACGCGTAGATCATGCCGGTGCAAACGTAGAGCGCGAGAGCGAGCAGCGGTGCCGGCGAAGCCGATGAGGATCGTGGGGTCGGTGACGCTGCCCTGCGCCGACCCGTAGGTCCCGTTCCAGCCGAGGAAATGCGCCGCGGCGTAGAGCATAACGACACGCCAGTGAACGCCGGCAGCACGATCACTTCGCGCGAAAGCCACGACGTGCGCCACTGCGTCGCCGACCGCCACGCGCGCGCCGGTCGGCCGAGGTGGAAGAACGAGGCGACGAGTCCCGCGCCGGTGAACGACGAACGCCGAGCAGCGCGCCGTAGAAATAGAACCACGGGCGGATCGGCGGCGCGACGAGCGTCGAACAGCGCGCCGATCTCGACCGACGAACAGCGCGATGAAGAGACCCTGGCCGGCGCCGATCAGCGTGGTGAGCAGGATGACGGAGATGCGGGATTCACGAAGCGAGCCTCAGCGCGCGGCCGCACGAAGCGCACGTGCTCCTCGGGGCAGCGAACGAGTGAGCGTGGGGCTCGTCATCACCAGGACATCACGTCGTCGAGCGCGGGGTCGGACTTCGGCGGCTTCGGCTGCAGGCCGTCGACCTTGAGCGGATTGTCGGCGCGCTGTGAGCTCGTCGGCGTGGATGTGCCGCTCGGTCTTGCGCCGCGGCAGGTAGTGGTTCGCCGGGTGCGTGCCCCATTCCGGCATCAGCGCGTAGCCGGCGTTTTCCCGGATCGCGGTCGACACGACCGAGTCGGGATCGTGGATGTCGCCGAACAGGCGCGCGTTGGTCGGGCAGGCGAGCACGCACGCGGGCTTGCGCTCCGCCTCGGGCAGCGCGGTGTCGGTGATGCGGTCCACGCACAGCGTGCACTTGGTCATCACCTGGCGCTCTTCGTCGAGCTCGCGCACGCCGTACGGGCACGCCCACGCGCAATACTTGCAGCCGATGCACTTGTCGTAGTCGACGAGCACGATGCCGTCCTCGGCGCGCTTGTAGCTCGCGCCCGTCGGGCACACCGGGACGCACGGCGGATCCTCGCAGTGCAGGCACGACTTCGGGAAGTGCACGGTCTGCGTGTTCGGAAACTCGCCGACCTCGAACGACTGCACGCGATTGAAGAAGGCGCCGGTCGGATCCTTGTCGTACGGATTGAAATCGGCGAGCGGTCCCGCGGAGCCCGACGTGTTCCACTCCTTGCAGCTCGTCACGCAGGCGTGGCAGCCGACACAGACGTTGAGATCGATCACGAGCGCGAGTTGGGTCATGGCGTGCCTCCGCTTTGTCCACGGCCAGCGAAGAACGCCTGCCAGCGCGGTCGCGGTCTTGCCGGTTCCCGGCGCCGCCGGCACCGGCGCGAATTGCGGCGACGTCGTCTTCGGCTCCTCCGGCTTCCGCCTTGTAGATGCGCACGCGGACGTCGTACCAGCCCGCCTGGCCGGTGATCGGATCCGAATTCGAAATGCGTGCGCCGTCGACGCCCGGCAGCTCGTCGGCGATCAGGTGGTTCAGCAGAAACCCGCGCTGCGATTCGTTCGCGTCGGGCGCGAGATTCCACGCGCCCGCGCGCCTTGCCGATCGCGTTCCAGGTCCACACGGTGCCCGGCTCGACGGCTTCGGAGTAGCTCGCGAGGCAGCGCACCTTGCCCCACGGCGACTCGACCCACATCCAGCCGCCGTCCGCGATGCCTGCGGCCCGCGCCACGGCCGGATTGACGAACAGGTGGTTGTGCGCGTGGATCTGGCGCAGCCACGCGTTCTGCGAGTCCCACGAGTGGTACATCGCCATCGGCCGCTGGGTGACGGCGCGCAGCGGAAATGCGGACGAGGTCCGTCTGCTGCGCTTCGAGCGGCTCGTAGTGGAACGGCAGCGGATCGAAGAAGTCGTCGATGCGCGCCTGCAAGATGCGCGGGCGGCTTGCGCCCCGCGCCCTTGCCTTGCGCCGCGAGGCGGAATTTCTGCAGCACTTCCGAATAGATCTGGATGACGACGGGATCGGTGTAGCGGCGGATGCGCACGCGCTGCGCCCACTCCATGTAGCCGCGGTTCCAGTTGCGCATGTACTGGTACGAGGGCGGCAGCTTGTGGTGATAGACGCAGTTGTTCTGCGCGTACATCTCCCACTGGCGCGGATTGGGCTCGCCGCGCATGAACTTGTCGCCGTCCTTGCCGCGCCAGCCGGAAAGAAATCCGATGCCCGAGCCCGGATCGGTCTCGTAGTTGGTGATGAAGTCCGGATAGTCGCGGAACTTGCGCGTGCCGTCCGCGCTGCACGAATGCCGGGAACTTGAGCCGCGACGCGAGCTCGATCAGCACCTCCTGGAACGGCTTGCATTCGCCCTTCGGCGGCACGACGGGGACGCGCACCGAATCGGTCGGCCCGTCGAAATCCGAAATCGGCCGGTCGAGGATCGACATCACGTCGTGGCGCTCGAGATACGTGGTGTCGGGCAGCACGAGGTCGGCGAACGCGGTCGTCTCCGACTGGAACGCGTCGCAGACGACGAGGAACGGAATCTTGTATTCGCCCATCCTCGCGTGCTTGTCGTTCAGCATCTTGCGGATCTCGGACGTGTTCATCGTCGAGTTCCACGCCATGTTCGCCATGAAGAGCAGCAGCGTGTCGATCGGGTAAGGATCGCCGCGCCAGGCGTTGGTGATGACGTTGTGCATGAGGCCGTGCACGGCGAGCGGGTATTCCCACGAGAACGCCTTGTCGATGCGCACCGGCGTGCCGTCGTCGTCGACGAAGAGATCGCGCGGCGCCGCCGGCCAGCCGAGCGCCAGTCCGCCGAGCGGCTTCTCCGGGCTGGACCGCATTCGGGCTGTTCGGCGGCTTCGCCGACGGCGGCACCATCCGCGGGAACGGCGTCTTGTGCCGGAAGCCGCCCGGCCGGTCGATGGTGCCGAGCAGGCTCATCAGGATCGCGAGCGCGCGGATGGTCTGGAAGCCGTTCGAATGCGCGGCGAGCCCGCGCATCGCGTGGAACGCCACCGGATTGCCGGTGACGGTCTCGTGCTCGCGGCCCCACGAGTCGGTCCACGGGATCGGCAACTCGATCTTCGCGTCGCGCGCGGTGACGCCCAGCTCCTGCGCGAGGCGGTGGATCGTCGCCGCCGGGACTGCCGGTGATCTCGGCCGCCCACTCCGGCGTACAGGCGGCGACACGGTCCACCAGCAGTTGATGCACCGGCTTGACACGCGCGCCCGTCGGGCAGCGTGAACTCGCCGTACAGACGCGGATCGGCGCCTTCGGTGTGCGAAGGCACGGCCTGATTCGAGATGACGGTCCCACCACAGCGGATTGCGATCGTTCTCCGGCGCGCGGTCCGGGTCGGGCGGCAGCTCGGGGCCGCGCACGAGCAGGCCGAAATCGTCGGCGCTCGCGTCGAGGTTGACGAGCTGCCCGGCGTTGGTGAAGCGCGCGAGGAACTCGCGGTCGAAGAGCCCGAGCGCCATGATCTCGTGGATCAGCGCGAGCAGCAGCGCGCCGTCGGTGCCGGGACGGATCGGCACCCACTCGTCGGCGATCGCCGAATAGCCGGTGCGGATCGGATTGATCGAGATGAAGCGGCCGCCGTCGCGCTTGAACTTGGAGATCGCGATCTTCAGCGGATTCGAGTGGTGATCCTCGGCGGTGCCGATCATCACGAAGAGCTTCGCGCGGTCGAGGTCGGGGCCGCCGAACTCCCAGAACGAGCCGCCGATCGTGTAGATCATCCCGGCCGCCATGTTGACCGAGCAGAAGCCGCCGTGCGCCGCGTAGTTGGGCGTGCCGAACTGCCGCGCGAAAAGACCCGTCAGCGCCTGCATCTGGTCGCGGCCGGTGAACATCGCGAACTGCTTCGGGGTCGGTGGCGCGGATGCGTCGCGAGGCGCTCTTCCAGCATCCGGATACGCCTCGTCCCAGCTGATCTCGACGAATCTCGCCCGCGCCGCGCTCCGCGCCGGGCTTGCGCAGCAGCGGCTTCGTGAGCCGCGCCGGCGAATACTGCTTCATGATCCCGGAGCTGCCCTTGGCGCAGATCACGCCCTTGTTGATCGGGTGATCCGGGTTGCCCTCGATGTAGCGGACCTCGCCGTTGCGCACGTGCACGCGGATGCCGCAGCGGCAGGCGCACATGTAGCAGGTCGTGTTGCGTGGTTTCGCGTCGTCGCGCCCGGCAGCGGCGAGGCGAGGGTCGTGGAGAGGCGGCGAGGACATCGGTTCCTGGAGGCGATCGGAGGACGAGAGTGCGGTTCAGTTGGGACGAGGTGCAGCGCGACGGCGGCCTCGACTCCCACAGAGTAGCTGCCATTTACCACGAACCGGGCGGCGTGTGCAGGACCGCGATCCGAGAGCGGCCGCAGTTGACCTGCCTACCCGAACCCCCAATACTCGGGTTCGCGTGTCCGAGATGTTCGTCCGTCGCGGGACGCCTCGAATTCCGCGGAGGCCTGCGCGAGGTCAGCGCATGTCGAGCCTGATTCGGATTCTCGATGGGCTTCGCGATTTGCCTGCTCGCGGCGTGGGGGCACGCCCAATCGCCGCCGTCGCCTGCGCCGCTGCGCCTCATCGCGTTCGACGGCGGCTGGAATCTCCCGGTGTGGGCGGCGCAGCGCCAGGGCTACTTCGAGGCGCAGGGCGTCGCCGTCGCAGCTTGCCTACACGCCCACCTCGGCGTTTCTCGTCACCTCGTTGCTCGACGGCAAGGTCGACCTCGCGCTGGCGACGATCGACAACCTCGTCGCGTACCAGGAAGGGCAGGGCGAGGCGAAGATCGCGGACAATCCCGACCTCTTCGCGTTCATGGGCGGCGACGGCGGGTTTCTTTCGATCGTGGCGCGGCCGGGGATCGACGATGTCGCCGGCCTCAAGGGCAAGACGCTGTCGGTCGACGCGATGACCACCGGCCTCGCGTTCGTGCTGCGCGAGCTCGTCGTCCGGGGCGGTCTCGCCGAGTCCGACGTGACCTTCGTCCGCGCCGGCGGCACCGCCAACCGCTATCGCGACCTCATCGCGGGCAAGCACGACGCGACGCTGCTGCGCACGCCGTTCGAGCTCCTGCCGTCGGGCGCGGCTTCAAGGTGATCGCGACGGCCGAATCGCTCGGCGCCTATCAGGGCACGGCGGGATTCGCGCGGCGCAGCTGGGCGCGCGACCACGAGGCCGCGCTGGTCGGCTTCCTGCGGGCCTACAAGGCGGCGACCGACTGGATCTACGACCGCGCGAATCGGGATGTGGTCGAGGCGCTGCTCGTCGCCGAATATCCGGGACATGACGCCGGCGCTCGCGAAACTGCTCGTGCGACCTGCTGCTGGCCGACAAGGGCGGGCTCGCGCGCGATCTCGCGCCCGACGCCGAGGGCATCCGGACCGTGCCTCGCGGCTGCGCAGCAAGTACGGCACGCCGCAGAAGACGCTGACCGATGCCGCGAAGTACGTCGATCTATCCTATCTCGAGAAAGCGGCGGTCAAGCGCTGACTGGTCCGGAGGCACGCACGATGGCAAGGAAAAGCAGGAGCGAGCCGAAGATCATCCGGCCCGACGACATCGATCCGCACCACCGCTGGGACCGGCCGCTGCAGGCGCCGGGCCACACGCAGGTCGATTTCGAGGAACGGATCGATTTCCGCCGGCTGCACGACTATCGGCTCGCGCGCACCCGCGCCGCGCTCGCGAATTCCGGGCCTCGGCGCGCTCCTCTCCTTCGACCAGCACAACATCCGCTACACGACCAGCACCGTCATCGGCGAATGGGCGCGCGACAAGCTCACGCCGCTATTCGCCTGCTGACCGGCAACGGCGATCCGTACGTCTGGGATTTCGGCTCGGCGGCGAAGCACCACCGGCTGCACGCGCCGTGGCTGCAGCACGATCACTGCCGCGCGGGGCTGCTGGGCCTGCGCGGCGCGGTCGGCGGCGACGGCGTGCTGTTTCGCGACGCGGCGCGCGAGATCAAGTCGCTGCTCGACGCCGAGGGCGTGGGCGACATGCCGCTCGGCATCGACGTCGTCGAGCCGCCGATGATGCTCGAGCTGCAGAAGCTCGGCATCGAGGTGCGCGACGGCCAGCAGACGATGCTCGCGGCGCGCGAAGTGAAGAACATCGACGAGCTGACGCTGCTCAACATGGCGGCGGCGATGGTCGACGGCGTCTACCAGGACATCGCCGAAGGCGCTGAAGCCCGGCGTGAAGGAAAGCGAGATCGTCGCGCTCGCCACGGCGCGCCTGTACGGCATGGGCTCGGACTGCGTCGAGGCGATCAACGCGATCTCGGGCGAGCGCTGCAGCCCGCATCCGCACAACTTCACCGATCGGCTGATCCGCCCCGGCGACCAGGCGTTCTTCGACATCATCCAGTCGTACATGGGCTATCGCACGTGCTACTACCGGACGTTCAACGTCGGCATGCGCGACGGCGCCGCAGCGCACCGCCTACCGCAAGGCGCGCGAATGGATGGACCGGGCGATCGATCTCCTGAAGCCCGGCGTGTCGTCCGACAGGATCGCCGCCTCGTTCCCGACGGCGAAGGAGATCGGCTTCGCGAGCGAAATGGAAGCCTTCGGCCTCAACTTCTGCCACGGCCTCGGGCTCGGCCTGCACGAGCGGCCGCTGGTCTCGCGGCTGAATTCGCTGAAGGAGCCGATCGAGCTCAAGGTCGGGCATGGTGTTCGCCGTCGAAACCTATTGTCCCGCGAGCGACGGCATACTCGGCGGCGCGGATCGAGGAGGAGGTGATCCTGACGCCGGCCGGCCCGAAGGTGATCTCGCTCTATCCGGCGCAGGAGCTGCCGATCGCAAATCCCTACTGATTGGAGCAACATTCGAACGGAACATGAAGCTGGGATGGATCGGAATCGGGACGCATGGGCTACGCGATGGCGGAGCGCCTCGCCAAAGGCGGCGCCGACGTCACCGTGTGGAATCGCACGCGCGCGAAGGCCGAGCCGCTCGCGCAGCACGGCGCGAAGATCGCCGATCGGCGTGACCGACCTCGCCGCCTGCGACATCGTGTTCTGCATGGTGTCGACGTGGGACGACGTGAAGGAAGTCATCGCCGGACCCGCGGGCCTCTTGTCCGGCAACGGCAAGCTTCCGCGCATGGTGGTCGAGTGCTCGTCGATATCGCTCGACGGCTCGGCCGAGTTGCGCGCTCTCCTCGCGCGGCGGGGCGTCGAGCTCCTCGCGGCCCCGGTGTCGGGCAACGCGAAGGTCATCAAGGCGGGCCGGTTGTCGTTCGTGTGCTCGGGGCCCAAGGCCGCGTTCGATGCCGCGCTGCCGTATCTCGAAGCGATCGCGCCGGCTGCCATCTACGTCGGCGAGGGGGAGCTCGCCCGCATCGTCAAGATCTGCCACAACGTCTTCCTCGGCGTGGTCACGCAGTCGCTGGCGGAAATCACGGTGCTCGCGCAGAAGGCCGGCGTGCCGCGCCACGCGTTTCTCGAGTTCATGAACCAGAGCGTGATGGGCTCGACCTTCTCGCGCTACAAGACGCCGGCGTTCGTCAATCTCGATTTCAAGGTCACGTTCACGCCGACGCTGCTTGCGCAAGGATCTCGACCTCGGGCTCGACGCCGCGCGGCGCTTCGAGGTGCCGATGCCGCTCGCGTCCGCGACCCGGGACATCGTCCAGACGCTGATCGGCCGCGGCATGGACGACGAGGATTTCGCCAAGCTGATCGTGCTGCAGGCAGAGGCGTCGGGCCTCTCGCTCGAGCCGGAGAACGTGCCCGTCGAGCGACGGCTTGGCGTGACGTTGCGGCGACGATAGCCGTCACCGCGTATGGAGAGAAGCATGAACGACGATGCGTTGGCTCGCCGGCATCGCATTCGGGTCTGTCGCCTGCAACCGCCGCGTGGGGTCAGGCGTATCCGACGAAGCCGGTGCGGATCGTCGTCCCGTTCACCGCGGGAGCGCCACCGACATCCTCGCGCGGACCGTCGGGCAGAAGCTGTCGGAGCAGTGGGGCCAGCCGGTCGTCATCGACAACCGGCCCGGCGCCGGCGGCACGATCGGCGCCGCGATCGTCGCGAAGGCGCCGGGCGACGGCTACACGCTGCTCGTGCATTCGGCGGCGCACGCGTACAACCCCGCGATCTATGCGAGCCTCGACCTACGACACGGTCAAGGACTTCGTCGAGGTCGTGCCGCTGGCCGGGCAGCCGAACGTGCTGGTCGTCGCGCCTCGACAGGCATCAAGACGGTCGCCGATCTCATCGCTGCGGCGAAGCAGAAGCCCGGAGCGCTCAATTTCGCCTCGGCCGGCAACGGCAGCGGGACGCACATCAACGGCGAGAAATTCAAGCTGGCCGCCGGCATCGACGTGGTCCACATTCCGTACAAGGGCACGCCGGAGGCGCTGACGGATACGATGGCGGGCAGGGTCACCTACTTCTTCTCGCCGATCTCGGCGGCGCTGCCGCAGGTGCGCGAAGGCAAGCTCACCGCGTTGGGCGTGAGCACCGCGAAGCGCTCGAGCGTGCTGCCGAACGTGCCGACGATCGCCGAATCGGGCCTGCCCGGCTTCGACTACAACCTCTGGGTCGGCGTGTTCGCGCCGGCCGGCACGCCCGGTCGATCTCGTCGAAAGATCAATCGGGACGTGCAGGGCGCTCTGGCGACGCCGGAGGTGAAGGAGCGGCTCGCGGCGCTCGGCGCCGACGCGATGCCGATGGCGCCCGCCGAATTCAGGAAGTTCGTGCAGGAGGAAATCGGCGAGTCGGCCAAGGTGATCAAGGCCGCCGGCATCGTGGCCCAGTAGCGCCGTGCGCACCGGGGCCTGACACCCGGACACGCTCTCCCAGCGTCCGGCGATGTTCTTCAGCAGCTGGTTCACCGCCTCCAGCTGGCGGCTCTGCAGGACGATCAGGCTGCTTTCGTTGTTGAGCGCCAGCACCTGCGCGACGACGATGTTGACGTAGCCTCACCGTGCCGACACGGTATTGCTCGAGCGTGATCTCGAGGTTGCGCTGCGCCGCTTCCAGCGCTTCCGTCTGCAGCTGCGTCTGCTGCTGCAGCTGGTCGGCGAGCACCAGGTTGTCTTCCACGTCCTGCAGCGCCGTCAGCACCGATTGGCGGTAGGTCGCCGTGGCCTGATCGGCGGAGGCGCGCGCCTGCGAGCTCGCGAGCTGGCGCTGGCCGCCGTCGAGGATCGCGAGCGCCAGCGATGGCCCGAGCGACCAGAAGAGATTCGGGCGCGCTGAACAGGTTGCCGATGACGGAGTTGCGGTAGGTGGCGCTGGCCGACAGCGTGAGCGACGGAAAGAAGTGCGGCGTCGGCCACGCCGATCTGCCAGTAGGCGGCGGCCACGCGGCGCTGGGCGGCGGCGATGTCGGGCCGGCGCTCGAGCAGCGTGGCGGGCAGCATCTGCGGCACCACGGGCACGGGCGGGAGCTTGCCGCTGCGCGCGATCGCGAACGATGACGGAGGGCATGCCGAGCAGAACGGCGATCGCATGCTCCGAGCTGGGCGCGCTGCGTCGCCGACTCGATCGCCTGCGCCTGCGCGCGCCGGTCAGCTGAGTCTTCGCGAGCAGCACGTCGGTTCGCGCGGCGATGCCGCCTTCGAAGCGAACCTGCGCCAGGTCGTACGAGCGCTGGTAACCCTGCGCGGTGCGCTCGAGCAGCGCCTGCTGAATCTCCGCCGTGCGCATCAGGAAGTAGGTCTGCGCCAGCGTGGCCTGGGCGGACAGCTTCGCCGCGGCAAGGTCGTGCGGCGCTCGCCTGATACGACGGCCTGCGCCTCGCTGCTGGCCTGGGACAGCTGCCCCCACAGGTCGACTTCCCAGCTCGCGACGACGCCCGCGGAGAGTGCTGTTCGACGGGTTCTGCGTGTTCTGCGCGCCTGCGAGGCGTTGATTGCGAGCTTCCGCTGCGCGTGACGACGACCGCGGTCGACAGCGTCGGGCCAGCGCGGCGCGGCTCGCGACGTAGGTCGCACGTGCGCTCGCGACCTGCGCGAGCGCGACCTTCAGATTCTCGTTGCCGATGACGAGGCGGCGCTCCGAGGTCGTCCAGCACCGGATCGCCGAACATCGTCCACCATCTCGTCCGGGACCGGCGGGCGGCGTTGGTCGCCGCCGCGTGCTGCCACAGTCCCGCCTTCCTTGTAGCTCGCGGGCGGCGTCACCGGCGGCGGCGGATCGACGCGGGTGATGCGCACAGGCGGCGACGAGCAGCGCGATCGCGATCTGCAGGAACGTGCCGAGCAAGCGCGGAAGCATGGCGGATCCTGATGCCGTGGCGAGCGCGGGGCTCGCGTCGACGACGGTGCGCCGGCGCGGACGATCCCCGCGCAGCCTGTCCATCAGCGACGAAGACGACCGGCGTCGTGTAGAGCGTGAGCAACTGGCTCAGGATCAGCCCGCCGACGATCGCGATTCCCGAGCGGCTGGCGCAGCTCGGCGCCGTCGCCGGTGCCGAGCGCCAGCGGCATGCGCGCCGAAGATCGCTGCCAGCCGTCGTCATCAGGATCGGGCGCAGGCGCAGGCAGGCAGGCGCGGAAGATGGCCGCCTCGGCGGTGACGTGCCCGGCTCGCTGCTCGGCCGATCGCGAAGTCGATCATCATGATGGCGTTCTTCTTGACGATGCCGATCAGCAGGATCACGCCGATCGAGCGCGATGATCGAGAACTCCGAATGCGAAGAGCATCAGCGCCAGCAGCGCGCCGACGCCCGCGGACGGCAGCGTCGAGAGGATGGTGATCGGGTGCACCAGGCTTTCGTAGAGCATCCCGAGCACCAGGTAGATCGCGACGATCGCGGCGGCGATCAGGATCGGCTGCGACGTCGAGCGAGCGTCTGGAAGGCGCTTGGCCGTGCCCTGGAAGCTGCCGCGCACCGACACCGGCACGCCGAGCTCGGCCATCGCGCTCCCGATCGCGTCGGTCGCCTGCGAAAGCGAGACGCCGAGCGGCAGGTTGAAGCTGATGGTGGAGGCCGGCGTGCCGCTCTGGTGGCTGATCGCGAGCGGCGTATTGGTGGTCTCGACGCGCGCGAAGGCCGCCAGCGGCACCGCTGGTCGCCCGCCGTGCTGGTCACGTACAGGCGCTTGAGCGTCGCCGGGCTCTGCAGGTACTCGGGCGCGAGCTCCATCACCACGCGGTACTGGTTGAGCGGGTTGTAGATCACGCCGACCTGGCGCTGTCCGAACGCGTCGTTGAGCGTGCTGTCGATGGTGCTCATCGTCACCCCAGGCGCGACGCGGCGTCGCGGTCGATGACGAGCGAGGTCTGCATGCCCTTGTCCTGCTGGTCGGTGTTGACGTCGGTCAGCTCCGGCAGTTGCGACAGCGCATTGCTTCACGCGCGGGTCCCACGTGCGCAGATCGTCGAGCTCTCGTCGGCCTGCAGCGTGTACTGGTACTGGGCGTTGGCCTGCCGGCCGCCGATGCGGATGTCCTGCACCGGCACGAGGAACATGTTGGCGCCCGGCTCGTGCGCGAGCTTGCCGCGCAATCGCGCCACGATCGCGTCGGCCGCGATCTTGCGCTCGGCCAACGGCTTCAGCGTGATGAAGAAGCTGGCGGAGTTGCGCTGCCCGCCGCCGGGCCGCCGCTGACGCCGGTGGAGCCGGTGACGCTCGCCACCGCCGGATCCGCGCCGACGATCGCCATGAACGTTTCCAGCCGCTGCTGCATCATCTGGAACGAGCTGCCCTGGTCGGCCTGCACGCCGCCGATGAGCACGCCGGTGTCCTGCTGCGGGAAGAAGCGTCTTCGGGATCGTCGTGTAGAGATACACGTTGAGCACCACCACTGCGGCGAGCGAGCAGCAGCGCCACGGGCTGGTGCCGCAGCGTCCAGATCAGCGAGCGCCGATAGCCGTGCACCACGGCCCGCTGGCCGTCGGCGAGCGCCTGCGCGATCCGTCCCTTGGGGCGCCTTCGCCTTGCGCGGCGCGAGGAGCGTCGCCGCCATCATCGGCGTGGTGGTGAGCGAGACCACCATCGACACCAGGATCGCCGCCGCCAGCACGACCGCGAACTCGCGGAACAGCCGTCCGACGACGCCGCCCATCATCAGGATCGGAATGAACACCGCCACCAGCGACAAGCTGATCGACACCACGGTGAAGCCGATCTCGCGCGCGCCTTTGAGCGCGGCCTCGCGCGGCGGCAGGCCCTGCCTCGATGTAGCGGGTGATGTTCTCCAGCACCACGATCGCGTCGTCGACGACGAAGCCGGTGGCGACCGTCAGCGCCATCAGCCGACAGGTTGTCGAAGCTGTAGCCGCACAGGTACATCACGCCGACGGTGCCGGCCAGCGACACCGGCACGGCGACCGCGGGCAGCAGCGTCGCGCGCCAGCTGCGCAGGAACAGCGAGCACCACGAGGATCACGAGCCCGATGGCGATGGCCATCGCGCGCTCCACTTCGCGCAGCGAGGCGCGGATCGTGGGCGTGCGGTCGCTGATCACCTGCAGGTTGATGGCCTGCGAGATCGACGCCGCAGCAGCCGCGGCAGGATCTCGCGCACGCGCTCCGACCGTCTCGATGATGTTGGCGCCGGGCTCCTTCTGGATGATGAGCACGATCGCCGGCTTGCCGTTGGCCATGCCGTAGTTGCGCAGATCCTGCACGGAATCGATCACCTCGGCCACGTCGCGCAGCCGCACCGCGGCGCCGTCGCGGTAGCTCAGCAGAACCGGGCGCGTATTCGGCGGCGGTGCGCGCCTGGTCGTTGGCGCCGATCTGCCAGTAGCGGCCGTCCGTCCTCCAGCGAGCCCTTGGGGCGATTGGCGTTGGTCGACGTCAAGCGCGAGCGCGCACCTTGTCGAGCGCGATGCCCTTGGCCGCGAGCTTGTCCGGATCGAGCTCCACGCGCACCGCCGGCAGCGCGCCGCCGCCGACGTTGACCTGCGCCGACGCCGCTCGACTTGCGACAGCCGCTGCGCCAGCACGGTGGACGCCGCGTCGTACATCTGGCCGCGCGTCAGCGTGTCCGAGGTGAGCGCGAGGATCATGATCGGCGCGTCGGCCGGGTTGACCTTGCGATAGGTCGGATTGCTCGGCAGCCCGCTCGGCAGCAGGCTGCGCGCGGCGTTGATCGCGGCCTGCACGTCGCGCGCCGCGCCGTCGATGTTGCGGTTGAGGTCGAACTGCAGCGTGATGCTGCGTCGAGCCCAGCGACGAGCGCGACGTGATCTCGGTGACGCCGGCGATGCTGCCGAGCGCCCGCTCCAGAGGCGTCGCCACCGTGGCCGCCATCGTGTCGGGGCTCGCGCCGGGCAGCGCGGCGCTGACCGAGATCGTCGGGAAATCCACCTGCGGCAGCGGCGCGATCGGCAGCAGCCGAAAGGCGCAGCACGCCCGCCAGCGCCACGCCGATCGTGATGAGCGTCGTGGCGACCGGCCGGGCGATGAAGGGCGCGCGAGATGTTCATGGCGCCCCCGCTGCGGCTGCGCGGCTCGCGGCGCGGCGCTCGCCGCCAGCGGCCAGCGCGACTTGCGGCCTGCTGCGCGAAGCCGAGGTAGATCACCGGCGTCGTGAACAGCGTCAGCATCTGGCTCACGATGAGGCCGCCGACCATCGTCACGCCGAGCGGATGCCGGAGCTCGTGCCCGGCGCCGGTGCCCAGCATCAGCGGCAACGCGCCGAGCAGCGCGGCGAACGTCGTCATCATGATCGGCCGGAAGCGCAGCAGGCAGGCCTGGTGGATCGCGTCGCGCGGCGCCATGCCCTGCTCGCGCTCGGCGTCGAGCGCGAAGTCGATCATCATGATCGCGTTCTTCTTGACGATGCCGATCAGCAGCACGATGCCGATGATGCCGATGATGTCGAGGTCGAGCCTGGCCACCAGCAGCGCCAGCAGCGCACCGACGACCCGCCGAAGGCAGCGTCGAGCAGGATCGTCACCGGATGGATGTAGCTCTCGTACAGCACGCCGAGCACGATGTACATGGTGACCACCGCCGCGAGGAGCAGGAAGAGCGTGCTCGTGAGCGACGCGCGGAAGGCCTCCGCCGCGCCCTGGAAGCTGGTCTCGACGCTGAGCGGCATGTCCGACTGCGCCTCTCTCGGCCCGGATCGCGTCCACCGCGCGCGCCGAGCGACGCGCCGGGCGCGAGGTTGAACGACGATCGTCGCCGACGGAAACTGCGCCACGTGATTGATGGCGAGCGGCGCCGGGCGCTCGACGATCTGCGCCACCGACGTGAGCGGCACCTGCACCGTCGTCGCGGTGCCGGTGGCGCCCACCGTGGAGCCGGGCACGTACAGGGCCTGCGAGCGCCCGCGGGCCGCGCGAGCTCGGGCGCGGCTTCCAGCACGACGCGGTACTGGCTCGACTGCGTGTAGATGGTGGAGATGAGCCGCTGGCCGAACGCGTTGTACAGCGCGCGCGTCGATGGCCGCGACGCTGACGCCGAAGCGGCCGGCGGCCTCGCGGTCGATCTGCACGTAGGCCTGCAGGCCTTCGTCCTGCAGGTCGGTCGCCACATCGGAGAGCTCCGGCAGCGTCTTCAGCCGCTCGAGCGAGCCGGCCGGTGGCTGAAGCGAGCTCGTCGTAGTCGGGCGAGCTCAACAGGAACTGGTACTGCGTCTTCGAGACGCGGTCTTCGATCGTCAGGTCCTGCACCGGCTGCATGTACGCCGTGATGCCGGGCACGTGCGACGTCGACCTCGGCGAGACGGCGGATGATCTCCGTGGCGGAGGCCTTCCGCTTCGCGAAAGCGGCTTGAGCGTGAGCTGCATGCGGCCGGTGTTGAGCGTGGGATTGGCGCCGTCGACGCCGATGAACGACGTGAGGTGCTCGACGTCCGGATCCTGCAGGATCACGTCGGCCAGCGCCTCGCTGGCGCTCGGCCATGCGCGTCGAACGACGTGGTCTGCGCGGCCTCGGTGATGACCTGGATCAGCGCCCGTGTCCTGCACCGGGAAGAAGCCCTTGGGCACCACGATGTACAGCACGCCGGTCAGCACGAGCGTCAGCGCGAAGACCGCCAGCGTCGCGCCGCGGCTGGTCGAGCACCCAGTTCGAGCATGACCGCCGTAGCCGCGCGACCATGCGCTCGTAGCTGGCGCGCGCTCCACGCGCCGATGCGGCGTGTGCTTGCGCTCGCGCTCCGGGCGCAAGAGGCGCGCGCTCATCATCGGCGTCAGCGTGAGCGAGACGAGCGGCCGAGATCAGGATGGCCACCGCCAGCGTGATCGCGAACTCGTGGAACAAGCGCCCCACCACGTCGCCCATGAACGAGCAGCGGGATCAGCACCGCGATCAGCGACACCGTCAGCGAGATGATGGTGAAGCCGATCTGCCTCGAGCCCTTGAGCGCGGCCTCCATCGGCGGATCGCCTTCCTCGACGTAGCGCGCGATGTTCTCGATCATCACGATCGCGTCGTCGACCACGAAGCCGGTCGAGATGGTGAGCGCCATCAGCGTGAGGTTGTTGATCGAGAAGCCCGGCAGGTACATCACGCCGAAGGTGCCCACCAGCGACAGCGGCACCGCCACGCTCGGGATCACGGTGGCCGCTGGCGCTGCGCAGGAACAGGAAGATCACCATCACCACCAGCGCCACCGACAGCAGCCAGCTCGAACTGCGTGTCCTCCACCGAGGCGCGGATCGTCGTCGTGCGGTCGGCGATGAGCCTGCACGTCCACGGACGCCGGCAGCGCCGCCTGCAGCTGCGGCAGCAGCGCCTTCACGCGGTCCACCGTCTGGATCACGTTGGCGCCGGGCTGGCGCTGCACGTTGAGGATCACGCCTGCCGTGCGTGTCGGACCAGGCGGCCAGGCGCAGCGTTCTCGGCATCGTCGACGATGCGCGCCACGTCCTTGAGGCGCACCGGGTTGCCGTTCTTGCAGGCGATGACCAGGTTCTGGTATTCGGCCGCCGACTTCAGCTGGTCGTTGGCGTCGATGGTGGAGGCGCGCTGCGGCGCCGTCGAAGCTGCCCTTGGCCTGGTTGACGTTGGCGCCGACGATGGCGGTGCGCACGTCGTCGAGCGACAGGCCGAGCGAGTGCGAGCGTGCTGCGGATTGGCCTGGATCGCGCACGGCCGGGCGCCGGCCGCCGGCGATGCTGACCAGGCCCACGCCTTCCACCTGCGAGATCTTGGGCGCGAGGCGGTTCTCGGTCAGGTCGTGCACGCTTGATCACCGGCAGCGACGGCGAGGTGATCGCGATCGTCAGCACCGGCGCATCGGCCGGGTTGACCTTGCTGTAGATCGGCGGCATCGGCAGGTCGGTCGGCAGCAGGTTGCCGCCGGCGTTGATGGCGGCCTGCACTTCCTGCTCGGCCACGTCGAGCGACGAGTCCAGCGAGAAGCGCAGCGTGATCACCGACGCGCCGCCGGAGCTCGTGGACGTCATCTGGTTCAAGCCGGGCATCTGGCCGAACTGGCGCTCGAGCGGCGCGGTCACGGTGGTCGAGCACCACGTCCGGGCTGGCGCCCGGGTAGAGCGTGGTGACCTCGATGGTCGGATAGTCGACCTCCGGCAAGCGCCGACAATGGCATCAGCCGGTAGGCCAGCAACCCGGCCAGAAGGATGGCCACCATCAGCAGCGAGGTGGCGACCGGGCGCTCGATGAAGAGGCTGGACGGGTTCATGGCCGCGCCTGCGTCAGTTCGGGCGGCGCTCCGCCGGTCTGGCGCAGGCCGCGTCCTCGCGGCTGCTTCTGGCATCCAGCGCGCGCCGCTCCTCGGGGCTGCATCGCGCTTGACGCGTCTCGGCCACGTCGGGCGGCAGGCGGCTCATCCAGCCGGGCGCTCGCCGCGCCGGGCGCCGCTGGCGGCGCATCCGCCGCGGACGCTGCTTCGGATCGCTGGCGATGACCTCGACCTTGGCGCCCGTCGCGCAGGCGGTCGGCGCCGTCGATGACGACCTTGTCCCCGGGCCTGCAGCGGTCCTTCCACGGCCATCGCGTTGCCGTCGGTCGGGCCGGGCTGCACCGTCCGCGTGCTCACCGAGCTGTCGGCGTTGACCACGTAGACGTAGAAGCCCTGCGCGCCGCGCAGCACGGCGGCGGGCGGCACCACGAGCGCAGTCGTTCAGCGTGTCGAGCTGCAGGATCACGCTGACGGCCTGGTTGGGATACAGCGCGTCGTCGGTATTGGCGAAGCAGCGCCTTGACCTTGATGGTGTCCGGTGCTGGCGTCGATCGCGTTGTCGAGCGTGGCCACGCGGCCCGACGGCGAGCGCGCGTTCTTGCCGCCCTGATCCCAGGCCTCCACGCGGAACGTTCTCGTCCGCGCGAAGGCGCGTGTTGATCAGCGGCACGTTGGCCGCCGGCACCGCGAACGTCAGCGCGATCGGCCGCGTCTGCGTGATGGTGACGATGCCGTTGGCGTCGGCGGGCTGCACCACGTTGCCGAGGTCGGCCTGCTTCAGGCCCACGCGGCCGGCGATCGGCGCCGTGACGCGTGGTATAGGAGAGCTGCAGCCGGGCGTTGTCCACCGGCGGCCTGGTCGGTCTTGACCGTGCCTTCGAGCTGGCGGACGCAGCGCTTCCTGCGTGTCGAGCTGCTGCTTCGGGATTCCGTCCTTGGCCAGCAGGTCGCGATAGCGGACGACGATCGAGCGCGCGTTGTCGAGCTGCGCCTTGTCGCGAGCCAGCGTGCCCTCGGCCTCGGCCCAGGGCCGCCTGAAACGCCGCGCGGGTCGATCTGCGCGAGCGGCTGGCCGGCCTGGACCTGCTGGCCTTCCTTGAACGAGCAGGCTCTGCAACACGCCGCTGACCTGCGGCACGCACGGTGGCGGTGTTCGATGCCGCGATGCTGCCGATGGCGTTGACCGTGACCCGGATGTCCTGCCGGCGCACCGGTTTCCACCGACACCGGTTGCACCGGGTTGACGCCGCCGAAGCGCGCCGCCCGCCCTGGCGAGCCGGCCCGCCGCCCGGCGAGCTGGCGGTTGCGGAGGTGGACCCGCCGGTCGCATCGGCGCGCGGATGGTCCACCACCAGACGGCCGCCACCGGCGGCCAGCACCAGGACGAGCGCCGTCAGGCGCCCAAGGCAGGGCCTTGGCGATCTGGCGGCGCCTCGCGGGCGAGGCACGGCGCGGGAGAAGGGGAGAGCGGACACCGTCTTTTTCATTCGTGGTCGGGCGCACCGCCGGACCTGCTGTGGGCGCAGAGGTTGGTCTATCCTGCGCTTCACAAAGTTGCGCTGCGGTTCGGCGGAATCGACGGACTGGGCGAATCTGGTAAGGTAATCAGGACGCAAGTCGATCAGGCCGGTAGCGATGGCGCCCGACCACCGTTCGCATACAGTCAGTGAACGGGCCGTAACCAGCAACGGGGAATCTCCATGCATGCGACGTCTTTCGGCCGCGCCTTGGCGCTCGGCCTGCTGCTTCGTCCTCGGCGCGACGGCGGCCACGCCGCGCGCCTACCTGCTCGTGAGCGGCCGCTGGGACAACACGATCCTGGTGATCGATCTCGCCAAGGCGATCGAACCGGCGAACGACGGCACGCCGAACGCGATCGTCAACCGGCGTGCGCGTCACGCCCGACCTCGCGCCGGACACGCCGGCGAGCGGCCAGCCGGTCAACGTCGTGCTCTCGCCCGACCGGCGCTTCGCGTACGTCGTCAATCACTCCGGATCGGTGACGACGAAGGCCGCCGCGGATTTCCAGCACGGCCACGCCGGGCACCGTCACCGTGGTCAACGTCGCCAAGGCGCTCGATCCCGCCAACAACATGACGTTGAACGCGGTCGAGGCGATCATCCCGACCGGCAACTTCGGGCCGGTGGGCCTCGCCGTGACGGCCGACGGAAACTACGCGCTGGTGTCGGGCTCCGAGGGCGACGGCCGGAGGACGGCGGCCGGGTGATCACCGTCATCGACCTCGCGGCGCGAAGGCGCTGCACCACCTCGAGCTCGCCTGGGGCAACCCCGGCTTCCCGTGTCCGCCCAATCCGATCCCGCATGCGGGACCGCACGCGTCGCTTCGGCTGCTTCACCGACACCAACGGCGTCGTCATCAGCCCGCGCCATGGCGGCATCCTGTTCACCGCCAACGGCGGCACCAACGACGTCTCGGTCGATCGATGTCGCGAAGACGCTCGCCAACGCGCCGGGCGCCGAGCTCGGCCGCATCCCGGTGGGAACGGGGCCGTGGGGCATCGCGGTCAGTCCGGACGGCGCGTGGATCGCGACCGCGAACCGCGAAAGCGCGCGCGCCGACGCCGAGGGCAATCACGTTTCGCTCATCAACGTCGACAAGGCGGTGGCGGGCGCCAAGGATGCCGAGGCCGCGCGCCTCATCGTCGGCACCAACAATCCGTCCGCGGCCTCGCGGCCGTTCGGCGTGGCCTTCACGCCGGACGGCAAGACGCTCCTCGTGTCCAACTTCCGCGCCAACAATCTTTCGTTCGTCGACGTCGAGCGAGGCGCTCGCGGGCGAGCTCGGCGCCGAGGTCGCGCGCCTCGCGCTGACGACGCCCGACGGCAGGCCGTCGCGGCCGCGCGGCATTGCGATCACGCCGGACGGCAAATACGCGGCGATCACCGGCGCGCCGCGCGGCCAGCCGGGAAGCGGCATGCTGTGGGTGGTCGACATCGCGCAGCGGAAGACGGTCGGCCGCGTCTCCGGCGTGGGCAACGAGACGTATCTGCTGGCGCTGTTGCCGTAGCGCGGCGGAGGACACGATGGAAATCACTGCGCAAAGTCGTCGCCGGCCTCGTCGCCATCACCGCCTGCCTCATCTATCGTCCATCGCGTCGCACGCCGTGGCGCCGGTGCAGAAGGGCCAGGCGCCCGGGTACTACCGGATGATGCTCGGCGATTTCGAGATCGTCGCGCTGTCGGACGGCACCGTGGCGCTCGACGTGCGCAAGCTCCTGACCAACACGACGCCGACGCGCGTCGACCAGCTGCTGCTGCGCTCGTTTCTCACCGATCCGGTGGAGACGTCGGTCAACGGATATCTCATCAACACCGGCGCGAAGCTGATCCTGATCGACACGGGCGCCGGCAATCTCTTCGGGCCCACGCTCGGCAATCTCGTCAACAACCTCAAGGCCGCCGGCTATCAGCCGGAGCAGGTCGACGAGATCTACATCACGCACATGCACGCCGACCATGTCGGCGGCCTCATGGCGGGCGACAAGCTCGCGTTTCCGAATGCCACGGTGCGCGCCGACAAGCGCGATGCCGATTTCTGGCTGAGCCAGGCCAACATGGATGCGGCGCCGGAGGCGCCAAGGGCTTTTTCAAGGGCGCGATGGCGTCGCTCAACCCGTACATCGCGGCGGGCAAGTTCAAGCCGTTCGACGGCAGCGGCGAGCTCGCGCCCGGCATCAAGGCGGTCTCCGACCTACGGCCACACGAAGGGTCACACGATGTACATGGTCGAGAGCAAGGGCGAGACGCTCGCCGTGCTGGGCGACCTCATGCACGTGGCCGCCGTGCAATTCGTCAATCCGTCGGTGACGATCGAGTTCGACACCGACCCGAAGATGGCGGCGGTGCAGCGCAAGAAGGTGTACGCCGACGGCGCGAAGCAGACGATTCTGGCTCGCGGTCGCGCATCTGCCGTTTCCCGGCATCGGGCACATCCGCGCCGACGGGCAGGGCTACGTCTACGTGCCGGCCAACTATTCGGTGCCGCGCTAGGCCTTCAGGCAACTGGACACTAGCGCGCCTCTATTCGAGCGGCACCTCGATATCCAGCAGCGGCGCGTATTGCTGCGCGCCGAAGATGTCCGGGATCGCCCGGGCTGCCGCTCGGCCGCAAGCGATAGATCGTGAATTTGATCGCGTTCGCCGGGATCGAACTCGACGAAATCGGCGATGCGCTCGGGCGCAATGCCGATAGAGCTTGCCACGGTCTCGCGCGTCAGCACGCGCGCCGCTTGACCCGCTCGTAGGTCGAGCGCTCGGCGAAGATGATGTCGAACGTGATGAGATTCACGCCCGCGTTCTTGCTGCGGATCGTCTTGGCGAGCTCCGACAGTTTCTGGGTCTTCATCGCCGTCGCCGTCAAATGCCCGCGGACGTCATGTGCGTCGGGAAGAGCTCGAGCGGATCGTCGCAGCGCAGCGTGTGGTTGACCGTCCAGCGGTAGGCCGGGCTCGCGCGCAGGACCTCGTCGAGCGCGAAGCGCGACCGAGCCGGCCGAGCCCTTCACGTCCGGCAGCCGCGCATAGAACATCTGCCGCGTGCCGATCATGCAGATCTCTTCGGCCATCTCCGCCGTCGGCGCCACGCCCTGCACCAGGATGCAAAGCTCGTGCGCCGGCCGATCGCGCATCGGCTCCAGCTCGCCCATGATGCCGTCGCGGCCGTAGACGGTGTAGTAGAGCTCGTAGCCGCCGTCTCCTGCCGAAGCGCTCGCGCACCTTGTCGCGCGCCCAGCCGATCACCTCGTCCACGTGGGCGATCGTGTACGGATCGCGGATGCCGACCATGCCGACGTAGCGCTCGCCGATCTTGCCCGCGCCTTCGAGCTTGACGCGAAACTCCGCGGCGCGCTCGGAACTTCGCGCCGGTGACGCGCGTGGTCTTTTCGCGCGACCTGCTCGTAGCGGCACTCCGACATGTCGAGCGTTCCGCCCGCGACGTGCTCGAAATACGGATTCGACCGCTCGTACATCGCATGCCCGGCGACCGACGCCACGGTGCAGCGCTGCGCCGGATGCATCGCCGTGACCAGCACCGCGTCCGCGGTGATTTCGCCCAGCACCGTCTCCTTGCCGCCGTAGGGCTCGGCGCAGAACGACGCGCACTCGAGCACCTTGCCGAGGTAGTACGCGTGGTCCTCGGCAAATCCGTGATGGATCGCCGGCGCGGCGAACACGCAGCTGTCGCTGCTGCGCCCGCCGATGATCACGTCGGCGCCCTGCTTCGAGCAGCTTGATGAACGGATGCACGCCGGCCATCGCGACGATCCGCTCGGTGGCGTCGAGCTCCGCTTCGGTCAGCGCTTGCGTAGCCCTCGAGCCCCGCGACCGTTTCGCCGGCGCGCATGCGCCGCCGCAGGTCCTCCTTGCCGATCTCCGAGTAGAAGTAGCCGAGCTTGAACGCGCGGCAGGCCGATGCTTCGCGGCGAGCTCCTTGATGATCTGCACGTAAGAGGTCGACGCGGCTGTTGGCGCCGGTGTCGCCCGCCGAGCCGATGATCATCGGCACGCCGAGCTCGCGCGAGGCGAGCAGCATGTGCTCGAGATCGTGCGTCTGCCAGGCGCGCGGGCTCGTCGACGTGTCGGTTCCGAGCGGAATCGGGCCGACGTCGTCGCTGCCGGAATCGGCCGCGATGCAGTCCGGCCGCGCCGCGACGCCGAGCCGGAAGCTCTCGACGCGGATCGGGGCAAATCCGAGGTGACCGTTCGGGCAGATGATGCGAAGCGAGCGCATGAACCCGTTGCTGGCGAGCGAGGCCGATCGATCATAGCAGAGACGGACTCGCGACGTAGCGGCGGACGCGCCCGCGCAGGGCTGTCCGCCGCGCGTGGACGCAATCTCCGAATACCGGCTACGATGGCCGCATCGACGAACAGGCTCCGGAGTGATCTCGATGCGCAGCTTCGGCATCGCCTCGCCTGGTGCCTCGCTTGCCGCCGTCGGTCTTCGCGCCGACCGTCGCCGCGCGCAGAGCACGATGCCGAAGACGATCAGGATCGTCGTGCCGTTCTCGCCGGGCGGCAGCAACGACGTCATTGCGCGCGCGATCGCGGGTCCGCTCGCGAAGCGCCTCGACGTCCCGGTGATCGTCGAAAACAAGGCGGGCGCGGCCGGCGTGATCGGCGCCGACTTCGTCGCGAAATCGCCGCGCGACGGATCCGTGCTGCTGCTGACGTCGTCGAGCTTCCTGACCGCGGCCGCGACGCAGACGCAGATGCCGTACGACCCGATTGCGGCGTTTGCGCCGGTGGCGATGGTCGGACGCGGCCCGATGCTCCTCGCCGTCTCGGCGACGACGCCGCTTCAAGACGCCCGCGGATGTCATCGCGGCGGCGCGCGCGAAGCCCGGCGCGCTCAACTACGGCACCGCCGGCGTCGGCTCGATCGCCCATCTCACGACCGAGCTCCTCGACGATACGGCGAAGATCCAGATGACGCACGTGCCGTACAAGGGCGCGTCGAACGCCGCGGTCGACCTCGCGCGGCGGACAGATTCGAGGTGATGGTGTCGAACTACAGCACGATCGCGCCGCTGATGAAGAGCGGCAAGATCAAGGCGCTCGCGGTCACGTCGAGCACGCCGCATCCCGCGTTTCCGGATCTGCCGCCGCTCGCCGACGGTGGCGCCGGGCTTCGCGGTCGCGATCTGGGTCGGCGTCTTCGCGCCCGCCGGCACGCCTGCCGCCATCGTCGACCGTCTGAATCAGGAGATCAATGCCATCGCCGCGTCGCCGGACCTCGCGCCGGTGCTCGAGCCCGACGGGACCGTGCCGGAAGCGATCAGCGCCGCCGCGTTTGCTGCGCGCATCAAGGAAGAGCTCGGACAGTGGAAGCAGATCGCGACCGAGCACAAGATCGTTGCCGAGTGATGCGTCGTTCCGGGCCCTCCTTTGCGCGTTCGCTCTCGCCGATTGCGCTCGCCGGGCGCGCTGGCGGCGCGCGCGACCGACATGACGAAGACGCTGCGCGTCGCGCTTTCCGATCGCCGAGAACCGGATTCGACCCGCAGGCGGCGTACGACCTCTATTCGTTCTACGGTCATCGGCGGCATCTTCGACCCGCTCTACGTCTACGACTATTTCGCGCGTCCCGGTGCGGATGGTTCCCAATACCGCCGCGCGCGCTGCCCGAGGTGACCGACCAGGGCCGCACGTACACGATCAAGGTCCGGCCGGGCATCCGCTTCGCGGCCGACCCGGCGTTCAAGGGCAAGCGCGCGCGAGCTGACCGCCGAGGACTACGTCTACAGCTTGAAGCGGATCTTCGATCCCAAGGTGCGCTCCTACTGGCTCTACCTCTTCGAGGGCAACCTGGTCGGCCTCGACGAGGTCGCTCGCCGCCGCGCGGAAGAGCGGCACCTTCGACTACGATGCGCCGCTCGAAGGGCTGCGCGCGCTCGACCGCTTCACGCTGCAGATCCGGTTCAGGCGGCCGAACTTCGGTTTCGAATGGTGGCTCGCGACGAACCAGTTCTCGGCGGTGGCGCGCGAAGTGGTGGACGCCTACAAGGACGCATCGAACCGGGTGATGGAAAATCCGGTGGGCACCGGCGCGTACCGGCTGAAGCAGTGGACGCGCGGCCAGCGCATCCTGCTCGAAGCCAATCCCGACTATCGCGAGAGTACGTTTCCCGCGCCGGGTCCGGACAGCGCGCCCGGCGACGCCGCGATCGCGCAGGGCCTCGACGGGCAAGAAGCTGCCGCTCGTCGGCAACGTGGACATCTCGATCATCGAGGAGGCGCAGCCGCGGCTTCTGTCGTTCGATTCCGGCCGGCTCGATTACGTCGCGCTGCCGGCGACGCCTTGCCGCCAACGTGCTCGACGGCGCGGCGCTCAAGCCCGAATACGCGAAGCGCGGCATCGCGTTGCACCGCCATGTCACGCCGTCGATCGCGTTCTTCTACTTCAACCTCGACCACCCGCTGGTCGGCGGGTACACGCCGGAAAAGCTCGCGTTGCGGCGCGCGATCAGCATGGGGCTACGACCGCGAGAAGGCGATCTCGAGTCTCCTTCACGGCCAGGCCGCTTCCGCGTCGCAGCCCGTGCCGCCGCCGCTGTACGGCCACGATCCGAAGTACGTGCGCCCTACGGCTACGACCCGCGCGCGCGCGCGCACTGCTCGACAAGTTCGGCTACAAGGACCGCGACGGCGACGGCTGGCGCGAGCTGCCCGACGGCAAGCCGCTGACCCTGGTGCTGGCCTCGACGCCCGACAATGCCGCGCGCGCCAACGACGAGCTGTGGAAGCAGAACATGGACGCGCTCGGCCTCAAGATCACGTTCCTCAAGAACAAGTGGCCCGAGCTTGAACAAGATGTCGGAGGCGGGCCAGCTCATGATGTGGGGCCTGCGGCTGGATCAGCTCGGTGCCGGACGGCAGCGACTACTACAGCTATTTCTACAGCAAGAACATCGGCACGTCGAACGACGCGCGCATGCGGCTGCCGGCGTTCGACGCGCTGTACCTGCAAGCTCGCGCGACCTGCCGCACGGCCCGGCGCGGACGAAGCTCTTCGACGAGATGAACGACATGATCTTCAACTACGCGCCGTGGATCCTGGCCAACTATCCCTACGAGAACGATCTGGCGCAGCCCTGGCTCAAGGGATACAAGCAGAACCCGTTCGTGCCGCATCAATGGCGCTACTACGATCGTCGATCCGCGCCCGCATTGATCGATCCTGCCATGCCTCTGCCGCGTCGGTCTTCCCGGCACACGTCACCGGAGAATGTCCATGAAGTTCCGCCGCTTCGTCCTGGCGCTGGCTGTCCCTTTCGCCATCGCGCCCGCACTCGTTGCCTCCGGCGCCGCGCACGCCGATTGGCCCGATCATGCGATCCGCTGGGTGGTGCCGTTCGGCCCCGGCGGCGCTAACGACCTCATTGCCCGCGCCGCGGCGGAGGCCGTCTCGAAGCGCCTCGGCCAGCCGGTGGTCATCGAGAACAAGCCGGGCGCGGGCGCCATCATCGGCGCCGAGGTCGTCGCCAAGGCAAAGCCCGACGGCTACACGTGGCTCATCGGCGCCGCCGGTGTCGTCACGAACAGCCTGCTGCGAACGGACATGCCCTACGCCGACACCGACCTCGTGCCCGTCGGCATGATCGCCGTCGCGCCCTCGGTGATCGTCGTCAACCCGAGCGTGCCCGCGAGCAATCCTCAAGAATTCGTCGCCTGGGCCAAGACGCAGAGCGGCGGCATCAACTGGGCTACCGCCGGCGGCGGCAGCACGCCGCATTTCGTCGCCGAGATGCTGCGCGAAGCCGGCGTCAACATCACGATCGTCCCCTTACAAGAGCGGGTCGGAGGGCATGACGGCCGTGCTCGCGAACAACGTGCACGCCACGTCCGAGGCGAGCATCGTCGTGCTGCCGCAGGTGAAGGCGGGCAAGCTCAAGGCCGTCGCGACCACCTACAGCAAGCGCATCAGCGCCTACGACTCGCTGCCCACGGCGCAGGAACAGGGCTTTCCCGGCGTGCTGATCGGCCATTGGGCGGGACTCTTCGCGCCGAAGGGCACGCCGCCCGCGATCGTCGAGCGGATGAGCAAGGAGCTCGAGGCGGCCGTCAAATCGGCCGAGTTCCGCGACAAGATGGTGCCCTTCCGGGATCGAGCCCGAGCCCGGCACCACCGCGGCCTTCGTCGACCTTCGTCAACGCGGAGCGCGATCGGCTTGGGCAAGCTCGCGAAGAAGGCGAACATGAAGGCGGACAACTAGACCCTGCTCGCACGTACAGGCATCGTATGAACAGGCCCTAGCGCCAAGCGCCGACTGCACATGCTTCCCGCCGGCACCGTCACCTTCCTGTTCAGCGACATCGAGGGCTCGACGACGATTCTCGCGTGCGCATCGGCGTCGAGCGCTACGAGAGCGCGCTGCAGCAGCATCGCCGCCTGTTGCGCGACGCGTTCGCGCGAAACGCGGGCCACGAGGTCGGCACGGAGGGCGATTCGTTCTTCGTCGCGTTCGGTCGCGCCGTAGGACGCCGTGCGCGCGGCGGCCGACGCGCAGCGCGCGCTGGCGCGGCCACGCGTGGGCCGCCGGCGAGCGCATCCGCGTCCGCATCGGCATCCACACCTGCGAGGCGACGGTCTCCGGAGCCGAACTACGTCGGCATCGGCGTGCATCGCGCGGCCCGCATCAGCGCGGCCGGGCACGGCGGTCAGATCGTCCTGTCGCAGACGACGCGCGACCTCCTCGAGGACGACTCCGGACGTGACGTGCGTCGATCTCGGGCGCGCACCGGCTCAAGGACTTCGCGCAGCCGCAGCGTCTCTACCAGTTGGTCGGTCGCGGATCTGCCGCGCGAGTTTCCCGCCGTTGCGCACGCCGGAGGAGCGCCGGACCAATCTTCCGGCGCCGCCTCGCGCCGCTGTTCGGTCGCGAAGCGAGCTCGACGCCATCCGCGCCATGGTGCGGCGGACGCGACGCGCGCCTCGTCACGCTGACCGGCCCGGCGGCACCGGAAAGACGCGCTCTCGCGCTGCAGGCGGCCGCCGATCTCGTCGACGATTTCGCGGGCGGCGCGCTACGTCGTCACGCTGCAGGCGATTCGCGAGCCCGAGCTCCTGCTGCCGACGATCGCCCGGACGCTGGGCGTGAGCGAGGCCGGCCGGACAATCGCTCTCCGCCTACCTCGCGCCCAAGGAGCTGCTGCTCGTGCTCGACAATTTCGAGCAGATCATCGGCGGCGCGCCGACGCTCGCCGACCTGCTCGCGCAGGCGCCGCACGTCAAGCTGATCGTCACCAGCCGCGAACCGCTGCACATCGCCGGCGAGCAGGTGTTTCCGGTGCCGCCGCTCGCGCTGCCCGACTCCGCGCATCCGCGAACCCGCAGCGATTGCCGACTGCGCGTCGGTGCGTCTGTTCGTCGTGCGCGCGCAGGCGGTGGAGCCTGGCTTCGCGCTCACGCGCGCAGAATGCGCGCCGCGGTCGCGGAGTTGTGCGTGCGTCTCGACGGACTGCCGCTGGCGCTCGAGCTTGGCGGCGGCGCGCGTGTCCGCTCCTGTCGCCGGAAGCGATGTTGAAGCGCCTGGGCGAGCGCCTGAAGCTCCTGACCGGCGGCGCGCGCGACCTGCCGCAGCGCCAGCGGACGCTGCGCAACACGCTGCTGTGGAGCTACGAATTGCTGCGAAGCGGACGAGCGGGCGCTGTTCGCGCGCCTCGCCGTGTTCGCGGGCGGCTTCACGCTCGAGGCCGCGGAAGCGGTGTGCGACGCCGATATCGCACACGGTCGCGGCGCTGGTCGACCGGAGCATGGTCCGCCGCGACGGCGAACGGTTCGGCATGCTCGAGACCATCCGCGAGTTCGCGCTGGAACAGCTCGCCGCGAGCGACGATGCCGATGCGATCCGCGCGCGCCATGCCGCGTATTTCGAGTCCATCGCGGAACGAGCCCACGCGCGGCGCTGGCACGACGACAAGGCAGGTCTCGACCAGCTGGAGCGCGAGCACGACAACCTGCGCGCGGCGCTCGACGACCTGCGCGTCCGCGATGCGCACCGCGCACTGCGGCTCGCCGGCGCGCTCGGATGGTTCTGGCACCTGCATTCGCATTTCAGCGAAGGGCGGCGGCGGCTCGCGGAGCGTTCTGGCGGTCGAGCACGGAACCCGAGACGCGCGCGCGCGCGGGCGCTCGGCGGCCGCCGGCGAGAATTGCGGCCTGGAGTGGCGATCTCGCGACGGCGCGGCCGCGGATCGAAGAGGCCGTGGCGCTGTGGCGAGCGCGCGGGCGGACGCAGGAAGTCGCCTGCGCGCTGATCGATCTGGGCTGGGGCTGCTTCTTTGCCGGCGATGCCGACGCGCGGCGGTACATGGAGGAGGGCCTGCGCGCTGCAGCAGTCGGTCGGCGATCCGCTGCTCGTCAATCGCGCGCGGACCGGGCTCTCTGCAGGTCCTCGTGAGCCTCGGCGAGCTCGACATCGTCGAACCGATGGCGCGCGAGGCGCTTGCCGTGGCGCAGGCGACGCGGGACCTCCGTTCGGAGCACTTCGCGCACCACTTCCTCGCCGACTGCCCGCTCATTCGCGGCGACTGTGCCGCGGCGGTCCCGCGCTATCGGCGCGCGCTCGAGCTCGCGGTGGAGCTGGGCGACCGCGCGGAAACCGCGATCGAGATCCAGGGCGTCGCGATGGCGGCCGCCGGCAGTCGGCGAGCCTCGCCCGCGCGTTGCGCCTCGCCGGGGCGGCCGCGGCGGAATTCGACGCGCTTGGCGCATCGATATTTCCGGGATCATCTTCTGGAGCGCCCTGCAGGAGCGCTACCTCGGCCGCGCGCGCTCGGAGCTGGTGCGGAAGCGGCCGCCGCGGCGTGGGAGGAGGGCCGCCGCACGCCGTTCGAGCGAGGCGATCGCGCTGGCGCTCGGGCGAGTAGGCGCTGACGGACCGACAGCGGCGGGCGCTCAGCCGTCTGACGTCTCTCCCACCGCCCGCTCCGCTCCGAGCGGAACAAGGCGTCGATCACGCGCATGTTGGCGATGGCATCTTCGATGCCGTACGGCAGCGCGATCTCGCCGCGCACCGCGCGCGAGAACGCTTCGCCCTGCAGCTGGTACTGGTCGCTCGGCGGCAGTGTCTCCGTCACGATGCCCGTGCCTTCGAGCGACGTGCAGTCGTCGATCGAGATGCGGTCGTCGCGCCCTGCGGCGCGTTGACCGGGATGTGAATCTCGATCCGGCCCTTGCTGCCGCACAGCTGGAGGCGCTGGTGCGGCGCGATCTGCGTCGACACGGTGAAATCGAGGCGCCGGCCATCGCCGAAGTCCACGAGCGCGCTGGTGAGGCGATCGGTGCCGAACGCCGGGTCGCGATCGACGAGCGCGACGCCGCGCACGGGTTCGGCCGCGAGGAAGAAGCGGCCGGCGACAATCGCGTAGCAGCCGATGTCGTAGAGGCCGCCGCCGCCGATGTCGGCCTTGTTGCGGACGTTGGCGGGATCGAGATTGTTGTAGCCGAAGAACATCTGCACCGCGCGCAGCGTGCCGATGCGTCCCTCGCGCACGAGCTCGCGGGCGCGCAGCCACTGCGGATGGAAGCGCACCATGAACGCCTCGGCGATCAGCACCTTGCCCGCCGTCGCGCGGAGCGCCGTCGCCTCGTCCGCGGTCAGCGCGATCGGCTTTTCGCACAGCACGTGCTTGCCTGCGGCCGCGGCCTGCGAGCGTCAGCGGCACGTGCAGGTGATTGGGCAGCGGGTTGTAGATCGCCTCGATCTCGGGATCGGCGAGCAGCGCCTCGTACGAGCCGTAGGCCTTGGGAATGCCGAGCGCATCGGCGGCGGCCGCGCGCCCGCGCTTCGTCGCGCGAGGCGATCGCCCGGATCTCGAGGAGCGCTGCTCTTCTTCATGCCCGGCAGCACGCGATCCCGCCCGATCTTCGCGGTGCTGATGCACGCCCCAGACGACCTTCTTCACGCCTGCACTTTCTCCTTCGTCCGCACCTCCGGCGTGAACCAGTCGAGCTTGTCGCGCAGGCGCACGACGTTGCCGACGATGATGAGCGTGGGCGCGTGCAGATTCGCCTTGGCGGCGCGCGCCGGCAGCGTGCCGAGCGTTCCGGTGACCACGCGCTGCGTCGGCGTGGTCCCCTGCTGCACGACAGCCGCCCCGGTTCCGCGCGGCAGACCGTGCAGGATGAGCTGGCGGCAGATCCGGGGCAGGCTCAAGAGGCCCATGTAGACGACGATCGTCTGCCGCGGCCGCGCGAGCGCGGGCCAGTCGAGATCCACGCTGCCGTCCTTCAGCTGGCCCGCCACGAACACGCACGATTGCGCGTGATCGCGATGCGTGAGCGGGATGCCGGCGTAGGCGGCGGCGCCCAGCGCCGCCGTGATGCCGGGAACGACTTCGAACCGGATGCCGTGGGCCGAGAGCGTGCGTCGATCTCCTCGCCGCCGCGGCCGAACATGAACGGGTCGCCGCCCTTGAGGCGCAGCACCCGCTGTCCCGCGAGCGCCCGCTCGACCAGGAGCGCGTTGATCGCCTCCTGGCGCATCGCGTGGTCGGCCCGCCGCTTGCCGACATAGATGCGCTCGGCGCGCTTCGGCAGCAGGGCGAGAATTCCGGGCGAAATCAGATTGTCGTACGAGCGCCACGTCCGCGCGCCGCATCAACTTGAGCGCGCGAATGGTGAGCAAGTCCGGGTCGCCGGGCCCCGCGCCGACCAGGTAGACCTCGCCTTGCGGTGGCCGGCGCTTGGCGGGAACGGTTTGCGGCCGCTTTGGCCCGGAGCGGGTCACCGCCAAAGCGTATCACTTTCGCGCGAGGGCTGGCTGGCGCCAGCTGTCGGCGCTGCGCTTCGCTCTGACGGAGTGTGACCTGGCGCCGAACTTCCGGCAGCAGATGAAGGCGGCGGTACGACGACCTATCCGAGAATGCGCTCGTACGAATCCCGATCCGCCTGGTAGCACCCGCACGGCCGCCGCCTTGAGGCCGCGCCGGTCGAGCACCGTCGATGGTGCCGCGGCTGTATTGGATCAGGTTGCGCTCCTGCAGCGAGCTTGCCGCCTTGGTGACGCCGACCCGGCGGACGCCGAGCATCAAGGCCAGGAATTCCTGCGTGATGTGGAACGAGTCCGCATGCGCGCAATCCTGGGTCATCAGGAGCCAGCGGGCGAGGCGCGCTTCGACCACGTGGAAGCGCGTGCAGCCCGCGGCCTGCGCGAGCTGGGTCAGCTGGACGAAGGCATAGCGGTCGAGCCCGCGTTCCAGCGCCGGCCCGCGCTTCAGCTCGCGCGCGGAAGCGCGCGGCGTCCATGCGCAACGACGGTCCGCTGCCCTGAACCACGGCACGCACGGGCGAGACGTCGACGCCGAGCGCGAGCGGAATGCCGAACATGCCTTCGCTTCCGACCAGGCCGACCTCGAGCGAGGACGAGGTGTCCACCGGCATGATCAGCGAGATGAAGCTCTGCGTCGGGAAATAGACGTGGCTCAAGCGCTCGCCCGGCGTGTAGAGCACGTCGGCGAATGCGAGATCGACCATCTCGCAGCCGGCGAGCATGCGACGCCGATCGGTCGCGGGCAGCGACTCGAGCAGGCGATTGCCGGTGGGCGTGCGTTGCGGTCGATGACAGCAAGGTAGCTCCTCGGGCGGCGATCGATTTCCGGCGATCGGCGCCGGAGAATTCGGATGCGACTGCAATGCCCGATCGCGTCTGCCGCAGGCGCAAACTGCTGCGCGATCTGGCGCGAGCGTAGCCTGCGCGCGTTGCGCCTGTCTGTTCGGAGGCGCACATAGGCGCCCGCGGCGGATCGCGGCGGCGCGAAGGAAGGCGGAGGGCGAGCTAGTGCAGCTTGTACGGCAGCAGGCGATCGAACTCCGTCTTGACCACCTGGTAGCACTCGCAGGACCGCGCCTCGAGACCCGGACGGTCGAGCACCGTGATCTTGCCCCGGCTGATAGCGGATCAACGACGCGTCCTGCAGCTTGCGCGCGGCCTCGGTGACGCCTTCGCGGCGCACGCCCAGCATGTTGGCGATCAATTCCTGCGTCATCGACAGCTCGTTCGACTGCCAGGCGATCGAGGCTCAGCAGCAGCCACCGGCACAATTGCTGGTCGACCGAGTGATGCCGATTGCAGACCGCCGTCTGCGCCATCTGCGTGATCAGCGCCTGGGTATAGCGCAGCAGCAGATGCATCGTCGGACCGAAGCGCCCGAACTCGCTCTTGAGCAATTCGGCCTTGAGCCGCACGCCGTGCCCCGCGCTTTGCACGACGGCGCGGCTGGGCGTGGTGTCGCCGCCCATGAACAGCGAAATGCCGAGGATGCCTTCGTTGCCCACGATGGCGATTTCGGCCGACGCGCCGTCCTCCATGACGTAGAGCAGCGACACGATGGACGTGGTCGGGAAATAGACGTAGCGCAACTGCGACCCCGATTCGTAGAGGACCTCGCCGAGCTGCATGGGAATTGGCTCGAGATGCGGGACGAGCCGCTCGTAGTCGCTCTCCGGCAGCGCGGCGAGAAGATGATTCCGGCGGGGACTGGGACGGGCCGCCGCCGCCGCGCGCTTGCCGCCGTTGGTCCTCGAGGACGACGCGCTTCCGGCGGCGCGGGCGGGTTTGTCGGCTGCCATCCGCGCAGTGTAGATCATTTCGCGGGCTAGGATGTGCGGTACCGTACATAGGGCCGCGGATCGCGGCAGGCGCGTCGGGCGGCAGCTTCCATCTTTGCCGAACGGACTATTTGTGTTCGGCACCGTACCGACCTCGTCGCCGCCGATCGCTAATGTTCGCTCCATGAAGACCGGCGACTCGACCCGACCGCTGAAGATCCGAGAGCGAATAGGGATCGCGCTCGCCTCGTTCGCGGGAATCGTGCTGATCGCCGGCTGGTCGCTGACCGGCGGAGTGGCCACGGATCGCCGCACCGATCTGGCGATCCGGTCGCCGGACACCCGGATTTCCGCCGCGCCCGCGCACCTGTGAACGCGGCCCCCGCAACAGCCGTTTCCACTGATGCACCATTGCCGCACCCTGACGCTCGCACAGGCAAGCCACGCGCGAAGGTGAGTTGTGCCGGATGTGGCGTCATCGTAGCCGTGCTCAGGATCGACACGCCCGTCCCGGTCATGGCGGGGTGCTATGCCGGCGACGGCCCGGCATTCCACGGTCGACTGATCAACGCCGGCGGTCTTTACGACGCCGGATTCGCTTGCCGACACCGTGGCCGTCGGTGATCGCCGATGGACGGGGCAGGAAGAAGGTCACCGTCAACACGCGACATCAAATCGTCGTCCGTTTCCGCGATGGCTCGAAGCAGGTGTTCGACGAGGCGACGCCGCGAAGCCTGCACGTGGGCGACCGCATCGTGGTCATTGCCGGAACGGAGCAAAGCGAAGGTCCTGGCCGGAACTCGAGCGGTGTCCGAAAGCCGACGTCTGGAGCAGTGTGCGCTCGCGTACAGACGGCTAGGATCCGGCGCGAGACACTGTTCCGCAGGCGGACACGTCTGGATCGCCGAAGGCGCAACGTAAAAGAAATTTGTTCAGCCAACCACCGGGAAACCGGACGACGAAAGGGGTGCATACCATGCTCTATACAATCGCGGTCATTCTTCTGGTCCTGTGGGTCCTGGGGCTCAGTGTCGTCCTATACGATGGGTGGGTTCATCCACATCCTCCTGGTCGTGGCGATCGTCATGGTGCTGGTCAACCTCATCAGCGGCCGACGCACACTGTAGGGCGTGCTCGAGTGGTTCCGGTCGCGATCGGATACCGAGCGCGATGCCCTGCATTCAAATTATCATTTCAAAGAGGGAAAACGTGAACGCGATCAAGATGGTGGGAATTGCACTCATCGTCTGCGGCTTCCTGGGGTTGGCGTACGGCGGATTCACGTACACCAAGGAGACGCATGAGGCCAAGATCGGACCGCTCGTGCTGTCCGTCGTCGACAAGGAGACCGTGAACGTGCCGATCTGGGTCGGCGTGGGCGGAATCGCGCTGGGCGCTTTGCTCCTCGTCCTGGGGGCAAGCGCAGCTAGGCGTAGCGGATCGCGAGCCCAGTCGCGACTGTGCATGCGAAAGGGATACCGATGATCTTCGACCGAAAGGCTTTCGCCGCGACTGCCCGGAGCGGCGTTGTACCGGACGATCCAATTCGTCGCCGCGGCTTTGCTAGGAATGGCGTGCCTCGCTCCGGGCGCGAGCGCAAAGAGCGGCCAGATCGTCACGTCGTCGTCCGGAGTGACTTATGTTTCGGGCGGTGCCGGCACTGGAAGAAATCGACCAGCTCCGGTCGATGGAAAAAGACTTCAACCTCAAGATGGTCTTTGCGTTGACGTCCGGCGCGTACCTGGCCGAGGTCAGCGTCACCATCGTCGATGCCGCCAACAAGGTAGTGCTCGACACGCTCGCGGAGGGGCCGTGGTTCCTCGCCCGGTTGCCCGCGGGAACCTATCAGGTGAACGCGAGCTATCGCACCAACGTCGAGCACCGGACCGTCGCCGTCGGCGCGGCGACGCTCAGCACGGTCGAATTGCGGTGGCCCAATGAATGACCATCTGCCATCGCGCGCGTTCCGTTATGTGCGGCACCGCACAGACGAACGCTCGTCCAGCACCGAGGATGCATCCAGGGGCGTCGATGCTCCTGGGCGGTGCGGCGCGCCCTGATCGCCCGCATCCTCCCATCGGTCCCGGCCGGGCACCCCTCCCTGGCTCGTCCGGCCGGGCCGATCCTCTGAGTTCCCGGCTGCCGGGGTGTCCGCAAGGAGAATTCGCGATGGTCAGGAAACGATTCCCCGCGGCACGTACGAAGAAGAGAGGCGTCCCCGCGCGTCGGTCGTCCGGTCGTGGACAAGGCGCTCTCGGGTGCCCACCCGCGTTTGATCCACGGGTTTCTCGTTCGACTGGCGGTGAAGCCAAGCGGCGGTGCCGCAGCCGCGAAAGCGGCGCCTGCGGCAGCCAGCGCCAGCACTGCGGCCTGCACAGGCCGTTTCCCGCCGCTACGAAGCACGAGGGACCGGCGGACGACTCGACGTTTCACTAACGGCGTCAATCGCCGCCGCGACGGTAAGAATCGCAAGGTCGCGGCCACAAGTGCATGCTTTTGTACGCCAGCGTACCGACGCTGCGCGCTCCCTTGGCTAGTCTCCCTCCTACCCGCCAGACGGCGGCGTGCTTCTACACGGCACCGGCGCATCGATGCCGGTACGCCATGAAGCGCTTACCGGGAAAACAAGGAGAAAAGCCATGAGCCTCGGCACCATCCTGCTGATCAGTTCTCATCCTGATTCTCGTCGGCGTCCTTCCCACGTGGCCGCATGCCCGCAGCTGGGGTTACGGCCCAAGTGGAATCGTCGGGTTCGTGCTGGTGGTCGTGATCGTCCTGTTCTTGATGGGGCGCCTGTAAACCCGCGCCGTGACGGCGGATTATTCTTTGAGGAGTTGACTATGAGATACGCACTTGCGACAACTTGCTTCGTGCTCGGCGCTGCGCTGGCGCCGGTTGCGGCCTATGCCGCGGATGGGGACACCGACCGCGCCAATCCGAGAACTGTTCGTCAAGGACTCGGTCATCACGACCAAGATCAAGACGAAGCTGGCCGCGGAACACGCCGGCAGCGCTGAAACACATCAAGCGTCGACACCGACCAGAATGGCGTCGTCTGGATGACCGGAACGGCGAACACCCAGCAGGAAATCGACCAAGCCATCGCGATCGCCAAGAATACCGAAGGCGTCAAGATGGTCAAGAGCCGACCTCAAGGTCCAGAAGGACAAGTAATACCCGGCTCGAACTGGGCTCCGGGGAAAAACGAGGCGCGGTCGGCCTCGTTTTTCTTAGGCGCACTACGGATGCTAGTCCTACACCGGACGTTCGCCAACGTACAGACGCGACGCGCATGAAAGCGGATCGTGCACGTAGCGGGATTCTCCGCTGACGCAACCGACCTTTACAAGGAGGCAATCATGGCAAGGAAGCTTCTGACCGTACTGATGGCCCTCGCGCTCGTCGGCCCTCTGAGCGCCATTTCGGGTTGCAATACCGTAGCGGGCGCCGGCAAGGACATCGAGCGCGGCGGCGAGAAGATTCAGGGCGAGGCGCGGGAAGTCGCAACGCAAGATGTGACGCACGCATGACGGCGAGCGTGCGTTGTTCAGCTCTCACCGGTCCACTACACCATCGGAGAACGCCCGGCCCGCGACAGGCCGGCGTTCTCCGATCCTACCGCCGGCAACTCCGGCGCCCCACAAAGGAAGCAACGATGCACCTCAGGAAATCATGACGAGCCCCGTCGCGACTGTCGCGCCGGACACCTCGCTCGCAGATGCGGCAAAAAAATGCTCGCCCTCGACATCGGGTTGCTGCCGGTCGTCGAATGGTCGCGAAATCGTCGAGCATCGTCTCGGACCGCGATATCACGATCCGTGCCGTCGCGAAGGGAATGGATCCCGAGCGGACCGGAGTGCAGGAGATCGATGACCAAGGAAGTGTTCACCTGCCCTGTCGGAGGCGATGTGAAGGCAGGCGTGCAGCCTCGTGGAGAGAAAAGCAGGTGCGCCGGCTTCTGGTCATGGACGGGGACGACTCGCCCGTCGGCATCATTTCGCTGGGAGATATCGCGCCTGCACCTTCGCCGCGAGCAAGCTGGCGGCGTGCTGAACGAGGTCTCGCAGCCTGGGTAGCGCGCTCTTCCATCGTCCGAGCGATCGCCGGCGATGAACACGTGACTGGAGAAACTTCGATGAACCTGACCTTGTCGCTCGCTCCGCTCGTTTCGCTGATCGCCGGCATTCTGATCCTGGTCGTGCCGCGTTTGCTGAACTACATCGTCGCCATCTACCTGATCCTCATCGGGCTCGCTCGGATTGTTCGGTGCCGGACTCCATCTGAAATGACGATGCGCGGGCAATCGCGCTCCTGCGCGGGGCCTCGCGCGCGCCTGGCCAAGGCGCGATGGCTCGGCCTCTTCGGCGTCGTGCTGTTGTCGTTCCTCGCGGGCTGCGCGTCGCTGCCGCCGGGTGTCGGACTATCCGAAGACGACGTCGATCGCGCTGACCGCGTCCGGAACAAACCCGCATGGGCCAGCAACTGGCGGCGGCGAAGGCCGAGCACGCGGGATTGTCCGGCTTCAAGCTGCTCCCGGTCGGCATCGACAGCTTCCTGCTGCGGATGGAAATGGCGGAAGCCGCGGGCAGAACGCTGGATGTCCAGTATTTCCTGATTCAAAGCGACGACACCGGCCAGCTGCTGATCGAGGCGCTGCTCAAGGCGGCCGATCGCGGCGTGCGGGTTCGCGTGCTGCTCGACGACGCGGGCTCGTTCGGCCGCGACGCGCAGATCCGGACGCTCGCGGGCTACCCGAATGTCGAGTTGCGGCTCTTCAATCCGTTTGCCTACCGCGGCGAGCTGCCGTTCCTGCACGTCGCCGAATATCTGGCCGACGCCACGCGACTCAACTACCGGATGCACAACAAGCTCTTCGTCGTCGACAACGAGATCGGCATCGTCGGCGGGCGCAACGTCGGCGACGAATATTTCCAGGGCGGCCGCGACTTCGAGTTCGGCGACTACGACATCATCGCGGCCGGCCCGATCGTGAACCAGATCTCGAACAGTTTCGACGCCTTCTGGAACAGCCCGATGGCGATTCCGATCGAAGCGCTCGCGGAAGGCAAGCCTACCGCCCAGCGACCTCGACGACTATCGCGGCGTCCTCGCCGTGCATCATGCACGCATGATCGAAGCCGACGCGCCCTACATGCGCACGCTCGCGGCCGGGAGCCGCTCGCGGCGATGCTAGGCGGCAAGTCGTCGCTCGTGTGGGCGAAGGCGGAAGTCATCTACGACAGTCCGGAAAAGGCGAAGGTGCAGGACGGCGAGCAGCGCGGCCGGTCTGCTGCGGCATCGCCTCGGCGAGGTGGCGAACAGGGTGCAAGTCGGAGCTGCTGATCGTTTCGCCCTACCTGGTGCCGGGACCCGCCGGGATGAAGTTCTTCGAGGGCTTGCGCGAGCGCAACGTCACCGTTCGCATTCTCACCAATTCGCTTGCATCGACGGACATGTCCATCGTTCACTCGGGCTACCAGGCGTTTCGGGAGCCGCTGCTGGACAAGGGTGTCGACCTGTACGAAGTGCGGCCGGTGCTCGGGCAGCCGGTCGTTCGCGGCAACCAGTTGAAATCGCCGAGCTCCGGGCGGTATGCGCTGCATGCCAAGGTCTTCGTGTTCGACCGGCAGCGCGTGTTCATCGGCTCGATGAACCTCGACCAGCGGTCCTTGTACCTCAACACGGAAATCGGGCTGATCATCGACAGCCCCGAGCTCGCGCGCCAGATCGCGCTCCGCTTCGAGGATATCGCGCAACCGGCCAACAGCTACGTCCTGATGTTGAGCGCAGGTCGACGGATTCGGGCAACGCCATCTCGTCTGGCGCACGCTCGAAGACGGAAGTGCGGTCGACTTCGACGAGGAACCGGCGGTCACGTTCTGGCAGCGCGTTGCAGGTCGACATGCTTTCGCTGCTGCCGCTCGACGAGCTGCTCTGAGTCGACGACGAGACGGGGTGCCGGGAACCGTTGCCTTCGCTGGACAATCACTCCACTGAGCCTCATATGGAAAATAATTCGCATCGCTTGACGGCAAATTGGTGGTGGCCCGGATCGAGAATCCTGGTCGCCGCGACTGCTCTTGCTGCTGTCCGCTTTCCGCCTGGTCGCTCAATCCCGAATCAGGACATCGTGGTCCAGGTCCGCAAGAACGGACCGCAAATCGCGGTGGACGTCATCTGTCCGGTGGATGCGCCCGCGTCGGTGGTGTGGGAAGTGCTGACCGACTACGAGCACATGGCGCAGTTCATCTCGAATATCGCCTCCAGCGACGTGGAGGATACCGCCGGCAACGTGTTGCGCGTGCGCCAGAAGGGGAAGGCGACCGCGGGGCCCTGTGACGCTGACGTTCGACATCGTCCGTGAAATCGAGCTCGTGCCGCAGAGCGAGATCCGCTCGCGCCTCGATCAGCGGCGATTTCAAGACGTTCCGATTTCGTGACTCGAATCCGTCGTGACCGAGAACGGTGTCCACATCGTCAACAACGGCCGCTACACGCCGAACATGTGGGTGCCGCCGTTCATCGGTCCGGCGGTGATCGAAGCGGAGACGCAGAAACAGTACGGCGAGATCCGGACCGAGATACTCCGCCGGAGCGCGATGGTCCGGCCGCAGACTTTATCCGGCGGTGCGAGGAGCGGCCCGCGGCGCGGCACGCCTGCGGCGAGGAGCTCAGGGCGCCTGCAGGCGGCGAATGAGAATGTCGATGATGTCGGCGCCATCCGGTGATTTCAGGCGATTCTGGCTCAGCACCCGCGCACACTTCGGGTTTGGCGATCGCCTGATAGTCGGCACCGGATGAGGACCGCGGCGATGGCCCGCTGCACGTCCACGGAGCCGGCGGTCGGGAACAGCCGCGCCAGCTCGGCCAGGCTTTGCCGATCGCTCAGTCGGTGCCGGGCGAGCGTGTCCAGCGCGCGAACCTGAGCGCCCGACCGGGGCATGCGCGTGATTCCGCTGGCGACGAGGCGCAGCTCGTCGACGTCCGTGATCGGATGATGGCTGAGATAGACCTGCGCGAGCTGCACTTCCACGTCGTCATGGCTCGTCAGGGCCCGCAGGACGCGGGCACGGCCCGCGGCATCCCCCAGACAAGCCATTGCCGCCGCATTGTTCGCCCTGTCGGCTTGCTGCGGACGACGGTTGCAGGCGATGACGCGCCTCGTTCCAGCGCCCCGCTGGTCATTCAACGAGCAGACCAATCTCGACGTCGGCGGGACCTATGGACCCGCGCTCGATCAAGTCCCCGACCATGCGCACGAGCTCGGCGGGTTGATCGGCGGGTGACAGCCAGCCCAGCGTGACGGCCAGCTGGATCATGCGCGCGCGGACGCGGGGCAGGTCGGCGTCCTCGGCAAATTTCAGGTAGCGTTCGCGGGCGGCATCGTCACGCGTGATGTCGCCGAGCGCGAGCGCGAACGCGGGGATTGCCGCTCGGCTTCGCTCAATGCCGGCGAACAGCCCTTCGATGCGCTCGAGGAACATGCGGACTTCCGCCATGTCGCGGTGCAGGAGATCACGGAGGAAGGCGAGTTTCGCCGCCGGCGACAACCGGTCGTCCACGAACTGGCAAGTCTCTTGCCGGAAAGCGGCTTCGGGATCGGAATCGACCAGACCGCCGGCGACAACCATCGAGCTCGCCGCGAAATGGCCGAGAAGCTTCTGGTTCACGCGACCGCTGCCCAAATCAGTCGTCGAAGGTGAATCGAAATAACGGTTCAGCAGCGTCGCAGCGGTGGGTCCGAGCGGCGCGAGCGCGGAAAAGCCGTAGATGACCGGCACGTTCATGAAAATGCGGCGCATGTGATCGCGACTGCTCTCGCCGTGGCGCTGGTCGAGCTCGCGCGCCAGCCGCTGCGCATCGGCGCGCGAGTACCCGGAGCGGACGAGGCTTCGCTCGGCTTCGGGGCTCGTGCTGGTGATCGCCTGCGCATTCAACGTGTTGCAACCGAAGAGATAGACCTCCTTCAGTTGCGAGAACAATCCGGGACAGGACTCGCTGCAGGACGCGCGTTCCATCTCGGCGACCGCCAGCGATTCGCGCATGGCCAGCCGGTCGGAGTAGAACTCGGTCCCGCTGTCGAAATGGCCGGAGATGACCAGCAAGTCGCAGCGAACGCCCTGCTGGCAGGCCGAGGCGAGCCAATCCCGGCGACCGCGCTCCACCAGCTCGACAAACTGGTACTCGTCTTCCGGCAGCCGCTGGCGAAAGGTCTCCCTTTCGTCGGCCGAATTGACGGTGATGGTGCAGACCGTGCGCTTGCCGGCATGCACCTCCATGCTGCCGCCTGCGATCAGCAGGAGGACGATGAGAAGGACCCGGGCCGGGCCGATCAAGGGCGCAAGATGTGGGGGCTCGTTGTGCAACGGGCCAAGAGCGTACCACAAGCCGGCGCGGCCGATGTCGGGCGCGCGCGATTGCCGGGGTGCGCCGCGCTGGCCGCAGGGCGGACTAGGGCGTCTGCAGGCGGCGGATGAGGATGTCGATGATGTCGCCGCCGGTGGGCGACTTCAGGCGATTCTCGCTCAGCACGCGGACCATTTCGGGTTTCCGCAGCTGCTGCAGGTCGGAGCGGATGAACACCGCGGCGATGGCCCGCTGCACGTCGACCGACCGGGAAACGGGGAAGAGCCGCGTCAGCTCGTCCAGGCTCTGGCGATCGCTCAGCCGATGGCGGGCCAGAGTTTCGAGCGCGCGGACCTGCGCGGCCGATCCCGGCATCCGCGTGATCCCGCTCGCGACGACGCGAAGCTCGCCGACGTCGGTGATCGGCCGGTGCCCCAGATAGACCTCGGCGATTTGAACTTCGCCGTCGTCGCCGTCCGTCAGTGCCTGCAGAACTCTGGCGCGACCCTCGGCGCTTCCAAGGCATGCAAGAACCGCGGCATTGGGCACGGTGCCGGCATTCGTGGGCGACAAGCGACAAGCGATGTCGCTCACCATCGAGCTCGTGATCCTTGTTGAGCGCGCAGACCATGTCGACTTCGGCCGCGCCGACGGCATCCCGCCGGACGAGGTCGCCGACCATGCGGATGAGCTCGGCACGCCGGATCCTGCGGCGACAGCCAGCCCAGCGTGCCCGCGAGCTGGATCATCCGGGCACGAATCCGGGGCAGGTCGGCGTCCTCGGCGAAGCGAAGGTAACGCTCGCGCGCGACGTCATCGTGCGCAATCGCGTCCAGCGCCTGCGCGAATGCAGGCGTGCTTGCGGTCGGCTTCGCTCAACGATGCGAACAGGCCCTCGATGCGTTCCAGGAACATGCGGACTTCCGCCATGTCGCGGCGGAGGAGACCGTGGATGAACGCTGAGCTTGTCCGCCGGCGACAACCGGTCGTCGATGAATTGGCAGACCTCGCGCCGATGCGTGGCGCGCGGATCCGAATCGGTCAAGCCGCTGATGGCGATCATGGACTCGGCGGCAAAGTGGCCGAGCAGGCTGGGACTCGGCGCGGCCGGTGCCGACGTCGGCAATCGACGGCGGATGGAGGTAGCGGCCGAGCAGGTTCGCCGCCGTGGGCCCCAGCGGCGCGACCGAGGAAAAGCCGTAGATGACCGGCACGTTCGTGAAAATGCGGCGCATGCGATCGCGGCTGCTTTCGCCGTGCAGCTGATCCAGCGTGCGCGCGAGGCGCCGGGCGTCCTCGGGCTTGTACCCGGCGCGCACCAGGCTTCGCCCGACCTCGGACGATGTGAACTTGACCGCGTCGGCACTCAGCGTGTTGCATCCGAACAGATAGACTTCCTTCAATTGCGAGAACAAACCGGGACACGAGTCGCTGCAGGACGCGCGCTCCATCTCCGCGACCGGAAGGAACTCGCTCGCGGCGACCTGATCCGAATAGAACTCGGTACTGCCGTCGAAATGGCCCGAGATGACGAGGAGATCGCAGCGCACGCCTTGCCGGCAGGCCGATGCGAGCCAATCGGGACGACCGCGTTCCACCAGCTCGACGAACTCGTACTGGTCCGCGGGCAGACGCTGCCGGAACATTTCCTTTCGTCGGAGGAATTGACGGTGATCGTGCACACCGTGCGCTTGCCGGCGTAACCGTCCCCGCCGTAGCCCGCGGCGAACAGCGCTGCAACAAGGAAGAGGCAGGACGACAAACGCATCGGTGAATTCGCTCGGATGGTTGCGCGATCGGACTGGTAGTGCAGCGTAGCGCCAAGCTCCGGCTGCAGTCCGTGCGCCGTCGCACTCAGGGCGCAGTGTGCGTCGGCGCACCGACCTTGATGCGGCCGGCCGTTAACGTCCCAATTTCGACCATGGTTCGTCAGTGACCGGTACGTCCTTCGCCGTCTGTGGCGCTCATCATCGGCGCCATCCTGATCGCCATGGCGCTGCTGGGCACGCTCGTCGAGCGGCTGCCGTTGAGTCCGGGCATTCTGTATCTGGCGCTCGGCTATGCGCTCGGCCCGGCGGGATTCGCGCTGATGGCGCCGGACCCGCTGCTCTACTCCGCCGATCTCGAAAGAATGGCGGAAGTCGCGCTGCTGATCTCGCTGTTCGCCGTCGGACTCAAACTCGGCGTTCCTCTGCGCGACAAGCGCTGGTACCTGCCGCTTCGCCTCGGCATTTCCGTCGATGGCGTTGACCGTGATGTTCGTCGCGGCCGTCGGCGCGTTCCTGTTCGGATTGTCGGTCGGTGCGGCGATGCTGCTCGCGCGCGATTCTGGCGCCGACCGATCCCGTGCTCGCCTCCGACGTGCAGGTCGAAGATTCGTCGGATCGCGATCGCCTGCGCTTCGGCCTGACCGCGGAGGGCGGTCTCAACGACGGCGCCGCGTTTCCCGTCGTGATGCTCGCCCTGGGTCATGCTCGGTCTCTACGACTTCGGCAGCGGCGGCTGGCGCTGGCTCGCCGATCGACGTGCTGTGGGCCATCGCCGGCGGATTGGCGATCGGCGGTGCCTTGGGGGCGTTGATCGGGAAGCTGGTTCTCTACCTGCGCACGCGGCACCAGGAGGCGGTCGGCCTCGACGAGTTCCTGGCGCTCGGACTGATCGCGATCGCCTATGGCGTCGCGCAACTCAGCTTCGCCTCGGGTTTCCTTGCTGTGCTTTGCCGCGGGACTCGCGCTGCAGCGGAGTCAAGGAGCACGTCGAAGCCGGACAAGCCCGTCGAGCGCGGCGAAGGTGAAGCTCGTGCTGGACGTCGGAAAGCGAAAAACAGCTCGCGACCCACGCCGATCACGCCGGCACCTACATGATGGAAGCCGTCAAAGGCTTCAACGGACAACTCGAGCGCATCGCCGAACTGGTGGTGGTGATGGTGGTCGGGCGCGATGTTGTCCTACACCTATGTGCCTTCCCGAGCCGTCTGGTTCCTGCTGCTCCTGTTTTTCTTGGCGCGCCCCGTTTCAGTTTGGTTGGGCTTCATGGGGGCGACCGCCGTGTCGCGCGGTCGAGCGAATCCTGATTTCCTGGTTCGGCATCCGGGGCGTCGGCTCGATCTATCTACCTGATGTACGCGATCAATCACGGCTTGCCGGAGCCGTTGGCGAAGGAGCTGATCGCGATCACGCTCACGACGGTCGCCGCGTCGATCGTGCTCCACGGCATCTCGGTGACGCCATTGATGAGTCGTTACGCGCGGCAAAAGACGAAGCGTCGGCATTGAGCGACAGGACGCGTCCAGGCCCGGCGCGCTCATGGCGTGTAAATCCTTCCGCGGCGGGCAACGGTTACCGGGTAGGCGACGCGATCGCGTTCCGGCTTCCTCCGCATTCTCCCGGGCTACGCGCCTGCGGACGGAAAAATTTGCCATGGCACGTCGTTTTGCTCGCTCGGAGGTACGGGATCGTCGAAGCTCGGTGACCCAACGCTTCGCGATATCAACGCCTGGAGGGGCGATGAACGATAACTACAGGCCGCACGCCGCATGGGAAGCGATCGAGGAGGAGGACGAGCGCCTGGGCGCGCCGATCGAGAAGCGCACGGTCGCGATGATCGCGGTGCGCTCGTCGTCCTGCCGTTCGTGCTCTACGCGGGAGCGGCATTTTTCATTCCGCTGTTTGTCAGCCTGTTCATGAGCTATGCGCTGTCGCCGGTCGTCGACTGGATGGAGCGTTGCCGGGTGCCGCGCGCCTTGGCGCCGCCGTGACCATGCTGCTGGTCACGGCCCTTGTCGTCGTGGGCGTCCAGCAGGCGTTGAGCGGCACGGCCGAGGTCCTCGAGGAGCGTTGCCCCAGGCGGTGCAGAAGCTGCGCTATGCCGTCACCTCGTGGGAACGCGACGGCAAGGCCGGGGCCTTGAAGCAGGTGCAAAGACCGCCGACGAGCTGCAGAAACTGGCCGGTGCGTCCGCGGCGGTCGTCACGTCTTCCACGACCCCGGCGCCGCATCCCGCGCCCGCACCTGCGCCCGCCGCCTGAACCCAAGACCATCGTCGCCGCCGGGACCATGGGCATGGCGATCCTCATCGGCCAGCTCGTGTCGGTCCTGTTTCTCACCTACTTTCTGCTTGCCGCGGGCGATCTCTTCCGCCGTCGACTCATGCAGGTGATGGAGCCGTCTGCTCGCGGCGCGTAAGAAAGCGTTGCAGATCCTGCGTCAGGTCCACGAATTGAGCCAACGCTATTTCGCGCTGGTGCTGGCCATGAACATCGCCGTCGGACTCGTCACCGCGGCGGGGTTGTTCTTCCTCGACGTTCGCCATCCCGTGTTCTGGGGCATGGCGATGGCCGTCCTGCACACCATTCCGTATCTGGGCGCGGCGACGGTGACGGCCGCGGTGGGACTCATCGCCTTCCTGCAGTTCGGAAGCGCGGGTCACGCGCTCGCCGCCGCCGCCGTGCCGCTCGGGGCTTCGCTGTTGATTGGTGTCGGACTGCAGACCGCATTGATGGGCCGCACCGCGCGAATGAATGCGGTCGTCGTTTTCGTGCGCGCTTCTTTTCTTCGGCATGGTCTGGGGCGCCTGGGGCCTGCTGCTGGCGTTCCCGATCATGGCAACGATCAAGATGGTGTTCGGCGAAATCGAGCACCTCAAGCCTGTGGCGGTGCTGATGGGTGACTAGGATGAATGACTACTGACCCCCACGCTCGCTCCGCTCGCTGCCCCCTCGTGAGGGCAGGTCAGTTCCTCGGGGCGGCCCTTCGAACTGACTGGGGACGATCCTTCGCTGCCGCTTCCCGCTGGCGCTATGGCTCGCCGCGACGCTGCTCTTCGCCGGATGCGCGAGCCTGCCTCCGGGCATCGACGCGCCGAAGGTCGAATCCTTTGCGCTTGCCCGGCCCGAAGCCACCACGCTGGGCAAGCGAATTCGACGCGCGGGCGAAGGAACATCCCGGAACCTCGGGGTTCCGGCTGCTGGTGGACGGCGCCGACAGCTTCGCCTTGCGCATTCGGATCGCCGAGAAGGCGGAGCGAACGCTGGATGTCCAGTATTTCGTGCTGCAGCAGGACGACACGGGGCAGCCTCCTGCTGGGCGCTCCTGGCGGCCGCGGACCGCGGAGTGCGCGTGCGGATATTGCTCGACGACGCGCTCGAATCGACGGCGGCGTGAAGGACGGCAGCGAGAAGATCAGGCCGCTCGCGGCGCACGCAAAACATAGAAATCCGGATTTTCAATCCCTTCGTCGCGCCTCAGGAGCTCGTCCTGCTGCGGGCATTCGAGCAGGTGGTCCAGGTCGGCCGACTCGACTACAGGATGCACAACAAGCTCTTCGTCGGCGACAACAGCATTGCCGTGACGGGGGGCGCAACATAGGCGACGAGTATTTCCAGGCGAGCACTGCGCTCGAGTTCGGCGATTTCGACCTTGCCGTCGCCGGGCCGATGGTGCGGGACCTGTCGCGGACCTTCGATCTCTTCTGGAACGATCGCCTTGCGGTGCCGGTCGAGGCGCAACCGCTGGGCAAACCGTCGGCCGCCGATCTCGACGCCTGCCGCGCGGCGCCTCGCGGACCACAAGCAGAAGATGACAAGACTCGGAATTTCTGGGCTCGCTGGCGAAGGGCGACCCGGTGCAGGACCTCCTCTCCGGGAAAAAGTCTCTCGTCTGGGCAAAGTCCGCGCTCGCCTACGACAGCCCCGACAAGGCGTCGACGGTCAGCGGCGATCAGCCGGGCCAGCTGATGTGGAAACGCGTGAGCGCGGCGGCCGAGTCGGTGAAGTCCGATCTCGTCATCGTCTCCCCATATCTCGTTCCGGGAGCCGCCGAAATGAAGCTGATCGGGGAATTGCGCCAGCGCGGCGTGCGCGTGCGGATCCTCACGAATTCGCTGGCCTCGACCGACATGCCGATCGTCCATGCCGGCTATCGACACTATCGCGTGCCGTTGCTGCAGATGGGAGTCGAGCTCTACGAGGTGCGCCGGCACCCGGGCGAGCCGGAATCGCCTCGCGGTCTCATCAAGTCGGCGAGCTCGGGCGCCTTCGCGCTGCACGCGAAGGTGATCCTCTTCGACCGCGATCGCGCGTTCGTGGGCTCGATGAATTTCGACCGGCGATCGCTTCGCATCAATACGGAGCTGGGATTGATCATCGAAAGCCCGCAGATCGCGCGTGAAATTGCCGAGCGCTTCGATGCGATCACGCAGCCGGCGAACAGCTATCGGCTGATCCTCGAGTCCTCCCGACGCCGCGGCGGGGCCGAGCCTGCGGTGGGTCGGCGTGAAGGACGGCAGCGCGGTCAAGCTCGACGCCGAGCCTGGCGTCAAGCCACTGAAGCGCGGCTGGGTCGAAGCGCTGTCGTTGCTGCCGCTCGACGGATTGCTGTAGAGCCCGTTCGCGGGCCTTCGAGCCTGCTCGCTAGCCGATCTGCTCGACGTTTTCCTGTTCGGGCATGAGTCGCTCTCTTGATGAGCCCATAGAGGGCGCGCGCCTTGAAGCGATGGATTTCGCGCCTGCCCGCCAACGAAGACATCGACCGTCACCGACTGATCGTCCGGCCGGGTGCGTATGGTCAGATGGGAATCCGCCAGCAGCATCGCGCCGGTCGACGCCGGTCGGGGAACCCTGTTGAAAAAGATGGCCCAGGACTCTCAGTCCGGCGTCTGCCGCCGACAGCACGGCACAGACGTCGCAATCGCGCGGCATCTTCCAGCAGGGCGCGCGGCGCGGCGCACTCATACCATTCTCCCAGCAGGTGGAGTCCACCCCCTGCGCCGACCTTCGAGCCCCTGCTCGACCACCGAGCTCTCCCGCATCTCGATTCTCATTGACCTATCGTCATTGTCTCGATGCAACCAACATGCCAGCGGCATGCTCCGGCACGCACGTGATTGATTTCGTTCACGAGTGGTTTCGAATTGCCATCGGCGGCCGCCGCCAGAATCGCCCGGGACTCCATCGAAGCGCAAGAACTTCCTGGAAGGCAGGTAATGGTTTCCGCGCCGCTTCGCGGAATCCTACAAGCCGGCGAACCGCGGCCGCCATGGCCGATTTGGCGAAATGTTCCGTCCGAACATAACCTTCCGATACAAGCGGTATGTGTTTTGGAGCACAGACGGTTGCGAGGCACGGGTGTTGCTCTGCTTCGATGGCAAACCACCTCCGGTTTTCTTTCGGAAAGGGAACATCATGCAACAAGTAGACCGTGTACGGACCGTTTCGGATCATCGTTCCGCCGTCCCGCCGCGCGATGCGTCGAGATTCGCCGACGCCATCCGCCGTGCGCAGGTCACGACGCTCGGCGATTACATCAGTCGCCAAAGCCGGGCAGCGCGCGAGGAAAGGATTCCCACTCGCGCGCACCGTCGCCGACGGGCAGCGCTTGCGCACCTCGTTCGCGCCGAAGGCAAAACCAGCTGCTCGCGGCGCTCGGCGCCGAGGACTATGCCCGCCTGCTTCCGCAGCTCGAGCTCGTTTCTCTGCCGCGCGGCAAGGTGCTCTGCGAAGCCTCCCGCAATTCGGACTTCGTGTACTTTCCCGCCAATGGCATCGTCTCCTTGTGCCATGAGCTCGAGAATGGAACGACGGTGGAAGTCGCGGTGACCGGTAACGACGGCATGGTCGGCATCGCGGCCTTCATGGGCGGTGGGGCCACGACGAACCGGGCGGTGGTGCGCAACGCCGGTTACGGATACCGGATGCGGGCGAGCGTGCTGAAAGCGGAATTCGACAGCAATCCGGCGTTCCGGCAGGTTGTTGATGCGCTATGCGCAGGCACTCATCGCGCAGCTGACGCATTCCGCGGTATGTCACGGCCACCATCGGCTCGAGCAGCAGTTCCGCCGCCTCCTTCTGGTGAGCATGGACCTGCTCCGGTCGAACGACATTGCGCTCACCCAGGATGCGATCGCCTGTTTGCTCGGGGCGCGCCGCGAGAGCATCACCGCGGTGGCCGGCAAGCTGCAAAGCGCCGGGTTGATCCGCTACCACCGCGGCCGGATCACGATATTGGACCGCCGGGTCTGGCGGCGGAAGTCTGCGAGTGCTATGCGGCCGCGAAATCGGAAGTCGATCGCACGATTCCGCGGGGCGTCGCGGCGGCGAGCGCCACCGCGCTGGCCAGCTAGCTGCGGCACGCCGTGGCCGGCCATGGTGCCGGTCACGGCGATTTCTTCTCGACCGGCACGCCGAATCTCCACGACGCGTGCCGCGTCCGGCCTTCCCCTGTATCGAGAACTCGCCGCCGAGCGCATTCGTTCTCTCGCGCATCGACACGAGTCCATGCGCGGTGGGGTTGTGCCGTTTCGCGAGATCGATGCCGACGCCGTCATCGGCGACGCGGAGCAGCCATTGATCTCCGTGCTGCTTGAGCGAGACCGCCACGTTTTTCGCCTTCGCATATTTGGAGATGTTGGTCAGCGCTTCCTGCACGATGCGATAAAGCGCGATGCTGTACGTCGGAGATAGCGAAAGCCCCTCTTCCTGCAGTTCGACACGGCAGGGCACGCCCGATCGCTGCGCGAACTGGCTGCATTGCCATCTGAGGGCGGCGCCGAGGCCCAGGTGATCGAGGAGCGTCGGCCGAAGATCCTCGATGATCCGGCGCTTGACCTGTATGGTGTCGTCGATCGCCGCCATGATGCGGGCGAGCCGAGCGCGCGCTGCTGGTCGCCGCCGGCGAGCTTGTCGGAGACGAGCTGCAAGATCGATCTTGGCCGCCGCAAGGGTCCTCCCATTTCGTCGTGGATCTCGCGCGCGACCTTTGCCTTTTCTTCCTCTTGCACCCGCTGCAGGTAGTGCGACAGTCCCGGTGAGCTCCGCGGTGCGTTCCTCGACGGCGCGCGCGAGTTGCAGATTGCGCTCTCTGGCCTCGGCGGCTTCGCGCCGCCGCCGCTGCGCTTCCTGGCCCAGGAATATTCCGCCGAGGGTGATCAGGAACAGGTTGAGTCCGACGACGAGCAGGAACACCACCCGCACCAGGTTCTGATTGTAGGTGAAGGCCTGGATCCGGCGCTCGTACAGCGACCGTTCCTCGAGGCCATGCCGTCCAGAGCCAGGCGCAGCGCGCTCATCGTCATCAGGCCCTGGTGCGACTTCAGATAGTCGCGCACGGCTTCGTCACCGCGATCGCGCTTGAGAGTGAGCGACGCCTCCATTTCGGCAAGCCGAGTCTCCAGCAGACTTTCTGACCGTCGCCATTTGCGCGACCTGGACCGGATTGTCCTGCGTCAATGCGCCAAGCGTGGCCAGATCCTTCGGTATCTCGACCCGCGCATCGACATAGGGTGGAAGGTAGACGGCGTCCTGAGTAAGGAGATATCCACGCTGTCCGGTTTCGGCGTCCACGATCCGGCCGGTAGATGTGCTCGATGAGGTTCTCCGCGTCTTGCGTATGCCGGACCCAGGTCGCCGCGTCACCACCGCCTGGAATCCGCTTTGCGCCGTGTAGAGCGTGGCAATGTTCAAGAGCGCCGCCAAGGCGAGTGACGGCAATGCCGGAGGTTCCGAAGCGATCGAAAGTCATCGCGGATCCGCCCCGGCACGAGGGTCGCCGGGCCGGTCGGCCGCACTTTGTAGGACAAATCTGACACCACCACGGAGGTTCCCTACAAGAATTAAATTTGCCGCCTTACACTCGCCGGCCCGATGTTCCCCAGTATGGGCACCAGGCGTTTCAACGAAGAATGAGGGGGTTCAAGTCATGATTCGTGACGCGTCGACAGCGCCGATGTTACCTTTGCCGAGGTTCCGATGACAGGCTTTGGAACAGGCGCGGGCTCCATCGCCATCGCGACATTTGCTCGACCATCGGCTGCGGTCGTACCCGTACCGCCCGTTCGCCGCGACGCTGGCGGTGATCCGGTTGATCGGCAGAGTCGCCCGAAATGTTGGAGGTCAACGAGCTGTTGCGCAAGATTGCGCCGTCGCTAGCGGCGGTCATGCTCGTGGGCGAGTCGGGGACCGGAAAAGAAGTGGCCGCCCAGTTGCTGCACATGCGGAGCGCGAGGGCAGCGCACCGTTCGTGAGCGTGAACTGCGGCGCCATTCCGTCGAACCTGGTCGAAGCCGAGCTCTTTGGGTACGAACGCGGCGCTTTCACCGGCGCCGTGCGCCAGCATCAGGGCTACTTCGAGCGGGCTTGCGGAGGAACGCTGTTCCTCGACGAGATCACGGAAATGCCGATCGACTTGCAGGCAAAGCTGTTGCGCGTGCTGGAAAGCGGACGCATGACCCGCATCGGCGGCACCGCCGAAATCCCCGTCGACGTGCGCGTGGTGACGGCAACGAACCGCACCGCCGACGTCATCGTCCGCGATCGTCGCCTGCGCGAGGATCTGTTCTTACCGGCTGGCGGTATTCCTCGTCCAATTGCCGCCGCTCCGGCAGCGCGCCGGCGACATCGAACTGCTGGCCGAGGCGTTCCTGGCGCAGCTCAATGACGAAAACGGGACCAACAAGCGCTTCGACAGGGCGCTCGTTGGCCGATGCGAGGACGCATCCGTGGCCGGGAAATGTCCGCGAGCTCAAGAACTGCGTGGAACGAAGCTACGTCCTGTCCGACGCGCATCGTCAAGCTCGACCTGCAGCCCACCTTCGATATTTCGGACACCGATGTGCGCGAAGGCGACCTGGGTGCAGCTGCCGATCGGCATGTCGATGGCGGACGCCGAGCGCGAGCTCCTCCTCGCCACGCTGCGCCATTGCGGCGGCAACAAGCGGCGCACGGCCGATGTGCTTCGGCGTAAGTCTCAAGACTGTCTACAACAAGCTCGTCGGGTACGGGATCGCCACGCCTGCGGCGATGGGCCGGTAGCCGGCCGGGATATCGATGAATCGGCCCAGGACTACAATGAGATTCCCTCGCGTCTCGCGAACGGTGGACAGACAGAATACTTTGGCTCATTCTGGTGTTCGCCGTCGGACGTTCGTGCATCTGAAGGATCGCTCAATGATTGCGAATCAATGATCGGCTCGCCGCATCGGGTGTTCTTGGCCGACGACCACGCTCTCTTTCGGGAGGGCGTGAAGGCTCTGCTCGCGGAGGAATCCGGATATTGCGGTTGCCGGCGAGGCGGGAACGGCCAAGGAAACGCTGACCCGGGTCCGCAACGAGCCCTGGGACGTGCTCCTTCTCGACATCTCGCTTCCCGATGGGTCGGGCATCGATCTTCTCCGGCAGATTCGTCCGCACAAGCCGGACCTGCCGATCCTGATCCTGTCGATGCACCCGGAGGAGCAGTTTGCCGTGAATCTGTTGCGCGCCGGGGCGACCGGCTACATCACGAAGGACGCGTGTTCCGCAGGACGTCGTGAGTGCGATCCGCACGCTGCTCAATGGACGCAAGTACATCAGCCCGGCCGTCGCGCAGATCCTCGCCGACGATGTCGGCGGCGACAACCGGCCCGCGCACGAGCAATTGAGCGAGCGGGAATTCCAGGTGTTCTGCAAGCTGGCCGCGGGCCGGGCGGTCGGCGATATCGCCGCGGAGCTATTTCTCAGCAACAAGACGGTGAGCACGTATCGCGCGCGGATTCTCGAGAAGATGAACGCGAAGTCGAACGCCGACCTCACGTATTACGCGATCAAGAATGGTCTCATACAGTAGCGCATCGACTCCGAAGTCCGGAGAGGGGCTGCCCCTCCGCATCCGTCGGAAATTTCCGAGAGCCCGGAATCCCATGGGCCGTGCCTGCGCGTCTTTCTCGTCGAGGATTCGGCGTCGATCCGGGATCGCCTCGGGGACTTTCTCTCCGAGCCCGGCAAGGTCGAGATGATCGGATTCGCCTCGACCGAGGCCGAGGCAGTGCGCCAATTGGCGGCGCAGCCGGTCGACGTCGCGATCGTCGACCTGAATCTCAAAGGCAAGGCACGGGCATCGGGGTCATCGAGTCCGTGCGCGCGCTGCACGCGACGGCTCCGCCCACGATCGTCGTCTTGACCAACTATGCCTTTCCCGAGTTGCTGAAGCCGCGTGCCGGGAGCGCAGCGCCGACTATTTCTTCGACAAGTCCACGCAATTCGGCGCGGTGAAGATGCTGCTGCAGTCGATTCGGCGCAGCCGCCACTGATCCCGCCTCCAGGTCAAACCCGCACCGATCTGTAAGGCAATCGGCCCGTCCGAGGGTCGCTTCGCCTACATGCATATTTTTCGCCGGTCGGCCTGCAATTCCTGCAACGCGCCCGCGCGGTCGGACGTGCAGCGGTCAAAAAATCTCTCTTATCTCAGGAACTTACGTGCAGATGCGCGAGCTGGCACGAGCGATGCTCATGTAGTTGTGAATGCGGCATGTCGCCGCCTTTCACAACGGAGGCCAGCATGCTCTATTACGCCGTTGTTTTCTTCGTCATCGCCATTATCGCCGCGGTTCTCGGCTTTGGTGGCATCGCGTTCGGCGCCGCGGAAATCGCGAAGGTCCTGTTCTTCGTCTTCCTGGTGCTCTTCATCGGAAGTCTCATCATGGGTCTGGTGAACAGGAGAAATCTGTAGCGCACGGTCGTTGCAAGGGTGGGCGTGCTCGCGCGCCCACCTGATACTCAGGCGTGCTCGCGCGCCTGATCTCTCGCCGGGGCGAAGCCGAGATGTTTCGCCCCGGCGTCGTTTTGTCGGCAATCCTCTGCGACGGTGTGCGCAGAGCGCGCAATCTTCCGTCACCTCGACCGCTGCCGGAAGCTGCAAAGTGGGCGGATGCAAGCATCCGCCCAAAGACGGTCCGGGAGAGGGAGGATCCACGGACCAGGGGAAGTCGTCCCCAGGTGACGGGGAGCGATTCTATTGCGGTATTTGGCCTTCGCGGCGGTTACGCAGGAAGTCCTCGGCCGCGCCCGACAAGGCGTCGCATTTCTCGATCGCGACCTTGTAGTCGGCGTCCATCTTGTCTTCCCGCGCGTCGGCCTTTGGCCGCGGCAATTTTCTGCGTGGCCTTGGCGTCGGCGATCGCTCTGGTTTCGGCGGCCTTGGCCTCCTTGTTGCACACGTCCTTGTCGTTGCCGGTCTTGGCGCCGCACTTCGCATGGGCGACGTCGTAGTCCGCCTCGGCTGCGGCAATGCGCGCGTTGCGGCGAGCAGCGTCGGTGTTCTTGTAAGCCGCCTCCGCGTCAGCCTTGGCCTTTTTCTCCGCGGCCTTGGCCTCGGCGATGCAGACATCCTTGGGATTGCCGGACAAAGCCGTCGCATCGCGCCTTCGCGGCCTTGTAGTCGGCTGCGGCCCGATCCTTGGCCGCGCTGTACTCGCTCGACGAGCCCGTCGCGCCGAAGGTCGAAGCGTCGGCAGCGCGAGACCGATTACGGCGACCTTGGAGCCAGTCGGGCCAGCTGGCGACGTGTCATGACTTGTACCTCGGCGTTTGGGAGCCGCGGAGGTCGGCGGCCGGCGGAGGCGGAGACGTCGTCCGGCATCCAGTCCCCGTAGCGATACTCGAACTTCTTGATCTGTTCCTCCGCTTCGTCCTTGCTGATCCCGTACGCCTCCTGGATCTTCCCGGAGAGCTCCTTGCGATTGCCCGCAATCACGTCGAGGTGATCGTTGGTGAGCTTGCCCCATTGTTGCTGCACCTTGCCTTTGAATTGTTTCCAGTTGCCTTCGACTTGGTCCCAGTTCATGTCGCGGTCTCCCTATGGATGGCTTGAGGGCCAATGCGGCCCTGGCGCCTGCGTACGGAGCAGCGCGCGTGCCAATCGATCAGGCGAGCAGAAACAGTCACTTGGCGATTCGTCACCCACCGGCTATTGCAGAATCTCCCGCACGCGTGGATGTTTTTGCAACCGATCGAGGAATCGGCCGGAACGGTGAGCGCCAGCGAGAATCCGGTCGGGCCTTCATCGACGACGAACGTTGCCGGCCATCGCGACGATCCCCTGCCGGAGCGCATTCGCCTCCTCGTTCTCCTTCGGGGTCAGGGTGACCGGCAGCTTTGGATCGTCGGTCAGGGCTTCGATACGGAGCAAGACCTGGCCCTTGCTGGTCGTGATCGTCAAGCGCGACGCCGCCGGTGCGTTTCCGGAGCGTGATGACTTCGAGCGCCCATTCGGCGGAACGGAAAATCAGGAAGGCCTTCTGGAGATCCCGTACGCTTGCCGACTGATCGATGGTCGTCTTGATCGTCAGTCCGTTGGCGTTCGAATAGGCTTCCGCCAGAATCGCCATGTGCACGGGCGACGCCGTGTGCCCCGGCCGAGTCTCGTCGAGTCCGTAGGCAACGGAATGCGCGTTCAATGCCTGCTCCATGGCCGCGATCAGCGAGCGCAGGTGCTGCCGTGACCTCGATTCGGCGGGCGCGGATGCGGCGGCAAGCCGGGCCCTCAGCAGGGCATCGTGCAACAGGGTGCCCACCCGCTGTCCTTCGCCACCGGCGACGCGCCTGCAGCGATTTCGACCGTGCTCCCCGACACGGCGCCCGGCGCGTCGGGAATGAAGGATCGCAGGCGCCGCACCGCCATGAACAGCGCCATCACCAGGAGCAAAGTCACGCCCGCCATGAAGTACAACCCCCGGCGGATCGCCTCCATGGTATTGGCAAAGGCCTGGCGGACTTGTCCGATTTCGTCCTGCTCGCGCGTCTCCAGCGTCGCGATAATCTTGCGTATCGCGTCGAAACGTCTCCTGCCGCCGCGAAGGCAACTTCGTACGGCTGCTCGGGCGCGCCGCGCTTTCGTTCGATGCCGGCGAGCGTGATCGTCGTACCGCTCGGCGATCAGGGAGACGAGCTCTTCGACAGACCGGAGCTCGACGGTGTCGTCTCGCATCCGCATGCGCAGGTCGGACCAGGAGACGGAGATCTGGCGCCATCCGCGCTCGAGCGGGTTCGAGATGGGATTCATCGGCCGTGAGCGCAAAGCCGCGGCCGGCTGCTTCGATGTCATAGAACCGCAGCCGCCAACGCACTGGAAGATCGTGCGCGGTGGCGCGATTCCGCGCATTCGCATCGGTCGGCTCCGGCTGACGGCGTCCAGGCGTGAAAGGCCGAGCCTGGCATGGGCCGATCGCGTAAGTGATCACCAGGACCAGGACGGCGTACGGCGGGAAAAAGGGTGGTATCCGAAAACGCATGGGACGATCCAGGCACGAACGATTGAGAGTCTATACGATCGGGCTCGCCATTCGCCGATGCTTGCGCGTTGTAAAAGTTACAAAGTTGTAGACAGCGGCTTACTTTGCGCTTCGCATTGAAACTGCGCACCAATTGGGCTATGTTTTGAGCGGCGTCGGTGCGGCAAAAAATAACGGCGCGTATCACCAGCAATCGTGCGCCGCGTCACCGGTTTCACCAGCGGATTCGGAGAATCACCCGTGCCCGAACTCAAGCGCGCCATCTCTCCCACGAGCGAGATGTCGGTCATCCTCGGCGCTCTCAATGCGCTCAAGCGCGGAGACCTGGCGGATGCGGTTGCCGCAGGAATGGACAGGAGTGTCGGGGCGAGTTGCGGACGTATTCAACGGCAGTTGGTCTGGACGAAGCGAGACGGATGACGCAGGAGTTGTCGCACGGCTATCGGGTCGTCGGCAAGGAAGGAAGACTCGGAAAGCGCGGGTCGCTGGGCGAGGTCACCGGGTTTCTGGCGCGACTCGATCGATTCGGTCAACTGTGCTGATCGACGACCTCGTGCATCCGACCAGCGAAACGGCGCGCGTCATCGGCGCCGTCGCGCAAGGCGATCTTTCGCAGACGATGGCGCTCGAGGTCGACAGCCAGCCGCTGCAGGGAGAATTCCTGCGCACCGCGAAGACGGTCAACAAGATGGTCGATCAGCTCGGCTCGTTCGCCGCCGAGGTGACGCGCGTCGCGCGCGAGGTGGGCACCGAAGGCAAGCTCGGCGGCCAGGCGAAGGTCGAAGGCGTCGCGGGCACGTGGAAGGACCTGACCGACAGCGTGAACTCGATGGCCGAGCAACCTGACCGGCGCAGGTGCGCAACATCGCCGACGTGACGACCGCGGTCGCGCAACGGGCGACCTGTCGAAGAAGATCGCCGTCGACGTCAAGGGCGAGATCCTCGAGCTCAAGAACACGATCAACACGATGGTCGACCAGCTGCGCTCGTTCGCGTCGGAGGTGACGCGCGTCGCGCGCGAGGTCGGCACCGAGGGCAAGCTCGGCGGCCAGGCGCGACGTCGAGGGCGTGCCGGGCACGTGGAAGGACCTGACCGACAGCGTGAACTTCGATGGCCGAGCAACCTGACCGGCCAGGTGCGCAACATCGCCGACGTGACGAAGGCGGTCGCCAACGGCGACCTGTCGAAGAAGATCACCGTCGACGTCAAGGGCGAGATCCTCGAGCTCAAGAACACGATCAACACGATGGTCGACCAGCTGCGCTCGTTCGCGTCCGAGGTGACGCGCGTCGCGCGCGAAGTCGGCACCGAGGGCAAGCTCGGCGGCCAGGCCGAGGTCAAGGGCGTCGCCGGGACGTGGAAGGACCTGACCGACAGCGTGAACTTCGATGGCGAGCAACCTGACCGGCCAGGTGCGCAACATCGCCGACGTGACGACGGCGGTCGCGACCGGCGACCTGTCGAAGAAGATCACCGTCGACGTCAAGGGCGAGATCCTCGAGCTCAAGAACACGATCAACACGATGGTCGACCAGCTGCGCTCGTTCGCGTCGGAAGTGACCGCGCGTCGCGCGCGAGGTCGGCACCGAAGGCACGCTCGGCGGGCAGGCCGACGTGCAGGGGCGTGGCGGGAACCTGGAAGGACCTGACCGAGAGTGTGAACTCGATGGCGAGCAACCTGACCGGCCAGGTGCGCAACATCGCCGACGTGACCAAGGCGGTGGCGAGCGGCGACCTGTCGAAGAAGATCACCGTCGACGTCAAGGGCGAGATCCTCGAGCTCAAGAACACGATCAACACGATGGTCGACCAGCTGTCGCTCGTTCGCGTCGGAAGTGACGCGCGTGGCGCGCGAGGTCGGCACCGACGGGCGCCTCGGCGGCCAGGCCGACGTGCAGGGCGTGGCCGGCACGTGGAAGGACCTGACCGAGAGTGTCAACTCGATGGCGAGCAACCTGACCGCGCAGGTGCGCAACATCGCCGACGTGACGACGCGCGGTCGCGACCGGCGACCTGTCGAAGAAGATCACCGTCGACGTGAAGGGCGAGATCCTCGAGCTCAAGAACACGATCAACACGATGGTCGACCAGCTGCGCTCGTTCGCGGCGGAAGTGACGCGCGTCGCGCGCGAGGTCGGCACCGAAGGCAAGCTCGGCGGCCAGGCCGACGTGCAGGGCGTGGCGGGCACGTGGAAGGACCTGACCGACAGCGTGAACTCGATGGCCAGCAACCTGACCGGCCAGGTGCGCAACATCGCCGACGTGACGACGGCGGTCGCGACCGGCGACCTGTCGAAGAAGATCACCGTCGACGTCAAGGGCGAGATCCTCGAGCTCAAGAACACGATCAACACGATGGTCGATCAGCTGTCGCTCGTTCGCGTCGGAAGTGACGCGCGTCGCGCGCGAGGTCGGCACCGAAGGCACGCTCGGCGGCCAGGCCGACGTGCAGGGCGTGGCGGGCACGTGGAAGGACCTGACCGACAGCGTGAACTTCGATGGCGAGCAACCTGACCGGCCAGGTGCGCAACATCGCCGACGTGACGACGGCGGTGGCGAGCGGCGACCTGTCGAAGAAGATCACCGTCGACGTGCAAGGGCGAGATCCTCGAGCTCAAGAACACGATCAACACGATGGTCGACCAGCTGCGCTCGTTCGCTTCGGAAGTGACGCGCGTCGCGCGCGAGGTCGGCACCGAAGGCAAGCTCGGCGGCCAGGCCGACGTGCAGGGCGTGGCGGGAACGTGGAAGGACCTGACCGAGAGCGTGAACTCGATGGCCGAGCAACCTGACCGGCCAGGTGCGCAACATCGCCGACGTGACGACGGCGGTGGCGACCGGCGACCTGTCGAAGAAGATCACCGTCGACGTGAAGGGCGAGATCCTCGAGCTCAAGAACACGATCAACACGATGGTCGACCAGCTGCGCTCGTTCGCTTCCGGAAGTGACGCGCGTCGCGCGCGAGGTCGGCACCGAGGGCGCCTCGGCGGCCAGGCCGACGTGCAGGGCGTGGCCGGGACGTGGAAGGACCTGACCGACAGCGTGAACTTCATGGCCAGCAACCTGACCGGCCAGGTGCGCAACATCGCCGACGTGACCAAGGCGGTGGCGAGCGGCGACCTGTCGAAGAAGATCACCGTCGACGTCAAGGGCGAGATCCTCGAGCTCAAGAACACGATCAACACGATGGTCGATCAGCTGTCGCTCGTTCGCCTCGGAAGTGACGCGCGTCGCGCGCGAGGTCGGCACCGAAGGCATCCTCGGCGGCCAGGCGCGACGTCAAGGGCGTCGCAGGCACGTGGAAGGACCTGACCGGACAGCGTGAACTTCATGGCGGGCAACCTGACGAGCCAGGTGCGCGGCATCGCGAAGGTCGTGACCGCGGTGGCCAACGGCGACCTGCAGCAGAAGCTCACCGTGGAAGCGAAGGGCGAGATCGCCGCGCTGACCGACACGATCAACAGCATGATCGACACGCTCGCGACGTTCGCCGATCAGGTGACGACGGTGGCGCGCGAAGTCGGCGTCGAGGGCAAGCTCGGCGGGCAGGCGAAGGTGCCCGGGCGCCGCCGGAACGTGGAAGGGGCTGACCGAAAACGTCAACCAGCTCGCCGCCAACCTCACGACGCAGGTGCGCGCGATCGCCGAAGTGGCGACCGCGGTGACGCAGGGCGACCTCACGCGCTCGATTACCGTCGAGGCGCGGGGCGAAGTGGCGGCGCTCAAGGACACGACCAACGAAATGATCCGCAATCTGCGCGATACGACGCAGAAGAACACCGAGCAGGACTGGCTGAAGACCAACCTCGCCAAGTTCAGCCGGATGCTGCAGGGTCAGAAGGACCTGAACACCGTCGGCCGGCTGATCCTCTCCGAGCTCGCGCCGGTCGTCGCCGCGCAGCACGCGGTGTTCTACGTGCTCGATTCGAGCCGCGATCGGCCGCGCCTCACGCTGCTGGCGAGCTACGGATCGAAGGGCCAGAGCGCGATCGGCAGCCAGCTCGAGCTCGGCGAAGGACTCGGTCGGCCAGTGCGCGATCGAGAAGGAAAAGATCCTGCTGTCCAAGGTGCCGCTCGACTACATCACGATCTTCTCCGGGCTCGGGCGCGCGCCGCCGCAGAACATTCTCGTGCTGCCGGTGATCTTCGAGGACCAGGTCAAGGGCGTGGTGGAGCTCGCGTCGTTCGAGCGCTTCAGTCCGACGCACGAAGCCTTCCTCGACCAGCTCGCGGAAAGCATCGGCATCGTCATCAACACGATCGAGGCCAACACCCGCACCGTGGATCTGCTGACCCAGTCGCAGTCGCTCGCGCAGGAGTTGCAGAGCCGGCAGCAGGAGCTGCAGCAGACCAACCAGGAACTGGAGGAAAAGGCGGGGCTCGCTTGGCCCACCAGAACCAGGAAGTCGAGCGCAAGAACCAGGAAGTCGAGCAGGCGCGCAAGGCGCTGGAGGAGAAGGCCGAGCAGCTCGCGCTGACCTCGAAGTACAAGTCCGAATTCCTCGCCAACATGTCGCACGAGCTGCGCACGCCGCTCAACAGCCTGCTGATCCTGTCCGATCAGCTCTGCCGGAACACCGAGACGGCAACCTGACGGCGAGAGCAGGTCGAGTTCGCCAAGACCATCCACGCGTCCGGGAACGATCTGCTCACGCTGATCAACGACATCCTCGACCTGTCGAAGATCGAGTCCGGAACCGTGGCGGTCGAGCCCGCCGACCTGATGCTCGATGAGTTGCGCCGCTATGTCGAGCGCACGTTCCGTCACGTCGCCGAGGCCAAGAACGTCGACTTCTTCATTCGCCAGGATCCGAACCTGCCGCGGTCGATGTTCGCCGATCCGAAGCGCCTGCAGCAGGTGCTGAAGAACCTCCTGTCGAACTCCTTCAAGTTCACGCACGAAGGGCACGTCACGTTCGCGATCGAGGCCGGTCGAAATCGGGGTGGAATCCGCAGAACGAAAGCCCTGAACCGCGCCTCCGAGGTCATCGCGTTCTCGGTGACGCGACACGGGCATCGGCATTTCCGCGGACAAGCAGCAGATCATCTTCGAAGCCTTCCAGCAGGCGGACGGCAGCACCAACCGCAAATACGGAGGCACGGGCCTGGGGCTCGCCATCAGCCGCGAGCTCTCGCGCCTCCTCGGCGGCGAGATCCGGCTGGTGAGCGCGCCGCGGGTGGGAAGCACGTTCACGCTGTACCTGCCCGTGAACTACGTCGCCTTGCGCTCCGCTCGCGCCGGCGCATGGGCCGGAGCCCGTTCCCCAATCGATCGGATCAGCCAAGACGGCGCCGGCGTCGATCCGCGCCGTCGGACGAATCGACGCCGACCGAACGCCGTCCGGTGGATCGCGCCGCCGATGGCCACGAGTCGATTGTCAGGGTGCCGGAAGCCGCCGACTCGCTGAAGGAGCCTGTCACGGCTGGTCAACGAGGTGGGCGATGACCGGGACGCGATCGAGCCCGGCGAACGACGTTCTGCTCATCGTCGAGAACGATCTGGCGTTTGCGCGATTCCTGCTGGACACGTCCCGCGAACAGGGCTTCAAGGGCATCGTCACATCGCAGGGCGTCGCGGCGCTCGGAGCTCGCGGACAAGTTCAAGCCGGCCGCCGATCACCCTCGACCTGTTCCTGCCCGATATCGATGGCTGGCGGGTCCTGCATCGGCTGAAGAACGATGCGGCGACGCGGCACATCCCGGTCGCGGTCATCTCGACGGACGAATCGCGCGACAAGGCGCTCAACTGCGGGCGCGCATTCGTTCGTCGCCAAGCCGATCCAGAGCAAGGAAGTCCTCGAAGCCATGCTCTGGCGAGCTGAAGGAATTCAACCGGCCGTCGGAGCGAAACCTGCTCATCGTCACCGGCGGATCCGGCGAAGGAGAGCGAGCTGGTGCGGCAATTCGCCGTCCGACGACATACGGATCTTCGACCGCGCGCGACCAGGCGACGGTGTCGGAGCTCACGCGGAGCCATCGCGTGGATTGCATGGTGCTGGATGCCAACCTGATTCCGCTGGACGACGAGCGCAGGACGCGTCGGTGATGTCGAGGATTCGCCCGCGCGGCCGGCTGCCGATCATCGTCTACGGAGGTACCCAGGCGTCGAAGGGTCTCAATGGCTGGCGACGTCTGGCGAAGAACACCGTCGTCCGGGACATCCGCTCGCCGGAGCGCCTGCTCGAGCAGGCCAGCCTGTTCCTGCATCGCGACTTCGACGCAAGATGCCGGAAGGGCATCGAACGTGCTGGCGGCGCTCCATGACAGCGACGAGGTTCTGCAAGGCAAGCGCGTGATGATCGTCGACGACGACGTGCGCAACATCTTCGCGCTGACGTCGCTGCTGGAGGACCGCGGCATGGCTCGTCGTCTCGCACGACAACGGTCGCGACGCGATCCGGTATCTGCAGACGCAGCCGGACGTCGACGTCGTGCTGATGGACATCATGATGCCCGAGATCGACGGCATCGACACGATTCGCGAGATTCGCAAGCTCCACGCGTGCAAGCGATCTGCCGATCATCGCCGTCACCGCCAAGGCGATGAAGGGAGACCGGGAGAAGTGCATCGAAGCCGGCGCCTGGGATTACCTGTCGAAGCCGGTGGAAACCGAGCTGATGATCGGAATGCTCCGGGCGTGGCTCCATCGTTGAGCCAGCCGGCGCCGAATCCCGATCGATCGCAGAATCCATGCCCCGGATAGCGAAGAGCGACGAATTCCCGAAGGACCGGGCGAACATTCTTCTCGTCGACGATCGCCCCGACAAGCACGTCGTCTACCGCTCGATCCTCGAGGAGCTCGGCCAGAACCTCGTCACGGCGAACTCGGGTGAGGAGGCGCTCCGGGAGGTGTTGAAGAACGAGTTCGCCGTCATCCTCCTCGACGTCAACATGCCGGGAATGGACGGCCTCGAGACGGCCGAGTTGATTCGCAGCAGGAAGCGCTCCGCGCATGTGCCGATCATATTCATCACCGCGGACTACGGAGACGAAGTCCGCACGGCCAAGGGTACTCGCTGGGCGCCGTCGACTTCATGGTCTCGCCGATCGTTCCGGAGATCCTGCGGACCAAGGTCAAGGTCTTCGTCGACCTGTATCTCCTTGCGCAGCAGGCAAAGCATCAGGCGAGGAGCGAGGTCAGCTTGCAGCGAGCGCGCGGCGCGCGCCACCGCCGAAAAGGCGAACCAGCGGTCGACGTTTCTGGCGCGGGCGAGCGCTGCGCTCTCCAGGTCGTTGAACATCAGCGCGACAACCCGCGAGCTGGCCCGGCTCACCGTTCCGTTTCTGGCCGACGTTGCCGCCGTCACGGTGCCCGCCGGCGACGGGCGTCGAGGCCAGGACCGAAGCTCGTTCGCGTCGGTGAGGCTTCGGGGGCGCCGCACCATTCGACGCCTTCGATGATGTCCATTGCGGCTGGTGGCGCGAAGCCATCGAACGCGTGCTGGCCAGCGGAGCCGGCGAATCGTTTCTTCCGGCCGGAGCGTTCATTGCCGATCAGGACATCGGCCGGGCGGAGCTGCCGGGTCATCTCGAAGTTCCGAGCGGCGCGAAGATCGATTCGCTGGTGATCCTGCCGATGGTGGCGCGCGGCCGAACCGTCGGTGTCCTGTCGCTCGGACTCGGACCGTCAGGGCGAACCTACGATTCGTATCTCATGTCGATCATCTCCGACCTCGTTGCCCGGGCGGCGATCGCCATGGACAACGCGCTCTTGTACAAGGAGATGCGCGAGCAGGACCGGCGGAAGGACGAGTTTCTCGCCATGCTCTCCGCACGAGCTCCGCAATCCGCTGGCGCCGATCACGAACGCCGTGCATGTCCTCAATACCGGAGATCCGGGCAGGACCGCGTGGGCAAGGGAGGTGCTCGAGCGTCAGGTCAAGCAGTTGTGTCGCCTGGTCGACGGACCTCCTCGACATGTCGCGAATCACGCACGGGAAGATCGACCTCCGGTTCGAACCGGTCGACGTCGCACGAAGTCATCGCCGTCGCCGTCGAAACCACGCGGCCCGCGATCGACGCCCGAGGCCATACGCTCACGGTTCGCCCGCCCGCCGATCCGGTGCGGGTCAGCGGCGATTTCGCGCCGTCTCGCCCAGATACTGGCCAATTTGCTCAACAACGCCGCTAAGTACACCGACGATGGAGGGCAAATCTCGCTGCTCGCGGATCGCGAGGGCGATCAGGTGGTCATCCGCGTCCGCGATTCCGGAATGGGCATTCCGAAGGAGGCGCTGGCGACCATCTTCGAGCCCTTCCGGCAACTCGGCGCTGCGTCGGATCGCGCGCAAGGCGGACTGGGGGTGGGCCTGCACTGCTCGTCAAACGGTTGGTCGAAAAGCACAGCGGGAGCGTCGAAGTGAGCAGCGAAGGTCGCGCAACGGGCAGCGAGTTCGTCGTTCGCCTGCCGGTGCTTTCGAACGCGTCCGCCGACAAAGGACCGGAAGTTCGCGCGGCAGATGTCGCGGCCCGCGCCTCGCGCGCAGCGAGGCGGCGTATCCTCGTGGCCGACGACAATGTCGATCTCGCGACGAGCATGGGACTTCTGCTCGAATTGATGGACAACGACGTCCGCGTGGTCCACGACGGTATGGCCGCGGTCGACGCGGACTCGGAGTTCCGTCCGGACGTGCTCTTCCTCGACATCGGCATGGCGAAAATGAACGGGCTGGAAGCGTGCTGCGAGATACGCGGCAAGGCGTGGGGCAAGGAACCCGTCATCGTCGCGCTCACCGGGTGGGGACAGGCCGAGGACAAGCGCCGCTCGCGGGAAGCGGGGTTCGACCATCACCTGGTGAAGCCGATCGAGCCCGCCGTAGCTGGAGCGCTTCCTCGCGGAAATCGAACCCGCAGACGGCCTGACGGCTGGAGCGCAATGAACAACGCCGCCAGCCGGGACGCCGATGCCGTCCGCTATATCGTGTTGCGCAAGCTCGCCTCCGGCTTGCGCCACACGCTGATGGGCGAGTTGCAAAGCGTTCAATTCCTGGCGGAGCTGGGCGCGCGCAACATCGACAACGGCGCCGACCAATCCAAGACGCGCGACTGCATCGGCAAGATTTCGCTGGCGACCAGCGAGGCGATCGCCACTTGCCATTCGGTGATCGCCTGGCTGCGACCGGACGAGGGCGCGACCACGACGCTCGGAGAAGCGGTCGAGCAGTGCGTGAAGCTCGCCGGCGACGATTGGCGAATGCGCGCCACCCAGGCGAGCGTTGAAATGCCCGGCGCAGCCGGCGAGGCGAAGGTGTCGAAGGCTGCCGCGCGGGAACTCATCGTCACGTCGTTGCTCGCCTTGACCGACCAGCATCCCGGTTCGCTCGACATCGAGGTCGTTGCGGCGCTCGCGGGGATCGCGTCGATTTGCGCCTGCGGGCGCTCGCTTCGAAGCGTGCCGCGCCGCTTCCCGCCTCGATCATCTACCACGCGCTGGGCTGGGAGAGGTCGCGATACTCGCCGCGGCGCATGGCGTCATGTGCGACTGCGAAGGAGCACGCATGCGACGCTTCGGTTCGCGGTGGGCTGCCTGCCCGCGCCGAGTAACGAAAGCCGGGCGCAACGGCGCCCCGGCATTCTGATCCAGCGTTGTGATAGCTCAGGGGCGATACGAGCCCTGCGATGGCCGATTCGCATCACGCCAGTCCGGCCGGTCGCCGTACGGATAGGTGTTCGGAGATCCGGCGGCCCGACGAGATGGCGTTGTTGAGGCCGGGCAGCGATGCATAGTCTCCCGGACCGAAGGTGCGGCACTCGCCGCGGAACTCGGAGTCGCTGCAGAAGATCCAGTAGCCGCTCTCGACGCGCAGCGAGGATGCGCGATCGTTGAACCCGGTCCTGCCCAGATTCGCTACTGTCTCGTTGAGCGGAAATGCGCGCCCGGACAGATTCGGACCTTCGTAGAGCGTCGCGCGCGCTTCGCGGTCAGTTGCGGTCGTCGGGTCAGTCGGCCGGACGCGTCGTCGGAATACCGTCCATCGAGCGGACGCACCGGAACTGATGCGATTGGCGTACGCGCCGAGATTGGGATAGGCGCCCGGGGCGAGAATGGCGCATCCGCCGCGGAATTCGGCATCGACGCAGATCTCCCAGCGGCCTCGTGCACGACCGGCCGAGCTGCACCCGGTCGTTGAAGCCGTTGCGCGCGAAAGTTCGACACCGGCTGATCGGCGGTGAACTGCCGGCCGCGAAGTTGTCGTCCGGGTAGAACGTGATTCGGTCGGCAGCGGCGGAGCCTGCCGCCACCGAAATGATGCCCAACAGCAGGGGTTTCAGCATTCTCTTCATTGGGTCGACCTTCTCATCGAGTTGGAAATTCGTGCGGCACGGTCCGTGGGGAACGCCAGCGGATGGAGTCCCGTCGGCTGGACATGACGGCTGCATCGACGTCGCCGCGAGGCGCAGCGCCAGGTTGCCGCCTTCGTTTTCCCAGGACTTGATATCGGCCGCGTGCTTGGTCATCGATGCGCATCGCGGTCCTGCCGGCGACGCGCAATGCCGACGCGACCGCCGCGCCGACACCAGCGCTCACGGCCACGGCGAGCAGCAGAAACCAGCTTTTTCGATCTTCATCAAGCGCCTCTGCAGGTTCGTTCGTTCAACGCGCGCGCAAACGCCGCGCGCGATGAACGAAGCTTAGGCGCTAGTGCCGGTGCGGTCGGTGCGCTGGCCCACGTACGGCCAGGCGGTGGTCGCATCGCTCGTCGTCCGGCGCGTTCACGTCGAGTCGAACCTGGTGGACCTGGCCATCGTCGGCAAGACGTATCGAGCCGTCGGATTGCACGACGTCGTCCACCGTGACGGTGGTCCGCCGGAGCCCGTGTCAGCGCCGGGCGGTGTCTGCCGCGGACCACGATGTCGTACTGCGTTCCGCGGTACCGATAGCGCATCGAGAAGCCGGTCCAATCCGCGGGAAGGCAGCGGCGTCACGCGCAGACGATCAGCTCTCGAGCGTCACGCCCAGCAACGACTCGACGATGAGCCGATACATCCAGCCGGCCGAGCCCGTGTACCAGCTCCATCCGCCGCGCCCGTGTGCGGCGCCAGCGCGTAGACGTCGGCGGCGACCACGTACGGCTCCACCTTGTGCCTGGCGCACGCCTTCCGGCGTCCGCGCGTGATTCACCGGGTTGATCATCGTCGTGAGCTCCCACGCGCGTTCGCGCATCGCCCAGCGCGGCGAACGCCATCGCCGCCCAGATCGCGCCGTGCGTGTACTGGCCGCCGTTCTCCCGCACGCCCGGGACGTAGCCCCGGATGTAGCCGGGGTCGACGTCCGATCGATCGAACGGCGGGTCCAGCAGCTGGATCAGCGCGTGGTCGCGGCGCACGAGGCGCCGGTCGACGGCTTGCATGGCCAGCCGCGAGCGATGCTCGTCGGCCGGCGCCCGAGAGCACCGACCAGCTCTGCGCGATCGAGTCGATCCGGCACTCGGCGTTGGCCGCCGATCCGAGCGGCGTGCCGTCGTCGAAATACGCGCGGCGATACCATCCGCCGTCCCAGGCATGCTGCTCGAGGTTTCGGCGCAGCTTGACCGCCTCCGCGCTCGCAGCGTTCGGCAAACGGCGCGTCGCCTCTGCAGCTGCGCGACCTCGGCGAACTGCCGCAGACGCGGATGCAGGAAGAAGCCGAGCCAGACGCTCTCGCCCGTGCCGCGCGATGCCGACGCGATTCATGCCGTCGTTCCAGTCGCCGGAGCCCATCAGCGGCAGGCCATGCGCGCCGAATTGCAGGCCGTGCACGACGGCGCGCACGCAATGCTCGTAGAGGGTGCCGGATTGCAGTCGACCGGCCCGGCAGATCGTAATAGGAGTCGTCCCCGCGTTCACCGGACGGCCCTCGAGGAATGCGGCCGATTCGTCCAGCACGCCGCGAGTCTCCGGTCGCCTTCACGTAGCGCGCGGTGGCGACCGGCAGCCACAGATAATCGTCCGAGCAGCGTGCGCACGCCGCGGCCGGACGGCGGATGCCACCAATGCTGGACGTCGCCTTCGACGAACTGCCGGCCGGCGCAGCGAATGAGGTGCGCGCGCAGGAGCGCGGGTTCGGCGTGAACGAGCGCCATCCCATCCTGCAGCTGGTCGCGAAAGCCGAAAGCGCCGCCCGATTGATAGTAGCCGCTGCGCGCCCACAGCCGGCACGCCAGCGTCTGGTACAGGAGCCAGCCATTGGCGAGCACGTTGAGCGACGCATCCGGCGTTTCCACCTGCACGGCGCCGAGCGTGCGCTTCCAGTGGGCCCGTGTCGCGTCGAGCGAGGCGCCGGCGGCGGCGAGTCCCCGGAAGCGTTGGACCAGGCTTCCGGCGTCCGCGGCATTTCGGCCCACGCCGAGCCGGAAGACGATCTCGCGCTCCTCGCCATCGGCGAGCTCGAACGGAACCTGGAGCGCGGCGCATGGGTCGAGGGCCGCGCCCACCTTGCCGGACAGGCGCGTGCGCGCCATCGCGGCGGGATTGCTCCAGCGCGCCGTTGCGTCCGAGGAATTCCGTGCGGTCGCCGCTGGCGCTGCGGCCGGATCGTCGACGTCGAAGAATGCGACGCGGTCGGGAACTCGGTGTTGTAGGAGTTGCGCGCCAGGAGCGCCCCGCTCTTCGCGTCGATTTCGGTGATCACGTGCATCGTGGTCCTGGGCTTGCAGGTCGCCGAGCACCCACTCCACGTAGCCGGTGGCCGAGAGCCGGCGTGGCCGCCCCGACGCGTTGCGAACCTTCAGCACCGAGAATTTCACGGCCGCGTCGATGGCCACATGCACGGTGAGCTCGGAGCGAATGCCGTCCTCGACGTGCTCGAAGACGCTGTAGCCGAAGCCGTGACGGGTGACGTAGGCGCCGTCGCCGCGGCAGGGCATCGGCGCCGGCGACCAGAAGTGACCGGTCTCGTCGTCGCGCAGGAAACAGGCTTCCCGCTGGCGTCGGTCACCGGATCGTTGTGCCAGGGCGTGAGCCGGAACTCGTGGGCGTTCTCGCTCCAGGTGTAAGCGAGTCCGCTTTCGGAGATGACCGTTCCGAAATTCGGATTCGCCAGCACGTTGGCCCATGGCGCGGGCGTGACCTCGTCCGGACGCAGCGTGATGACGTATTCGGTGCCGTCGGGGTGAAACCGCCCACGCCGTTGCCGAGGATCAACTCGCGCGAAGGCGGTTCGGCAGAGCGGCTTCGCTGCGATGGATGCGGCTCGGCACGAGGCGCGGAACGCGTGCTTCCGCGCGGGCCGCGGCGGGTGACCTGCTCCGAGAGGCTTCCCCGGCGGTCGGAGATGATCGGCGCGCGCCACCGATTGGATCAGGATGCGGTCCTCGTCCGCGATCTGCTCCGCCCGGCGCACGAAGATCCCGCCCGGCCGATCCATCACGTGCGCCTCGATGCCGGCGGCGATCAGTCCCATGATCTGATCCTGCAGCGCTTGCCGATATCCGCCGCGGTCCTCGTTCCAGATCACGAGGTCGACCGCCAGTCCCTTCAGGCGCCAGTACGCGTGCGCCTGCACGAGCTGGCGCACGAGGTCGATGTTCGTCCGAGTCTCCGATCTGCAGCAGCACGATCGGCAGGTCGCCGGAGATGGCGTAGCTCCACAGTCCCGACTGCCCGCGCCGGTTGCGCAGGAGAATGCCGGCCTCCGCGCGCAACGACGCATTGGCGAAGATCACGGAGCCCGCAAGGCGCGCGTAGAGCTGCGCATCCGACTCGGAGGCATTGATCTGCCGCAGCGTCACGCCGCTGTGCGTCCACGCGAGATCGAAGACGCGGTCCGCCAGATGCCGGTCCTGGTATTTGCCGACGAGGCTCAACGCGGCGTCGCGCGTCTCGGCCATGCCGAAGGCCATGTCGATCGGTCGCCGTCTGCTGCGGGTCGAGCGTGATCCGATGCCGGATCGCGACGATCGGATCCAGCACCGATCCCTGGCTGCCGGACGAGCCGTCCCGGGTCGAGCATCGCCCGCGGCGCGGCGACCGTGCGGCCGCGGCCGATGAACGCCATGCGGTCCGTCTCGTAGGAAACATCGGACGACCGCGGTCCGTGGACGGCCATCAGGTGGAACATCCAGGGCGCGCTGCTCGTCGCGCGAGCGCGGGCCGTCGCGTGCACAGGATGGCTTGCCGCTCGCGGACGATCTCGGTCTGCACGAAGAGATTGGAGAACGCCGGATGCAGCGCGTCCGCGGCCGGCGGCGCGAGCGCCACTTCGGCGTAGCTCGTGACATCGATCGTGCGCCGCGTCCGCGAGCGGTTGGTGATGCGCAGCCGCCGCAGCTCGATGTCGTCTTCCGGCGAAACGACGATCTCGGTATGCGACTCGAAATCGTTGTCGCGCCGGCGGAATTCCGCGCGCGCCTCGGTGAATATCGCCTCGTAGCGTGCCGGCGCGCTGCGCGTCGGCTGATGCGCGGTCGACCAGAAGTCCCCGCTCGCCGTGTCGCGGATGTAGCAGAAGCGTGCCCCAGTTGTCGCAGGTGCTGTCTTCGCGCCAGCGGGTGACGGCGAGATCCTTCCAGCGGGTGCTGCCGCCGCCCGCGTTGGTGACCATGACGTGGTAGCGGCCGTTCGACAGGAGCTGCACTTCCGGTACCGGCGTGTCGGGATGCTCGAAGATGCGCACCGGCGCTTCGGGGCCGCCGGAAATCGCTGCGTATCGCGGACAGCTCGGCGGGATGCGAATAGAGCGCGGCGGCCTTCGGAACGCGCTCCTGCAGCAGCAAGCAGCGTCGCCTTGAACAGCGGGTCCGATTCGAAGCGCCGCTGCATCGGACGCTCGAGCAGCACATGCGCGAGCGAGAGCAGGATCATGCCCTGGTGATGCGCCATGAACGAGCGCACGACGGCGCTCTGCTGCCCGCGCGGCAGGCGGGCAGGCGTGTAGTCGATGGCCTCGTACAAGCCGAATCTTCCCGCGAGCCCGTCTGCCGCGAGGCGCTGCAGGTTGAGGCACGACTCCTCCGGCGCCACGATCAGCGCGAGCGCCGACGCATAGGGCGCGACGACGAGATCGTCCGCGAGCCCGCGCTTCAATCCCAGGCCCGGGCACGCCGAACGCGCGGTATTGGTAGTTGAGGCTCGCGTCGACCGAGTTGTAGCCGCATTCCGAAATGCCCCAGGGCACGCCGCGCAGCTTTCCGTACGCGATCTGGCGCTGCGACTGACACGCGAGCCGTCCGGTCGAGCAGCGTGTTGTCGTACGTGGGCATCACGAGGAGCGGCATCAGGTACTCGAACATCGAGCCGCTCCACGACAGGAGGACCGCTGGCCGCCGGACGACGGTGAGCAGGCGCCCGAGCGCGAACCAGTTCTCCTGCGGCAGCTGTCCCTGCGCGATCGCGACGAAGCTCGCGAATCGCGCTTCCGAGGCGAGCAGATCGTAGTAGCTCGGGTCGCGCCGGCGTTCGCCGACGTTGTACCCGATGGCCAGCAGATGCCGCGCCGGATCGTAGAGAAAGCCGTACTCCATCCGGGCGAGCGCATCGCATTGCTGCACCAGGCGCTCGATCTCCGCCATCCGCAGCGCGGCGCGACGACTCGCTTCGATGGCGACCCGGAAGCGATCGTCCTGCCCGCGCGATCCGCGGGCGACGCGTCCGCGCGCCCGTCCTGTTCGATCGCCGCGAAGCAATTGCGCCTCGAGCGCGGCGAGCTCGCGCAGCGTCGGGATTCCGCGCAGGCCCGGCAAGTCGCTCGACCCTCCCGGCGCGGTCGGCGAGCGCGCTCCACGGAACGAGGAACGCGAGCTCGTCCAGCAGGGTCGCGGCATTGGCGGTCGAGGGCTGCCACCCAGAATGCCGATTCGCTCGCGGCAGCGGTTTCGCTCGCCGAAGCGGCGCCCGGGATCTTGGCGACGTGCGCCGCGACCTCGACGACGCCCGTCGCGAGCCGCTCGAGCCACTCCCGCGCCGCCGCGATGCGTCGCGGGCCGCGAGTCGTAGGCGGTTTCGAGATCCCGTCCGCAGTCGCGCGAGCGGCGTCGGGGCGGTTCCGCCGATGGCATCCGCGAGCGCGCGCAGCGTGTCGGTCAAGCGCCTTCGAACCAGCGCAGCATCGACGATCCTGTCGTCGGCAAGCGCCGCGAGTCCGGGCCGCAACGTCATCAGGTGACCGGCGAGATTGCCGCTGTCCACCGACGAGACATACAGCGGCGGCAGCGGCTTGCCCGATCTGCGTGTCGTACCAGTTGTAGAAATGCCCCTCGTATCGCTCCAGCGCTCGCCATCGTGCCCATGCGCGTTCGCCGTGCGCAGCGAGGAGCTGGCCGGCCGGGATGTAGCCGAAATCGTAGGCGGTCAGATTCGCGAGCAGCGAGAGTCCCATGTTCGTCGGCGACGTGCGGTGCGCGACCACCGCGACCGGATGCTCCTGCTGGTTGTCCGGCGGCAGCCATTGGTCGTCAGGGCCCACGAAGCGTCTCGAAGAACGCCCATGTCCGGCGCGCGAGCGTTGCGCAGAAAGAGCGATCTGCTCGGACCCGAGGCGCGCTTCGCGCCGCGCGAGCGGCCGGCTCACCCACCAGGCGATGGCCGGCGAAACGAACCACAGAAGAGGATCGGCGCGGCGGTCGCCAGTGCGACCGAATCGGATGCGGCCAACAGGACGGCCGCGGCCGCGGCGATCGCCGGCGCGATCCACATCGACTTGACCGACGCTGCAAGCCCGTAGCGATGGCGTGTGTCGTCGTCTCGCGCGGCGGCGATCGGGGTCTTCCGTGACCGACGGATTCCATTCGAGCAGCCGCCGGTGCGTCACGAGCATCCGCCACGCGGTGCGCGCGATCGCATCGAGATTGACGGTCGCCTCGTAGGGCAGGAAGGCGAGCGTCAGCGCCGTTTGCGCGGCGTCGCGGCCCGCGACGCTCGCGGTGGCGGCGAGGTGCTGTCTCGGCAGCACGTCGTCCGGCTTCGTGCAACAACTGCACGATGAACGCGCAGGCCGACGGCAGCAGCAGAATCGCGAGCACCGCCAGCGTCCACAACCACGGCATGCGGAAGCACGCGTCCATCCGAGCAGCAGCAGGACGCGTGAGCGCCGCGCGGGACGAGGCTTCGCCGCAGGTTGTCGAAGAGCTTCCAGCTGCGAAAGCGCGGACAGCGGATTCCTGAGCCGGCGCTTGGCCGGGACCGGGCACGAGCGGCAGCAGCCAGCCTGCCAGCTGCCAGTCGCCGCGAATCCACGCGGTGCCGGCGACCCATGTCCGCGCTGTAGGTCGACGGATATTCTTCGTACAGCTGCACGTCGCTCAGGAGGCCCGAGCGGGCGTAGCAACCCTCGATGAGGTCGTGGCTCAGGATCCGGTTCTCGGGAAAGCGGTCGTTCAGCGCCTGCTCGAACGCGTCGACGTCGTAGATCCCCTTGCCGATGAAGGATCCCTCGTGGAACACGTCCTGGTAGACATCGGAGACGGCGCGCGTATAGGGGTCGATTCCCGGATCGCCGCCGTGCAGGCGCGCGTACCACGAGCGGTTCGCGCCGGGCAGGCTGATGCCGACGCGCGGCTGCAGGATCCCGTACCCTTCGGTGACCAGTCCTGTCGTTGCTGCGCCTGCCACGGCCTGCCGAAACGCGCGCGGTTCAGCGGGTGCGCCATCACGCCGACGAACTGTCGCGCCGGCATCGCGCGGCAACTGCGTGTCGGTGTCGAGCGTGATCACGTACTTCACGTTCGACAGCGCGCGCGGTCCTCCCGACGATGAGCGAGAAGCGATCTGTTCCCGCCGCCGCGCAGGAAGGCATTGAGGTCCGCGAGCTTGCCCCGCTTGCGCTCGTGACCCATCCATACCCGTTCCTGCGCATTCCAGCGGCGCGGACGGTGGAACAGGAAGAAGCTGTCACCGGTGGCGTCGCTCGGATCCGCATTCGCCGCGCTCCCGTACTTGGCGTTGAGATCCTCGATGCCCTTCCGCGCGAGCTCCAGCAGCGGCTCGTCCTCCGGGCAGCGTTTCCGCGGGCGCGTCGACGAAATCGGTCAGCAGGCCGAAATAGCAGGTTGGTCGTCCCGATTGGCGAGGAATCGGACCTCCAGCGCCTCGACCAGGCCTTCGATGTCCTCGGCGCTGGTGAGAAGCGTCGGGACCACCACCAGCGTGCGCGACTGCGGCGGCAGCCCTTTGGAAAAATCCATTCGCGGCAACGGGCGCGGCGTCACCAGCAATGTCGCCAGCCAGTTCACCATTCCGACGGCCAGCTGGCTCGCGCCCAGCAGCAGGACGATTCCGAGCACGACGCGCAGTCCGCCGGCGACGCCGTCGGCGTGCGCCTTCGCCAACAGCGTCGCGGTGAGACCGACGGTGATCGCCGCGATCGCGCCGAGGTAGAGCAGCAATGGGATGCGGCGCCCGACTCCTGCGCAGCGCCGCGGACAGCGAATGGCGCATCTCGCGCCACGCGTTCGAGGCGCGGCCGACCCTTGTCGATCAGGTAGAACCCGACGTGCGCTGCACGATCGTCGTCGCCGCTCTTGCCGGCCGCGCCGGCGGCGCCCTCGTGCGCCAGCTGGATCGCCTTGCGCGCCACCTCGCTTTCGGACAGATGGCTGCCTTTCGCGATCTTCTCGACGACGTGCCGATAGCGGTCGCGGGTCGCGAAATCCATCCGGCCGTAGAGCCCGCCCGGATCCTCGCGCAGCTTCGTCTCGACGACGCTCATCGACTCGACGAACTCGCGCCAGTCCATCGAGCCCAGGAACCGGAGGCTGCCGATCGTGTTGCTGATCGAGACCTGGACGCCCGGCCTGCTCCTGCGTTTCCGCGTGCACCAGCTGCTCGATCGAGAGGCCCGACTCGGACAGGCACTGCTCGATCCAGGTGAGCGGCAACGCCAGCGCGGCGCTCTGTCCCTGCAACCGGCGCGCGAGCTCGGCCACGAACGAGCTCACCATCGGCGGAGTCGATCGCGCCATGTCCGCGATCACCAGAATCAGGCTCTTCGGATCGTGCGCGGCGACGTCCATCATCTGGTCCGCCCACTCGGCGGCCTGGTTGCGCTCGATCGTCCCGGCGGCGATCCGCGCTCCGACGCGGCGGAGATTCTCGATCAGCGCCAGCCGCAGCATGATGGGAATGGCCCACAACTCGCCCGACCTTGAGCGGCGTCACCGTCTGGTAGGCCGCCACGAAGCGGGAAAGGCGTGTCGGCGTCGACCCGGCCGTCGCCATGGGAGATCGCTTCGAAGGCGAGGTCGTAGACACGCGGGAGCTTCGCCGACGGCCCATGCGCCAGGCGCGGGAAGCTCGCGGCTGTAGCCCTTGGGCAAGTGCCGCTTGGCGGTGCGGATCTGCTCTTCGATCAGATAGAAATTGTCGAGCAGCCATTCCGCGGCGGGCGTGATGCGGCGGTTGGCCGTGACCGCCGAGGTCAGCAGGTCGCAGACATCGATCAGGATGCGCTCGTTCTCGGCGAGCCGCGTCAGCAGCCGGTCGGGAGCGCGGCCGGGCGCCAGCCGGTGCGCGGCGGCGAGGTTCTTGCCGTGCTGCTCCATCTGATCGGCGCTGAAGAGCTCCGAGCGCAGCGGCGGCTCTTCGTCGGCGTACTTGCCGAACGAATCGGCGCGGCCGAACCGCGCCGCGAGCGCGAGCAGTCGTTCGAATATCGTCTGCTGGCTCGCGTTCAAATCGGGAATCCTTTTCTTCGACCTGGAGAATGGAAGGGGACTGGGGAAGCCGGCGCACCTCCGGCGTCCGCCTTTATCCGGTCGTCACCTTGTCCACCGGCTGTGCCCGTTCGATGTGCCGGGTCGCGATGCCGCGCGCATCGCCGTCAAGCATTGCGGAGAAGTATTCGTACCTGTTCTTCCCCCAGTTCCTTTGCCCGGTAGAGCGCGTCGTCCGCATGGCGGATGAGCGTGTCGGCGTCGGTTCCATCGGCCGGGCAGATACTGATGCCGATACTGGCGGTGATGCCGATAGTATGCCCGCTCAGTTCGAACGGCTCATTCAGGGCGTCGATGATTCGCCTGGCGACGGCGCCCGCTTCGCCGAGGGACGCGCTCCCCGCATTCTCCATGACCACGGTGAACTCGTCCCCGCTCAGGCGACACACCGTGTCGACCGCCCGCGCACTGCAGGAGAGGCGGAGGCCGACCTCCTTCAACAGCGCGTCGCCGATGCCGTGACCCAGGCGGTCGTTCACCTCCTTGAAGCCGTCGAGATCGAGGAACAGGAGGGCCAGACCTTGCGTTGAACGGGCGCAGCGTTCCAGCGCGTGCGTCAGGCGATCCATGAAGAGACGGCGGTTGGGAAGTCCCGTCAGCGCGTCGTGATTGGCATGCAGTTCGCAGTTCCTTTCGCGCCGCCGCGAGCTCGGTGATGTCGTCGGCGATGCCGAGGACGAATTCGGGCACGCCGTATCGATCCCGCAATAGAACCGCGAGGGTACGCAACTGCCGCGTCGCGCCATCCCGCCTGACGAAAGGAACGGCGCTCTGGTCAGGCGTGCGCCCGCTCTGCGCAACTACGGCGACCGGATCCAGGGCGGGATCTACTTCCGGCGGCACGGCCGTCCGCGATCGTGCGGTCGGCGATTTCGTCCGCCGTGTAGCCCGTGATGCGCTCCGCGCCCTGGTTCCAGACGACGATATCGCCGAAGTCCGCGGGGCGGCAGGCTCCTCACGGAGATCAACACCGGAAGCGAGTCGATCAGCGCCTGCAGGAACGCGCCGTTCTGCCGGTTTGCGACTTCTTCCAGCTTGCGGGCGGAAATGTCCCGCGCGATGATCGCGATTCCATCGGGCGTGGCGATGACCTGCTGGCGGATCCAGCGCGCGTCGATTTCCGCGAGGTTGAGCTCGCATTCTTCGTCGAGGCAGTCGCGCCCGACTCCGCGACCTTCACGTATCGGTTGTACAAGCTGCCGCCACGTTGAATGGCGACGACTTCGCAAAGGCTTCGCCCACGGCGGCTTCCTTGGCGAGACCGAGGGCGGCTGCGCCACGCGGGTTCATGTCGGCAAAGACGAAATCGGTGACATGTCCCGCAGTCGTCGCGCTCGCAGTGCAACAGAAAGCACGCGTCGAGACTCGATTCCCACAAGTGCCGGTACACCGAGCTGTCGGCGGCGCTTCCGCGGTGGCTGCGGCATTTCTCTGCGCCCCACTGGGCCGCTACGCGGCCGGCAACAGAGCGTCCCTTTGCGGGAGCAGCCGATCCGTTTCCGCTTTCACGACGCCATAGCATTCGCAGGACTTCTTCTCCAGACCGGGCCGGTCGAGCACTCTGATCTGGCCGCCTTTGTGCGTCAGCAGGCCAAGCGCCTGCAACTCGTCGGCCAGCTTCATCACCTTCTCGACGGTCAGCCCCAGCATGTTGGCGATCAATTTCTCGGTCATCGTCAGCTCGTTGGAGGGCAATCGATCGAGGCTCAGCAGGAGCCACCGGCAGAAACTGCTGGTCGATCGCATGGTGGCGGTTGCATGCGGCCGTCTGCACCATCTGCGTGAGGAGCGCCTGGGTGTAGCGGAGCAGCAGCGACTGCAGCTCGCCATGCCGCTCGAATTCCGCCATGAACGCCGGCACCTTTGATCCGGTACGCAAAGCCCGCATTCTGGACGATGGCTCGGCTGGAGGTCGTTTCGCCGCCCAGAAAGAGGGACATGCCGACAAGGCCGTCGTTGCCGATCACCGCAATTTCGGCCGAGCCGCCGTCGTTCATGACGTATAACAGCGAAACGATGGAGGTCGTCGGAAAATAGAGGTGCCGCAACAGGCTTCCGGGCTCGTAGAGCACGCTGCCGAGCTGCAGCTCGATCGATTCCAGGTCGGGTCGCAGCCGTGCCAGGGCGACGTCGGGGAGCGCCCCGAGCAGCCGATTGTCGAGCGGGCTCCGTTCGGGCGATGAAACGGAATGCGGATGCTTGAGCATGGTACCGATATGCTGCGACATAATCGCCCGGCGCTCTGTTCGGTGCCGAACATTGCGCCGTCGCCGCGAACGCCATCTCAGGGTGCCATCTCCCTCAGGGGCGGCCAACTGCCTAGGGCGGCCAACTGCCTTAGGAGCGCGGCGATCTCCCTCGGGAGCTGCTATCTCGCGGCCGAGCGGCATGCCGCACCAGCGGACGCGTGGCCTCGATCGGCGCGACGGTGGGGTCATGGCTCGCCGGGATGCCGTGGACGCCGAGCATGGGGATGCGACTTGCCGGCGGATTCGAGTGGCGCTCGATCCGGCCGAACATCAGGCGCACGGCCCAGCCGGACGTTCGCGACGATCGTCATCGTCAATCCCATCATGCCGACGATCTGCATGTAGGCCCGTTTCTTGGCCAACGGGCGTCTTGCGACGGATCAACGCGACGGCGAGCCAGACCGGATTGTAGAAGTACAGATAGCCCGCCAGCATCGTCAGCTGCTTCTGCCAGGGTCGCTTGTGGCTGCGAGGCGACCACGTAGTTGCCGTCGCACATGTGCGGGCGCACCTCCTTCCCGCCGACGCTCTTGAACACCTGGCCGCTCGTGTACGTCGACTCGAGCAGCTTCGACCCCGCGGCCGGCGTCAGCATCAGCACCTGCATCGAGACGGCGCCGGCCCTGCGCAGGAGCTCGATCTGATTCAGCAAGCCGTAGTTCGACCCGCGCGAGTAGAGCGGCTGGGAGTCGTGGTGCATCATCATCGGCATCGGGCAGATGCCGGCAGCGCGCGAGCGCCCGGAAGGCCTCGGTGGTCTTGTCGGCGCTCTGCCCCTTCTTGACGAGCGTCGCCGTCATATCCTCGACGCCGAGCCAGAGCGCGCGGCAGCCCGCCTCGCGGATGAGCGGCAGGTGTTCCTTCATCTGCAGCGTGTCGTGGACCGTCACCTCCGTGAACCAGCGGACGCGGCCGCGCAGTCTCTTGCCCTCGAATTCCGCGCGGGCCAGCTGTCTCGACGATGTCGAGCGTGCGCGCCTTGTCGTTGAAGAAGTTGTCGTCCGCGCCGAAGAAGAAGCGAATCCCGTAGTCCTTGTTGAGGCGGAACATCTCGTCGGCGATCCGCTCGCCGCTCTTCACGCGGTACTGCCGCTGGTTGTAGGCGGGAATCGGGCAGTACGGAGCAGGCGAATTTGCAGCCGAAGGTCAGCACGAGCGAGCCGATGGGACTGCGTCGTCGCACCTCACCGACCGGCATCGCCTGCGCGCTGAGCGTGGCGTGCCGGCCGGGCGGCTCCATCAGCCGGTAGCCAGTGCACGGGTGCGGCAGCTCGTCGAGATCGCCGACGAGGCGCTGAATGCCCGTGTCGACCAGTTCCGCGGGAATGCCGTCCCGGGTCGCCGCGCGAGTAGACGAGGCCGGGGACATCCGTCGAGCGCGCCGCTGTCGCGCGCGCGAACGAATGCCGGAGCGCAGCGGTTCGCCGCGACCGCGCACCGACAACACCGCCTCGATGAGGGAGAGCAGCACGAATTCCTCGCCCGTGACGACGACATCGGCGCTGCCCGGGCGTGCGGGATCGGCACTGAAGAGGTCGTACGGCTCGTAGACGGCGTGGGGTCCGCCGGCGATGATCAGCGGGCGATGCGCGGCATCGATCCGATGCGCGTCGCGGATCAGACTCCATGCAGGGCCCGGAATGCAGGCTCATGCTGGAGACCATGAACAGGTCGGGGATCCTGCCGTCGAGGCGCATTTGCGACGGCCGGAAATTGCGGTTCCACTGCTGCAGGACGATCCGCGTCTTGGCGAATCCGGCGTCGGCCAGCGCCGAGCCTATGGCCCGGACACCCGCGGGTATCATCCGCGTGTCGGCGAAGATGAACGGCAGCATCCGGGTCCGGTGATCGAACGCGCAGGCAATGACGGACGCAAGATCGTGCTCCCGCGCGCGAATGCGCAGGCGCTCCCGAACCGCCGTCAATTCGCCCGGCTTCAGCAGTTCGTCACCGCGTGTGCGGCGCGGAAGTTCCATGGCGGATCCCTTATTGCTAAGTGTGCCTGCCCGCCCGCGGCGACCGCCGGGCTCGGCGCCCGCATGGCGATCGGGTTGACCGGATTCTACTTCGTCGGTCCATACCCTGAAGCTCGTCAACGTGTTGGGGCCGAACGTGCTGCTGATCGCGACGTCCGATGCGTCGCGGCCGCGCGCGATCAGCACGCGCCCGATGCGCGGCGTCGTTGTTGCGCGCGTCGAACGTGTACCAGCGCCCGTCGAGAAAGACCTCGAACCAGGCGGCGAAATCCATCGTGCCGTGCGGCGGCGGAATGCCGATGTCGCCCAGGTAGCCGGTGCAGTACCGCGCCGGGATGTTCATGCACCGGCAGAACGCGACGGCGAGGTGCGCATAGTCGCGGCAGACGCCGGTCTGGTCGTGGAAGGCCTCGAGCGCCGTCCGCGTCATGCGCGCGTGCTCGTAGCCGAAGGTGATGTGGCGATGGACGTAGTCGCAGATCGCCTGGACGCGGCCCCATCCGGTCGGCGCCTGCCCGAAGAGCCTCCACGCCGTCTCGGACAGCCGGTCGGTTTCGCAATACCGGCTTCCGAGCAGGAAGAGCAGCGTTTCCTCGGGCAGGTTCTGGCACCGGAAGCTGTTGCGCCTGCGGGACGATCACGTCGGGCGCTCCCGGTATCGTTCACGATCGCATCGGCGGAGACGCGCGTGCGGCCCTTCGGCGCGACGATGCGGGTGCACCAGTTGCCGAAGCTGTCGCGATAGGCCGCCATCGGCACCGGCGGGTCGACCACCAGGTCGTCGCGGCCGACGAGATCGGACACGCGCGTGAAGTGCACGTTCAGGTTGAAGATCATCGGGGTTGGCTGCGGACAGTCGTAGATCATTTCGAAGCCGACGCGAATTTGCATCAGGGTTCTCCGGTTGTGGGAATTCGTGACGTTCCGATGCCGGCCGTCGGCATGGTGCGCTCAGCCGGCGCATGCCGTGCGGAACGACTCGATCAGCGCGCCGCGCAGCGCCGTCCAGCGCCGGCCCGCGGCGAGGACGATCCGCTGGTTGACCTCGAGCTCGAGCCCGACGTAGGCGCCGGGCGGGAAGCGCGACGCGCAGCGCCGAAGTCAGGCCGTCGCCCTTGCCGGCATAGGGATAGTTGCGGCGCACGCGGAGCTGCCGGCGCGATGAGCGCGAGCGACGCCTTCCAGCGGCGCACAAGCTCGGCTTCGCCGCGCCGGCGCGGGTCGTACAGCAAGCCCACGTCCGCGCGTCGCATCTTGCCGTCCAGCACCGGCGTGAAGCTGTGCGACGAGACGTGGATCACGCGCCGACCGCGCGACAGCGAGCGGCGAACGAGGCGCTCGACTTCCGCGCGATAGGGGCGGTAGTGCCGTTCGACGATGCTCGTCGCGCAGCTCCGCGGCGCGCCGCGCGTCGCCGCCGACCAGAGCTGCGGATGTCCGATCGAGCGATTGAGGTCGATCACGAGCCGGCTGACGGTCGAGGTCACGAGCGGCGCCGACAGCGCGTCGAGCCAGCGCCTTCGCCATCACCAGCGCACCGGGATCGTATCCGCGGTGGGAGTCGAGCAGCGCCTGCTGCCCCGAAACAGCCGCCGATACGGCGCGGGCACGCGGTTGCCGCCGTGTTCGCAGGTGACGAGGAAGGAGTCGATCGCGCGGCCGTCTACCACTGCAGCTCGGGCAACTGCGCGGAAGACGTGACGCGTGCCTTCGCTCCATTCGCGGCTGAGCGCCGTGAAGTAGGCGTCGCCGTCGTCGAAGCGCCGCCGCTTCGACACTTCGAGGCTGTCCCGCTCGTAGCAGATCAGGTCGATCGGCATGCCGACCGACAGATTGCTGCGCATCGTCGAGATCGAATGACACCAGCACGCACTTCGTGGCGTCCGCGAGGGGCGTGAGCCGCGTGATCACGCGGTCGATGATCGGCTTGCCGTACTTGGTTTCGCCGGTCTGAAAGTAGGGTGTGTCGATTCCGGCCTCGATGAAATTGCCTTCGGCATAGATCCGGAACAGCCGCAGCGGCTCGCCGCGCGATCTGCCCGCCGACGATGAACGAGGCGTTGAAGCCGACCTCGTTCTCCTGCAGGTACGCGCCGTCGCGCCGCTCGATGTCGCGCATCGCGTCGGCGACCAGCATCGCGACGTCGAACATCGTGCGCGCGCTCCAGAGGTTCGGCGGCCGCGTCGCCGGCGTCGCAGCGCTGGTTCAGCACGCCGATCACGGCCTGCGTTCCGGCGAGGTTGCCGGAGCTCAGCAGGACGATGACGCGGTCGCCGCGACGCTCGAACACGGTCATCTTGCAGAACTCGCGCGATGTTGTCCATGCCGGCGTTGGTGCGGGAGTCCGACGCGAAGATCATCCCCGTGTCGAGCATCACGCCAATGCAGTACGTCATCCCGCGCGCCTATGGCCTGCTAGTCTCCCAGCACACTCGGCCACCGGCTGCAGCTCCTCCACGTGCTCGGAGACGACCTTGCAGATGACGATGATCGGGATGCTGAGCAGCAATCCCCAGATTCCCCAGAGCCAGCCCCAGAACAGGAGCGAGATGAAGACGGCCGCCGCGTTCATCTTCGCGATCCGTCCGGTCATCCACGTTGTCACGAAAGTCCCGACGAGCGTGGCGATGGCCAGCGACGCGCCGCAGACCAGGAACGCCGTCGAGAAGGAATCGAACTGCATGAACGCGGCCATGCCGACGGCGGCGGCGGTGACGCCGGGCCCGAGATAGGGATGACATGCAGCAGACCGGAGGCGAGCGCCCAGCGCTCCGGCGTTCTCGAGGCCGATCCAGCGGAAGGCGATCCACGCCAGCACGGCGACCAGAGCATTCGTCAACAACAGCATGAACAGGTATTTCTGGATGGAATCGTTGATGTCGTCGAGGATCTGCACGGTGATCTTCTTGTTCGACAAGCGACGGGCCCGTCAGCCGCACCAGCTTGCGCTTGAACATGTCGCCGCCCAGCAGCAGGAAGAACGTCAGGAAGAGCACCATGATCGCCTGGCCCAGGCCACCGATGGCGCCCATGGAACCCACGAGCAGAAAGCTGCTGAGCCTGAATCCCGGCGGATCGATGACGACATGCGTTGCCGCCTGCCTGGCGGACAGGCCGGCGCCGCGCCGCCTGCGTAGTCGCCTTCTCGACCTCGGCGGCGGCGTTCTGCATCTTCTGCAGGTTGCCGGTCGGGATTGGTGCGCAGCCGCGCCAACGCGGCGGAAAAAGTCCGCGTCGCCTCGGGCAGCTGTTCGATGATCGTCTGCACCTGCCCGCGCAGCGAATAGGCGCCGAATCCAAGCGCGCCCATCACGCCCGCCATCACGATGATCGTGCCAGCCGACGCGCGGGATTCTGATCCGCTCGAGATGACGCCACGAGCGGATTCAGCGTGTAGGCGATGATGATGCCGAGCAACAGCGACACGAAAACGCCTGTGCCACTTCGAGGGCGGCGACGACCGCGATCAGCGCGAGGATCGGTGAGGGCGATGCCGCGCGTGCCCTGCGGGCGCCGCGATCGCCGGGACGACGGGTCGCTCCGCCGGCGTTACGCTCCAGGCGGAGCGGGCGCCACGGCCACGAGCTCAGGTCTTCACGGTCGTTGGCGGCATTCGTTACCGCGATCCGCAGGCCGAGCTGAAACGGCCCGGGATCCGGGACCAGTCTGACTTACTTCAAGCGCATGTCGTTCTTGACCGACCTCACGCCGCCGACGTGCGCGCAACCTGCACCGCCGTCGCTTCGTTCGCGGCGCGAGCTCCACGAATCCGCTCAACTGGACCACGCCCTTGAACGTCTCGACGTTGATTTCGGCGGACTTGAGCGTGGGCTCATTGAAGATCGCCGCCTTGACCTTGCCGGTGATGACCGTGTCGTCGACGTATTCGCCGGTGCCTTCCTGCTTCGCCGTCGAGGCGCAGCCCAGCGCCATCGCCACGAACAGAATGCCGAACAGACGTTGCAAGCTTGCGGAGTGATGTTTTGCATGTGATTTCCTTGTTTGCCGATTCTCCGTCGATGCAGCACGGAATGGGGACGCGCCATTAGACCGGCACGACTGCGGGCATCTGCGACAGACTCCGCGACGCCCGCCGCTTGCGGACATCCGGACATCAGACAATCGAGAATAGCCGGCGGAATCGCAGGCGTTGTCTGTTCGGTGGCGAACAGAGCATCCTGCACGCGCCCGACGCGGCAGGCGCGCTGATCGGACGCTCTCCGGCGTCGCCGCCGGAAACTGGCTGGGCGTTAGCGCAGGCCAGAAGAACGACAGAACGGCGGCGATGATGACGATGGCGCCGACGATATAGACGATGCTGTTCATGATTATTCCTTCGCGTGGTGCAAACGGATCAATAGCGGAATCGCGCCCGTTCTCGATGCGCACGCTGTCGCCGACGCGCAAGCGGCCGATGTCGGCCTGCGACACGCGTCTGGTAGCTGCCGTTGTCGAAGCGGACGCGGATGCGGTAGAGATCCCGGTCCGAATTCTCGCCGATCTCATGCCCCACCGCCGCCCCGCCGACCGCGCCCGCGACGGTTGCAACGGTGTTGCCCGTGCCGCTGCCGATCTGATGGCCGATCACGCCGCCGACGATGCCGCCGATGATCGTGCCCGCGACGGCGTTGTCCCTGTTGCCAGCACTGCGCGGCGATTCTGATCGGAGTCGACGACGCCGTAGTAGCCCTCGTACGATGATCGCGTTCCGTTGTAACGGGGACCGCTCTCCGCGTAGCGCCGGCCGCTGTTGTCGTAGCGTGTACCCGCGGTTGTCGTAGCCGTAGCGGTCGTAGGCAGGATCGGCGCTCGCGCAGCCGCCTAACGAGCGCGGTACCGGCGACCATCAGCGTGGCAAGCGTTTTGGTTTTCATGGTTTCTCCTGTAGTTCGGGCAGCATAGTCCCGGTGAGCAGGGGTGGTCGGTACGTTGGCGCACGCTTGCGGCGTATGCGTTCGCTACCGAACAGACGATCGGCAGGCGCAACCATCGGCATTCTCAGCAGTTCGACGCTGTGTAACCACACGTAACAGATGGCATCGACGCGGCAAATGCGGTCTTCGCCGCGTCATCGAAGCAGATGCGCGAAGCGTTATACCGGCACCGTTCTGATCAGCGAACACTTCTTCCAGGGGAATCGACATGCGAACGCAACCTACAACGTCTTCGCGCCTTCGCTCCTCGCGGCCGGCGTCGCGCTTCTCAGCGTCAGCGGCTGGGCCAGCGCAGATCCGCCATCGCGCGTTGCGCGTCTCGGCTACATGACCGGCGCGGTCAGCTTCTCGCCCGCCGGCGAGAACGACTGGGTCCAGGCCACGATCAATCGGCCGCTGACCACCGGCGACCGCCTGTGGGCGGATGCCGGCGCGCGGGCCGAGGTGCAGATCGGCGGCGCGATGATTCGCATGAACGCCGGCACCGAGCGTCGTCGGTGCTCAATCTCGACGACCGCATCGCGCAGTTGCAACTGACGCAGGGCACGCTGAACGTCCGCGTGCGCCGGCTCGATCCCAACCAGGTGTTCGAGGTCGACACGCCGAATCTCGCGTTCACCGTGCGGCAGCCCGGCGAATACCGGATCGACGGTGGATGCCGACGGCAACGCGACGACGCATCGTCGTGCGCAAGGGCCAGGGCGAGGTGTACGGCGAAGGCGCGTCGTACGTCATCGATCCGCGGCAGCCGTATCGCTTCACGGGCACCGGCCTGCGCGAGTACCGAGCCTGCTCGCCGCGCCGCGACTCGACGACTTCGATCGCTGGGCGATGCGATCGCGACCGCGCTACGACACCTCGGCTCCGCCCGCTATGTGTCGCCGGACGTGGTCGGCTATCAGGACCTCGATGCGCAACGGCACGTGGCGCACCGACGCGGCCTACGGCAACGTCTGGTTCCCGAATCGCGTGGCCGCCGGCTGGGCGCCCTATCGCGACGGCCATTGGGCTGGGTCGACCCCTGGGGCTGGACGTGGGTGGACGACGCGCCCGTGGGGCTTCGCCGTGTCCCACTACGGCCGCTGGGCGAATGTGCGCGGAACGTGGGGCTGGGTCCCGGTCCGGTGCGCACGCGCGCCTACTACGCGCCGGCGCTGGTCGCGTTCGTCGGCGGCAACAACTTCCAGCTCTCGATCTCGAGCGGCAACGTCGGCGGCGTCGCGTGGTTCCCGCTCGGCCCGCGCGATGTGTATCGGCCGTCCTATGCGGTGAGCCGCGGCTACTTCGAGAACGTCAACGTCAGCAACACGGTCATCAACACGACCGTCATCAACAACTACTACAACAACACGAACGTCACCAACGTCGTCTACGCCAACCGGCAAGTGCCGGGCGCCGATCGTCGCCGTGCCGACGACCGCGTTCGTGCAGTCGCAGCCGGTGAACCGGTCCGCGGTCGCGCGTGACGCGGCAGATGGTGGCGAAGCGCTCCGGTGGCCGGCGTCGCCGCGGTCGCGCCGACCGAGCAGACGTGCGGCGCGGCCGCCCAGCGCGATGAGGCCGCCTGCCAGCGCGTCGAGCGGCCCGTGGTCGCGCGCACGGCGCCGCCTGCGGCCGCCGGCAGGATTCGCGGCGCAGCAGCAGCAGCTCGCCGCCACGCCGGGCAAGCCGCTTGAGACGCCGAGCGCAAACAATTCGAAGACGGATCGGCCGCCGCGGCGCCGGCACCGTGAAGCCGTCGTCGGCCAGCCGAAGGCCAGCGTCGCCCGACCGCGCTCCCCGCCGGCAGCCAGCGGCGGCGCAAGCGACCCGATGGTCGCGGGCAAGGACCGGCGAGCCGGAAGGGTCCGCCGACGGCTGCGTGCCGCCCCGGCGCGCCCGCGGCACTCCGACCAGGCGATGCCGACGAAAGGCGCGCGTGCTCGGCCCGGTGCTGTCCGCCCGCAAGTCGCTCCGACGTGCGCAAGCTTGGCGGACCGCTGGCCGCACCGCCCGAGCAAGACGCAGCGTGGCGAGGATGAGCGACAACGCGGCAGGGGACAACCCGGAGCCCCGATAGCGACGCCGGCAGCCGCGCAAGCAGCGCCTGCCCGCCGCCGGCCCCGCACGCAGTCGCGGCACGGCCGCCTGCGGCAGCCGGGACGCCCACCTGCATAGCCGCGAACAGGCTGACAGCAGACCAGCGCGCAGGGGAGCGCGCGCAGCAGCCGACAGCGCCGGCAACCACGCAAGCCCGCCACCGGCCCACGCAGCAGCTAGCAGCAACGATGCAGCGGCGCGCGGGGCCGCGCCGCCAGCAACAGAGCAGCAGCAGCCGAGGGGCTGCCTGCGCACGCCGCAAGGCACGCCGCCCGACGCCGCCAGCAACAACAGCAGCGGCAAGTGCCGCGCACGCACAAGCGACGCAGCCCAGCGCCACCGCAAGGCGACGCCGCCAGCGCAGCCGCAACAACAGCGCAGCCGGGTGCCTAGCGGCCTACGCAAGCCACGCCGACCCGCGCCGCCGCACCGCAAAACGGTGCAACAGCGGCGAGGCCTGCCGCCCGGCAAGCGAACGTCAGCGACGCCGCCGCCGCAGCGGCAACATCCCAAGCCAGCGGCAAGGCGGAACGAGCGCCGCCGCCAGGCCGGCTGCGCAACAGCGGCCGCAGGTGCAGCCCGAACAGCACCTGCCGCGAAGGCGACCGGAGCCACCGCGTGCCGCCGGTTGCCGTGGCCGCCCCACCGCAGGCGCAGCCTCAACCGGCGCGCGACGGCCGCAGCCGCAAGGCAGGGGCCAAGCCCGACGCAGGCAAGGGCGACAGACAAGAAGAACGCCGAGGAGAAGGAGCGCCGAGGAAGAAGCGCAAGCACGAGAAGGGCTAATCCCGCCCGTGCGGTCTCGCGGAAAGCGAGGGCGTGCGCACCGGCCCTCGCTACGACGCTGCACGCGTCCCGGTTCGCAGGATGTCAGGCATCGCTCGCCGGAACTGAGCTTGCCCGTCATGATCCGTGAACGCGGCACGTAACGAAGCATCCCTAAGCGCGCTGCCGCACAGACGGCCGCCGACGTCCGCGAACAATGCTCGACCGCAGTTGCGGGATCCGCTCGTCCATCGCTGCACGCACCGCTCAAGGCCCTCCATGCTCGAACAGAACTAGCGATTCCGTCGTTGCCGACGCGTTTCCGGCAAGGCCGACGGCATCGCCGAAGTGCGGCGCCAGGAAAGCGCTGCTCAAGACGGGGCGCCTGCAGAACGCGATCCTCACCAGCGCCAATTTCTCGATCATCGCCACCGACGAGAAAGGCATCATCCAGCTGTTCAACGTCGGCGCCGAGCGCATGCTGGGCTACGTGGCCGCCGAAGTCGTGAACAAGATCAGCCCCAGCGACATCCACGATCCGCAGGAAGTGATGGCGCGCGCGCGAGGCGTTGAGCCTCGAGCTCGCCACCACCATCGCGCCGGGCTTCGAGGCGTTGGCTTCAAGGCTTCGCGCGGGATCGAAGACATCTACGAACTGACCTACATCCGCAAGGACGGCAGCCGCTTTCCGGCCATCGTGTCGATCACGGCGCTGCGCGACGACTATGGCGACATCATCGGCTACCTGCTGATCGGCACCGACAATTCCGGTGCGCAAGCAGGTCGAGATTGGAACTGCACCAGCGCCATGGCCGTCGCGGAGAAGGCCAACCTCGCGAAATCGGATTTCCTGTCCAGCATGAGCCACGAGCTGCGCACGCCGCTGAGCGCGATCCTCGGTTTTGCCCAGCTCATGGAATCCGGTTCGCCGTCGCCGACGGTCTCGCAGAAGCGAAGCATCGATCAGATTCTCAAGGCGGGCTGGTACCTGCTGGAGCTGATCAACGAAATCCTCGATCTCGCGCTGATCGAGTCCGGGCAAGCTGTCGCTGTCGCTGGAGCCGAGCTCGCTTGCCGAAGTCATGCGCGAATGCCAGGCCATGATCGAGCCGCAGGCGCAAAAGCGCGGCATCCGCGTGGCGCTTCCCGCAGTTCGAGTTCCGCTACTTACGTCAAAGCCGACCGGACACGGGTGAAGCAGGTTCTCATCAACCTGCTTTCCAACGCGATCAAATACAACAAGGCAGGCGGATCGGTCGTCGTGGACTGCAGTCGCGAGCGCCCCGGGACGCATTCGCATCGGTGTCACGGACACCGGCGCAGGACTTGACGCCGGACCAGCTGCGCGCAGCTCTTCCAGCCGTTCAACCGGCTCGGACAGGAGGCGAACGCCGAGGAAGGCACGGGCATCGGCCTGGTGGTGTGCAAGCGGCTGATCGAATTGATGGGCGGCGTCATCGGCGTGGAAAGCACCGTCGGGAAGGGCAGCGTGTTCTGGATCGAGCTGAAGCCGGACGGCTGAACCGCAAGCTTGCCGCCGGCACGAGCCGGACCGCGCCGCCGTCGCCCAGGCGGCAGTCCACGCCGACGCGCAGTTGCGCACCCTGCTCTATGTCGAGGACAACCCGGCCAATCTGATGCTGGTCGAGGATCTCATCGCGCGCCGGCCCGATATCCGCTTGCTGAGCGCGAGGGACGGCGACCGCGGCATCGAGATTGCGCGCGCCGCCCGGCCGGACGTGATCCTGATGGACATCAACCTGCCCGGCATCAGCGGCATCGCGGCGCTGCGCATCCTGGCGGACGATCCGGCGACGGCGCACATCCCGGTGATTGCGCTTTCCGCCAATGCGATACCCCGCGACATCGAAAGAGGCCTGGAGGCAGGATTCTTCCGCTATCTCACCAAGCCCATCAAGGTCGACGAGTTCATGGACACGCTGGACGTCGCGCTGAAATTTGCGAAGACGGAATCGGCCCGCGCGGTCCAGGAGAACAAGCATGGCGATTGACGTGCACAGGACATTCTCGACGCCAGCATCCTGATCGTCGACGACCAGGAAGCCAACGTCAGCCTGCTCGACGCAATTGCTGGGCGAGGCCGGCTACACCGTGCGTTGCCTCGACGATGAATCCGCTCGAGGTCTGCGCGCTGCATCGCAAGAATCGCTACGACCTGATCCTGCTCGACCTGCAGATGCCCGGCCTCGACGGATTTCAGGTGATGGAAGGCCTCAAGACGAACGCCGCGGACGGCTACCTTCCGGTCATCGTGCTCACCGCGCAGCCGGGTCACAAGCTGCGCGCGTTGCAGGCCGGCGCAAAGGATTTCATCAGCAAGCCGTTCGATCTCGTCGAAGTCAAGACGCGCATCCACAACATGCTGGAGGTGCGGTTGCTGTACAAGCAGCTCGAGGACTTCAACAAGGTGCTGGAACAGACGGTCCAGGAACGGACCGCCGAGCTGCGCGAAAGCGAAGCGCGCTATCGAAGCCTGACCGAGCTGCGCCTCCGATTGGTATTGGGAGCAGGACGAGACGGGGAACTTCACCAAGGTATCCGGCCCGGTGCTGGAAATGCTCGGAATCCGGGTGCCGACGCCTTGCGGGAGAAGCGAGCGACGACGGGAGCGACGGGCTGGAACGAGGCGGAGCGAGAAGTCGCTGCAGCGCGAAGATTGCCGGCCGGCAGCCGTTCCTGGACTTCGTGTTCAGCCGCGTCAATGCCGATGGCTCGCAGCAGAAGTTCCAGGTGAGCGGGGAGCCGATGTTCAACCAGGCCTGCCGCTTCATCGGTTACCGCGGCATCGGCGTGGAGCTCGCCGCGTAGGCGATCAGACACCGCTGATTTCGCAGTAGTTCGCCATGTCACTGCCAGATAGTCCCAGCCAAAACCATCTGCTCGCCGCGCTTGCCCGCGGCGGAATTCGCGCGTCTCGCCCCGCATCTGGAACGGGTCCCGCTGCTGCTCGGCGAAACGCTCTACGAACCCGGCGGGCAGTTGCAGCACGTCTATTTCCCACGACCGCCATCGTGTCGCTGCTCTATGTCCTGGAGTCCGGCGCGTCGGCCGAAATCGCGGGCGTGGGCAACGAAGGCGTGCTCGGCATTTCCCTGTTCATGGGAGGCGATACCACGCCGAGCTCGGCGGTCGTGCAGACCGCGGGCCACGGTTACCGGCTGCGCGGGAAGGCTGCTGAAGGAGGAATTCAATCGCGGCGGCTTGATGCAGCGTCTGCTGCTCCGCTATACCCAGGCGCTGCTCACGCAGATGTGCCAGACCGCGGCCTGCAATCGGCACCATTCGATCGAGCAGCAACTGTGCCGATGGCTGTTGCTGACCCTCGATCGATTGCCTTCGAACGAGCTGGTCATGACGCAGGAATTGGTCGCCAGCGCGCTCGGCGTGCGCCGGGAAAGCATCACGGAGGCCGCCGGAAATTTGCAGCGCGCCGGCATTCGTCCGTTACCGCCGCGGCCACATCGCCGTGCTCGAGCGGTCCGGCCTGGAGGCCGGCGCCTGCGAGTGCTACGCCGTCGTCAAGAAGGAACTGGCACGCCTGCTGTCCGATGTGCGCGTATCGCCAGGACGCACTCGGCCATCGCCGCCTGACGCGCTGCTCCCCGGCCGCGCGCGTCTGTAAGCGCGGCAACGCACGGATTGCAAGCGTCGCGCTCACCGTACCATCGGCAGGCAAATCGTTCCATCGACCGTACGGCCGGCTGCGCGCAATACCGCGCGCGGCTCCCGTTCGAATCATAGGAAGAACATCATGAGATATTCGATAGCCATTGCACGTGGCACTGTCCGCGCTGACGTTGAGGCGCTTGTGAACGCGCGACCGTTGTTGTGCCGACGCCTCCCCGCGACCGTCGCGGTGCCCGTTCCAGGTCCGGCAGGTCCCCAAGGTGCGCCCGGTGCCGCCGCCGAAAGGGCGATACCGGCGCGACGGGTGCCACCGGCTCTGCAGGAATGACCGGCTCGACCGGCTCGACCGAGTGACCGGCGCCGACGGGCGAAGGGCGACAAGGGGCAGGACCGGTGGCGACACCGTCGTCGTCGTTCCGGCGCCCGCGCCGCGAGCGGCTGATTGAAGCCTCACTGAGGAAGTTCGCTCGAGACGTCCGCGCGGTGGCTAGCGAGTGCCACCGCCGGGCGCCTCCCGCGGTGTCAGCGTCGCCGGCTGAGTGCGGTGACGCACCGACGAGTGGATGGCCCGCCGCTTAGCTGTCGTCTCGTCCACAGGAGCCTGCGCTATGAGCCATCCACTCCCCAAAGTCGCGCCACGATGCTGGTGGGCGGCAAGAGTGATCCGCATCACCCGCCGCGGCGGACTGGCGTCGGTCAGGGACCTCTACCGGTACATCTGGACGGCGTCAGCGCCCGCGGACGGGTCATCCTGTCCGCGCTCTCGATCGCCGTGTTCCTGCTGGAGCTCGCCCCGCTCGAGCTGCAGCGACGCATCGTCAACGGCGCGGTCGAGCACCAGAGCTTCAGTTCATTCTGATGCTCTGCCTGCATCTATGTCGCGGTGGCGCTCGTGCACGGCGGGCTCAAGCTCGTGCTGAGCGTCTACCGAGGCTCCGTGAGCGAAGCCGCGAACCAGCGCCTGCGCATGCGAATCGACCCGACCGCGACCGCCAGCTCCGGCAACGAAAACGGGTCCGGCGAAAACGGGCGTCAAGGTTTCGATCGTCGTGTCGGAGGTCGAGGCGGTCGGCGGCTTCGTCGGCTCGCAGCTTCTGCGACCCGCTGCTCAATGCCGGCATCCTGCTGAGCGTCTTCGGCTACATGCTCTATCATGCAGCCGTGGATGGCGCTGGTCGCCATCCTGATATTTTGTCCGCAACTCCTGTTCATTCCATTCCTGCAGAACGCGATCAACCTTCGCACCAAGCGACGCATCGAGAAGCTGCGGGGGCTGAGCGGTCGATATCGTCGACGACAGCCGCCGACGCGCGCGCGCGAGCGCAGCGAAGAGGACTTTCCGGCGGCGGATCAAGGATGTCTATCGGCTGAACATGCAGATCTATCTGCGCAAGTTCAGGGATGAATTTCCTGATGAACCTGCTCTACACCCTGGGCGTCATCGGCATTCTCGCCGTCGGCGGCTGGCTGCTGCTGCAGGGGAGAACCGAGGTGGGCACGATCGTCGCCTTCATTTCCGGGCTCTCCCGCATGAACGGCCCTTGGGGCGATCTGGTGAACTACTTCCGCGACCTGCACGAATGCGCGGCCTCAAGTACCGCATGATCGCCGCGGAGCTCGATCCAATGCTCGGCCGAATCCAGCTTGATCCAGGTGTTCTCAGTTTCAGGTGAGCGGTCGGTTATGTGCGGTAACGCACAGACAGCGAGTGCGTTTTCGTCCACGGTATGTTCTGTTGGTGGGTATTTTGCCCCGTTTTCGCCCTGGAGGAACGGCATCAAGTTCACGCGAATAGTTCCGTGCGCGCATCGGCACGAAGGTACGCTCCCGCGGCGCGTCGTGCCTCGCCGTCGTGGGCACCGATCCCGCGGCGCTTGCAGCACGCTCGCTCGCGCAGGCGCGCGAGCTCGAGGCGGCGCTGGCATTGAGCCGGCAGGAAGTGTCTCGCCGCCCGGCAACAAGTGTCCTCTGTCGAGCCAACGCGCGGTTGAGAGGAGCCTCGCCGGTCGAGCTGCAGAGCACGAGATCGCAAAGCCCGCTACTTTGCGTATCACGACGAGCTCACCGGTCTTCCCAATCGCGCGCGCTGCTGCTGGACCGCCTGAACCAGGTCCTCGCCGGGGCGAAACGAGCACGATCGACCGTTTGCCTGCTCTTCGTCGACCTCGACGCCGATTCAAGGAAGTCAACGACAGGCTGGGACACTCCGCTGGCGACAAGCTATTGCAGCGAGTGGCCGAGCGCCTGCTATCGTGCGTGCGGGTGGCGATACGGCCTGTCGCTACCGGCGGCGACGAGTTCGTCCTCCTGCTTGCCCGAGGTCGACAGCGAGAACGGCGCGTTGGACGCCGCCGAGAAAGTCCGCGTCCGCCTGGCCAAACCGTACGACGTCGAAGGGTATTCGATTCGCGCTGACGGCGACCGTCGGTGTCGCCGGTCTACCTGACGATGGACAGGCACATGCCGACCTCATCAAGCATGCGGATCGCGCGATGTATCAAGCGAAGACCAGAAAGGCAAATCGACAGTCCTACCTCAAGATGGCCGCCTCGCGCTGCGGCCGTCGGTCGTTCGCCCGGCCATCGAGCGCATCGCGAGGTCACGTGCGAAGCGGTTGCGGCGCGCGTTCCGGCGCTTTCGTGCCGATGCGCTCGTATTCGGCGATGACCTGGGCGCCCAGCAGCAGCAGCGTCGCCGCGATCTCGAGGCTCAGGAGCACGACGATGGCCGTCGTCAGCGACCCATAGACCACGGCGACCTGCGACAGCGTCCCGAAATACCAGACCAGCACGTGGCGCGTGATCTCCCACAGCACGGTTGCCGTGATGCCGCCGATCGAGCGCGTGCCGCCAGGACGGGCGGCCCACCGGCATGACGAGGTAGATCGACGTCGAGCACGAGAATCTCGCCCGCGACACCGAAGCAGATAGAGGAGCACGCCCGAAAAGCCGCGCAGCGACCAATCGCGCCCGAGGAAGTCGATGCTCTCGGCGCCCATGGCCTGCAGCGAGCCCGGATACGAGCGTCATCGACAGCAATCCCAGCCCGAGAAAGAGGATGTAGAAATAGGGGATGACCGCGGAGACCATGAAATGGCGCCGCCGGATCACCACCCGGTGCAGGAAGATCACCGACATCGCATTTTCGAGCACCGTGAAGGCGAGCGAGCTGAAGAACACCATGGTCGCCAGCAGCAGCCAGCCGATCACGCTCGCGATGGTCGAGGAAGCGCTGCAGCTCGCAGATCGACCGCCGCGGATTGTCCCGGAATCAGCCATTCCAGATAGCGCCCCAGCGTGGCGAGCAGCTCGCCCTGGTCGATGACCTGCGACAGCGCGATCAGCATGCAGGATGAGCAGCGGCACGATCGACAGCAGCGTGTAGTAGGCGACGGCGCCTGCCAGCAGCAGCCCTGATTGGCGCGAAACGCTCGCAGGACGCGCACGGCGAACGTTCCCGGCTGCGCCATCACGTATCCGGCTTGCTGTCACGAACGTTTGCATCAGCCCGAGCCTATCGTGCGTGCCGGCGAGCAGGCGCCGGACGAAACAACGGCCGGGAGAACGACCCCGGCCGTCGTACTCGATTCCTCACGCCGGCCGCTCGCGGAAAGCGTGCGGGAGCGTCGCATCGATCTCAGGACTTGCCGTATCGCACCTTCGCGTTGCCGACGCATGCGTCCTTCGCCGGGCCGGCGAGCGCGTCGCATTTCTCGATCGCGACCTTGTAGTCGGCGTCGCGCTTGTCCGCGTTCGCCTCCTTGCTGGCGTCGGCCTGCTTCGCCGCTGCGTCCTTGCGCGTATCGATCGCGACCCGGTCGACCTTGGCGTCGGCCTTGGCCCGGACGAGCGCGGCCTTGGCTTCCTTGACGCAGACGTCCTTCGGGTTGCCCGCCAGGTCGTCGCACTTTTCCATGCTGACCTTGTAGGTCGCCTCCGCGTGCGCGACACGCGCGTTTTCGCGCGTCTTCGGCGTGTTCTCGTAGGCGGCTGCCGCTTCGGCTCTGGCGATGTCGTCCTTGCCCTTGGCTTCCGCCATGCAGATGTCCTTCGCGTTTCCGCTCAGCGACGAGCACGCGCTCTTTGTCGATCTTGTACTGCGCGTCGGCGTCCTTCTTGGCCTGGGCGTAGCCTTCCTTGCGTCATCGATGGCCGAAGTCGAGGCCACGGTGGTCTTGGGCGCGTACGTTTGCGCCGAGCTGACGCCGGCGTAGCCCAGCCCGGCGGCGACAAACAGTGCAATCATCAGTCTGGACATGGCGTCTCCTCACGATTCAGGTACGGAATCGAAGCTTCCGCTGACGTGAACGATACGCACAGCTACCCGTTAGCGTCTGTACGCTGGCGCACGCACGCTTTCGCGGGTGTTTCGCGCGGTCGCCATGCGCCGACGCGAGCGCCACAGCTCGTAGCTCATGTACAGGACGATGGCGACGTTCACGACCAACGTGCCCGACCTTGATCTTCGACACCCCGTGCAACAACCCGTAGACTTCGAGGGGCACATAGCTGGCCGCGGCCGCGATCGCGAGCCACGCGGCCCACCGCTGCCGTCGCCACAGCCCGTAGCCTTGGGCGAGGTGCATGGCGGCATAGCCGAAGGCGAGCGCGGCGAGCAGCCATAGACGCGCGTCCGAAACGCGATCCGCGGCTTCGATGAAGATGCGCGGGTAATGGCTCGCCGGATCGAGGTGAAAGTGGCGGACCAGCTCCTCGGCCAGCTGCTCCAGATCCTGATGAATCAACGAGAGCAGCCGAAACCCGCCAGCAATATGAGCGCGCCCTTGGCTGCCTCGAAGATCGGCAACGACGCGCACGCCCGTGCCGAGCGGCCCGGACTGACGATCCTGCCGCTCACGCCACGGAACGAATAACGCAGAAACAGGTGGCGGTCGCCGCGCCGCACGTCGGTCAGGGCCCCCACTTCGGATTGCGCGGAGCGAACGCCTTCCCCATGACCAGGCTCAATCGGCGATCGCCCGGCGTCACGTCCGGCAATCTGCGGCGCGAGCGTCAGGAACTGCTCGTCGACGAGGCCGCTCCGCATAAAAGTCGCCCAGCAATCGTGGCCCGCCCTCGACCAGGATCCGCTTGCGGGCGTCATCCGGCACACCTCGTCGAGAATGGCGCGCGCCGGAATCGCGCTGCGCTCCGCCACGAATCGCGCGGATTTGGACACTTTCGGGCACGCGTCTGCTTGCGCAAGCGCTTCCGCACCGGCGCTCGTCGTCACGATCAGCGCCGGCACCTTGCCGGACGCGAATACCGGCAAGCGCAGATCGATCGCTGCCGCTGCCGCTGACGACCACGTTCAGCGGCGCCTCGCATTTGCCCAACGCGTTGCGCAGCCGCCGATATTCATCCGCGAGTCCGGGAAAGATGGCCTCGGCCGTCCAGACGTGCCGGCGGTCGGCAGCGAGCGTGCCGGAGCCTATGATCACCACGTCGGCAATGGCGCGCAACAGGCCCATCACCATCCGATCCTCGGCGCTCCACCCGCTGATGTCCCCACCGCTCGCGTGTCCCTTGACGTTGAGCGACACGACGCCGTCCAGCGTGGTCACGAAGTTGCTGAAGACATGGGGACGCGAGCGCGGCAGCGGCATGCGCAGGCATCCGTACAGGCGCGCCAGCCTGGGCGGCAGCGGCAGGATCTTTGCCGCGCCTCGTTTCGAACAGCGTCTCGAGCGGTGCCAGCGTGGCGGGACCCGGGCGCGACATGCGGTCAGACCGCGCGGCAGACGAGGACGGCATTCGTGCCGCCGAAAGCGAACGAGTTCGACATGATGGCGCCGGGATCGACGCCGGCTCGCGCTTTGCCGGGCACGTAATCGAGATCGCATTCGGGGTCGGGTACGTCGAGATTGATGGTGGGCGGGATGACGCGCCGCTCCAGCGCGAGCACCGCCGCCACGAACTCGAGCGCGCCGGCCCCGCCCAGCAGATGCCCGTGCATGGACTTGGTGGAGCTCACCGGGATGCGAAATGCGCGAGCTCCGAAGACCTCCTTGATCGCCGCGGTTTCCACCGCGTCATTGGCGAGGGTGGCGGTGCCGTGGGCGTTGATATAGCCGATGTCCTCGGGCTGCAGCGCCGCGGATTCCAGTGCCCGCCGCATCGTGGCGGCCTGACCTTCGACGGTGGGTCGCGTGATGTGCGAGGCATCGGTGCAAAGGCCGTAGCCCACGAGTTCGGCATGGATATGCGCGCCGCGGTCGAGCGCGCGCTGCCAGTCCTCCAGCACCACGACAGCGGCGCCTTCGCCCAGCACCAGGCCCGTGCGATCCTTCGCAAAGGGCTTGCACGACAAGGCCGGATCCCGCGGGTCTTCGCTGGCCAGCGTCTTCAAGGCATCCCAGGCGACCAGCGTGCCACGCGATAGCGGCGCTTCGGCGCCGCCGGCAATCATCACATCGACTTCGCCTGCGCCGATTCGGCGCGCGGCCTCCCGATCGCCACCGCGGATGAGCGAGCATGCGGTGGAATACGTCAAGTTCGGCCCCATCAAGCCATACTCGATGCCGATCCACGAGGCTGCCGCGTTGGTCATCGCCATCAGCACCATGTGAGGCTTGACGCGTTCGGAGCCTTCCGAATAGAGCGTGAAATAGCCGTCGTCCGTGGTTTGGGCGCCGCCCATGCCCGTGCCGATGAAGACTCCAGCGCGGTGACGGTCCGTGCGCTCGAGCGAAAGATCGGCATCGCGCACGGCTTCACCGCAGCTGCTGCCAGCGCAAACTGGCTCACCCGATCCAGCATGCGCAGCCGCGCGGCGGGAAAATGGCGGCTGCCGTCGAACGAGACCGCACCCCGATGTGGGTCCGGCCGCCGTCCAGGACAGCGTTGCCGGCATGCGCATGCGCCGGGGCGGGCAGACGAACGATTCCGGAGTGTCCGCGCGCGCGAGACCGTCGAAGAAAGCCGCGCAATCGTTTCCCAGCGGCGAAACGACGCCCAGTCCGGTGATCGCCACTCGTCTCACGGCGTCGCTTCTCCGCCCGCCATGGCGGGATGCTGCTCGGCGATGAGCTTCTCGACATAGGCGACGAGATCGCCGACGGTTGTCATCTGGTTGTGCAGCGCGGCGGGCTCGGACGGCACCGTGACCTTGAATGCATCCTCGACCGCGAACAGCACTTCGATCACGGCCAGCGAATCGATGGCGAGATCAGCGAGCTTCGCCTCCGGTTGCAGCGTTTCGGGCGCCAGATCGAAATTGGCTTTCAGCAGAGCCTGCACGGATTGAAGCGTTGTCATCGAGATTTCTCCGCGAACGAATCGATTGCCTCGGGCTCCGGAAGGAGGCAGCGAGAGGGGTGGACGGCCCCTCATGATCGCGCCTCGTGGAACTGTCCTCCACCGCGCAGCGCCTCCGCCTTGCCGCTCCAGTGTGCACCCACGGTCAGGAGCTGTGGCAGGCGCTCGAGCAGCACAGTCGCGAGGCGCGTCGAAGCGGGCCGCATGAAAAGGTGCGCGAAGAGGGCGGCGACGTGCAAACGCCGCGCAAAGTTCCGGCGCCACGCTTGCGCGTAGTCGCTTCGGAGGGCTTCGAGCTCACGGTGGGACGGGTGCAACTCGCCACGCAATTGCGGACGCGCCACGAGGTGCTCGCATAACAGTGCCGCGGATTGAACGGCCATGCTGATGCCTTCGGCGACAATCGGGGTGCGCTTCGGCGGCGGCGTTGCCCACCGCGAAAATGCCGTCATGGCCGAAGGTGCGAATCCCGGTCTGCAGCGGCCCGGACGACAACCATGCTCCATCCCTCCGCGCCGCGGACAGCGCCAGCGCTGTTCCCCTGCAGGACGACACGATGTGCGCGAGAACCGCTTCCCCGGCTCTTTGCGCGCGGCCACCGTTGCCGGCATTGCGCGAGCTCGTCGCGCCGGATGCAACACGACAGGCTGACGCGACCCCCATCGGCGTGCACCATGCCGCCATAGCCGCCCGGGAACGCGAGCAATGGCATCAGGTCCCGTGGCAGCGCGCTGTCGCAAAAGCGGGCCTTGAACGCAAAAGAGATCCGAGGCGCGGGCGGCACGGCGCAAGTCCTGCGTCGGCATCGGGCCGGGCTCCCACGAGCCATGCGCGGCGATGATGAGGCGCGCACGGAGCGCCCGGGACTGCCGCGTGCTCTTGTCCACGATCGTGCATTCGTAGCCGCCGGCGTACGCGGCAAATTGCGATAGGCGCGCACGGCTGAAAGACCTCGGCTCCGAGCGCGGCGGCGCGTCGCAGCAGCATCGTATCGACGTGTTCGCGGCCCACCGCTCGGCCACCGTCGTCGGCTTGGCGGAAAGCCTGGGCCAGCGGCGAAGTCACCATCGCCGCGCCCGCATAGACGCCGACGCGGCGCACCCGGGGTCCGGCGATTTCCAGCAGCGCGTCCGCCACCCCCAACTGCCGCAACAACGGCCACGTCGTAGACGAGATGAATTCCCGCACACTTTGCGGCGCGGGAATTGCGCCTTCTCGACCACGGCAATCCGCCATCCTGCCTGCGCCAGGAGCGCGGCTGCCGTGGCGCCCGAGGGGCCGCCGCCGACGATGATGGCGTCGTACGCAGATTCCAACTCATCCCCCCGAGCGTCGCTTCGCGCCGTTCCCCCCAGGGGGCGAGTGCCTTCAGGGCGGCCCAGTGCTGGCCCGGGCCCTGGCGGCACTAGCGCGCCTTCCGCACGGCAAGGAAGCAGTGGCTGAACAAGCCTGCGGGATACTCGTCCAACACCCAGTCCTGCGGAGATGGCCAGAGGTCCGACAACTCGCGCGCCCGGAACCCCGCGTGCACGCTCGACACCGGCATCCCGTCGCGTCACCGGTCCGGCCCCCAGCAACCCGATCAAGCGGCTGCCCGCCAAGGCGAAGGCGGAGCGTCTCGGCTCGCAGCAAAGGAACACACGCGCGCGCGCCGCGATTCCCTCGCAGCAATCGCACGAGCTCGCGCGACGAAAAGTGGTGGATGAACAGGCTGGCGAAGACGACATCCCAGAGCGCGTCGTCGGGCGTTGCCAGCCAGTCGAACACATCCATCGCCTCGACGCGGGGCGTCCAGCCGACGTGGCGCAGCCCGTCCTGCGTCTCCCGCGCGACAAGATCGAGCCGGTCCAGCAACGTGACGCGAACGTCCGGCCACCGTGCTGCGCGCCGCTTTGCCAGCCGCAGCATCAGGGAGCCGTCGCCGGCGCCGAGCTCGACGAGCGTGCGCGGCGGGTTTTTCGCCGTGCCGCGATCCATCGCACGCTGCACGATCGGCAACGTCGCCATGGCGCGGTGAATACGGCGCAAGTCGCGTCGCGAGCGGCGGGCGCGCGGGTCGTCGGCGGCGAGGCCGTCGAGGAGCTCCGGCTCCACGCGCCGCGGCAGGCTCAGGTCCATGCCCGCGTCCTGGTCCCGGCCAAATTACGCCACCTCGAGCAAGGCGCCATGGCAACTGAATCCCGCGCCGAACGAAGACATCCACCACCATCCGGGCGTCGCAGTTGTCCAGGAGCGCGGCCTGCAACACGAAGTAGACGAAGGCGCTGCTCATGTTGCCGTACCGGCGCAGGATGTGCCGCGCTGTAACGCAGGCGATCCGCGGTAATGCGCAACCGGTCTTGCAGCGCGGCCAGCACATCGCGCCCGCCCGCGTGCATGATCCACGCAGCGATGTGTCCGGACGTGAGGCCGGTGTTCGCCAGCACCGTGTGCAACACCTGCTCCGCGTGCTCGGCCGCCAACCGGGGAACCGGCCGGCGTCAGGACATTGCGCAGCATGCCGCGTCTGGTTTCGAACAGCAGCGCGTCGCGTTCCGCGGGATTGATGAGTGACGCGAACGATTTCCACTCGATCCCGCGGCGATGCGGATTCGGATCCCGGGACAACACCGCCGCTCCCGCCCCGTCGCCGAACAGGCACGCGCTGATCAACACGCCGGGATCGTTGTCGAGATACATCGCGGCGCTGCTGACCTCGACGCAGATGGACAGCACGTGACGGCACGACCCGGCCGCCAGCAGCGCATCGGCGAGGCGCCAGTTCGGCAGCGCCGCCGCACAGCCCCTGTCCGACGAGGTCGAAGGCGAGAACGTCGGCGCGCAGGCCCAGCCGCTCGATGACGTAACTGGTCAAGCCGGGACAAAGGTATCCCGTGCAGGTGCTGATGACTACGCCGTCGATCTCGCGGGCGGCAAGACCGGCTTCATCCAACGCCGATGTGGCGGCAGCCGCGCCGAGCGCGGGGGCATTGGCCAGGAACCGGTTGTGCAGCGTATCGGGGTCGATGTGAAAGACTTCGTCGAGCGACCCGACGGCCAGCGATCTCCACGCGATGCCGTTGTCCTTCAGCAGGACCGATTCGGCGATCATGTGCGCGCGCCGATCCAGTTGCCGGAACCAATCGGATGCCTTGAAGGCTTCCCAGCAGTCGCTCTTGCTGTACCGGTGCGCCGGGTTTGCCGTACCCAAGCCATTGACGAACATCCGCGCTCCATCGGGTTTGCACCCGGATGCTAACAGGATCGCAGCGAGCGCGGATTCCCCTCGCCGCGTCCGCGCTGGTCGTTCGTCTGGCAGGACCTAGCCGAGATTGTCGGCGGCGAAGCCCCAGTGAATCAGTTTGTCGAGCACGGCTTTCACGTGGTCGGCGCGGCGGTTCTGATAATCCAGGTAGTAGGCGTGTTCCCAGACGTCGATGGTCAGCAGCGGCGTCATGCCCTTCGTCTTCGGGGACTCGGCATTGCCGGTCGTGATCACCTTGAGCTTGCCGGCGTCCAGCACGAGCCACGCCCAGCCGCTGCCGAAGCGTGCCGTCGCTGCCGTCGCCAACTCCTTCTTGCAGGCGGCCACACTGCCGAACGAAGCCTCGATTTTTTGCTTCAACTCGGCGGGAGGTTCACCGCCACCCTCGGTCGCATGCTGCGCCAGTAAAAATTGTGATTCCATGTTTGCGACGCGTTGTTGAAGATGGCGACCTTGTCCGGTTTGCCGGTGGTCTCGGCGATGACTTTTTCGAGCGACAGACTGCGCGAGTTCCGTACCGGCGATCAGCTTGTTCAAGGTATCGACGTATCCCTTGTGGTGCTTGCCGTAGTGAAAGCCGATCGTATTGGCGGAAATGACGGGATCGAGCGCGTTCTCCGCGTAGGGCAGGGGAGGCAGGACATGCAGCGTGACCACTTCGTGGGCGGCATCGATGTTCATTTGTCTTCCTTTCGGGTCGGAGGCGCAGCTTCGCCCTTGGCGCGACGCTTGCCCTCCTGCTCGGCGGCGACCATTTCCTGTCGCTCCGCATCGGTCTTCGGCGCGGCCGCAGCGCGCCGCCGCGTCCACCTTGCCGGACGCGACGAATTTGCGTTCGGCTTCGTTGAACCGCGCGTGCGGCAGCGTAGTTGCCTCTCGCCTTGCACGCCGTCGTTGTCGATCGCCGCGGGTTTCGCGTTTCCGTCACGCGCGGCTCCGGTCTTCGCGCCGTCCGGTCGCGGGACGCTTGGCCGGGGCTGATCTGGCTCGCGTTTCGAATGCATGGGGTTCTCCAAGGCGGTGCGTGAGATGGCGATCGACGTCGATCGCCCTCGCCACACTATGCGCGGCCGGCACAGAGCAATCTGTGCGGTAGCACACAGGCCGCTCGGCATTCCTGCCGCGAGCGGCCGGGCGCCGCGTCCGCGTCAGGCGACGCTTCGAAAAACCGCAGCATTTCCGCCGTTGCGTCGGGGCCCTTGGCATCGGTGAAGGTTCCACCAGGACTCCCACCGTACCAGGCGTGCTCCTCCACCGTGGACGACCCAGGATTCCACCTTCAGTTTCCCCGAGGTGTCCCGGGCGCTCGTGGTCGTGAACTCGTATCCACCGGCGACGCGCCCCGTCGTAACCGTCTCCGACCATCCTCCTGCCGCGCCATGTTGTCGGGGATCGCCCATGGCGTCAGCCACGACCCGCGTTGCATTGCGGATGTTCACCGTGTGGTCGCGATCGCCGTGGAAGACAATCGTCGGCACGAGAGCGCTGCGTCCCTTCGCCGGTGGCGGTCGGTGACGCTTGCTTTGCGCCCTTGCGCATTGCCGCCAACGCGCTAGGGACATCGTGGGCACACGCATGCGGAAGGCCGGAATGCACGCCCACGGCGCCGAATACATCGGGGTAGACACGCCCCAGTGTGACCGCCATCGCACCTCCCGCGGACAGGCCCGCGACGTAGACACGACGCGGATCGCATGAATAGCGCCGTGTCATCTCCGCGACGAGGCCGGCCAGCAGGGCCGCCTCTCCCGTAGTCGCGTTGCCGGTCGGCCGTCCGGAACCAGTTCCAGCAGCCGTTGGCGTTGCTGCGGGCGCACTGAACCGGATATACGACGACATAGTCTTCGCTCGCAGCACGCAGATGCATCCGTGTTCCACGAGCAAAATCCTCGGCGTTCTGGCGTGCAGCCATGCAGCATCAGCAACAACGGCGACGGCCGCAACGGGCTCGCGGAAGGCGCATAAACGAGGTAGTCGCGCGTTCCCGCGGCCGATGAAAGGTGCCGGTCCGCATCGTCTGCACAACGGGCGGCGCTGCTGGCGCGGGCTCCCGCTCGGGGACGATCGGGTCCGCATCGGCAAGGACACGATAATCCGCGTCGATGTATGCGCTCTGGCGCAACGGAAGGGGTGGCGTGCGGTCGAGCTGTGCGGCGCCAAATCGCTCAAGCCCTGTTGGATGGCTGCGGTCGCGGCATTCAAATCGCCGGCTCCGATCAATCATCGCGTCGCGCATCGTTTGCTGCATAGTGTCGTTGTTCAATCGTGTTCTTTCTACAGGATGCGATCGGCAAGGGCGGTCTTGATCTCGGGGCTGGCCGTCAGGCACCGAGGACTTCCAACGACCTCGATTGCGGCGCGCGCAAGCCGGGGAGAAACGTCGTCGGTAATTCGAATGAGACCCAACACGCGCAGTTGCAGCGGGTTTCCGCTGGCCACCGCCTGTTCGAGCTCCTGTTTCGTGATGTCCCGCAATCCGACGACCAGCGTCTTGCGGGCGATCGTTTGGCGTATGGGTTCGGCGTGCACCGCAAGCTGATTGCGAATCGCGGTGCGGATGAAATCCGTGCGGTTGGAATAGAAGCCTTCGACGACCAGGAGATCGATCTGGCCCAGATCCACCAGGCCCAAATTGATGGTGATCTTCTCGGAATCGGGGACCGATCCCGAGAGGGTCCGGCGCGGACGGGAAGTGAACTGTTTGCCAGCCATGGACCATCCTACCACCATCCATATGGATGGTCAATGACGCGGTCGATGGCCGGCGCGGCAAGCTATGGGCCGGACTTCGCCGCCCGTTTCGAACCGTTTGCCGACTTCGCTCGTGCCGAAGGTGGCGTGCCTGCGTCGGCCAATCCGAATTCCACCTTCAGCGCTTCCTTGCGTGCCGTGCATCTGCCGCCCCAGGGCCGTGCAGGTCGAGGTCGACTGTGCGCACCTTGGGAAACATCTCGTCTTCCTCTTCCTTCACGTGGTGCTCGACATACTCCGGAAAGCACCTTGACCTTGGCATCGTAAAGATTTTCGTACGGAAGCATTTCTGCAGCTGCGCGATGAGATCTTTCACGGTGGCGTGCTCGACTTCGGCTTCGTCGAGCAGATCGTCGTCGGCGATCGCTGCGCGAACGGCGGGATAGAAAATCTCCTCCTCGACTTTCGCGTGCAAGGTCAGCTCGACGCAAACGTTCTCGACGAGCGCCTCCTTCTGCTCGTCGGGCGCATCGCTCTTGGCGAGCTTCTCGTACTCCTTGAACAGGGCCTTGACGGCCTTGTGGTCCGCCATGAGCAAGGCGACGTGCATCGACAGCTTTCGCTGGCGATGCCTTGGTCGATTTCGTGGTCATTGGATCCTCTGTTCGATTGAACCCGGCTACGGCGGGAAAGCGGCGACCCCGGAACGACCACCTGCTGCGGACCCTGTCCGCGAGGCAGTCGTCCCGAGGGTCGTGGGACGATGACGGATGCGCTAGCGCGGGCTTCCGCGCCGGAACATGTTGACGATTGCCAACAGAATGGCGGCGCCCAGCAGCGAGACGAGAAGGCCGGAGGCGCTGAAGTCATTGCTGTTGATGGTGCCGGTGCCGAACATCGGCGCGAGGACGAATCCCGCAATCAGCGCGCCGACGATGCCGACGACGACGTTGAGAACGATCCCCTGCTGGCCGTCCGTCTTCATGATGAGACTGGCAACCCAGCCGAGAATGCCTCCTACCACCAGCCATACGATCAAGTTCATGGTCATCTCCATCTCGTTAGGTTTCGCGTCAGCTGCTGCTGCCGCGACGCCGTTGACGATTACCGCGGTCACTTCCCGTCGTGGTCGGAATCGCCGGGGACGGCACGCTCGACGGCGTCGCTGACGCGCTGCCAGGAGTCGCGGGTCGCATGCTTGGCGTTCGTCCCAGGTCAGCCTCGACGAGCCCTTGGCGCGTCTGCCAGTCGCGGCTCAATTCCGGCTCCACCTCGTCGAACGTGCGGTCGCTGTAGCGCCCGTAGCTATCGACGCCGTAGCGATAGGCGGGCCGTAGTCGTCGTAGGTGCCGCCGCTCTGACGTACGGCCGGCTCGAATAGTTGTCCCGCCAGTAGGCGTCCTCGGCCGCCGGGTCGATCATTTCGGCGACCCCTTTGCCGGCGAGCCCGCCGACCACGGCGCCCACTACCGCGCCAATCGCGGTGCCTACGGGACCCACCGTCGTTCCTGTCACTGCGCCTGCCACTGCTCCCGCCGCGACGCCGCCCGCGAGGCCGCCTGCGGCCGCGCCGACGCCGGTTCCGACAGGATGCGATCCGAGTGGGTTCTCGTTCGGAGTGCGATTGGCAGCGGCCTTGCGGGTGCGATCCAGAGATTCATTTGTCATCGTGCGACTCCAAAGGTTTAGGTTGTAGGGTCCGTGCTGGTGCTCTTCCATATCGGACGTCTCGCGTCGCCTCACGACGATCGACGGAAGGTCCCCGAACAGAGGACCATCGTCTTCACGGTCACAAGCCAACGCGATGGCGCAGCATGCGCAATCGGGATTTCTCGGTCTGTGCGACCGCGCACAGCAAATTTCAATTTGTGGGTCGAGCAGGACCGATCTGTCTGCCGGCATGCATCGCCGTTACCGGTGCCCCGAGCGCAGGTATTCGCCAGCATTGGCGGCGCCTCCGCCCTGATGTGTGTGATGCCGAACATACGCGAGACGGATACGGGCGCGATGATCCGCGCTCACTCGACTAGCGGAGGTTGTACGAATACTCGGGATCTGGTTGTGGCAGCAATCGCCGTCGGCGTCACGCTCGCCGTCGGCCTCGTCGCGCTCATGTTCAAGACGGGCGAGAAGAAGATCGAGCAAACGATCGCGCGCCTCTATGACCTGAAGGATGACCAGTTCAGCCGGGCGATGGGCGTACTGCTGGGTCCGCCGAACATCGCGGGCAACCGCTTTGACGTGCTGCTGAACGGCGACGAGATATTTCCGTCGATGCTCTCCGCGATCCGCGGTGCGAAGCAGACGATCACTTTCGAGAGCTATATCTACTGGTCGGGCGCGATCGGCCGGGAGTTCGCCGAGGCGCTTTCCGAACGGGCCCGGGCCGGCGTGAAGGTGCATGTCCTGCTGGATTGGCTCGGCAGCAGCAAGCTCGATTCCGCGCAAGTGGCGACGATGGAAAAGGCGGGAGTGATCGTGCGGCGATTTCACGAACCCGCCTGGTATCACCTTGCCCGAATGAACAATCGCACGCACCGCAAGGTGCTGGTCGTCGATGGCAAGGTGGGATTCACGGGAGGCGTCGGCATCGCCGACGTGTGGTCCGGCCACGCGCAGGATCCCGACCATTGGCGCGACACGCACTTCCGGGCCGAAGGTCCGGTCGTGGCGCAGATGCAGGCGGTGTTCATGGACAACTGGATCAAGGTCACCGGCGAGGTGCTGCACGGTGCCGAGTACTTTCCGCCGCTCGAAAAGCGCGGTGACAGCACGGCGCAAATGTTCAGCAGCTCGCCCGAGGGCGGCAGCGAGAGCATGCAGCTCATGTATCTGCTGGCGATCACGGCGGCCGCGCAGTCGATTCACTTGTCCAGCGCGTATTTCGTTCCGGACGACCTGTCGTTGAAGGCGCTGGTGGCCGCCGCCAAACGGGGGTCCGCGTGCAGATCATCACGCCGGGGAGACACATGGACGCCGAAACCGTGCGCAAGGCATCGCGCGCACGCTGGGGCGACCTGCTCGAAGCCGGGGTCGAGATCTTCGAATACCAGCCGACGATGTACCACTGCAAGGTCGATGATCGTCGATGGATTATGGCTGTCGGTCGGGTCCACCAATTTCGACAGCCGTTCCTTTTCGCTGAATGACGAAGCCAACCTCAATATCTTCGACGCGGCCTTTGCCGGCCGCCAGGTCGCGGTCTTCCAGCAAGACCTCGAGCGCTCCAAGGCCATAACGCTCGCCGCCTGGCAGCAGCGGCCTCTGGTCGAAAAGTTGCTCGAGCATTCGGCGGCGCTGCTGCGGCTGCAGCTGTGACGTCGGCTGCGATCCGCAAGACTGGCAGAAACGCTTTTTCGCGCGGTAGGTGTGACAGCGCACAGAGCCCGCCGCGCGCGCGGGGCACAATCGGCGCGACGATCGATGTTGTCCGATCGAGCGCCGCCGAGGATGTCCGCACGCCACTCGGTGATGCATCCTGGCACATCGATTTTGTTCGTTCCAACCAAAGGAGAATCAAATGGAATCCACTTCATACGGCAAGACGCCGGGCTTCCAACCTCTCGAACAACCTTGACTCGACCTTGAACAAGGCGTCCTCCAGTGCCCACGCCGCCGTCGACTCGATGGCCGGTGCCGCCGACGAGGCCGCGCGCAAGGCGAAGCCCAAGATCGACCAGGTCGCGGCCATGGCGCACAAGGCGGTGGACAAGGCGGCCGATGCCGCGGCGCCCACGGCCGAATGGCTGGTCGACAAGGGCGACAGCCTCAACGCCACGCAGAGAAAGCTGGTTGCCGATACCTGCAGCTACGTTTCGGCCAATCCGCTGAAATCGGTCGGCTTCGCGCTTCTCGCCGGTTTTCTGATCAGCCAGCATCGTTCTCTAGCCGAGGTATCGGCGTGAGCGACGCGAGGCAACCGCAGCATTCGGACGGTGCCCTGCCGGCGGAGGGCGCATCGCCCTCCGCGGAGCACCGCCGCGGCGAATGATTCCGGCCTTCGCGCCGAGACGCCGCCGCGGACCTCCGGTGTGTTCGGCGAGGTGGCGGGTGTGTTGGATTCGGCACGCGAATCGCTCTCGAATTTCCTCGAGCTGATGTCGCTCGAGGCGCGGCGTGCGGGCCTCGCTCTGTTCTGATGGTCGCATGAGCGTCGTCGCCGCCGTGTGCATCATCACGACCTGGCTGGGGTTGATGGCGGCGCTGGCGATGTGGGCGGTTTCCCTCGGTTTGCTGCCGGTAGTCGCCGTCATCCTCGTCGCCATCCTCAATCTCGTCGCCGGCGTGGTGCTGATTCGCGTGTGCGTCGGCTTGAGCCGCGGTCTCCTCTTCCCGCGACGCGCCGGCAGTTGGCACGCAATCCTCTCCGCCAAGGTGCTCCGTCTCATGAAGCGGGCGCCAACCCTGGAAGCGATCGCTGCGGCCGAAGCGAGGCTGGCGGTGTCCCGGCAGAAGACCCGGGACGGCTTGCACCGCGCACGCGTGGCGTTCCGCGCAAGCCTTACGCGGCCTTCGACGGTTGCGCTAGCTGCAGGCGCTGCGGGCTTGGCGGGCGTGGCCGGCGTGTGGCTTCGCACGGCGCCCGCGACGACGGCGAGCGGTCTATCCCAGGATGGGCGCGGGTGCTGTCCTGACGGCGTACGCCGCACCCTTCGTGCAGTCCCTGCTCGCGCGCTACGGAAAGGAAGCGCTATCGTTGCTCGTGGAGAAGGTGCGGCGGCGCGGCATGCGCGCGCGGAGGGGGCTGCCGCCGAGGCGTCGAACAGTTCGATTCCGGATCAGCCCCGATCGGGGTACCACACTGAGAACCGGCCCGCCCATTTGCACCGGTGGCGATTGCGACGACGACACCATGCCCAGTCAAAATCGACGTGTCGTGATTGCGCGCGCGAGCAATCGGCGAGTGCGGCAGCGCTGCTGGCGATCGTGGCGATGCTGTCGGGATGCGGAGAAAGGGCGACGCTGCGCGGCGAAGAAACGATGGGTCCGTCTCCCGGCTCGTCGAACCGGTCCCCGCGCTCATTCCCACCGTCAACGTCGCACCGGCGAAAGGCTGGCCGCAGCGGAGCTACGCCTGCGCTGCGGCGCCCGGCCTCGCGGTCAAGGCCTACGCCAGTGGACTCGATCATCCGCGCTGGCTGCTACGTCTTGCCGAACGGAGACATCCTCGTCGCCGAGACGAATGCCCCGCCCAAGCCCGATGACGGCAAGGGGATCAAGGGTCAGGTCATGCGCTGGTTCATGAGTCGCGCGGGCGCAGCGTCGCCGAGCGCCAACCGCATCACGCTGCTGCGCGATGCGGACGGCGATGGCGTTGCCGAGACGCGAACGGTGTTTCTGCAGGGACTCAACTCGCCGTTCGGAATGGTCGCTGGTCGGCGACGACCTCTACGTGGCGATGCACCGATGCGCTGCTGCGGTTCCCGTATGTCGCGGGCGCGACGTCGATCGCGGGCCCGGGCGAAAGGTCGTCGATCTTCCGGCCGGCACGATCAACCATCACTGGACCAAGAACGTCGCTGCCAATCGCGACGGTTCCCGCCTCTATGTGACCGTCGGCTCCAACAGCAACGTGGCCGAGAACGGCATGGAGAACGAGAGTGAATCGCGCCGCCATTCTCGAGGTCGATCCGGCGACGCGGCGCTCGCGCGTCTTCGCGTCGGGATTGCGCAACCCGAACGGCCTCGGCTTCGACCCGCGCACAGGCGCGCTGTGGACCGTCGTCAACGAGCGCGACGAGCTCGGCAGCGACCTCGTCCCCGATTACCTGACGTCGGTGCAGCGACGGCGGCTTCTACGGCTGGCCGTACAGCTACTACGGCGCGCATGTCGATGCCCGCGTCAAGCCGGCACGGCCGGACCTCGTGGCCACCGCAATCGCCCCCGACTACGCGCCTGGGTCGCACGTCGCGCCGCTGGGGATGACTTTCTACGAACGAAGGATCGCTTGGCCCCAAATTCACGAGCGGCGTATTCATCGGCGAGCACGGCTCGTGGAATCGCCGACGCGCAGCGGCTACAAGGTGGTGTTCGTGCCGTTCGTCGACGGACGGCCAGCCGGATTGCCGGAAGACGTGCTCACCGGATTCGTCGATGACGACGGCGACGCTCGGGGACGACCGGTAGGCGTTGCGATCGATCGCACCGGTGCGCTCTCGTCGCCGACGACGTCGGCAACGTCATCTGGCGGGTGACCGCACGATCGGACGTATCGTCGACCGCGAATCCAGGTCCCGCGCTCTCGTCGAAGTAGACCATGATCGACGGGAACGCGCCCGTGTCAGCGCGGGGAATGACGTTCCGGCCGGCTACTTCTTCCGCATGTAGAAGACGAACGTCTTGTTTTCCTCGTCCGCCGACAGCAGGGCGTGGCCGGTCTGCTTCGCGAACGCGTGCATGTCCTTGACCGAACCGGGGTCCGTCGCGACGATCTTCAGAACCTGACCGGACACAAGTCTCGTTCAGCGACTTCTTGGTCTTGAGAATCGGCAGCGGACAGGACAGTCCGCGCGTATCCAGCTCCTGGTCGAAATCCACGTCGAAAGCTCCCTTGCAGGTTCGTGAGGCCGCCATTATCGCCTGTCGGCGCGCCGACGGATGGCGATCAGTCGAAAGTGCGCCGGAAATAGATGCCCAGCGCGCCGACGGTGCCGGCTTCCGCGCGCAGCGTCAGCGAGCGCGTCAGTTCGTATTCGAGCCGCAGCGTATTGGTCGCGATGGTGAGGCCCTGCTCGTAGACGAGCGAGAGTCGGTCGGACAGCCGCTTGCCGACGGCGATGACCTGATTTTCCGCGCCGGGGCGCCTGTCGGGCGTGGCCGCTCCGCGCCCTTGAACGTGATGGTGTCGAGCCCGATGCTCTGCGCGATCGATGCCGAGACCGGCTTGCCGTGGGCGCCGAGGAGCGCGGCGGAAGCGGCCTGCAACGCCGCCAGGTCGGCGCCGGACGTGGTGTTGCCTTGCTCCGAGAACGAGCCACGACAGCTTTCGCTGTCCGGCACGGGTGGATTGAGGTGAGCTGGATGACCGGGACCTTCACGGTTCCGGTGACGGTCACTCCCGCCTCGACCGCGAGATTCTTGCGCAGCGCCACGATGTCGAGGCCCGGATTGTCGAGGCGTCCGTCGAATATGAGCTGACCGCGTTCGATCGTGAGCTGCTGGCCGAACGCGAAGTACGTGCCGCGTACCGTGCGGATCGAGCCCTTGCCGTTGAGACCGTTCGGACCGGTCGTGACGTGCACCGACCCGGCCAGCCGCGTCTCGATGCCCTCGCCCGAGAACATGAGACGCTCGCCGAGATCGAGCGTCAGATCGACGGCAAGCGGCAGATCGTCGACGCGCAGCCGGTCCGTGGTCGGACGGGTCCAGCCTTTGACGACGACGTCGTCGCCGAGGGTGGAGTCCGGTGTGCCAGATAGACGATCGATCCTTCGTCGGCGCGAAGCTTGCCGGAAAGCGTGATCCGGCCGTTCTCGGCGACGGCGCTGCCCTCGCCCCCGACGACAAGGTGCAGGTTCGGGCGATTGAACGCGCGGAATTGTTCCGCCTTCCAGGTGAGCTTCGCGAGCGGCTTCGCTCCGCCAGGGGCAAGGCCGCTGATCTCACCCGGTCGCATGAAAGGTGCCGGTCGCCGGCGCCGAGCGTGAGGTCGTCGATGTCGATGCGATCGTTCGCCGCGCGCGCGGCCAGGCGGCCGTTCGTGTAGTGGAGACCGTATTGCGGCGCGTCGATGCGCAAGCCCTCGCCGAGGACCGCGCCGGACAGGGCGGGTTCGGCGACGGTGCCGCGCGCTGCGACATCGACATGCAGGCGGCCCGAGACGACGGCCGCGGTGCTGATCCAGGGCTGCAGGAGCTGCAGCGACGGAATGTCGCCGCTCACCGAAAAGTCGAGCGGTGCCTCCGGCGCGATGTGCCCCGGCGCGGCGCCCGCCACGGCGCCGATGGTGAGCTTGGCATCGGCCTTGTCGCCGCGGCGTCGATCGCAACGACGCCGTCGCATCGAGCGCGTCGTCACGGAACCGCGCGAGCACCTCGAGGGAAACGATACCCGCGGCGATCGTCGAATCCGACGTGGCGCTCCGGAGGAAGGTGAGATCGCCGCCTTCGCGGCGCACCGTCAACGTGCCGGAAAGGCGCGGCGCCGCGGCGAGCGACCAATCGCCGCCGAGCGTGAGGCGTGGAGCGAAACGGCAGCGTAGTGCCGCGCGATCCGTGCCACGGTGACGAGCGGCACAGCGGTGAAGCTGCCGGAGGTCGTGATTTTCCCGTCGTCCCACACGAATTCCGCCAGGCGCACGTTGCCGTCGGCCACGGCGAGGCGCGACGCGCCGACGCGAATGCGCGTGCGCGCGATCTCCACGGCGGTGGGCGCCGCGAGCTTGAGCGTCCGCGCGAACCGCGATTGTCCAGCGCGTCGAGCGAGCCCTTCCACGCCAGCGCCGCCATCGTGATTTCGCGCGTCGGATCGCGCGGCAGGTCGAACCCGCCGTGCGCGGACGCGGTCACGTCGAGATCCTCGCCGGTGAGCGCGAGCGTCGCCGCATGCTCGGCCGCCGTGCCCGTGACGCCCATGCGCGCGCGTGGCGAAGGTCCAGCCCGGCGTGACGATCGTCCTTCGCCGCGACATCGACCTCGATCCTGCGCGTCGCGAGGATCGCGACGAAGATCCATCGGACGGTGCCGCCGCGGCAACGCGCGCGTGCACATCGATGGAGCCTGATCGCACATGCCGTCGGGCAGCTTCAACCGTTCGCCTTTGGCATCGAGCTCGATGCCGGCGCGCGGCGGCAATCCCGCAAGCGACCGCCTTCGCGTGGAGCGCGCCTTCGAGCGCACGCGCCGATGACGTCGGAAAGAGCGGGCGCGAGCTCGGCGAGATTCGGCGCGTCCAGCGTGATCGTCGATGCGGTCGCCGGCGTCGCCCGGATCCGCGCTGCTCGTCGCCGTGAGCCGCGCCCGGCCGGCCGACAGGTCGATCGCGGCATCGCGGATCGATTCGCGAGTGAGCGTCGCCGCGCGCCGTGCCCGCGAGCGCGACGCCCGCCAGTCGGCTTCCTTGGAGCAAGCGCGACGTCGCGCCTGCACGCGCCAGGCGGGCGCGAGCGCGCCCTTGGCCGCGATCCTGGCCGTCGAGCGTCGCCGGCGGGAAGCGCGCTGTACGCGGCGGGATCGAAACCGCAGCGCCGTTGCGTCGAGCTCGAACTGCGCGCCGCATCGAGCGCCATGCGGCCGCGACCGGCGAGCTCGCCCTTTCCGGAGCGCGCGCGAAACCGCTCGACGACGATGGATGTTGTCGGTGACGACCGCGCCGAAATCCAGCGCGATTCCACCGCGCGAGCGTGCGGTCGGCGACATCGCCGCGAATCCGTCTGCTCGTCCGCGGCCGAGATCGGCATCGAGCGTTCCCGGAAAGCCGCGTCGCGGCCAGCGGCGCATAGATCCGGCGCAAGTCGATGTTGCGGAGCTCGAGCGTCCACGACCCGGCGGCGCCGGCGGCGCCGAGCGGAATCGTGTCCCTGTCCGGAGATCGTGCCGCCGCCTTCGAGCGTGGCGGCGATCGAATCGAACGCCAGCATGTCGTCGCGCCACGTGAAGCGAGTCGAAACGGATGGCAGCGGCGCTCGTCCCGCATCGATGCCGCCGATCGCGGCATTGGCGGCTTCGATCGTGCCGGCGAGCGCGCCGTTCGCGGGCTCGCGCGCATGACGAGCGTGAGATCCGTCGCCGGCAACGCGCCATTCCAGGCAGCGAGATCGACGCCGCTCGCGTCGAGCGCCACGTCGCGCAATGACGCCGCGGCGAGCGGTGCGAGCGACGCGTGGCCGGTGAATCGCGCGGTCCGCGCAGTCGCCGGTGACGTCGAGCGTGAGCCCCGCGAGCGAACCCTCGAGCACGATGTCGGCCTCGGTGCCCGCGAGCGCGGCATCGCCCTTCGCCTTGAGGCGCCCGCGATGGGCAAACGGTGCGCCGGCGCCGAGCGTCGCATTGCCCGCGATCGCACCGAGGGCCGCCACGAACGTGGCGTCGGTGACCCGGTGCTCCTTCGGCGCCGCCGGTCGTAGCCGAAGGCGAGGCCGCGGATCGTGCCGCGATTCTCGCCGACGCGCCAATCGAGCTGCGCGACACCGACGACGCTCGATCCTGACCTCGATCGGCAGTGCCAGGCTCGCCGGCATGGGGACGTCGCCGGTCGCCGCGTTCGTCTCGAGCGTGAGGAGCTGCGCGCCCGAGTCCGCGCACTACGACGCCGCGGGACATGAGCGCCGCCGGATTCCAGGTGAGCGCGACGTCGTACGCGCTCGGCGTGTCCGTATCGCGCCCGCCAGGTGATGCGCCGGATGCGCACCGTGTCGAGCAGCGAGCCCGTGGCGCCGTCGATTTCGAGCGCGCCGCCGCTCCGCGCCACGGCTCGCGGACGACGAGATCGAGCGCGCCCTGCCCCGAGAGGAAGAGATACCCGGCACCGATGAGCACGACGAGGATGAGCACCGCGAGCGACAAACGCACGCAGCGCGCGCAGCGGCGTCGCTTGCGCGGAGGCGCGCGCTGTCGCGCGGCGGGGGTTGGGATGCGCCATGTCGAACCGTCAGAACGTGAGACCCACGGAAAACTGCACGCGTACCTGGCGCACGTCCTGCCCGTAGGCGACGTCCAGGCGGAACGGGCCGAGCGGCGTGCGGACGCGGGCGCCGATGCCATAGCCTAGCGCGAGGTGCGCGTCCGACAACGAGTCGACGGCGTTGCCGGCGTCGAGGAAAGCGGCGAGTCCCCAGGACTCGTCGATCCAGTGGGTCGCGTCGACGCTCGTCACCGCATAGTACCGACCTGGCACGACGGCGCCACTCTGGTCCACGCCCGAGGCTCTCGAAATCGTAGCCGCGAACCGTCGTGCTGCCGCCGGTGCGGAACAGCAACGTGGACGGAATGCCGTCGCGACTGCCGGCAAGCACCGCGCCGGCTTCCGCGCGGAAATTGAGCTCGTTGTTTCCCGCGAGGGGCAGCCACCACGCGACAGCGGCCGCGCAGGCGGCCGAACGTTGCGCGTGGAAATGCCCGGAACGCCGCCCCCACGAACGCGCTCGCCATCCAGCCCGTGCGTCGGCGCGATGAGATCGTCGACGCGGCGCCAGTGCCGCTCGTATTCCGCATAAAGAGCGTTCGCGGTTTGCGTCGGCGACCCATCGGGCTGCTGCTCGTCGCGGTAGTACGTCGCGGAGAGCGCATGCTCGTCGCGCTCTTCGATCGTGTGCCACCGCGTGCCCGCGGCCGCCGTGCGCGTGACCAGGCTTTCGATGTCGGTGCGCTCGGCGCCCGCGTAATACGCCGCGATCCAGCCGGAGGCGTTCGGCGGGCGCGTGAATTTCACCGATCCCGACTGGATCAGCGATTCGAGCGCGCGCATCGGCGACGAACTGCAGCCCGTGGCCGTCGAAGTTCACATCGCGGTAATTCGCATTCGTACGGAAATGCACGTCGGTCGAGTAACCGACGCCGCCTTCGAATCGCTTCGGGCGGCGCCTCGATCACCGCGATGTCGACCGTTGCAGCGTCGGGATTCGGCGCCTCCGGTATCGATCTTCGCCTGCACGCTCGCGAAGTAGCCCGATGCGTTGAGCCGTCGCACGTACCGGTTCAGCGCGGCGTCGCTGTACGGCTCGCCGGGCGTGATCGTGCTGAAGTTCTTGACCAGCGAAGGCATCGTATTTCTGGAGCCCCGAGATCTCGAACTCGCCGAAGTGGAACGCCGGTCCGCTGGCGAATTCGACGACGAGGTCGCGCGCTTCGCGCGCTCGGGATCGATCGCGGCTTCGCTGCGCGTCATGCGCGCCGCCGCGTAGGGGCTGCCCGCGAGCGTGGCCAGCGCGCGCTCCTTCGCGATCGACCATGCCGGCTTGCCGGAACACGTCGCCTTCGGGCAGCCCCCAGTCGCGGGTGAGCCGCGCGATCGCCTCGGTGCCGAGCGGCGCGTCTGCCGCCGGGCCGGTCACGACGATGCGCACGGACGCGATGCGCGTCGGCGCGCCGGGGTCCACGACGAGCGTCACCGCGACCGGGTCCGCAGCGCGATCGATTTTCACGTCGATCCGGGCCGAAAAATATCCCTCGGCCGCCGCCATGCCTCTCTGCCTCGTCGATCGCCTCGCGCGCGAGCCGCTCGAGGAGATCGTCCGTCATCTCCGCATAGTCCTGCCAGCGCACGAGGCCGACGTCGCGCAGCAGCGTTTCCTTGAGCGGCGACGGCGCATCGACCGTGACGCGGTAGGAAGCGCGATCCGGCGAAGCGGCAGTCCCGGTTGGCGCAATGGCACCGCTATCCGCAGCTTCCGCAGCGATTGCGTCAGCCGCGAGCGGCCACGAGGAGGGCGATCGCGAGCGCGAACAGCCATCGGACCGGCGATTTCGGTGAGGCGGCGCGACGCACAGTCGCGATTATCCCCGATCGTCGACCATTCGACGTGTCGGATACGCGAGTGCGCCTGTAGCGCCGCGCTTGCGCGGTATCGCCTGGGGCGGCCGGCGGGCCCATATCGCGACTCTGCCACTGCGGCGCGACGCGGCGCGGCGGCAGCTCGGGGCGCGGGCTCGCCGGGCAGTTCGGGAACGTCGCGGCGCGGCCAGTCGAGGTTCCAGTTCACGCCCGGTGGATCGCCGAAGCCCCACAAGCCCGACGCCGACGCGGGACACGCCGGTGGCGTCGTAGCGAATCGCGCATCCGCGCACAACGACGGCTGATGCGAGCGCGATCGTGATGGCGATGCGCATCAGGTAGAGCTCCCGCAGCTCGCTGCGCTCGTCGCCCCCAGGGACCGGTGCGCCCGCAGGGCGGTCCGGCGGCGCGATCCACCGGCCGTGACCTCCATTCCAATGGCATGAAAAGCGCGGCTTTGCGGCCGCCACGTACCGGGTCGCTGCGGCAAGACCTCTGCGGCTCGGTTGGTGCGCCACGGCGGCCAATCTTTGCGAATGCAGTGGATATCCGCATTTGTCCCATCGTCACGGCGCTCGGGCAGCCTCGCGTAGAACGATCGTACGATATTGGGATGCGAATTCCATGACGAACTTGGTAACTTACATTGAATAATATGTCGTAAGTAATTGTTTAATATTGAAGAAGATAAATTGGTACAACATCGAGCCTTAAGTTATTGTTCGGAAACCTAAATCAGTTGACCGCGACGTTTTTGTTCCTTTATAGTGGCGTCTGGGTGGTAAAAAGTGGGTGCAAGTGGGGTTTTCCGGCGTCAGGACCGGATTAAAGCGATCCACGTTCATAAGTACTCACTATCACTTCGCCCGGCAGGAGCGTCGCGGTGGCACAGGGAGGAGTTGATCCAGCGGGCACGCTCGCCGTCTTTCGCGGCGTGACCCAGCTCGCGCCTCGATGCCAAGGGCCGTCTCGCGATTCCCGGCAAGCATCGCGCCGCATTGACGGGATCGCGCCGACGACGAGCTCGAGCGTACGCTCATTGTCACGGCCGATCCCAGCCGCTGCCTGCTCGTGTACCCGCGCGCCACGTGGGAGCCGCTCCAGGCGCGCCTGATGGGCCTTTCGTCGTTCAACGTCGAGATCCGCGGCTTGCAGCGGCTTCTCGTCGGTCACGCCGACGAGGTCGAGATGGACGGCACGGGCCGCATCCTGGTGCCGCCTGCGCTGCGCCAGTACGCCGGGCTCGAGCACCACGTCGTGCTCGTCGGGCAGGGCAACAAGTTCGAGCTGTGGGACGACGCGAAGTGGCAGCAGGAGACGGCCCGCACGATCACGTTCCCCGCGGGCGGCCTGCCGCCCGAGCTGGACGGCTTCAGCCTTTGATGACCGATGGCGGTGACCACGTTCCCGTCCTGCTCGAGGAAGCCGTCGCCGCACTGGCGATCCGAGCGGACGGCACGTACGTCGACGCCACCTTCGGCCGCGGCGGCCACGCGCGCGCGATCCTCGCGCGCTCGGCGCCGGCCGGTCGGCTCTTCGCGTTCGATCGCGATCCGGCGGCGGCAGCCAGCGCGCTGCGCTCGCGCGATCCGCGGTTCGTCTTCGGCTCGTGCTGGTTCTCCGAGCTTCCCGAGGCGCTCGCCGCGCGCGGCGTCGAGCGCATCGACGGCGCGCTTCTCGACCTCGGCATTTCCTCTCCGCAGATCGACGATCCGGCGCGCGGCTTCTCGTTTCGCGCCGACGGCCCGCTCGACATGCGGATGGATCCGACGCGCGGCGAATCCGCGGCCGCATTCCTCGCGCGCGCCACCGCGCGCGAATTGACGGAGGTGATACGCGACTATGGTGAAGAACGGTTTGCTCAATCGATTGCAGGAGCAATTGTTGCGGCTCGCGCGGTCGCACCCGTCGTCGCGCACGCGGCAACTGGCCGCGATCGTGGCCAAAGCCGTCGGCGCGCGCCCGCGGGGTGATCGGAGTCAGGATCCGGCCACGCGGACGTTCCAGGCTCTTAGGATTTTCGTCAATCGCGAGCTCACGGAGCTCACGCTGATCGCTGCCGACGATCGTTCCGATGCTCGCCGCCCGCGGACGTCTCGCCGTCATCAGCTTTCATTCGCTCGAGGACCGGATCGTGAAGCGCTTCTTCGCGTCGGCGTCGCAGCCTTTCGGCGGCGATCCGCGGCTCGCGCGACTGCCCATCACAGACCGCGGCGCTGCCGCGGAGCGCCGCTCGCGCTCGTCGGCCGCGCGATCCGGCCGACCGAACGCGAGATCGCGGCGAACCCGCGCGCGCGCAGCGCGACGCTGCGCGTGGCCGAGCGCACGGCGCATCCGCTGCCCGCGGGATTCGGCGTCGCGCCGCGGCGCGTGAGCGCGCGATGGTCCGCCTGAACCTCATGCTCCTCGCCGTGCTCGTCGCTGTGCGCGCTGTCGCTCGTCACGTCGCGGCACCAGGCGCGCAAGCTCTTCGTCGAGCTCGAGCGCGAGCAGGCGCGCACCCACGCCTACGAGACGGAGTTCGGACAGCTGCAGCTCGAGCAGTCGACGTGGGCGATGCCCGTGCGCGTGGAGAAGATCGCGCGCGAGCAGCTGAAGATGCAGATCCCGGGACCGCGCCGCATCGAGGTCGTCCCGGGCGAGGCGCCGCGATGACCGGCACGGTCCGACGGCACGCAAGCGCGCCGTGCCGGCGCCGGAGCTTGCCGCGCTTTCGCGCGCCGATCGTGTTCGGCGATCCTGCTGCTGCTCGTTCGGCGTGCTGGTCGGCCGCTCGCTCTACCTGCAATGGATCGACAACGCCTTCCTGCAGGAGCAGGGAGCTCCCGCTACAGCCGCGAGATCGAGGTGCCGGCGCATCGCGGCCGCATCGTCGATCGCGCCGGCGAGCCGCTCGCGATCTCGACGCCGGTGAAATCGATCTGGGCGTTTCCGGCCAGGTCGACGCGACGCCGGAGAAGCTCGCGCAGCTCGCGCAGGCGCTCGAAACGACGCCGCGGGCGCTCGCGAAGAAGCTCGAGGAGGCCAACGATTTCGTCTTCCTCGCGAAACAGGTGCCGCCGGAAGTCGCCGAGCGCGTCGCGGCGCTGAAGATCAAGGGCGTGCACGACCAGAACGAATACCGGCGCTTCTATCCGGCCGGCGAGATGGCGAGCCACATCGTGGGCTTCACCGGCGATCACGACGTCGGCCAGGAAGGCATCGAGCTCGCGCAGCAGGAATGGCTCGGCGGCAAGCCCGGCAGCCGCCGCGTGCATCATCAACCGCCGCGGCGACGTCGTCGAGGACGTCGAGTCCATCCGCGCGCCGCAGGCGGGCCGCGATCTGGCGCTCGCGATCGACGCCCGCCTCCAATATCTCGCGTTCCGCGAACTGAAGGCCGCGGTCGAGGCGAATCGCGCCAAGGCGGGCGGCCTCGTGATCCTCGACGCCCAGACCGGCGAGATCCTCGCGCTCGCCAACTGGCCGACCTACAACCCGAACGCGCGCAACAAGGTCGCGCGCGAGCAGATGCGCAACCGCGCGCTCACCGACGTGTTCGAGCCGGGCTCGACGCTGAAGCCGTTCACGATCGCGGCGGCGCTCGAGAGCGGCGCGGTGCGGCCGGACACGGTGATCCAGACGGCGCCGGGCTCGCTCACGATCGGCCCGAACACGATTCACGACGCGCATCCGCAACGGCGCGCTGACGGTCGAGCAGGTGATCCAGAAGTCGTCGAACGTCGGCGCCGCGCAAGATCGCGCTGTCGCTGCCGCCGGCGACGATGTGGCAGATGCTCTCCGGACGCGGGCTTCGGCGCGGCGCCGAACACCGGCTTTCCCGGCGAAGTCGCCGGCAGGCTGCGGCCCGCGAAGACGTGGAAGCCGATCGAGCAGGCGACGATGGCCTACGGCCACGGCATCTCGGTCAACCTCGTGCAGCTCGCGCGCGCCTACACGGTGTTCGCGAGCGACGGCGAGCTGAAGCCGGCGACGCTGCTTCAAGGCGGCGGAGCTCGGTCGCGGGCCGGCCGGTGATGCAAGCCGAGACCGCGCTCGCCGTGCGGCACATGCTGGAGCTCGCGGTGCAGCCGGGCGGCACGGCGCCGAAGGCGCAGGTGCCGGGCTACCGCGTCGCCGGCAAGACCGGCACCGCGCACAAGCTCGAAGGCCGCGGCTACACCAACAAGTACGTGTCGTCGTTCGTCGGCTTCGCGCCGGCGTCCGCACCGCGGCTCATCGTCGCGGTGATGATCGACGAACCGTCGGCGGGTGCGCACTACGGCGGCGAAGTCGCCGCCCCGGTGTTCTCCGACGGTGATGGGCTCGGCGCTGCGCACGCTCGGCGTGCCGCCCGACGCGCCCGGCGACAACGTGATCCTGCCGGACGAGAGCTGCGGCGATCCGGGAGGAGACATGACGGTGGCGACGCTCGACTCCGGTGTCGACGCCGGCGCTGCTCGCGCGGCTGCGCGGTCCTGCCGCGCCGCATCACGGCCGACAGCCGGCAGGTGCGCGCGGGCGACGCGTTCGCCGCTTATCCGGGACAGGTGTCCGACGGCCGCGCCTTCATCCCCGACGCGATCGCCCGCGGCGCGGGCGCCGTGCTGTGGGAGGCGCTGTCGTTCCACTGGGATGCCGCATGGCGCGTGTCCAACGTCGCGGTCGACGATCTCAGGGCCAAGCTGGGCGCCATCGCCGATCACATCTACGGCCATCCGTCGCGCGCGCTCTTCGTCGTCGGCGTCACCGGGACGAACGGCAAGACGTCGTGCACGCACTGGATCGCGCAATGCCTCGACGCCTGCGGCCGGAAGAGCGCGATCCTCGGCACGCTCGGCAACGGGCTTGGTCGGCGCGCTCGATCCGTCGGCGCGCACGACGCCCGACGCGGCGGAGGTCCACGCGACGCTCGCCCGACTGCGCGACGCAGGGCGCCGCGGCCGTCGCGATGGAAGTCTCGTCGCATGGTCTGGAGCAAGGGCGCGTCAACGCGCGTCGAGTTCGACGTCGCGCTGTTCACGAACCTGACGCGCGATCATCTCGACTATCACGGCACGATGGCGGCGTACGCGGCGGCCAAGGCCGGCCTCTTCGCCTGGCCGACGCTCGAGGCCTGCGTGATCAACGCCGACGATCCGTTCGGCCGCACGCTCGCCGACACGGCGCGCGCGCGCGGACAGCACGTGCTGACCTACGGCCTCGATCAGCGGCGATATCGCGGCGACGCGCGTCGCGCACGACGCCAGTCCGGCCTGGAGCTCTCGATCGCGACGCCTTGGGGTCGCGGCGACATCGCGCCGCCTGTTTCCGGCACCTTCAACGCGTCGAACGTGCTGGGCGTGCTGGGCGTGCTGCTCGCGAGCGGCATCGAACTCGACGCGGCGCTCGCGTCGCTCGCGCGCGTCACGCCGCCGCCGGGACGGATGCAACGCCTGGGCGGAGACGGCCAGCCGCTCGTCGTGGTCGACTACGCGCACACGCCCGACGCGCTCGACAAGGTGCTTGCCGCACTGCGGCCCGCCGTCGGCGCAGGGTGGCGCGCTCATCTGCGTATTCGGCTGCGGCGGCGAGCGCGATCCCGGCAAGCGGCCGGAGATGGGGCGCATCGCGGCCGAGCGCGCCGATCGCATCATCGTGACCGACGACAATCCGCGCGGCGAGGATTCCGCGGCGATCGCCGCCGCCGTCGTCGACGGGATTCGCGCCGCGGGCCGGAAGAATTTCACGATCGAGCTCGGATCGCGGCGCGGCGATCCACGCCGCGGTGGCGAGTGCCGGGCGAGGCGACGTCGTGCTCGTGGCCGGCAAGGGCCACGAGGACTATCAGGAGCGAAACGGCGTGCGAACGCCGTTCTCCGATGTCGACACGTCGCGGACCGCGGCGCTGGCGCGGCTGGAGGCGACGCGCATGATGGATACGGCGACGGCCGCGCGCGCGGTGGACAGCGCCGCCTCGCTGGGCGCGAACGTGCGCTTCACGCGGGTCGCCACCGACTACGCGCGCGCTCGCGCCGGGCGATCTCTTCGTCGCGCTCAAGGGCGAGCGCTTCGACGGGCACGATTTCGTCGGCGCCGCGCGCGACAAGGGCGCGGTCGCCGCGCTCGTCGCCGCTCGACCGGGCGGCATGCGCTGCCGGGCAATCTCATCGCCGTGCCGGACCCGCTCTACGCGCCTCGGCGTCCTGGCGGCGCACTGGCGCGCCAGGTTTGCGCTGCCGGTCATCGTCATCGTCGGCAGCAACGGCAAGACGACGGTGAAGGAAATGCTGGCGGCGGTGCTGCGCGCTCACTTCGGCGGCGCGCAGCGTGCTCGCGACCGAAGGCAACCTCAACAACGCGATCGGCCTTCCGCTGACGTTGCTCGCGTCTGCGCGCGGCGCACGCGGCGGCCGCGATCGAGATCGGCATGAACCATCCCGGCGAGACGGCCGAGCTCGCCGCCATCGCGCAACCGACCATCGCCGTCGATCAACAACGCCCAGCGCGAGCATCAGGAATTCATGCGCAGCGTCGCCGACGTGGCGCGAAGAGCACGCGGCGATCGTACGCGCGCTGCCGCCTGGACGGCATCGGTCGTGCTGAACGCCGACGATGCCCATGCCGACGTCTGGCGCGCCGCGGCGCGTGAGCGCGAGGGCGTGCGCGTGCGTCGATTTCGCGCTCGACGCCGCCGCCGCCGTCCGTCTGCGACGCCGCGTCGGCGCCGGAAGCGAGGCCGATCGTGATTTCGCGACCCCGGAGGGCGATGCGTCCGTGCGGCTCGCCGCGCCGGGACGGCACAGCGCGGCGAATGCGCTCGCGGCGGCGGCGGCGGCGCTCGCGATCGGAGTTCCGCTCGCGCGCGATCGGGCGCGGGCTCGAGGCGTTTCGTCCGGTTGCCGGGCGCCTGGCGCGCTGCGAAGTCGACGGCCGGCGCGGCCGTGATCGACGATACCTACAACGCGAACCCGGATTCGGTGCTCGCCGCAATCGACGTGCTCGCGGCGGCGCCGCGCGCCGCGCTGGCTCGTCCTGGGCGACATGGGCGAAGTCGGCGCGAACGGTCCGCGCTTTCCATCACGAAGTCGGCGACTACGCGCGCGCATGCCGGCATCGAGCGACTGCTGACCGTCGGGCGCGCTCGCGGCGGAAAGCGCGGCGGCGTTCGGCGCCGGCGCGCAGCATTTCGCATCGGTGGCAGCGCTCGCGGCGCATCTCGCCGCTACGCGGCGGCCGGGACGACGATCCTCGTCAAGGGCTCGCGCTTCATGCGCATGGAGCGCGTCGTCGCGGCGCTGTGCGGTTCGTCCGGCGGCGAAGGGGCGCACTGATGCTGCTTGTGGCTGACCGAGCTCCTGGCGAAGGACGTCCGGGCGTTCAACGTCTTCGGCTACCTCACGCTGCGCGCCGTGCTCGCGCTGCATGACGGCGCTCTTCATCTCGTTCATCGTCGGTCCCGAAGGTCATCGTCTGGCTGACGAGGATGAAGATCGGGCAGGCCGTGCGCGACGACGGACCCCAGACGCATCTCGGTGAAGGCGGGCACGCCGACCATGGGCGGCGCGCTGATCCTGGTGTCGATCACGGTCGACCACGCTCCTGTGGGGCGATCTCGCGAACCGCTTCGTGTGGGTGACGCTGCTGGTGACGGTCGGCTTCGGCGCGATCGGCTGGGTCGACGATTACCGGAAGGTCGTCCACCGCAACCCGAAGGGCCTTTCGGCCCGCGTGAAATTCCTCTGGCAATCGGTGATCGGACTGATCGCGGCCGATCTATCTCGCGTTTTCGGTTTCGGCGCCGGACAACGCGCGCTTCATCCAGTTGTTCGTCGCGTGGATCGGCAGCGGCTTCAACCTCTCGCTGCCGCCCAAGGCCGACCTCATCGTTCCTTTCGTCAAGACGATCTCGTACCCGCTCGGCGTCTGGGGATTCATCGCGCTCACCTACTGCGTGATCGTCGGCACGAGCAACGCCGTCAACCTGACGGACGGCCTCGACGGCCTCGCCATCATGCCGACGGTGATGATCGGCGCGGCGCTCGGCATCTTCGCCTACGTGAGCGGCAACGCGATCTTCGCGCGGTACCTGCAGTTTCCGCATATCCCCGGCGCGGGCGAGCTCGCCGTGATCTGCGGCGCGATGGCGGGCGCGGGCCTGGGCTTCCTGTGGTTCAACGCGTATCCCGCGGAAGTGTTCATGGGCGACGTCGGCGCGCTCGCGCTCGGCGCGGCGCTCGGCACGATCGCGGTGATCGTCCGCCAGGAGATCGTGCTCTTCATCATGGGCGGCGTGTTCGTGGTCGAGACGCTGTCGGTGATCGTCCAGGTCGCGTCGTTCAAGTTGACCGGCAAGCGCGTCTTCCGGATGGCGCCGATCCATCACCACTACGAGCTCAAGGGCTGGAAGGAGAACCAGGTCGTCGTCCGGTTCTGGATCATCACGATGCTGCTCGTGCTGTTCGGCCTCTCGACGTTGAAGCTGCGATGAGCGCCGAGTCGAACTACGCCGGACGCAACGCGGTCGTGCTCGGCCTCAGGTCTCACCGGCTACTCGCTCGCGCGCCATCTCGCCGCGCGCGGCGCGCAACGTGCGCGTCGCGGACACGAGGCCGGCGCCGCCGTTCGCGGCGAAGCTCGCGTCGGCGTTGCCGGACGTGCACGTCGCTGTCCGGCCCGTTCACGGCGGCGACGTTCGCCGGCGCCGACCTGCATCGCGATCAGCCCGGGTGTGCGCCAAGGATCAGCCGGCGATCGCCGCCGCCGTCGCGAGCGGCGCCGAGCTCGCCGGCGACATCGAGCTCTTCGCGCGCGCGCTGCCGCCCGAGCAGAAGGTGCTCGCGATCACCGGATCGAACGGCAAGTCGACCGTCACCGCGCTGACCGGCGCGCTGTGCCGCGCCGGCGGGCTCGCGACGGTCGTCGCGGGCAACATCGGCGACGCCGTGCTCGACATGCTGCCCGCGGATCGCGAACTGGCCCGACGTGTTCGTGCTCGAGCTGTCGAGCTTCCAGCTCGAGACGACGTCCTCGCTCGCGCCGACGGCCGCGGCCGTGCTCAACGTCACCGACAACCATCTCGATCGCTACGCCGGCATCGACGAGTACGCGGCCGCCAAGGCGCGCATCTTTCGCGGCGGCGGCATCCAGGTGCTGAACCGCGACGATCCGCGCTCGCTCGCGATGCGCATTCCCGGCCGTCTCGTGCAGACGTTCGGCGCCGGCGTGCCCGGAATCGGAGGAGGCGTGGGGTCTCGTCGATCGCGGCGCGAAGGGCAGCGAGCCGCCGGAGACGTGGCTTGCGCGCGGCGGCGCGCTGCTCGCTCCGGCGTCGGACCTGCGCGCTCGTCGGCCGGCACAACGCGCTCAACGCGCTGGCGGCGCTGGCGCTCGCATCGGCCGTCGTCAAGATCGACCGCCGCCGTGCTCGCCGCGCTCGCCCGCTTCGAGGGTCTGCCGCACCGGATGCAGAAGATCGCCGACGCGCAGGGCGTGCTGTTCGTCGACGATTCGAAGGGCACGACGGTCGCCGCAACCCGCGCGGCGCTCGCGGGCCTCGGCCGCCCGGCCGTGCTCATCGCGGGCGGCGACGGCAAGGGCCAGGATTTCGGCCGCTCGCGGCGGCGGTCGACGCGCATTGCCGCGCGGTCCTGCTGATCGGCCGCGACGCCCCGGCGATCGGCCGCGCGCTCGCGGGAACGGCCGCCGCTCGTCGAGCACGCCGGAACGCTCGACGTGGCCGTGACGCGCGCGATCCGCCTGCGCGCGGCCCGGCGACGCCGTCGTGCTGTCGCCAGCCTGCGCGAGCCTCGACCAGTTCGCGAACTACGTCGAGCGCGGCGAGCGGTTCCGGCAACTCGTGCTGGCGCGTCTCGCCGAGGATGCGCATGCCTAGGGACAGCGTGACCGCCGGCACGCTGCGGCCCTTCGGCATGCTGAAGGCGTGGAGCTCGCTCGGCGCGCTGCCGCGCCATCCGCGGACGATGCTCACCTACGACGCGTCGCTCGCGTGGGCCGCGATCCTGCTGCTCGCGATCGGGCTCGTGATGGTCGTACTCGGCGTCGATCGCGATGGCCGAGGCGTCGGCGCACGCCGGGTTCCGCTCGTGGTACTTCCTGGCGCGCCACGCGATGTTCATCGGCGTCGGCGTGCTTCGCGGCGTTCGTCGCCTTCCAGGTGCCGATGAAGGCCTGGCAGCGCCTCGCGCCGTGGATCTTCGTGGTCGGGCGTCGTGCTTGCTGCGCGCTCGTGTTCGTCCCCGGCATCGGCAAGTCGGTCAACGGCTCGCGGCGCTGGCTGTCGCTCGCGGTCGTCAACGTGCAGCCGTCCGAATTCATGAAGCTCGCGGTCGTGCTGTACGCCGCGAGCTATGCCGTGCGCAAGGCGGCGTTCCTGCATGCCGAGCAGCCGCTGAAGCAGACGCTGGTGAAGGGCTTCCTGCCGCTGTTCGCGGTGATGGTCGTCACCAGCGGCTCTGCTGCTGTTCGAACCCGACTTCGGCGCCTTCGTCGTGATCGTCGCCATCGCGTTCGGCATCCTGTATCTCGGCGGTCTCGACTGGCGGCTCTTCCTCGGCCTCTTGCTGCTGCTGCCGATCGGCCTTTCGGCGATCCTCGTCGCCGCGCCGTACCGGCTGCAACGGCTGGTGGCGTTTCTCGATCCCTGGTCCGATCCCTTCGGCAAGGGCTATCAGCTGTCGCATTCGCTGATCGCCTTCGGCCGCGGCGAGTGGGTCGGCGTGGGACTTGGGATCGTCGGTCGAGAAGCTCCTCTACCTGCCCGAAGCGCATACCGACTTCCTGCTTGCGGTGACCGCCGAGGAGCTGGGCTTCGCGGGTGTCGCTCGCCGTCATCGGCCTCTTCGTGTGGCTGCTGTTTCGCACGTACGCGATCGGCCGTCAGGCCGCGCGCCTCGGGCGGGCGTTCGCGTCGCTGGCCGCGCTCGGGCATCGGCGTCTGGATCGGCGTGCAGGCGCTCATCAACATCGGCGTGAACATGGGCGTGCTGCCGACCGAAAGGACTCACGCTGCCGCTCCTGTCGTTCGGCGGGTCCGGCATCGTCGCGAACTGCATCGCGCTCGCGATCCTGCTTCGCGTCGATTACGAGAATCGGCGACTGCTGCGAGGTTTCACGGTATGAGCGCCAGCGCGGGCCGCCGGCGGCCGCCCCAGGCCGTCGCTGCCCCTCGGGGGAGACGCGCGCAGCGCGTTTCGGGGGCAACATGACCGGCACCGTGATGATCACCGCCGGCGGCACCGGAGGCCACGTGTTTCCCGGACTGGCCGTCGCGGCGAAGCTCGTCGCGCGCGGCTGGCGCGTGTTCTGGCTCGGAACGCGCGACGGCATGGAGGGTGCGCTCGTGCGCCGGCACGGCGTCGAGTTCGAGGGCGTGACGTTCCGCGGCATCCGCGGCAAGGGATGGCAGACCGCGGTGCTCGGTCCGTTCGCGCTCGTCGGCGCCTGCTGGCAGAGCCGCAGGATCATCCGTCGCCGCGCGCCGGACGTCGTGCTCGGATTCGGCGGGTTCGCGTCGGTGCCGGGCGCGCTCGCGGGCGTCACGCCGCGAAGCCGCTGGTGCTGCACGATGCCAACGCGATCGCCGGCCTCGCGAATCGCGTGCTCGCCTACGCTGCCGATCGCGTGCTGCTGGGCTTCCCGGACGCGATGCGCGGCCGCCATGCGCGGCAAGGTCGAATGGGTGGGCAATCCGGTGCGCGACGCGATCAGCCGCGTGCCGCCTCCGGAAGTCCGGTTCGCGGGACGCGTCGGGACCGCTGTCGACTGCTCGTCGTCGGCGGGAGCCTCGGCGCGGCGGCGATCAATCGCTGCGTTCCGCAGGCGCTCGCGCTGATGCCCGCGGCGCTCGCGCCCGCGCGTCGTGCATCAGTCCGGCGCGCGGCACGTCGACGCGTTGCGCGCCGCGTACGAGCGAGGCGGCGTCGACGGCGCAGTGCGTGCCGTTCATCGACGACATGGCGTCGCACTACGCCGACGCCGACGTCGTTCTCTGCCGCGGCGGCGCGATCACCGTGGCCGAGCTCGCGGCCGTCGGCGTGGCCGCGATCATCGTGCCGCTGCCGGGCGCGATCGCCGACGAGCAGAGCGCGAACGCGCAGTTTCTGGTCGATGCGGGTGCGGCGCTGAAGATTCCGCAGGCGGACCTGACGCCGGAACGGCTTGCCGCAAGCCTCGCGTCGTTCACGCGCGAAACGCTGCTCGCGATGGCGGTGGCCGGGCGCAAGCTCGCGCGCCCCGATGCCGCCGATCGCGTCGGCCGACGCCTGCGTCGCCTGCGGGATCGGCGCGATGAAGCACAAGGTCAAGCGCGTCCATTTCGTCGGCATCGGCGGCGCCGGGATGAGCGGCATCGCGGAAGTGCTCGCCACGCAGGGCTACCAGGTCTCGGGATCCGATCTCGCCGCGAGCGCGGTCACCGCGCGCCTTGCGCGGCTCGGCGTCGGCGTTGCGATCGGTCACGCCGCGGCGAATATCGCCGGCGCCGATGCGGTCGTCGTGTCGACGGCGGTGGCGCCGGACAATCCCGAAATCGTCGCGGCGCGCGAGCGCGGGATTCCGGTCGTGCCGCGCGCGCTGATGCTGGCCGAGCTGCATGCGCCTGAAGCAGGGCATCGCGGTCGCCGGCACGCACGGCAAGACGACGACGACGAGCCTCATCGCATCGGTGCTGGCCGAGGGCGGCCTCGATCCGACGTTCGTCATCGGCGGGCGGCTCCTGTCGGCGGACGCGAACGCGCGGCTCGGCAAGGGCGATTTCCTCGTCGCCGAGGCGGACGAATCCGACGCGTCGTTTCTCTACCTGACGCCGGCGATGGCCGTGATCACCAACATCGACGCCGATCACATGGAGGCTTACGGCCACGACTTCGAGCGGCTGAAGCGCGCGTTCGTCGATTTCGCGCAGCGCCTGCCGTTCTACGGCGTCGCGGTGCTGTGCATCGACGATCCGAACGTGCGCGAGATCCTGCCCGCGATCACCAAGCCGATCGTGACCTACGGGCTCGCCGAGGATGCGCGCATCCGCGCCACCGACATCGCGAACGACGGCGGGCGCATGCGCTTCGTCGCGCGCGCCGAGGGCGTGCCGGACCTGGCCGTCGAGCTCAACCTGCCCGGCGTGCACAACGTGCAGAACGCGCTCGCCGCGATCGCCGATCGGGCGCGAGGCCGGCGTCGCCGACTCCGGCCATCGCGAAGGCGCTCGCCGAGTTCCGCGGCGTGGGCCGCCGCTTCCAGCGCTACGGCGAGGTCGCCGCGGAAGGCGGCGGCACGTACACGCTGATCGACGACTACGGCCATCACCCGACCGAGATGGCGGCGACGATCGCCGCCGCGCGCGGCAGCTTTCCCGGACGGCGGCTCGTGCTCGCGTTCCAGCCGCATCGCTACACGCGCACCCGCGACCTGTTCGAGGACTTCGTCGCGCGTGCTGTCGACCGCCGACGCGCTGCTGCTGACGGAAGTCTATCCGGCCGGCGAGCCGCCGATCGTCGCGGCCGACGGCCGCGCGCTCGCGCGCGCCGTTCGCGTCGCCGGCAAGGTCGAGCCGGTGTTCGTCGATTCCGTCGCGGAGCTGCCGGCCGCGATTCGCGCGCTCGTGCGCGACGGCGACGTCGTCGTCACGATGGGCGCGGGCTCGATCGGGCAGGCGCCGGCGCTGCTCAACGGCGGATGCGGCATGATGATGAACGAGCCGCGGACGTTCACGGCGCTGCGCGGAACGCTGGCGCGCGACGTGCCGCTCGCGCGCTACACGAGCTGGCGCTGCGGCGGGCCCGGCGATCGCGTCTACGTGCCCGGCCGATCGCGACGATCTCGCGACCTTCGTCCGCCAGTTGCCGCCGGACGAGCCGCTGACGGCGATCGGCCTCGGCAGCAATCTGCTCGTGCGCGATGGCGGCATCCGCGGCGTCGGTCGTCGTGCTTCACGCCGCGCTCAACGTGCTTGCGATGCGCGACGGCCTGATCTATGCCGAAGCGGGCGTTGCGAGCCCCAAGGTCGCGCGCTTCGCAGCGTCGCAGAGCTTCGCCGAAGCGGAATTCCTGGCCGGGATTCCGGGCACGGTCGGCGGCGCGCTCGCGATGAACGCCGGCTGCTACGGCGGCGAGACGTGGCGCTACGTCGCCCGCGTGGAAGTGCTGACGCGCGCCGGCATGCTTCGAGTTGCGGCAAGCCGCCGCGTATGCGACCGGATACCGCTCGGTGCGCCGCGCCGATGGCGGCGCCGCCCGACGGCATCTTCACCGCGGCGTGGTTCGCGTTTCCGCCGGGCGATGGCCGCGTCAGCGCGCGCGCGCATCGCGGAGTTGCTGCGCCGGCGCATCGCGACCCAGCCGCTCGACCTGCCCAACGCGGGCAGCGTATTCCGCAATCCGCCAGGCGACCACGCGGCGCGGCTCATCGAGAGCTGCGGCCTCAAGGGCTACGCCGATCGGCGGCGCGCGGGTGTCGGAGAAGCACGCGAATTTCATCGTCAATCCGCAGGGCGCGGCGAAGGCCGCCGACATCGAAGCGATCATCGCGCACGTACGCGACGTCGTCGTGCGCGAGCGCGACCGGGCATCGACCTCGAGCCCGAGGTGCCAGGTCGATCGTGGGAGACGGCGCAGTGCGCATGAGGGCTGAATTCGGCAAGGTCGCCGTGTTGATGGGCGGGCCGTCGGCGGAGCGCGAGATCTCGTTCCTGTCCGGCAACGCCGTGCTGGCGGCGCTCGTCGAGAAGGGCGTCGATGCGCACGCGTTCGATCCGAAGGAGCGGCCGCTCTCCGACCTTGCAGCGCGAGGGCTTCGATCGCGTCTTCATCGCGCTGCACGGCCGCTTCGGCGAGGACGGCACCGTGCAGGGCGCGCTCGAGACGATGGGCATCCGCTACACCGGCAGCGGCGTGATGGCCTCCGCGCTCGCGATGGACAAGTGGCGCACCAAGCTCGTCTGGCTCGCGAGCGGCATCCCGACGCCGCGCTATGCGCGTCGTCGATGCGCGCACCGACTGGATGCGCGTCGTCGCCGAGCTCGGGCTGCCGCTCATCGTGAAGCCCGCGCGCGAAGGCTCGACGATCGGCATCACGAAAGTGACCGGCGTCGATCAGCGGCGAGCTCGCGCTCGCCTACGCCGAGGCGGCGCGGCACGACGATCTCGTGCTGCGTCGAGGAGTTCGTCGCCGGGCATCGAGCTGACCGCGTCGATCCTCGGCGACCGCGCGCTGCCGCTGATCCGGATCGAGGCGCCGCAGGGCAACTACGACTATCACAACAAGTATTTCTCCGACGAGACCGAAATACTTCTGCCCGTGCGGGCATCGACTGAGGCGAAGGAGCGGCGAGATCCGCGCGCGCGTCGCTCGCCGCGTTCCGCATCGTCGGCTGCACGCGGCTGGGGCCGGCTCGACCTCATCCTGCAAGCCGACGGCTCGTTCCAGTTTCTCGAGGTGAACACGTCGCCGGGCATGACCGGCCATTCGCTCGTGCCGATGGCGGCGAAGGCGGCGGGCATGCGCTTTCGGCGAGCTCTGCGTCGAGATCCTGCGAGGCGCGCATGTGGGATGACGCGAGACAGCTGAACGCGATCGCGGCAGCGCTCGCGCTGTCGCCGCGGTGCTCGCTGCTCGTCTGGGCGCGCTCGCCTGGGCGCTCCGCCAGCCGCCGTTCGCGTTCCGCGAGGTCGTCGATCCACGGTCCGCTCGAGCGGGCGAGCGCGGCGCACCTCGAAGCGGTGATCCGCGAAGAGCTCGACGGGCACGTTCTTCACGATGAATCTCGACCGCGCGCGCGAGCGCGCTTCGCGCAAGCGTGCCGTGGGTGCGCGACGTCGCGCTGCGCCGGCAGTGGCCGCAGCGGCTCGAGGTGACGATCGAGGAGCACGCGCCGCTCGCGCGCTGGAACGACGCGGCGCTCGTCAACGCGCAGGGCGAGGTGTTCGTCGCCGACTACAACGGCGAGCTGCCGCAGTTCGACGGGCCCGACGGCAGCGCCGCCGAGGTCGCGGCGCGCTATCGCGAGTGGAGCGAGGCGCTCGCGCCGCTCGCGCTCACGCTGGACGGCGTCCGGCTCTCGCCGCGCGGCGGCTGGCGGCTCGCGCGCGAGCGGCGCCGGCGGAGCCGCTCGCGATCGAGCTGGGCCGCGAGGAGCCGACCGCGCGGCTCGCGCGCTTCGTCGGCGTCTACGGACGCACGATCGAGCGCTCGCGCGCGCCGGGACACGCGTCGAGCAGGTGGACCTGCGCTATCGCAACGGCTTCGCGGCGCGCGTGCCAGGATTCCGCGAACGCGCCGGCAGAAGAAAGCGACGGGACGCATGACGCGCGCGAAGCGCATGGGATAACGATGGTGAAGGAAGCAAAGAACGTGATCGTCGGCCTCGACATCGGCACGTCGAAGATCGTCGCGATCGTCGCCGAGGTCGACGCCCGACGGCGCGCTCAACATCATCGGGCTCGGCACGCAGCCGTCGCGCGGACTCAAGAAGGGCGTCGTCGTCAACATCGAGGCGACGATGGCGTCGATCCAGCGCGTGCTCGAAGAAGCCGAGCTGATGGCGGACTGCCGGATCACCGAGGTCTACACGGGCATCGCCGGCAGCCACATCCGCGAGCCTCAACTCGAGCGGCATGGTCGCGATCAAGGAGAAGGAAGTCACGCAGGCCGACATCGACCGCGTCGTCGAGACGGCGAAGGCGATCGCGATCCCGAACGACCAGCAGATCCTGCACATCCTGCCGCAGGAATTCATCATCGACGGCCAGGAGGACGTGCGCGAGCCGCTCGGCATGAGCGGCGTGCGCCTCGAGGTCAAGGTGCACATCGTCACCGGCGCCGTGTCGGCGGTCGAGAACATCACCAAGTGCGTGCGCCGCTGCGGGCTCGTCGTGAAGGACGTGATCCTGCAGCCGCTCGCCTCGTCGATCGCCGTGCTGAACGACGACGAGAAGGAGCTCGGCGTCTGCCTCATGGACATCGGCGGCGGCACGACCGACCTCGCGGTGTTCGCGGGCGGCGCGATCCGGCACACGGCGGTGATCCCGATCGCCGGCGACCAGGTGACCAACGACATCGCGATGACGCTGCGCACGCCGACGAAGGAAGCCGAGGAGCTGAAGCTGCGCCACGGCTGCGCGCTGCGCCAGCTCGCCGATCCGAACGACATCATCGAGGTGCCCGGCGTCGGCGAGCGCGCCGCCGCGCAAGCTCTCGCGGCAGACGCTCGCCGAAGTGATCGAGCCGCGCGATCGAGGAGCTCTACACGCTCGTGCAGGCGGAGCTGCGCCGCTCCGGCTTCGAGGAGCTGCTCTCGTCCGGCATCGTGCTGACCGGCGGCTCGGCGCTGCTCGCCGGCATGACCGAGCTCGGCGAGGAAGTCTTTCATCTGCCGGTGCGCGTCGGCGTGCCGGCGTATGTCGGCGGGCTTGCGGACGTCGTGCGCAGCCCGCGCTACGCGACCGCGGTCGGGCTGCTGCTCGAAGGCCGCGACCAGTACCTGCACGCGCAGCGAATCGCGCGCGCAGGACCACCGGGATCGAGCGGCGTCGCGGAACGGATGAAGCAATGGTTCAAGGCGAATTTCTAGTCGAGATGTCAGCAACGTCAGGCGGATCGACACGGTCAACGACAGCAGCAGTCATCGCAACACTCAGACAGGAAAGGAGCACACCATGTTTGAAATCATCGACCAGACCCCGCAGGAAGGCGCCATCATCAAGGTCATCGGCGTCGGCGGCTGCGGCGGCAACGCCGTCGAGCACATGATCGACAAGGGGCCTCGTCGGCGTCGAGTTCATCTGCGCGAACACCGACGCGCAGGCGCTCAAGCGCTCGACCGCGCGCGACGCAGCTGCAGCTCGGCAGCGGCGCTGACGCGCGGGCTCGGCGCCGGCGCGCGGCCGGAGATCGGCCGCGACGCGGCGATGGAGGACCGCGACCGCATCGCCGAGATGATCGACGGCTGCCGACATGCTGTTCATCACCGCCGGCATGGGCGGCGGCACGGGCACCGGCGCGGCGCCGGTCATCGCCGACATCGCGAAGAGCATGGACATCCTGACCGTCGCCGTCGTCACGCGGCCGTTCCAGTTCGAAGGCGGAAGCGGATGAAGGTCGCGCAGGCGGGCATCGAGGAGCTCGAGAAGAGCGTCGACTCGCTGATCATCATCCCCAACGACAAGCTGATGCAGGTGCTGGGCGAGGATGTCTCGATGCTCGACGCCTACGCGGCGGCGAACGACGTGCTGCACGGCGCGGTGTCCGGCATCGCCGAGGTCATCAACAATCCCGGGCCTCGTCAACGTCGACTTCGCCGACGTGCGCACCGTGATGGGCGAGGTCGGCATGGCGATGATGGGCTCGGCGATCGGCGAGCGGCGCGGATCGCGCGCGTCAGGCGGCCGAGGCAGGCGGTGCGCAGCCCGCTGCTCGAGGACGTCAACCTCGCGGGCGCGCGCGGCGTGCTGGTCAACGTCACGGCGTCGTCGGGCCTCAAGATGAGGGAGTACCAGCGACGTGATGAACGACGATCAAGGAGTTCACCGCGGACGACGCGCTGGTGATCGTCGGCACGGTGATCGACGACGCGATGGGCGACCGCCTGCGCGTGACGATGATCGCGACCGGACTCGGCGGCGCGCAGGCGGTCAAGCAGCGAGCAGCGCGCGCCGAGCATGACGCTCGTCGAGCAGCTGCAGGTCGTCGCAGCGCACCGGGCACCGACGGCGTGGGCGTCACGGTCGACAACATCGACTACGAGAACCTCGACGACGCCGGCGGTGATCCGTCGCGGCCGAGCGCGGCGCCGGCAGGCGCCGACGATCGGATTCGACGCGTCCGAGATTCCGGCGTTCCTGCGCAAGCAGGCGGACTGAATGACCGGCCGACGGCCGACGTAGCGAACGCTGTTGCGGAGCGCGTCCCACGACTGCGGCTTGTGATATGCGATGGTAACTGCCGTGAGCCGACCGATCGGCGCCGTGACGACAGTTCGACGCTCGCACGGCGCGCGTCGCACAGTTCACCGCGTGGCGCGATTGCACCGACGCGGCGAACGACATGCTCAAGCAGCGCACCCTCAAGACGACGATCAAGACGACCGGCGTCGGCTTGCACACCGGCGCGCGTGTCGAGATCGTGCTGCGCCCGGCGCCGCCGGACACCGGCATCGTGTTCCATCGCGTCGATCTCGCCGCGGCCGGTCGCCATTCCCGCCGACGCGCGCAACGTCGGCGATACGCGGCTGTCGTCGACGCTCGAGCAGCGACGGCGCCTCGATTTCGCACGGTCGAGCACCTGATGTCGGCGCTGGCGGGACTCGGCATCGACAACCTGCACGTCGACGTCGCCGGTCCGGAGATCCCGATCATGGACGGCAGCGCCGGGCCGTTCGTCTTCCTGCTGCAATCGGCCGGCATCGTCGAGCAGGCAGTCGCCGAAGCGCTATCTGCGCATCCTGTCGACCGGTCGAAGTGCGCGACGGCGACAAGTGGGCGCGCTTCGATCCGTTACAACGGCTTCAAGCTCGATTTCACGATCGACTTTCCGCATCCGATGTTCGGCTCGCGAGAACCGGCAGCGTGGTCGATCGATTTCGCCGAGCACTCGTACGTGAAGGAAGTCGGCCGCGCGCGCGCACGTTCGGCTTCATGCAGGACGTCGAGGCGATGCGCGCGGCCGGCCTGGCGCTGGGCGGCAGCCTGCAGAACGCCGATCGTGCTCGACGAGTACCGCGTGCTCAACAGCGAGGGTCTGCGCTACGACAACGAGTTCGTCAAGCACAAGGTGCTCGACGCGATCGGCGATCTGTACCTGCTCGGCCATCCGCTGATCGGCAAGTACACGCGCGTTCAAGTCGGGACACGCGCTCAACAACGCGTTGTCGCGCGCGCTGCTCAGCGCGTCCGGATGCGTGGGAGCTGGTGACGCTTCAGGCGACCGCCGATGTGCCGAGCGCGTTTCAGGGCTTGGCAGCTGCAGCCTGCCTGACGCGCGGGCACCGCCCGCGGCCACAGCGGCGGCACGATCTGTCTCGCGCCCGTTGCAAGCTACCGCCAACCGCCATCGCCGTTTCAGTGACGGCGGACATGACTCGAGCCGTGATCATCGTCCGCGTGCTGCTGTCGCTGGCGCTCGCCGCAGTGGCCGGCGCGCTCGTCCTTGTACGTGATCAAGCGCGACCGCCGCTATCTGCGCTTCATCGGTCACGTCGCCAAGTACTCATTACTGTTGCTTCTCGCCGTTTTCATCTTCTACGCGCTGCGCAGTGGCGCATCGACGCTCTGAAGCGGTGTTGCCGCAGCTCGCGCAGCCAACCGTCTGCAAGGCATTCGCAAGAGGAGAGTCGCCCAATTGCTCCGCGGTGGCGCATGAGCGTTGTCGACCAACCTGCGCATCTAGCTGTTTTTCAACGTATTCGCAACGTGTCGCGACGCATGCCGGGCTTGCACGCGCACCCGTATTCAGTAAATTCGCAGCCTTCATGCGGTAGAGCAGCGTAAGCAGATCAGGCGCGCGCTGACGCAGCAGGCGCGGCGGCCGCACTGCAGCTGGTCGCCGAGTAGCGTCGAATTCAGACGGAGCAGGCGTCGGCCACTGCGACGCACGTCGCCAGCGATGAGGCAGCGTCTTCTTGATGCGCTGCCTCCAGCGCACTTCGCGCTGTCTGCGCTGCAGCAGTTCGGCCATTGACCGATTCGCCGGTAATGATCTGCTGCAAGGCGGCGCATGGTCATCCGAATGTTCGCAAGTCGCCGTGGCGACGCGCGAAAGCCGGCAGTCGAAGGAGGGCCATTTGAACATAATCTTCGTCTCGGGTGCCGCTGCGCGGCGCGAGGACGCTGACGCTGGACTGGCGGCACTGGACGCTCGGCACCATTTCCCTGCTGGTCCTGTTCCTTTCCTTCACCCTGCTTTCAACTACGTGACGCTGCGCTACGCGCGCGGCCGATCAATCATCCGCTGCTGCAGGCGATCGTCCTCGCCGACCAGCGGCCAGGAAGCGCCAAAGACGCAGGAGGTCGTCGAAGGCCACCTCAACTCGATGGCAGCTCAAGCTCGGCGAGCTGCAGGCGCAGATGCTGCGCCTGGACGGGTTGGGAGAGCCGGCTGGCGAAGCTGGCAGGGCTCAAGCCCCAGGAATTGCCGCCCATGTTGCAGCCCGGCGTCGTACCCGGCCGCGGCGGCCCGGCGCCGACCGCTGCGCAGCAACCAGTCAGTCGATGAATTCGGCACCATCGCTCGCGACGCTGTCGCGCGAGGTCGAGCAGCGCTCCGACCAGCTGGGCGTGCTGGAAGCGCTGTCTGGTGACCGACTCGGCGAAGCGGAAGTTCCTGCCATCGCTATCGCCCGATCGAGGACGGCTGGTTTTCGTCCAACTTCGGATGGCGCATCGACCCTTCAGCGGTCAGAAAAGTTTCCACGAAGGCATCGATTTTCCGTCGAGGTCCGGGACCGCGATCGTTGCGGCCGCCGGTGGCAAGGTTATCTACGCGGACGTGCATCCGGCCTATGGTAAAATGATCGAAATCGACCATGGGAACGGGTTGGTGAGCCGCTACGCGCATTCCTCAACCTTACTACGTCAAGGAAGGGGACCTGGTCGTGCGCGGCCAGCCAGCGCCAGCAGTCGGCACGACGCGGCCGCTCCACCGGGCCGCATCTGCACTTCGAAGTACGCTTGAACGGCGTTCCACAGAATCCTGCGCGATTTCTGCAGCCTGCGGGCTGAGCGCCTGGCGAGGCCTGAGAGCGTTCCCGGCGCGCAGCGCGGTACAGCGAAGGGTGAGGCGGTCCTCACCCCTTGTTTTTTCGGCCGGCGAGGCCAGGTCAGGACCTGTAGCCTAGCTTTCCTATGATCCCCAATATCCTCACCAAGATTTTCGGCAGCCGCAACGAGCGGCTGCTCAAGCAATACGCGGCAGGTCGGTCCGCGCAGATCAACGCGCTTGAACCGGCCATCGCGGCGCTCGTCCGACGACGCGCTCACGGCGCAAGACCGACGCGTTCAAGGAGCGCGTCGGCCGACGGCGAGGACGCTCGATGTCGGTGCTGCCCGGAGGCGTTCGCGGTCGTGCGCGAGGCCGGCAAGCGCACGCTGCAGATGCGCCACTTCGACGTGCAGCTGCATCGGCGGCATGGCGCTGCACCACGGCAAGATCGCCGAAATGCGCACCGGCGAAGGCAAGACGCTGGTCGCGACGCTGCCCGTCTACCTCAACGCGCTCGCCGGCAAGGGCGTGCACGTCGTCACCGTCAACGACTACCTCGCGCAGCGCGACGCCGAGTGGATGGGGCGGATCTACCGCTTCCTCGGCCTGACGGTCGGCGTCATCCTGTCGCAGATGGACCACGACGAGCAAGCGCAGGCCGCGTACGCTGCCGACATCACCTACGGCACCAACAACGAGTTCGGCTTCGACTACCTGCGCGACAACATGGTGTTCGCGCGTCGAGCGACGCGTGCAGCGCGGGCTCAACTACGCGATCGTCGACGAAGTCGACTCGATCCTGATCGACGAGGCGCGCACGCCGCTGATCATTTCCGGCCAGGCCGACGACAACATCGAGCTCTACTACCGCCTGAACGAGCTCGCGCCGCAAGCTCGCGCCGGCAAGCGAAGAGACGGCGCCCGGCGACTACTGGGTCGACGAAAAGGCGCACCAGGTGCTGCTGTCCGAGGAGGGACACGAGCACGCCGAGGCGCATCCTCGCCAGGCGGGACTGCTGCCGGCGGGACGCAGCCTCTACGACGCCGCACAACATCTCGCTGATGCACCACCTGTACGCGGCGCTGCGCGCGCACGCGCTGTTCCACCGCGACCAGCACTACGTCGTGCAGAACGGCGAGGTGATCATCGTCGACGAGTTCACCGGCCGCCTGATGCCGGGCCGGCGCTGGTCGGACGGCCTGCACCAGGCGGTCGAGGCCAAGGAAGGCGTGCCGATCCAGCGCGAGAACCAGACGCTGGCGTCGATCACGTTTCAGAACTACTTCCGCATGTACTGCGAAGCTCGCCGGCATGACCGGCACGGCGGACACCGAGGCGTTCGAGTTCCAGCAGATCTATCACCTCGAAACGATGGTCGATCCCGACGCACCGTGCCGATGATCCGCAAGGACGAGAACGACCTCGTCTTCCGCACGTTCAAGGAGAAGGTCGACGCGCGTCATCGCCGACATCAAGGATTGCCACGAGCGCGGCCAGCCGGTGCTCGTCGGCACGACGTCGATCGAGAACTCCGAGCTGCTGTCCGGGCATCTCAGAAGGCGAAAGCTCACGCACCAGGTGCTGAACGCCAAGCAGCACGCGCGCGAGGCCGAGATCGTCGCGCAGGCGGGCCGTCCGAAGGCGATCACCATCGCGACCAACATGGCCGGCCGCGGCACCGACATCGTGCTCGGCGGCGCGTCGAGCCGCAGATCCTCGACGCTGCGCGAGGATCGCGACGCTGACGCAGACGGAGAAGGACCTGCAGATCGGCAAGCTGCGCGCGCGAATGGCAGGTGCGCCACGACGCCGGTCATCGCCGCGGGCGGCCTGCACATCGTCGGCACCGAGCGCGCACGAGTCGCGGCGCATCGACAACCAGCTGCGCGGCCGTTCCGGGCCGCCAGGGCGATCCGGGTCGTCGCGCTTCTACCTGTCGCTCGAGGATCCGCTGCTGCGCATCTTCGGCGGCGAGCGGCTCTCCGGCATCATGCAGCGCCTGAAGATGCCCGAGGGCGAGCCGATCGAGCACCCGATCGTCAATCGCTCGATCGCCAAGGCGCAGAACCGCGTCGAGTCGCGCAACTTCGACATCCGCAAGCAGCTGCTCGAGTACGACGACGTCGCCAACGACCAGCGCCGCGTGATCTACCAGCAGCGCAACGAGCTGCTCGAAACCGACAGACATCTCCGAGACGATCCGCAACATGATCGCCGGCCAGGTCGAGGACACGGCGCGCGCTGCACGTTCCGCCGGAGTCGGTCGAGGAGCAGTGGGACGTTCCGGCGCTCGAGGCGGCGCTGGCCAGCGAGTACCAGCTTCAAGCGCCGCGTCGGCGAATGGCTGCAAGACAGAGCCCGAGCTGAGCGACGAGACGCTGCGCGAACGCATCGCGCGACCTTGCGCTGAAGCAGTACGAGGCGCAAGCTGGAGCAGGTCGGACCGGAGATGTTCCATCAGTTCGAGCGCAACCTGATGCTGCACATACGCTCGATCAGCATTGGCGCGAGCACCTTGCCGCGCTCGATCACCTGCGCCAGGGCATCCACCTGCGCGGCTACGCGCAGAAGAATCCGAAGCAGGAATACAAGCGCGAAGCGTTCGAGCTGTTCTCCGACATGCTCGACCGCATCAAGCAGGACGTCGTGAAGATCGTGCTGACCGTGCAGGTGCGCTCCGCAGCAGGACGTGCAGGCGGTCGAGGAAGCGCCGCGCGGTGTCCAACGTGCGCTACCAGCACGCCGACTACGACGAGGCGCTCGCCGTCGACGCGCCGACGACTGCCGCCGGCCGCGCGCGCCGCCGCCGTTCACGCGCGCCGGCCAGAAGGTCGGGCGCAACGATCCGTGTCCCGTGCGGATCGGGCAAGAAATACAAGCACTGCCACGGTCGACTAAAGCGCTCACACGCGGCTGTGCGCTACGTCGCCTTCGTCGTTGTCCGACGCGCTTCGCCTCGACCGTGTGCACGCTGCTCGTAGATCTACGGCGGGCCGCCGACACGCCAAGATGCCGGTCAATTACGCTCCGCACGCCTGAGCGCTGCTGCGGTTGCCGGTGCCGAGCTGGGCACCGCCGCCGCCCGCATCAAGAACTGGACGCGCGACGACGTCGTGCTGGTCAGCGCTGGCGCCGGCACGCAGGCGGCGGGCGTCTTCACGCAGAACCGCTTCTGCGCGGCGCCGGTCATCGTCTGCCGCGAACATCTTGCGCGCGGCGAGTCGGCTACGCGCGCTCGTCGATCAACGCCGGCAACGCCAACGCCGGAACCGGCGAACGAGGTCTCGCCGACGCGCGCGCGACGTGCGCGGCGGTCGCGCAGACTCGTCGGCTGCGCGCCGGACGAGGTGCTGCCGTTCTCGACCGGCGTCATCATGGAGCCGCTGCCGGTGGACCGGATCGTGGCGTGCGCTGCCCGCGCGCGCGCGGCGCTGCGCGCGCGACGACTGGTTCGCCGCGGCGCGCGCGATCATGACGACCGACACCGTGCCGAAAGGCGGCGTCGCGGCGCGTCGACGTCGACGGCGTCCGGTCACCGTCACCGGCATCGCCAAGGGTGCCGGCATGATTCGCGCCGAACATGGCGACGATGCTCGGCTTCGTCGCGACCGACGCGCCGATCGCCGCGCGCGCTTGCTGCGGCAGCTTGCTGCGAGATCGCCGATGCAGTCGTTCAACCGCGATCACCATCGACGGCGACACGTCGACCAACGACAGCTTCGTGCTGATCGCGCACCGGCGCAGGCCGCGATCGCGCCGATCACGACGCGCCGACGATCCGCGGCTCCCGCGCGTGCGCGCGGCGCTCGACGGTCGTCGCGCATCGAGCTCGCGCAGGCGATCGTGCGCGACGGCGAGGGCGCGACCAAGTTCATCACGATCGCGCGTCGAAGGCGGACGCGACGTCGACGAATGCCGATCGCGTCGCGCTCGCGATCGCCCATTCGCCGCTCGTCAAGACGGCGTTCTTCGCGTCGGATCCGAACCTCGGACGGATCGTCTGCGCGATCGGCAACGCGGCGGTCGCGCGACCTCGATCCCGCGCGCGTGTCGTTCTGGCTCGACGACGTGCTGGTCGTCGACCGCGGCGGGCGCGCGGCGTCGCTACCGCGAGGAGGACGGCCAGCGCGTGATGAAGCAGGACGAGATCGCCGTGCGCGTCGACGCTCGGGCGCGGCAAGCGCGCGGCGACCGTGTGGACCTGCGATTTCTCGCACGAATACGTGAGCATCAACGCCGACTACCGCAGCTGATGGCTGCGCAAGTCAGAGCGCGAATCGCTGCCGGCGCTGCTCGCGCGCGCCGAGGCGGTGCTCGAGCGCGTCGAAGCGCTGCTGCCGCGCGCCGCCGCCGCGATCCGGACTGGACGCGCGCGCGCCTTTCGCTGGCGCAAGCGCGGCGGGCGCGGGATCTCTGCAGGCGGTCGCGCATCCGCACGCGATCCGCCTCGACGACCTGGTCGCCGATCGACGAGCAGAAGCGCATCGATCGACGCAGAACACGCGCCAGTTCGTCGCCGGGCTTGCCGGCCAACAACGTGCTGCTCACCGGCTCGCGCGGCACCGGCAAGTCGTCGCTGGTGAAGGCGATGCTCGCCAAGTACGGCGGCAAGGGCCTGCGGCTGATCGAGGTCGACAAGAGCGACCTCGTCGACCTGCCCGACATCGTCGAGCCGGTCGCCGGCCGGCCGCGAGCGCTTCATCGTGTTCTGCGACGACCTCATCGTTCGACGCCGGCGAGCCGGGCTACAAGGCGCTCAAGGTGATGCTCGACGGCACGATCGCCGCGCCGTCGTCGAACGTCGCTGATCTACGCGACGTCGAACCGCCGCCACCTGCTGCCCGAGTACTTCAGCGAGAACCTCGAGACGAAGCACGTCGGCGAGGAGGTGCATCCCGGCGAATCGGTCGAGGAGAAGATCTCGCTGTCCGAGCGCTTCGGCCTGTGGATTTCGTTCTATCCGTTCAGCCAGGACGACTATCTCGCCGCCGTCGACGGGCTGGCTCGCGTTTTCACGACGTGCCGGCGCCGCACGACGCGCGCGACGCGCGAGGCGCTGCACCGCGAGGCGATGCAGTTCGCGCTTGCAGCGCGGGTCGCGCAGCGGCCGCGTCGCCTGGCAGTTCGCGCGCGCCCACGCCGGCGCGCGCGCGCTCAAGGCCGCGCAAGCGACGCGTGAGCGCCGCGTCGGTCGTGCGCGTCGCGGTCGCGGTGCTGCATGCGGCGCGACGGCGCGTGCTGCTGGCGCAGCGGCCTGGCCGGCACGCCGTATGCCGGCTACTGGGAATTTCCCGGCGGCAAGCTCGAGCCCGGCGAGTCGCCGCGCAGGCGCTCGACGCGCGAGCTCGCGCGAAGAGCTCGGCATCGACGGTCACGCGCGCGGCGCCCTGGCTCGATGCAGCGCTACGTCTATCCGCACGCGCACGTGCGAGCTGGCATTTTTTCGCGTGTCTACGCGTGGCGTGGCGAACCGCGCGGGCGCGACGGCCAGTCGCATCGCGTGGCAAGTTCCGGGCGCGTTCGACGTGGCGCCGCTGCTGCCGGCCAATCACGATCGTGCTGCGCGCGCTCGCTGCTGCCGCCGGTTTACGCGATATCGATGGCGGAGGAACTCGGTGCAGTGGAATTCCTGTCCGCGCGCGCGTCGCGATCGCGAGCGCGGCCTGCGGCTGATCCAATTGCGCGAGAAGTCGTTGCCGCCACGGCAAGTCGCGCACCTTGCCGGAGTCGCTGCCTGCCGCATCGCGCGACCGCACGGCGCGCGCGTGTTGCTCAACGGCGAGGTCGAGAGCTGGCGCGCCGCTTGGGCTGCGAGGGCGTTCACTGGAGCGCGGCGCGGCTTGGCGGCGGCGCAGGCGCGTCCGACGACATGCTGTGCGCTGCGTCGTGTCACGATGCAGGCGGAGCTCGCACGCGCCGCGCGAGCTCGGGTGTCGACTTCGTCGTGCTGGGTCCGGTGAAGGCGACACCATCACATCCGGACGCGAGCCCGCTTGGCTGGGCGCGATTCGCCGAGCTCGTGCATGGAACGCCCATCCCGGTCTACGCGCTCGGCGGATTGCATCGCGACGATCTCGGACGTGCGCGATTGCCCACGGTGCGCATGGCGTCGCGCTGCGCCGCGCAGCGTGGTCAGGAGGGGACGTCTCCGCCTTCAGCTGATCTCCGGATCGTCGGGATCTTCGACGATCGGCACCCGATAGGATTCTGTCGCCCATGCGCCGAGGTCGATCATCTTGCAGCGCTCGGAACAGAATGGGCGGGACGGACTTTGCGGCCCCATTCGACGGGTTTGCCGCATTGCGGGCACGCAGCGACGCGAACTTTGGTCATGGCAGTCGGTCGAGCGCGAGTTCAAGCACGCGCGGGCGACGTGCAGCGGCGTTGCGTCCGGCGCCGTCACGAATCTGATGTCGGCAACTGAAGCCGTCGGCGACGATGAGCGCCTTCGGTGCGTGCATGCTCACGCTGCGGGCAGCACCGCGAAGTTCGCCCATCGCCATCGAGGCGTCGTAGTGGCGCGCCTCGTAACCGAAGGCGCCTGCCATGCCGCAGCAGCTCGAATCGATCGAAGCGGGCGCTCAATGCCCGGAACCCAGCCCAGCACTTCCGCTATCGGCTTCATCACCCCGAACGCCTTCTGATGGCAGTGACCGTGCACGATGGCTTCGGCAGCCGGTGCCTGACGGAAGTGTGAAGGTCAGCCTGCCCGCGGCTTTTTCGCGTACCAGAGAACTCCTCGAACATCATCGCGTTTGCCGCCAGCAATTGCGCGTCCTCGCCGAAACCGTAGTCGAGAAATTCGTCGCGCAGACCGAGCAGACATGAGGGCTCCAGGCCGACGATCGCGACGCCACGCTGCGACCAACGGCAGCAACGCATCGATGATTCTGCGCGCCTCCGCCTTGGCCTCGTCGACCAGCCCCGCGGAAAGAAACGTCCGTCCGCAGCATAGAGGACGATCTCTGCTCGGCTGCGTTGACGTGCACGGCGTAGCCTGCGGACTCGAGGACGTTGCTCGCCGCGCGCGCGTTTTCGTGGCGCGAAGTAGTTCGTGAAGGTATCGACGAACAGCAGCACCTCCTTGTTCGAGGCCAGCGCTCGCGGTCGCCGGCGGCGTGCGCAGGCGCAGATAATCGCCTTGCCAACGCGGTAGCGCGCGTGCGCGGAGATGCCGAGCCAGCGCTCGGCAGGCGCGCGCCGCACCGGGAATCCGATCGCGCAGGGCGAGGCAGCCACGGCAGCGCGACTGACCGCACGGCGCATAGCGCGGCAGATACGCGATCAGCCGGTCATGCAAACCGATGCCGCTGGCGTTCGGCACGGGCGGCGAGCGCCTCGATCTTCATCTTCGCCATGTCGACGCCGGTCGGGCATTCGCGCCGGCAGCCCTTGCAGCTCACGCACAGGTCGAGCGCCGCGTGCACGGCGTCGACGCGAGCGTCATCGGCGCCGAGCTGCGCCCGACAGCGCGAGGCGCAGCGTGTTGGCGCGCCCGCGCGTCGATGTGCTGCTCGTCGCGCGTGACGCGATAGCTCGGGCACATCGTGCCGGCGTCGAACTTGCGGCAATGGCCGTTGTTGTTGCACATCTCGACCGCCTTGCCGAAGCCGCGCGCCGGATCGCCGCCGGTGCCCGGCGCGCGTCATCGTGCCGGTCGAGCGGATCGCGCTCGACGTTCCACGCCGACCAGTCGAGCGCGGTCGCGATGCGGCAGCGCGCGGTAGCCGGGCGGATAGCGGAACAGCGACGCGTCGTCCATCTGCGGCGGCGCGACGATCTTGCCGGGATTCATGCAGATCGGCCGGATCGAACAGCGCCTTGATCTCCGCGAACGCGCGCGTCGAGCCGCGGTCCGAACTGCCAGGCGACCCACTCGCTGCGGCACGAGGCCGTCGCCGTGCTCGCCCGAGTACGCGCCCTTGTATTCGCGCACCATCGCGCACGCCTCCTCGGCGATCGCGCGCATCTTGCGCCGCGCCGTCGCGCCGCATGTCGAGGATCGGCCGCACGTGCAGCGTACCCGACGCGAGGCGTGCGCGTACCACGTGCCGCGCGTGCCGTGCTTCGCGGAAGACCTCGCGTCAGCCGGTCGGTGTATTCGGCGAGGTGCTCGAGCGGCACCGCGCAATCCTCGATGAACGACACCGGCTTGCCGTCGCCCTTCATCGATCATCATGATGTTGAGGCCGGCCTTGCGCACTTCCCACAGCGCCTTCTGCGCGCCGCGTCGGTCATCCGCACGACCGCTGCCGGGCAAGCCGAGATCGCCCATCAGCTCGACCAGATCGCCGAGCCGCGCCGTCGGTGCCGTCGCGCGTCGCTCGCCGGCGAACTCGACCAGCAGGATCGCGTCCGGCTCGCCGATCAGCGCGCGCGTCGATCACCGGCTGAAACGCCGGGATTGCCGCGCGCGAGATCGATCATCGTGCGGTCGACGAGCTCGACCGCGGACGGGCCCGAGCGTCGACGATGTGCTGCGCGCATTCCATCGCCGCGATGGAGCGACGGAAAGTTGACGACGCCGAGCGCGCGATGCGCCGGCAGCGGCGCGAGCTGCAGCGTGAGCGCGCGCAGTCCACGCGAGCGTGCCTTCGCTGCCGACCAGCAGATGCGCGAGATTGACCGATGCCGTCGGCCGTGTACGGGCGCACGCTTTGCGGCGCGAACACGTCGAGGTTGTAGCCGCCGACGCGGCGCAGCACGTGCGGAACGCTGCGCTCGATCTCGTCGCGCTTCGCGCGCGCCGATCGCTGCGCAGCGCGTCGACGCAGCTCGCGCACGCGCGGCCGGCGCGCGCCATCGCGGCGTCGGGCCGAAGCGCGCGCTCGCTGCCGTCGGCGAGCATGCGCGTCGATGCCGGCGACGTTGTGCACCATGTTGCCGTACGCGATCGAGCGCGAGCCGCAGGAGTTGTTGCCGGCCATGCCGCCGATGCGTCGCCTGCGCCGACGTGCTGACGTCGACCGGGAACCACAGCCCGTGCGGCTGCAGACAGGCGTTCAGCTGATCGAGCACGACGCCGGGCTCGCACGGTGACCGTCATCGCGTCGCTTGTCGAAGGCGAGCGATGCGGTTCAGAGCGACTTGCTGTGATCGACGACCAGCGCCGCGCCGACCGTCTGCCCGCACTGCGAGATGCCGGCGCCGCGCGGCAGCACGGGGACGTCGAGCTCGCGCGCAACGGCGAGCGCGGCGCGCACGTCGTCGTCGTCGCGCGGCACGACGACGCCGATCGGACAGATCTGGTAGATCGACGCGTCGGTCGCATAGCGCCCGCGCGACGCGGCGTCGAACAGCACATCGCCGCGGCATTCCGCGCGAAGCGCGTTGCGCGAGGCGCGACGCGTCCGCCGCGCTCGTCGCAGCCGGCGATCCATGACGACGGGTTGCTCGATCGGGGCGATTCATGACGCGGTCTCCGATGCTTGCGCTACAATCGCGACGATATACCATAGCTGCACCTGTCCTCGGGGACGAGCCTCATGCTGCGACTCGAACGACCATCCCAGCGGCCGGCACTTCCTGCAGATTCCCGGGCCCACGAACTGTGCCGGACCGCGTTCTGCGCGCGATCGATCAGCCGACGATCGACCATCGCGGGCCGGAATTCGGCGCGCCTCACGCTGGAGATCCTCGAGCGGCTGAAGCAGGTCTTCCAGACGCGACGGTCCAGTCGTCATCTATCCTGCGTCGGGCACCGGTGCGTGGGAGGCCGCGCTGGTCAACACGCTCTCGCCCGGCGATCGAGTACTGATGTTCGAAACCGGCCACTTCGCGACGCTCTGGCGCAAGATCGCCGACAGGCTGGGGCTCGTCGTCGACTTCGTTCCCGGCGACTGGCGCAGCGGCGTCGACCCTGCCGTCGTCGAGGCGCGACTCGGCGAGGACAAGGCGCACGCGATCAAGGCGGTGCTGCGTCGTGCACAACGAGACGTCGACCGGCGTCACCAGCCGGATCGCCGCGATCAGGCAGGCGATCGATCGCGGCAGGTCATCCGGCACTGCTCATGGTCGATACGATCTCGGACTCGGCTCATCGATCGACTATCGCCACGCCGAGTGGGGCGTCGACGTCAGCGTCGCGGGCTCGCAGAAGGGGCTCGATGCTGCCGCCCGGGTCTGTCGTTCAACGCCGTCAGCGACAAGGCGCTCGCGGCCAGCAAGGCGTCGCGCCTGCCGAAGATCGTACTGGGGCTGGGACGAGATCATCGCGATGAACCGCCAGGGCTATTTCCCTACACGCCGGCGACCAACCTGCTGTACGGCCTGCACGAGGCCACGGCGATGCTGCTCGAAGAAGGGCTTGACAACGTCTTCGCGCGCCACGATCGGCACGCCGAAGCGACGCGCCGCGCGGTCCGCGCGCTGGGGCCTCGAGATCCTGTGCCGCAATCCGGCCGAGTACAGCGGCGCGCTGACCGCGGTGCTGATGCCCGACAGGCCACGACGCCGATGCGCTTCCGCCGCGAGATCCTGGACGCGCTACGACCTGTCGCTCGGCATGGGCCTGGGCAAGCTGGCGGGCAGCGTGTTCCGCATCAGCCACCTCGGGTTCTTCAACGACCTGACGCTGTGCGGCGCGCTGTGCGGCGTCGAGATGGGTCTCGCAGTCGCGCAAGTGCCGCATCAACGCGAAGGCGTCGACGAGGCGCTTGCGTACCTGCAGGAAAGGCGGACAGTGCAGACCGCGTGATGCGCAGCGACGCGGCGCGTGATCCGAACGTTGCGCGTGTTGCAGAATCTGCGCGGACGGCAAGTGCTCTGATGGGTTCGCCGTCCGCAACGTCAGGGACGCGCAGTCGAGGTCGTTGAGTCGCCGAGATTGCTACTAGAAGGAGGATCAGCGAAATGAACAGGTTCGTCAGAAGACCGCGGGCACGCTGGCCCATCATGCTGGCGAAGCGCGACAGCTCTCGCCTGGGAGCCCACCAAGCCCGTCGAGATCGTGGTGGCCGCGGGCGCCGGCGGGGCATCCGACCAGATGGCGCGAATGATGCAGGCGGCGATCCAGAAG
>ERZ1370068.11029-contig-968_pt1 | contig 168875 bp, 189 predicted proteins | sample MGYA00561227_ERZ1370068 | MGnify/ENA primary metagenome ERZ1370068 (study PRJEB38410, sample SAMEA6850437) | metagenome | study: Metagenomic assessment of the ecological functions of the soil: analysis of the soil microbiota associated with the... | reverse complement strand
GTTACGTATTGCTTGATCCGGCTCGCGGTCGAGACGCTGGAGATGCGACGCGTCAGCAGCCCCGAGGACACCGAGAAGTTCCTGAGGACCATCGGCCGCGAGACCGTCCGGTTGAGCCAGCTGGTCGACAACATCCTCGATTTCGCGCGGCTGGAGGCCGGCCAGCGGCTGTTCCGCTTCGAGATCGTGGATCTGACGCAGGTCGTGCGCGACGCGGTCGAGACCTTCCGGCCGCGCTTCGAGCACCTCGGCTTCGTCGTCCACGTCGACGTGCCGGACACGCTGCCGCCGGTTCGGGGGATGCCACCGCGCTCACCCACTGCGTGCTCAATTTCCTCGACAACGCGGTGAAGTACTCGAAGGCGCGCCGGGAGCTGCGAGTCTCGGCGGGAACCCGGGAGGGACGAAGTCACAGTGTCGGTGTCGGATCGCGGCATCGGCATCTCAGCGGCGGATCAGAAGCGGATTTTCGAGAAGTTCGGTGCGCCTGGAAACCGGTCTGGTGCACGACGTGAAGGGCGCCGGCCTGGGGCTGTCGCTCGTGGATCAAATCGTTCGCGCCCACGGGGGACGCGTCGAGCTCGTGAGCCACATCGGAGAAGGTAGTACCTTTACCCTGGTATTGCCGATCGCGAGCGGGGCGGCGGCCGCACAACCCGAACCCCGACAGAGGACGGGATCGTGAACCCAACAGAGGAAGTCGCCATGAAGCGAGTGCTGATCGTTGAGGACGAGGAAGGGCTTGCTCGACGGCCTGGCCCACAACTTCCAGTACGAAGGCTACGACGTGATGACGGCCAAGAACGGCACGGAGGGCCTGCAGCTGGCGCTCAAGCAGAAGCCCGACGTCGTGCTGCTCGACATCATGCTGCCCGAGAAGGACGGCTTCACCGTGCTGAAGGAGCTGCGCCAGCGCCACCAGCGACATCCCGGTGCTGGTGATGACCGCGCGCAACTTCGAGGCGGACGTGCTCGAAGGGCTTCGACCTCGGCGCGCGACGACTACGTCACCAAGCCGTTCGGCATCGAAGGAGCTGATGGCGCGCGTGAAGCGTCTGGTGCGCGCGCGGCCCGTCGGGCGCTCCGGCCCCCGGACCGACGATCTACACGTTCGGCGACGTCGAGGTGCGCTTCGAGCCGCGCGAGGTCTACAAGACGGGCAAGCAGGTCGCGCTGTCGTTCAAGGAGTTCGAGCTGCTGCAAGCTACCTGATCGAGCACCGCGGCCGCACGCGTGATCGCGCGAGGAGCTGCTCGAGGAGATCTGGGGCGTCGACGAGGAGCTGGGCGTCACCACGCGCACCGTGGACACGCACGTCTCGAACCTGCGCTCGCAAGCTCGGCGCCGGCTTCGAGCAGCCGTTCATCGTCGCTGTGCACAAGGTGGGCTACAAGTTCGTCGAGCCATAGAGCCCTCGCGCGACGATCCGACTCATTCCACTCTGAGCGTGACCGGGAGCTGAGCATCGAGGGCCTGGCCCCGCCCGGGTTCCGGAGCGGACCCTTTGAACTCGAAGGTCGGTGAATCGACGGTCAGAGCGCGGCGGCGCACGCAGGCGCCACCCTCCGCCTTCCAGCTCACCCCCGCTCAACAAGTAGCCAGAACCGCCACGGCCGCGGGATCGACTCATCGCGTGCGGGTGGCGCTCGGCAGTCGCCACCTTCGGCCTCGAACTTTCCCCTACCAGATCTCCGTCGGAGCCCAACCTCGGGGAACCACGAGCGGTGGGCGAGCCCCTTCGAGGTCTCGCGCTCGGTCGCGCGCTCGGAATCCTGGTGCTTGCTTTGTGGCCCGCGGGTGCGGCCGCCCAGAGCGACCTGGCTCTCGCCCGGACCGGCGCCACCACCGCTGCGTCGGCTCCGGCGCTCTTACCGACCAGACCCTCGATTGCGCGGAACCCCGAGGCGTCCCATCGCCTGGCGCCGGAATTCAGGCCTCCGGAGCCATCCGTACTTCTTCGCGGTCGACATCGCTCATCCAGATGTGCTCGAGACCGGCCAGAGTGATGCGTTACATCCGTTCTGGCACGACGAGGCCAACGGCTGCAATTCGACCGGTCTCGAGTTCTCCATCAACCCGCTCGGAACTGGGAACGGCGGTGCTCGGCTGTGCGCACACCATCACCGGCTCGGCTGGGAGCCAGGCATCGGTCTCATCACCGCGTATGGAGCCGGATACCGCGGCGCCAACCGGGCCCGCCTCCTGATCACCGTCGCGCGGCCGAACACCTCGCCGATCGATCTCGTCGAGGGAACCAACTACTACCTCGGCCACCTGATCTTCAGAATGCAGAATTCGTGCTCCGGCACCGAGCGAACGTGCTTCGGCTGCCGCGATCAGGTTTCGATGGCCTCGACGTGCGCGACCCTGTACCGGACGTCGGGTCAGCCGCTCGCGAGTATGGAGGCGCCCGCATACGCCACCGTGAACGGCGGACCCGTCGTTTGCCTGGTTCACAGCGGCTATTTCAGCTGCGAGATGGACCTGTGCGGGGAAAGCGCATCGCACTCCTCGCCATCGAGCGCCGAGAACGATTGCAGCAAGGAAGTCACGTCGGTGAAGCAACACAGCTGGGGAAGCCTGAAGAGTCTCTATCGATAGCTCCCGGCGGAGCGCGGAAGCGCGCCTTCGCCAAGGAGAACATCATGTTCGTCCGCACCTGGATGACCTCACTGCTCCTGGGAGCGCTCTGGGCCGCGACGGCGGCGGCCACGGGGTTTCACGCTGAACTGGAACCAATGCGTCGGCGCCGGTTCGCTGAGCAACCAGACGTTCGATTGCGGCAACCCGTCGGCCGAGTACGGATTGGTGCTCGAGATTCGGCCACCCTCGCGCAGCCAGTTCTTCGCCATCGACCTGGACCTCGAAATCATCGAGACGACGCATGCGTTCGGGAGGCCATCGATCCTTTCTGGCACTACGAAAACGGTGGATGCAATCAAGGCGGTCTCACCATCTCCAATGATTCCTCTTCCCTCGGAGCAGGAGCGGTGGGCTGCCTCCCGACGATCAGCGGTCCGACCGGCGCCGAATCCACCGCGTTGATCACGGCCTACGGAGTGGGATATGGCGGCCCCAACCGGGCGCGAATGCTGCTGACGGTCGCCCGCCCCTTCTCTTCGCCGATCTCCCTCGTCGAGGGTGAGGAACTATTTCGTCGCTCAACTGCTGTTCTCGATGGCGAACTCTTGCGCGTCGGACGACCGCCGCTGCTATGGGTGTACTCAGGGCTGACGATCACCTGGCACGGTGCGACCCTCTACAGCACCGTTGGTCCTCCCGTGACCGTATGCGCCGGCCCGCAATGCGTGACCGTGAATGGCGGACCGCTCGTCTGTGAGCCGAACCCACCCGGTCCGGGGTCATGCGGCGAGCCAGGCCGGCCTCGTTGCCCGAGCGTGGTGCAGCCCGAGAACGATTGCAGCAAGGAAGTGACTTCGGTACGCCACTCGACCTGGGGAGCGATCAAGAGTCTCTACCGATAGACCACGCGTAAGGCCGCGCGTGAAGCTCCGCGGAATCGTTCCGCGGCAAGTCAGTTCACCGAAGAGGCCAATGACCAAACAGGTTACGACTCTCGTCGCGGCGATGATGCTCGCCGCGACCGCCGTTCACGCCAACGGGCTGCACCTCAACTGGAACCGCTGTGCGGGTTCCGGCGCGCAGTCCAACCAGGTCTTCGACTGCAAGAACGCGGAGGCCCATCATCTCCTGGTGCTCGAGTTCGAGCCGCCGGCGATGCCGAACTGCATCGCCGTCGACGTCGTGCTCGATCTCGCCATGGAGAGCATGGCCAGCCTGCCGTCGTTCATGGCATTTCGAGATCAATGGGTGCAACGGCAACGGTCTCTCCGTCTCGACCAACCGATCGGTGCTCGGAACCGAGAGTCAGCGGATGCAGCGCGGACTTCACCGGCTCGATCGGCTCGGCCGCGACGCCCTACATCGCCGCCTATGGCCCGGGGAACGGGGGCCCGAATCGCGCACGACTCCTCATGACCGTCGTGCGCGACGCTGGGAACCCCGTCGACCTGGCCGACAAGCAGCGCTACTACCCTCTGCCACCTCGACTTCGCGATGCAGGCGTCGTGCGAGAGCGGGGGCGAGTGCGTCGGCTGCTCGCAGCCGGGATGCTGGGTGTGGGAGACCGCGATGGTGTACGGCATGGACGGCTCGCAGGCGCCGGTGTACCGGGTCGTCGCTCGATAGCTTCGCCGCGATGAACAACGCACCGTGCGGGATCATCAACGGCGGCGAACGCGGGGCCACGACGGAAGCCGTGGCGAACCCGTGCGAGCCGACAGCGGACCGGGGTCACACCTGGGGTTCGATCAAGTCGCTGTACCGGTAGTGGGTCAACGAACCGAGGAGTCGGGACGCGAAGTCGCGCTCCCGGCTCCTCGATCGTTTCGACCGCGCCAGGGCGGTCAGGGTGAGAGCTTGGCGGCCTCGCGCGCGAGCTTCGCGAACTCGTCGAGCGTGAGCGTCTCGCCCCGGCGCCGGAGGTCGATGCCGGCCGACGCGGCCAGCCGCTCGACCGTCGGCTGCGCCGACGCCGAGCGCCTCCTCGAGCGTGTTGACGCAGCTGCTTGCGCCGCATGTGGAACGAGCCGCGCACGATGCGGAACAGCAGCTCCTCGCTCGGCACGTCGACCGGCGGATGCTCGCGCAGGAAGAACCGCACGAGCATGCTGTCGACGTCGGGCCGCGGCCAGAACGCCGACGGCCTGATCGTCATCAGCGGCTCGAGCAGCGCGTGATACCGCGCGAACACGGTCAGCGAGCCGTACTCGGGCGTGCCGGCGGCGGCGCGCGAGCCGCGCGGCGTACTCCTTCTGGACCAGCAGCACGGCGCTGCGGATCACCGCGCGCTGCTCGAACAGCCGCTCGACGACCGGGGTCGTGATGTTGTAGGGAATGTTGCCGACCACGGTCGAGCGCGATCGACGCCGTGCGGCGCGCGCGGCCTCCGCCAGGTCGAACTCGAGGAAGTCGCCCTCGACGATCTCGACGCGCGGCATCTCGGCCAGCTCCTCGCGCAGCAGCGCGGCCAGCCCGGCGTCGCTTCTCGACCGCGACGACGTGGCGCACGCGGCGGGCGAGCAGCGGCGGTGAGCGCCCCGGCGCCCGGCCCGATCTCGACCACGACGTCGTCCTCGCGCAGACGCGCAGTGCTCGACGATGCGCTCGGCGAGGTCCTCACGGACCGAGGAAGTTCTGCCCGAACCGCTTGCGCGGCGGCGAGCCCGCGCTCGGCGAGCGCCTGCTTGACCCGGGCCGCTCCGCTGCCCTCGAGCGCGGCGCGCTCGCGCACGTAGCTCGACGCCCGTCCGCCGGGGCCGACCTGGCGCGGCGCGTGGAATTGCGTTGCATGAGCTGGAGTCACCTCCACGCGCGTTGTCGCGGCGCCGCGTGCTCCAGGGCCTCGGTCGCCATCTCGCGCGCGAACGCATCGAGCGACGACGCGACGATCCGTCGCAGCGTCGTCGCGCCCCGGCTCGCCGAGGGCGGCGAGCGCGTAGGCGGAGTTCCGGCGCACCCACCACGACGCGTCGGCGAGCTGGTGCGCCAGCGGCGCGGCCGACTTCGCGTCGCCGGCGCGGCCGAGCGCGCCGCCGCCTGGGCGCGCACAGGCCACTCCGGGTCGTAGAGCGCCTGGGTCAGCGCCACCGTCTGGTCGCGGGCGCCGAGCCGGCCGAGCGCTCGCGCCGCCGCGCGCGACGTCGGACGTCGACGTCGGACCTCGAGGCACGACGCGCGATCGCCGGCGCGGCCGCCTGGTGTCCGAGGCCCGAGCGCCTCGATCCAGATCACGCATCAGCGTTCGTCTCCGGATCGCTCGGTGAGGCGGGCGAGCAGGACCGGCTGCGCGCGCGCCCGAAGGCTACGGAGGAAGCTGGCGCGCACGCCGGTTCATCCCGCCGAGCACGGCCGGCTCCGCGAGCGGCGCATTCCAGCGTGCGCGCGTCGCGGGCGCAGGCGAGGCCGAGCTCGCGGCCGCCGCGGGTGATGCTGCGCGGCCCGCAGGCGAGCGCCGCCCTCAACGCGCGGCAGGACGCGGCGTCGATCGCAGGAGCCCGAGCGCGCCGGGCGGCGAGCTCGCGCCGCCACGGCGAATCGTCGCGCAGCGCGCCGGCGCTCGGCCGCCGACGTGACGATTGTGCTCGAGCGTGCGCGACAGCCGATCCCACTCGTCGCGGGTGAGCCCGACGAGATGCTGCTCGAGCGCGGTCCAGAAGGTCGCGGGATCCGCGTGCCGCACGATGGCCTCGCAACGCGGCGGCGTCGACATCTGGCCGCGCAGGTGGTCGTCGAGCGTGGCCCGAGGACCCGCGCGTCGTCGCGGGCGATGCGACCGGCCATGCGCGCCGCGCCGCCCGTGCGCGAAGGCCGAAGCTCGACCCGACAGGGTGGCGAGCACCGCGACCAGGCGATCACCGTCGGCGCGGATGGAGCGGAGCAGGAGCGGGCATGTCCCCTGATTTTCGGCACCGGATCGCGCGACTTGAGGTCCGCGCGCGCCGAGCACGCCTCAGTCGCCGCGTGCGAGGATGGGCCCGCCTTCGATCGGCAGACGGAACAGGCTCGCGGCGCGTTGGCGCGTGGTGACGCGCATCCGCTTCCTCGGGCATCCAGCCGCGCAGCTCGCACAGCCGCTCGCGCACGCGGCGCAGCAGCGCCGGCTCGTTGCGGCGGAGCGAGCGCGGCTCGGGCTCGAGGTAGGGCGCGTCGGTCTCGAGCACGAGCATGTCGGCGGGGCGCCGCGCGCACCGCCTCGTCGAGCGCCGGCGTGCCCGTAGGTCAGGCACGCCGCCGAGCCCGAGCTTGAAGCCGATGCGCGTGCGCGCGCTCGACGGCGTCGGGCCCGTCGTCGAAGCAGTGCAGCACGCCGCCCGGCCTGGGGCGCGCATCTCCTCGAGGATCGCGAGCGTCTCCTCGAGCGCGCTGCGCTGGTGGATCACCACCGGCAGGCCCAGCTCGTCGGCGATGCGCGAGCTGGGCGCGGAACCAGCGCTCCTGATCCGCGCGCGGCGCGTAGTCGCGGTAAAAGTCGAGCCCGGTCTCGCCGATCGCGACCACGCGCGCATGGCCGCGCGTGATCGCGCAGCGCGGCGGCGTAGTCCGTCGGGCACCTTGCCGACTCGCTGGGATGGACGCCGACGCACAGGAACACGTTGGCGTGCGCGCGCGCCAGCGTCGTGCGCCTGCTCGGCACGATCGCGGGCGCGTAGGCGATCTCGACGAAATGCGTGCACGCCGGCCTCGACCGCGCGCGTGCGAGCACGGGCTCGCGATCCTTGTCGAAGCGCTTGTCGCAGAGGTGGCAGTGGGTGTCGATCACCGAGCGCGGCCTCGGCGGATGCGGGGATTAGTGTTCCGTAACCGAAATCATGCTCACGTCTCGCGGGCCCTCGTGGGGCATGGCTGCGTTGCTCCTCCTCGACGTATCTTCAGATACGACATTCGTCGTCGCGCCTTGCCCTGCCCCAGCGATGGCTCCGCGAAGCCGTGAACATGACTTCGGTCACGGAACACTCGTGCTCGTGCCGCCGTCGGAGCGAAGCCGCCCCGGTCGGATCAGGCGGCGCCCGCCTTGAAGCTCGATGCGCGGGAACAGGATCTTCACCTCGGCGACGCGGCGTCCGGCGAACGCGGGATCCCCGAAGCGCGGCGCGCGTCGGCGCCGCGCGTCTCGCCGGGCCGGCCGGGGAGCGCGAGTCAGGACCACAGCTCCTCGCTCTTCCGCGGCACCACGGGCCACGACCACAGTGCGACCAGACGCAGGGTCTCGAGCAACGCGTTCATGGCCGTCGCCAGCTCGGTGCGCGCGCGCGGGTTCCTTGGCCAGCACCCAGGGCTTCACGCGCTCGATCAGCCTCGTTCGCCCGCACCACCGGCGCCCATGCCGCCCCGGTGGCCTCGTCGAGCCGGAGCGCCTCGAACGCGGCCGGCACCGCCTGGTGCGCCTCACCGGCGGCGGCGACCAGCGCGTCGAGCGCCTCCCAGGCCGGCGCGTCGGCGAGCGAAGCCGGATCCCACTCGCTCGGCACCACGCCGTCGAAGTACTTGTGCACCATGGTGAGCGTGCGGCTCGCGAGGTTGCCGAGATCGTTCGCGAGGTGCGTGTTGCAGTGCTCGACGAACTGCTCGACCGTGAAGTCGCCGTCGCGCCCGGTCGGGATCGCGTCGATCAGGTAGAAGCGCAGCGCGTCGGCGACCGAACTGCTGCGCCGTCTCGACCGGATCGAACACGTTGCCGAGCGATTTCGACAGCCGCTCGCCGCGCGCGTAGATGAAGCCGTGGATGTAGACCTGGCGCGGCAGCGGCACGCCGGCCGCGAGCAGCAGCGCCGGCCACAGGATGCAGTGGAAGCGGCTGATGTCCTTGCCGATCAGATGGAACGCGTTCGTGGACTGCGGCTGCGATCGGTGCCCGCCCAGGCCGCGCCCGGCCGGCCCTGGCCGTCGAGCCGCTCGAACTCGTCCTGACGCGCCGACCCGGGACCGCCGACGTCGCCGTCGCGCGCGAGCCACCACAGCGAGTAGCGTGCGTTCCGGCCAGCCGATCGCCGAGAGGTAGTTGAGCAGCGCGTCCGCCCACACGTACGCGGTGTGACCCTCGGCGCCGGGAATCGTCGTCGGGGAGCGGGATCCCCACGGCACGTTGGGGCGCGTGACGCTCACGTCCTCGAGCCCCTGGCGGATGACGTTCAGGACCTCGTTGCGGCGGTACTCGGGCTCGATGAACTGCGGATGGCGCTCGATGTGCTTGAGCAGCGCTTCGTCGTACTCCGACAGGCGGAAGAAGAAGTTGGTCTCCTTGATCCGCTTGGGGACGGTGAGATGCAGCGGACAGCGCCCGCGCTCGTCGAGGTCCTTCTCCTGCTTGAACGCCTCGCAGCCCTCGCAGTAGAGCCCCTCGTAGTCCTCCTCGAACAGCACCGGCTGTCCGGTCTTCGGGCTGCGCGCCTCGTAGAGGCGGCGGAACAGCTCCTGCACCGCCAGCTCGTGACGCTGGTCGCTGGTGCGGATGAAGCGGTCGTAGGAGATGTCGAGCGCCTTCCACGCCGCCTTGAAGTGGGCGGCGTACTCGTCGACGTAGGCCTTCGGCGTCTTCTTCTCGGCCGCCGCGGCGTGCGCGATCTTCTGGCCGTGCTCGTCGGTGCCGGTGAGGAAGAACGTGGCGTCGCCGCGCTGGCGGTGATGTCGCGCGAGCGCGTCGGCGAGGATCTTCTCGTAGGCGTGACCGATGTGCGGACGACCGTTCACATAGTCGATCGCGGTGGTGACGTAGAAGCGAGCCAGAGCGGATCTCCCGGTTCGAGTCGAGTGAGGAAGTATAGCGAGCGTGTCCAGCGTGTTGGTCGGATCAGCCCCCGTGACCGCCCGCGTCGTCCTCGCCGTTCCCGCTCTTCCGGCCGCGCTTCCCGCACGAGCAGTCGCCGCACTGGTGGTAGGGACCCGGCGGCAGGTCGGCGAAGGCGATGCGGTGCTCGGCGCCGTCGCTGTCGCGGATCCACACCGCCTCCTGGTAGACCTCGGTCCGGGTCACCACGCAGATCCCCTGACCCGTCTTGAGCTCGGCGCCGATCGGCGGGAGCTTGGTCGCGCTGTCGCGATACTGGACCAGCTCGTAGGCCAGGCAGCACATCAGCCGGCCGCACGCTCCCGAGATCTTGCCGGGGTTGAGCGAGAGCTGCTGGTCGCGCGCCATCTTGAGCGTGACCGGATGGAAGTCCTTGAGCCAGGTCGAGCAGCAGAACGCCCGGCCGCACGGGCCGCAGCCGTCGAGCCGCTTGGCCTGGTCGCGGATGCCGATCTGACGCAGCTCGATCCGGGTCTGGAACCGGGCGGCCAGGTCCTTCACCAGCTCGCGGAAATCGACCCGCTGCTCGGCCGAGAAGTAGAACGTGATGCGGTGGCCGCTGAAGGCCACCTCCACCTCGGAGAGATCCATCCGGAGCTCGCGCAGCTCGATCCGCTCGCGGCAGTAATCGAAGCGCGTCGCGCTCGCGGCGGCGATTCTGATCGTCCTGATCGAGATCCTCTTCGGTGGCCTTGCGGATGATCTCGCGGCTCACGTTCTTCGGCCGCTTGAGCTCGACCAGCTGGCCCTTGAGGAAGACGGCGCCGAAGACGTCGCCGTGCTCGCCCTGGACGATCACCGGATCGCGAAGCGTGAGCCAGAGGCTGCGCGAATTGAGGAAGAACTCCCTGCGCGAACCGCGCAGGGCGACCTGCACGATGTCCGACATCGCAGCCCCTATGGGGCGGAGGCCCGCCCGCGAGCCGTCGAGAGGACCGGCGAATTGTTGAATCACGTTTCGGGACGATCGGCCCCCGCGACAGGGTCGCGGATGCCGCTCGAACGGACGCCGTCCCGGCTATGAAGAGCCCATCCGATGATGGGACGCGCCGTGCAGCATAACGCAGATGCTTCTGGTTTTCATGGACCGGTATGTTGGTGGCTCACTCCGTCGGGCGCGTCCGTCGCGCCGTACGCCGCGCGCAACCCGCTTCTCGACCAAGGCTAGACATTCCGCGGCAGTCGACCGGCTAGACTCCAGCGATGAACACTCCGCTCCTGCTCGGCTCACGCGCCTCGCTCGGGTGCCTCGCCGCTCGGCGATCGCATCCCCGAAGCCGCGGCGCTTCAGTCGCGCTTCGCCGCCCGCCCGATGGAGGTTAGCGGCTCTCGCCACCGCACTCGCCGGACTCCTGGTTGGGCTCGCCGGGTGCGGGGCGCGGCAGCAGCCGGCTCCGGACGAAGGCACCGCCGCCACCCCGGTCGCCGCGGAAGCGGCGCCCGACCTCGATGGCCCCCGAGATCCAGCCCGCCGACATCGCGCGGGTGCTGTCCGAGGTCCGTCGTCCCGGCGCGCGCCTGGTGCTGGTGAACGTGTGGCGAGCTGGTGCGTTCCCTGCCGCGAGGAGTTCCCCGAGGTGCTGGGCGTTCGTGCGGGCGCACGAGGCCGAGGGCGTCCGTCCGGTGCTGGTGTCCGCGGACTTCGACGAGCAGCTTCCCGACGCGCGGGCGTTCCTGAAACGGAACGGGGTGACGTTCGTCGACCTATCTCAAGACCGGAGAAGACACCCCGTTCATCGACGCGCTCGATCCGCGGTGGACCGGCGCGCTCCCGGCCACGTTCCTCTACGATGGCAACGGCAAGCTCCAGTTTTTCCACGAAGGCAAGGTGACGCGCGCGCTGCTCGAGGAGCAGGGGCGCAAGATCCTCGGCGCTTCATCATCATCACTCCAGCAGGAGGAACGATCGTGAAATCATTGCTGCACGCATCCGCACTCATCGCTTCGCTGATCCTCGCCGGTGTCGCCGGCGCCGAGGGCGCACCCGAATCCCAGGCGCTGGAGATCGGCGCGCCGATGCCGATGGCCGACGTCAAGATGAAGAACGTCGACGGCAAGGAGCCTCGCTCGAGGACGTGAAGGGCGCCAAGGGCACACTGGTCGTGTTCTCGTGCAATCACTGCCCGTACGCCAAGGCCTGGGAGAAGCGGATCGTCGAGCTGGGGAACACCTTCCCGAAGAAGGGCGTCGGCGTGATCGTGATCAACCCGAACGACCCCGAGACGTTCCCGGCCGACGACTACGAGTCGATGCAGGCGCGCGCCAGGAGCGGGGGATGAAGTTCCCCTACGTGGTCGATGCGACCTCGGACCTGGCGCGCGCGTTCGGCGCCACCCACACGCCGGAGGCGTTCCTGTTCGACAAGTCGGGAACCCTCGTCTATCACGGCGCGGTCGACGACGCGAAGGAAGCGGAGAAGGTCAAGGAGCGCTACCTCAAGAACGCGATGACCGCGGTCGCGAGCGGCAAGCCGGTCGCGCTGGCAGAGACCAAGAGCATCGGCTGCGGCATCAAGTTCCGACCAAGGCATGAGCGACGCCGCGCGCCGGGACCGCCGCGCGCCCCGCGCTCGGCGGATCTCGCCGGCCGCGGTGCGATGGCATCCCAGATCGTCGTGGCCCGGCCGGACGCCGAGGCTCGCGGCGATCGGCGCGGTCGAACTGGCCATCGGCCTGCTCGCGGCCGGCGCCGGCAACGCCGCCGCGCCGAAGAAGCTGATCGAGTCCGGTTACGACGAGCCCGACACGCGGTTCATTCGCGAGCACGTCGAGGAAATGGAGCAGAGCCCCTTCGACGGGCTCCTGTTCCACGTCGTGAGCGACCGCGGTGACAGCCTGACCTGGCACATCTGGAGCCATCAGCGTTTCGAGCGGTCCGACTTCGACGGTGCGGTCGCCGACCTCGACTCGACCCGGTTCCGCCGCTTCACCGAGATGTTCCTGCGGGTCAGCTCGAGCCCGGGCGACGTCAGCTGGTTCGACGACGAGGGCTGGGCCACGATCGCACACAACTTCGCGGTCGCCGCCGCGATCGCCCGCGACGGACACGTCCGCGGGCTGTTCTTCGACTCCGAGCAGTACTTCCACGCCGTTGTTCGATCACCAGATGATCCGGACCCGCTGGCCGGGGATCGTTCGCGAAGTACCGGGTGATCGTGAGGCAGCGCGGTCGCGAGTGGATCCGTGCGATCAACGGTGAATATCCCGATCTCACCATCGTGATGCCGGGCGGCTACGCCGCCGCTCAGCCGCCGCGCTGGCCGCTCGACCGCTCGTACTCGCACTATGGCCTGCTCGCCGACTTCCTCGACGGCGTGCTCGAGGCGGTGAGCCCGCGCACCACGCTGGTCGACGGCTGGGAGCCGTCGTATCCCTACCAGAAGAAGGAACAGTACCGTGCCGCCTACGACACGATCCGGAACAAGGGAATGAAGTGGAGCATGTCACCCGACCGCTACCAGCGCCAGGTCCTGGCGGGATTCGGGATCTGGCTCGACAACGAGTCCGATCAGCGCGGGTGGGATCCGGTGAACCACGCGCGGAACTACTTCACACCCGCCGAGTTCGAGCAGACGGTGAGCCACGCGCTCGCCACCAGCGATCGCTACGTGTGGATCTACAGCCAGAAGCCCCGCTGGTGGAACGGCGAGCGCGTGCCGCCCGAGTACGTGAAGGCGCTCGAACGCGCGAAGTCGTTGAATCCGTAACGCCGTGACGGCGTCACGGCGTCGGGCGCACGTCTCCGAGCATGGTCTCGCGAACCAGGGAGATCGGCGGGAACCCCTGGGCGAGGAACTGGTCGTGGAACTGGCGTAGCGAGAAGTTGGCGCCTTTCGCCTTCCTCACGTCCTCGCGCAGCCGGATGATCTCGAGCTTGCCGAGCGTGTAGTAGAGGTAGGTCGGATCCGAGGTCCCACGTCGCGTCTCGCGCTCGCCAACCGGCCGCGCCTGATAGCCCTCCTTGACGAAGAACTCGACCGCCTGCGGCATGGTCATCGCCCCGGTGTGCATCTTGATGCCGACGATGAAGCGGGCATCGCGGAGCAGCGCGTCCTGGAGCTGTCGAGCCGCAGGCCGAGGTCGCCGTCGCCGTAGCCCTCGTCGAGCATCATCTGCTCGCAGTAAGTGCGCCCAGTCCTTCGGCGTTGCTCGCGCACCCGAGCAGCTTGCGCACCTTGGACGGCGCGCGCGCGCATCCACAGGAACTGCACGTAGTGCCCGGATAAGTCTCGTGAATCGCGGTCGAGGTGATCACGCCGCGGTTGAAGCCCTGCATGTACTCCTCGACCTGGGCGGGCGTGAGCTCGGCCCCGGGAGCGTGACGTTGAAGTAGGCCTCCTTCGCCACCTTCTCGAACGGGCCCGGCGTGTCCATCGACGCGAAGGTCAGCGCGCGCGCGAACGGCGGCGTCTCCTGGACGATCGGCGGCACCGTGCGAGGGAATGGTGACGATGCGGTGATCGACGATGAAGCGCCGCATGCCGCTCAGCCGGTCGCGGAAGGTCTGGAGAAGGTGGTCCGGGGTCGTGTGATCGCGCGTGATGCGGTCGAGGATCTGCTGCGGGCGTGCTCTTGGGATCGAGCTTGAGCGCGGTCTCCTTGAAGCGGCGCTGGTTCGCGCGGAGATCGTCCCAGCCGATCTGGAGCAGCCGGTCGAGCGGCAGGTCGACCCGCTCCTCGTAGAGGAGCTTCTTCCGGTAGTTGTCGGCGCCGATGCGGAAGTCGCCCTTGGAGCGCGGCAGCAGCTTCGTGGTGAGGAAGCTCTGGTACTTCTCGAGCGCCTCGATCACCGCCTGGTTGGCGGCGCGGAACTCGGCCAGCAGCGCGGGATCCTTCACCGCGTCGAACGCGCGCGGCACGTCCGAGTGGAAGAACCCGATGATGCCGGGGAGCTGGTCGATCGCGACCTCGGTGTAGACCCGCGGCGGGTTGACGAGGTTGTCGCGCGCGTCGGCGAAGACGCTCGGGATGCGACGCTCGCGCGCGATCACCGAGCGCAGCCGCTCGGCCGGAGGCGCGAAGCGCCGGCTCATGATCGCGTACACGCTCTGGGTGACCGCGCTGCTGTAGCGGTCCGGATTCTTCTCCCACGAGCGGATGCGCTCGAGCTCGAGCCGCCGCGCGCGGATGTCGCCGTTCACGAGCTCGAGGTCGATCGCGGCGGCGCGGGAGAGCGACCGGGAGTCGATCGTGGCGAACCGAGTCTCGAACCGCGCGAGCGCCGCCACCTCGGAGTCGATCGCCGCGCGCAGAAGTCTTCGAGCCGATCGTCGTGCTCGTGGAAACCCGTGCTCGTCGCGGCGGTCGGATGCCGCAGGAAGTAGTCGTCGAAGTAGGCGTCGGCGAGCCGCTCGAACGCCGAGCGCGGCGCCGTCGACACCGCGGGACGGGACGCGGCGGCGCTCGCCTTGGACCCGGAGGTCTTGGCGGCCGCCGGCGAGACCACGAGACATGCGCCGACGAGGAGTACGGCGATCCCGCCGACCGCGCCGTGGCGAGCCATCAGTACCGGTACCGTTCGTTCGCGTGCCGCGGCCATTCGGCCTCCTCGAGCGTCGGATCGTTGAGCCGGCTCATGGCGGAGAACAGCGCCAGGTCCGGCGTGACATTGCCCTCGATCGCGCGCATCGCGTCCTCGAGCGTCATCAGACGGCGGCGGATCTCGGTGGCGTCGATCCGCTCCGCCTCGCGGCGGATCTCGGCCTCGCGGTCGCGATGGACGAGCATCTCGCGCGGCGCGCCGTAGCGCGCGCGCAGCAGATCGCGCAGCCACAGCTCCTGGAACTCGACCAGCCGGCGCAACGTCTCGCGGCCCGAACGCCCGAGGCGGTTCATGCTCTGCACCGCCTTCCACAGGCCCGGCGCGTCGCCCCGCGACGCCTGGGCGAGCAGCGCGAGCGCCTGATCGCGCAGCGCGAGCGGATCGCTCTCGCGCAGCACCATGGCCCGCGCCAGCGAGCCGCTGGAGAGTGCCGCGAGCATGCGCGCATTGCGCGGCTTCTCGCCCGCGACCTTCTCGAGCACCTCGGTGATCAGGTCCTCGGCGAGCGGCATGAACCGCACGCGCTGCGTGCGCGAGCGGATGGTGGGCGGAAGGCGCGTCGGTCGCGCGGTGGTGAGCACCCAGATCGTCGCCGCGCCGGGCTCCTCGATGGCCTTGAGCATCGCGGAGTACTGGTCCTCGCGCATGCGGTCGGCGTCGCGCACGACCACCACCCGATGGTGCGCCTCGAACGGCTTGAACGCGAGCTCGCGCAGCAGCGCGCGGGTGATCGAGATGCGGATCGAGGCCGCCTTCTCATAGGTGAAGGCGAACCGCGGGTTCTCGCGCACGGCCTCGAGCGTCTCGCGGATCGTCTCGTCGAGGTCCTTCTCCTCGCCCGAGACCGGGAACACGAACTTCAAGTCGGGATGCTGGAGCGCGCCGGACTTGAGGCACGCGGCGCACTGCCCGCAGGCATCGTCGAGCGGTGCGACGGGGGCCGCCGCCGCCACGCCGCCGAACAGGTCGGGACCGGAATCCGGAGCGGCGCCGGCGCGCCGGTCGCACAGGATCGCGCGCGCGAAGGCGAGCGCCGCCGTGCCCTTTCCGACGCCCGCCGGCCCGTGGAAGAGGTAGGCGTTGGCGAACCGCCCCCGCGCGATGACGCCGCGCAGGAACGCGGAGGCCTGGGGCTGGCCGAGCAATTCGGAGAGAGGCACGATCGGCATGGCGGCAGGATACACGAGCCTCGAGGCTCGAGCAGTCCCGCGGCGAGACCCGCACCGCGCGGGGCGTCGTCATCCGCTGAGGCTCGCGCTCCGGCTCGGCCCCGACGCTACTGCAGCCAGTCCTCGGGATTGAGGGCGGACGCGCCCTTGCGCACCTCGAAGTGGAGGATCGGACCCTTGAGCGAGCCGGTCTCGCCCGATCGGCCGATCGGCTGGCCGGCGGGAATCTCCTGGCCGACCGACACCAGGATCTCGGAGAGGTGGCCGTAGAGCGTGAAGTAGCCGTCGCCGTGGTTCACGATCACGATCTGCCCGTATGAGCTGAAGTCCTCGCTGGTGTAATCGACCCGCCCCTTGGCGACCGAACGCACGGTCGTGCCGACCGCCGCCTCGATGTCGATCCCGTTGTTGAGCGTGACGGTTCCCCACTTGGGGTGCTTCTCGGGGCCGAACCGTCCGATCACGGATCCGCGCACCGGCCAGTCGAGATGACCCTCGCCCTTGGCGAAGTCGCCGGTGTAGGGCTGAGGCACTGCGGCCCTGCTGCCGCGCCCGGTCGGCCTCCTCGCGACGCTGGCGCTCGAGACGGGCGAGCAGCTGCTGGATCGCGCGGGCGGTGCGCTCGAGCTCGGCGGCCGCGGCCTCGTAGACCTCGCGCTGGGTCTTGATGGTCTTGACCGAGCTGGCGTGCTCGCGACGCAGGCCGGCGAGCCGATCGTTCTCCTTGCTCGTGCGCTTGGCGTTGCGCTCGATCTCGCCGAGATTGGTCTCGAGCCGCTGCTGGTTGGCCTCGACCAGCTCCTTCTTGGCCTGGACGTCCTCGAGCAGCACGCGGTCCTGCTCGGCGACCATGACCAGGAAGTCCCAGCGCGTGAGCAGCTGGCGCGAACGACCGCGGCGACATCAGGAACTCGAGCTCGCGCGAGGCGCCGAACTTGTAGAGGTTGCGCAGCCGCCGCGCGAGCTTGGACCGCTGGCTGTCGAGCGTGTACTTGCTGCGCTCGAGGTTGGCTTTCGTCGTCTCGAGGTTGCTGTCGAGCTGGCGGCGCCGCTGCTGGAGTCCGCGCAGCCGCTTGCGGGTGAGCGTTGAGCTCGCGCTCCGTGCGCCGGAGCTGGGTCAGCGCCTTGGTCTCCTGGCCGCGCAGCTTGGTGGCGGCCTCGCGGTTCGCGCTGCGCCTCGAGGCGGACGCGATCGAGCTCGGCGCGCTTCGCCGACTCGAGACTGTCCTGCGCCGCGGCGGCAGCCCGCGAGGGCGAGCACGAGCAGCGGAACCGCGAACCGCTTCACGGACCGACGGCCCGCAACACCCGCGAGAGTGCCAGCATCGCGGCGAGCCACGCGAGGGCGATCGTGACCGCGATGAACGCGCCCACCCAGGTCAGGGGAAGAACTGGATCGTGGTGACCTGGGCGCTCACCGCACGCTCCATCCCGTACACCACGGCGAGCGCCAGCAGCGAGGCGAGCGCCGCCTGGATCATGGCCTCGAGCACGAACGGCGCCGAGATGAAGCGATCGGTGGCGCCGAGCCGGCTCATGATCTCGACCTGGGGCCGGCGCGCGAGCACGGTGAGTCGGATGGTGTTGTAGAGCACGAACACGATCGCGAGCGCCACGACCACGCCGACGGCGATCGCGCCGCGGATCAGCCCGCCGGCGAGATCGTCGAGCCGCCGCACCCAGTCGCCGCCGTAGCGAACGTCCTCGACCTCGGCGAACTCGGAGACCTGTTTCGCCGCCTGCTCCATCGCGTGGTAATTGAGCAGCTCGGGCCGCAGCTTGACGCGCAGCGAGGCCGGCAGCGGGTTGGCGCCCACCGCCTCGAGCAGCGCCGGGTCGCCGACCTGATCGGAGAACTCGTTCCAGGCCTGGTCGCGGCTGACGTAGGTGACCTCGCCGAACAGGTCGCGCAGCCGCGCCATCACCGCCTCGCGCTGCTCGCGAGTGATCTCGTCGCGCAGGTACACCACCATCTCCCGCCGGTCGCCGACGAACTGCATCGCCCGCTGGGTGTTGTGCGCGAGCAGCAGCAGCACGCCGCACAGCGCGAGTGCGGCGGTCAGCGAGAAGATCGCGGTGTAGGCGAGGCCGCGGTGGTGGAGGATCGACCGCCACGCCTCGCGGAAGAAGAACATCAGCATCGCCGGGCTCCTAGCATCCCGCGCGCACGGCGTCGGCGCGCCGGCTCCTGGACGCGACCTTCCTCGACGGTGATCACCCGCCCGCCGAGCGCCTGGGCCACCTCGTGGCGCGTGGTCACGAGCAGCAGTGCGGCGCCCTCGGCGTGGACGCGGCGCAGGAGGCCCAGCACCTCGTCGGCGCTCTTTCGCTCGAGCGCCCCGGTCGGCTCGTCGGCGATGATCACCGCCGGCCGGTTGACGATCGCGCGCGCGATCGCCGCACGCTGCTTCTCGCCGCGCCGACAGCTCGCTCGGGAAGGAGGCCTGCTTGTGCTGGAGCCCGACCTCGGCCAGGGCGTAGAGCACGCGCGGGATGACCTCCTCGTTGGTGAACATGTCCATGATCCGCACGGCGAGCGCCACGTTCTCGAACACCGTGCGGTCGTTGAGCAGGCGGAAGTCCTCGTAGATGATCCCGAGCGTGCGACGCAGCAGCGCTCGCTTGGCGCGGACAGCCGGCCGGCGCGGAACGTGCCCACGGTCACCGAGCCGTGGGTCGGCTGCGTCTCGTGGGTGATCAGGCGCAGGATCGTGGTCTTCCCGGCGCCGCTGTGCCCCAGGAACACCACGCACTCGCCCTCGTCCATGTGCCACGAGACGTTCTCGAGCGCCAGCCGCTCGCCGAACCGCTTGGTGACCTGCTCGAAGGTGATCATCCGAGCGAAGTTATCAGAGGGCGGAGTGGGGGCTCAACGGTTTGACGGAAGAAACACGCGACCCCCGGGCTTTTACCCGGGGGTGCGTGGAACAGGCGGGTCTAGCGCTCGGACTTTTGCGTCAAGGACGAGGACGAAGTCCTCACGGACCGCCTGTGCGAGCAGGGCTGGGGGAATGACGCCCTGCGCGAGCACGAAATCGTTGAACTTCTTGCGATCGAACTGGGGCCCGAGCTTCATCTCGGCGTCGCGCCGGATCTCGAGCAGCCGGTTGTAGCCCACGAAGTACGCGGTCGCCTGCCCGGGCGCCCAGAGCATGTAGCGCTCGACCTCCTGCGTGGCCATCGCGTCGGACAGCATCACGTCCTCCCGCAGCACGCGGTAGGCCTCGTCCTTGCGTGATCGTGCCGAGCTGGAGGCCCGGATCGAGGTAGGCGCGCGCGCGCGCATCAGCCGGTGCTGCAGCGTGACCAGCTGGCCGTCGAGCGGCTCGTAGGGCTGCAGCTCGGACTCGGCGTAGAGCCCCCAGCCCTCGACGTTGACGCTGTTGAACGAGAAGATCGCGCGCGCGATCGACACGCCCTTCTCGACCATCGCCGAGAACTGGAGCTCGTGGCCCGGGCGTCCCTCGTGCGCGGTCAGCGTCCACGAGGCGGCGTCGAAGGTGAAGTCGTCGAACTCCTTCTCCTTCGCGCCCGGGGCTCGCGGGATGCGCAACGGCAGGACGAACACGCCCTTTTCGCCGGTGTTCCCGATCAACCGCGGCGGCCGCATGTTGGGCGCCGGGATCGCGGCGCTCTCGGCCTCGCTCGCGAGCTTGATCTCCATGTCGCGCGCCGGCAGCGTGACGATCTTCTCGCGCCGGATCATCGTCCTCGACCTGCTTGATCCGCGCCTGGTAGTGCGGAAGGATCGCGTCGCCCACGATCTGCTGCTTCTTGAGCTCGCGGATCACGCCGCGGTAGTCGGTGACGGTGAGACCCTTCTCCTTCGCGACCAGCGGCGCCAGCGACTGCATCTGGTTCTGGATCTCCTTGAACGAGGTCTTGGCGCGGCTCTGCAGCTCCTGCACCGGCATGTCGACGCCGACCTGCTCGAGCCCGAACGCGTACATCTCGGCGGGCTGGCGGAAGTCGGTGCGGGCGCGCGGCACGATCTCCTGCTTGACGAAATCGTCGTAGGCCGCGAGCTGCTGCTTGAGCTTGGCGTAGGGCTCCTCGTAGCCGGCGATCTGGTACTTCTGGAACAACTTCTCGATCCCGGCGACGAAGGTCGGGTTGTTGGTGAAGTCCTTCTCGACCTGCGCCTTCACCGGCCCCATCAGCCTGGGATCCATGCGCTCCCGGATGCGCGCGATCGCGAGCTCGGTGATCGGCGTCGTGCCGGCCTCCATCCCCGCGTACTTGCGCAGCCGGACCAGCGCCGCCTTGCGCCGCTCGGCCGGGACCTGATCGTCGAGCAGCCCGCGCAGGCCGCCGAACACGGTCTCGGTCAGGTTGAAGTAGGGGATCTCGTACTTGTGCGGAGAGCTCGGTGCCGCGGATCTGGTCCTCGGACGTCTTGATCAGGATGTTGAGATCCTGCTTCACCGCCGGATCCTTCTCGGTGGCGAGCCGGCCCTGTACGTCTCGATCACGCCCTGGATCGCGACGTTCGCGCGCTCCTCGTAGCCGGGCGTGAGATCGAAGACCTGCTCGTCGAGGCCCGACACGCCGAAGCGGCCGGCGGCCTCGGGCGCGAACTTGGCCATCACGTCGAGCAGGAGCTGCGCGTTCTCGTTGCTGCGCTGGATCCAGGGGGCGGGCTTGGCCGGCGCGCTCGACGTCGCCCGCCGCAGGCTTGGCGGTGGAGCTGCTTCGGCGCCGTCGCCGCGGGCTTGGCGCTCGAAGCGCTCGGCGCCGACGCCTTGGGCGCGGCGAACGCCGACGATGCACATCAGGGTCGCGACCATGAGGCTCGCGAGCGCCGCGGTCCCACGGCCGTGACCGATCTCGGTGGCGGGTTGCGCTCATCGGGGTCTCCTCGAAGGGGATGGGCAAGCTCGAGGGGAAGCGCTCGTCGCTTCTCCTCGGGCGATGGCTCCATTACGAGCCGAGGCGCGTCCAGGTTCCAGGTAGATCCGCCGAGGCGGGGGATCGGCAGACGAACGCGGGCGAGGCGGAAGGCGCCTCGCCCGCGTCGGCGAATCAGGTCAGGGGATCGATGGTCCTAGTGGACACTAGGAGCTGGCGGATGCGGATGTGGGCCTTGGCCCTCAGTCCCTTGACCCAGTCCTCGTAACGGTCGCGCTGCTTCATCTGGGCGACCACGTCCGGTCAGATCGTCACTTGATCTCGTCGAGCCGGTACTCACGCTCCGGCTTGCGGTCGTTGACCTTGAAGATGTTGAAGCCGACCGCGTTGGGCATGACCTCGTTGACCTGCCCCAGGCTCGAGCGTGTCGAGACCGGCGCGGATGCTGGGCTGGAGCGTGCCGAGCGAGATGAAGCCGAGATCGCCGTCGGGGCCAGACCTGGCCCTGATATTTGCTGTAGCGCCGCACGAGCGTGCCGAAATCGGTGCCTTTCAACGCCTCGTTGTGCACCTTCTCGGCGAGCTGGCGCGCGCGGTCGGCGTCGGCCTCGGTGACGTTGGTCCGGATCAGGACGTGGCGGGCATGGACCTCGAGCACGGGAACCCCTTGGCATCGAGGCTGTCCTTGCCGGCGCGGGTCTTCATCGTGTCGCGCTCGATGGTCTGGACGATGTGCCAGCCGTAGACGGAGCGCACGGGCTGGCTGATCTCGCCGTCCTTGAGCCCGAACGCCGTGGCCGTCGATGGTCGGGTCCATCGCGCCCTTTGGGAAGAAGCCGATGTCGCCGCCGGAACGCGCGCTGAGTTCGTGTCGTCGGACATCTCGGAGGCCACCTTGGCGAACTTCTCGCCCCGGCGACGCGGCGACGCGCCTCGAGCGCCTTGTCCCCGCGCCTTCTTGTCCGTGGCCGAGTCGGGGGCCGCCGGGATCTGGATCACCTGGACCTTGACCTCGGCGGGCACCTTCGGGAACTTGGCGTGGTTCTCCTTGAAGTACGCCTCGGCTTCGGTCGTGCGTCACGTTCTTCTTGCGGCAGCTGCTTAGCGACGAGCTTCTGGAGCAGGGAGCTGTCGCTGCACCTCGACTGCGATACTTCTCGCGCAGCTTAGCTCCGTTCGTGTTCTCGCTTCCGCATCTGCTCTGGAAGGCTTCCTCGCTGCCGAGCCGCTGCTTCACCTCGCGCAGCGCGTCCTCGACCTGACGGCTCACCTCGGCCTCGGTGGTCGGTGACCCCGGGCGCTTGGCCTCGGCGACGATCAGCTTCTCGTCGATCAGCTGGTTCAGGATCTGCTTGCGCAGCGTGTGTCGCGCATGAACGAGTCGGGCATCGCCTGGCTGCGCATCAGGAACAGCGTCAGCTGCTCTCGACGTCGCTCGCCTCGTGAGCACGATGTCGCGTCGTTGACGTACGCCGCCACCGCGTCGACGCGCTGGGCGTCGGAAGCCGAGGGCGCCGGCCGGCTGGGCGCCGGCTTGGCGTGGTGCGGCGGCCTTGGGGGGAGCCGAAGGGGTCTTGCCGGGAGTGGTGGGGGTGGCACCGGAAGCCGGGTGTCGACGCGACGACCATGACCAGCGCGAGGCTCGCCCAAAGCTTGTGCTTCAACGTGATGACCTCCCAATGGAGCGGGGAAAGGCGAACCTCGTTGGTTCGCTGCCGCCGCTTTGACAGAGCCGTGACCGATGAGCCGGCCACGGCGTAGGCAATCCGGCAGGTATAGCGGGTCACGCCGGATCGCGCAGAGCAATTTGAAGACCCGGGTTTCGATGCTCGAGAGCGCAGCGGTTCGCACCCGAAACACGCCTCCATTGACGATGAGGGTCGCGCGCCGATTTCGTTGCGCTGGTGTGCCGTAACTGCCGCGCTCGTCGCGGTCCTGCCCCATCGGCCCCGAGCGGGCGCGATACTCTCAGGGTTCGCGCGACCCACCCTCGAGGAGCAGACCTCGAAGGGGACTTCCCTCGAACCGACCGGGAGCTGCATCGCATGGAGGAAGTGCGCGCCGTTGAGCACACCCACCCCTGTGGGAGATTTTTCATGAAGCACCGCTATCGAAACCGCCGCGTCCTGGCGGTGGCGGCGCTGGTGGCCGCAATCGCGATCGCGCTCCCGCGGTTCCTCACCCACGCGCCCTACCAGCGTCTCGGTGTCCGGCTCGACTGGAGCGAGAAGGTCGCGCGCGTCGCCGACGTCATCGGTCCTCCGGGCCAGGGCCTGCTCCAGAAGGGCGACCGGCTCATCGCCGTCGAGGGCCGGCCGATCACGCTCGAGGGCGCGATGGCGCGGCTGCGCCAGAAGACGCCGGGATTCCCGGCCGAGCCCTTCGAGCTCCTGATCGAGCGACGCGGCGTGCCGATGTCGCTGACCGTGCCGCCGCTCCATCTCAACGTGTGGCAGCGCGTCGCGCCTACGCGCTGCCGCTGGTCGCGGTGGTGGCGGCGCCGCTGGTCGCGATCCTGCTCGTGTGGCGCCGGCCCGACCTCGATACCGCCTGGGTGTTCCTGTGGTTCGCGGTGCTGCAAGCCCTGGGCGCGATCTGGAATCTCTTCCGCTTCCCGCAGTTCCCGTTCGGCAGGGCGATGAAGACGTATCTCGTGTGCTACGACGGGTTTGATCGTCTGGTTCCCCGCGAGCTTCCTCCACTTCATGACGGTGTTCCCGCGGCCGCGCTGGAACGTGGCGCGCTCCACCCGCAGCGCCTGGTTCTGGATCGTCGTGCTGGCGTACGTCACGCCGCCGGTGCTGTTCCTCCTGATCGGCGTGTTCCACCAGTCGTCGGACCGTCTCTACCTCGTGTTCCAGAGCGTCGCGCTGCCGCTCGCCAGCCTGTCGCTGATCGAGCGCTACGCGCGTCCCTCGCGCCCCGACTGGCAGCCGATGCTCCGGGAGCGGGTGATCGCGATGGCGGTGGCGGTGACGCTGCTGGTCTCGACCGTGCTCGACGCCGCGCTCCAGGACCCGCGCGTGATCGCGCTGGTTCTCGGTGCCGATGTTCGGACTGCTCTACACCATCGTCGTGTTCGCGTGGCTCAGCTCGCCGCTGCTCATCGCCTACCTGATCGCCAACGACCCGGTGTTCGACCCGCGCCGCCTGATCGTCCGCAGCCTGCCCTACGCGCTGCTCTCGACCGTGCTTGCCGCCCTCTATCTGGCGGTCGTGATCGGGTCGCAACGGCTGTTCGCGGCGGCGACCGGCGAAGAGGCCCTCGTGTTCGGCGTGGTCGCCGCGCTGTTCGTGGCGTTCGGCTTCGCGCCGGCTGCGCGACCGGCTGCAGCGGATGCTCGATCGCCTGTTCGGCCGCGACCCGCAGGCGATGCGCCGCGCCTTCGACCAGGCCGGGCGCGATCTGCTGAGCGCGCTCCACCGCGACGGGTGCGGGGCGCGGTCGAGGGCGCGCTGCGCCACGGGCTGCGCCGCAACGTCGCGGTCGAGTGGCCGGAGCAGGGCATGCCGCGGCTCGTCGATCCCGAGGAGGTCCGGGAGGAGGACCGCACCGCGGTCGAGCTGCTGCTGATGCAGGCCGGGATCCGGCTCGAGAACCTGACGCTTCAAGATCAGCGGGCCGCGCACGAGCGCAATGCGGCCGAGCTGCGCGAAGCGGCGACCCGCTGCCGAGCTGCGCGCGCTCCAGGCCCAGGTCGAGCCGCACTTCCTGTTCAACGCCCTGAACGCGCTCTCCTACCTCACCGAGACCGATCCCCAAGGCGGCGCAGCGCTTCACCGAGCGCCTCGCCGACATGCTGCGCTACACCGTCGAGGCGAACTCGCGCCCCGCCGCACTGCTGTCCGGAGGAGATCGCGCTTCGTCGAGGACTACCTCGGCGTCGCGCGCGAGCGTTACGACAACCGCTGTCCTTCGAGTACCACGGTTCACGCGATCTGCTCTCGACCGCGGTGCCGCCGCTCCTGCTCCAGCCGCTGGTCGAGAACAGCCTCAAGCACGGCGAACGCGGCGGGAACCGAGCCGCTCCATCTGTGTCTCGAAGCCGCCCGCGAGGAGACGGCTGGATCACGCTCGTGTTCCGCGACGACGGTGTCGCCAACGGCAACGGCTCGCGCGGGCTCGGCACCGGGCTCGAGAACCTCGAGCAACGGGTGCGACGCTTCGCCGGGAGCGAGGCCAGCATGGAGGCGGTGTCACGCAACGGACGCGGCTACGAGGTGAGGCTGAGATGGCGTACCACGCCCAGCGGAGTTCGATCGTGAGCGGTCACCCGAGCGGCGCGGCCGGCCGCCCTGCCGGGAAGGCGTCTCCCGCCGAGCGCGCGTCGGACGCGTGCGCGCGCTGATCGCGGACGACGAGCCCCGCGCCCGCCAGTTCCTCGAGAAGCTGCTGGGCGAGCACGAACGGGTCGAGGTCGTCGCCGTGGCCCGCAACGGCGCCGAGGCGCTGGCGCTCGCCGCGCAGCACCAGCCCGACGTCGCGTTCCTCGACATCCACATGCCCGACCTCTCCGGTCTCGAGGTCGCGCGCCATCTCCGCGGCGACGACGCGCCGATCGTCGTGTTCGTCACCGCCTACGACCGCTACGCCGTCGAGGCGTTCGAGATCGCCGCGCTCGATTACCTGCTCAAGCCGGTGCGCCGCGAGCGCCTCGACGAAGCGGTGCGCCGCGTCGCCGCGGAGATGAGCGGCGGCCAGCGCGCCGGCCGCGCGCAGGCCCAGCAGGAGGCGCTCGCCACGCCGGCGATGCTCGAGCGCATGCCGTCGCTGCGGCGACTGCCGGTGCGCCATCGGCGCGAGGTCAAGCTGCTCGAGCTGGATCAGGTTCCGGTGGTGTTCTCGCGCGACCGCCTGGTGCTCGCGCGCTCGGACGGCCACGAGTACCTGGTCGACTACACGCTCCAGGAGCTCGAGCAGCGGCTCCCGCCCGAGCAGTTCGTGCGCGTCCATCGCGCGGCACTCGTCAACCTCGACGCGGTCGAGTCCTACGGCGGCGAGGACGGCGTGCTCGTGCTCGAGCTTGAAGGACGGCACGCGGGTCGAGGCGAGCGAGCGCCGGGCCGCCGAGGTGCGTCGCCGGCTGCGTTAGCGCGGGCGCGCCGCTCCAGGTTGAGCCGCGGGTCGCGCGTCTGCGATGGTGTCACCGTTCTCCCGCGCCACCGCCCCGTGGATCCCGATCGCCATGCCACGAGTCAGCGTCGTCGTCAGCCACTACGATCGCCAGGCGCTCCTGCTCGAGGCGCTCGACTCGATCGCCGCGCAGACCTACCGCGACTTCGAGATCGTGGTCGTCAACGACGACGGCGCCGACTCCGAGGGCCTGGTCCGCGACTTCGCGACCAGTGCGGCGGCCCCGCGCGGTCCGCTCGAGATCCGCTACGACCGCCGTCCCCGGAACGCCGGCATCGCGGCGACGCGGAACCGCGGCGTCGAGCTCGCGTCCGGAGAGCTGATCGCCTACCTCGACGACGACGATCTCTGGCGTCCCGAGCACCTCAAGCCCTAGTCCGGCTGCTCGACGCCCGACCCGAGTGCGGCATCGCCTACGGCGACGCCGAGGTCTGGAAGATGGAGCGCGACCCGTCCGGCCATTGGATCGCCGCGGAGCGCCGCACGCTCGCGGTGCCGTTCGATCTCGACGAGCTGCGCTGCGACGACTTCGTCGTTCCGAGCGGCATGGTGCACCGCCGGTCGGTCTACGACGAAGTCGGCCGCTTCGACGAGCGCCTGGCGGTCTCGGACGATTGGGACTGGCTCCTGCGCGCGGCGGTCTCGGCCCGCTTCGCGCGGTGGCCCAGGGTCGTCGTCACCGTGCGCATCTGGTCCGACGGGTCCAATCGCTCGGCGCGCTTCGACGCGGAACGCCACGCCGCGCTGGCCGAGATCCAGAGCCGGCACCGCACGCCGCCGCTCGAGCCCAAGACGTTCTGGGAAGTGGCGGAGAAGCACCTGCCGCCGCCGGCGCCCGACCCGCTGATCCGGATCGCCGGCGCCTACCAGCAGACGCGCAATCTTGAAGACGCTGATCGAGCTCGAGCTGCCGACCCGGCTCGCCGAGGGCCCGCGGTCCCGCGACGCGATCGCCGCCGAGCTGTCGCTCGATCCGCTCGCGGCCCAGCGCTTCCTCGACGCGGGGGTCGCGCTCGGACTGCTCGAGCGGTGCGACGACCTCTACGCGAACGCGCCGGTGACCCGCCGCTACCTGGTGCGGGGCGCGGCGACCGACCTCTCCGAGCTGCTCCTCCGGCACGTGTGCCGCGGGCCGTCCTCGGGCTGGACGTCCCTGACCTCCGCGTCTCTCGTCCTGGCGCGGCGCGACCGTGGAGCGAATGCAGGTCGAGGGCGACGCGGTGCGGGCCGACGTCGACGCCCAGCACCGGCTGTCGCTCCTCGTCGGCGAGGCGCTCGCCGGCGCGCTCGATCTCGGCGCGAGCCGCCGGCTGATCGACCTGGGCGGCGGCACCGGAGCGATGTCGATCGCGCTGTGCCGCCGCTACTCCGAGCTGAGTGCGGTGATCCTCGAGCTTCCGGCGATCGCCACGCTGGCCCGCGAGCACGTCGCCGAGAGCGGGCTCGAGCACCGGATCACGGTCGAGGAGGGCGACTTCGTCGTCGGGCCGCTGCCGTCCGGCGGCGATGTCGTGCTGCTCGCGAACGTGCTCTCGATGCTGAGCGTCACGGTCACCCGATCGGTCCTGTCGCGCGTGTTCGATGCGCTGCCGCCGGGCGGAACGATCGCGATCAGCGGCTGGATGCTCGACGACGACGAGCACGGCCCGCTCACCGCGACGCTGTTCAGCCTCGAGGACATCGTCCACGGCGCGCCCGACGTCGAGCGCTCGGCCGCGACCTACCTCGAGTGGCTGGCGGAGGCCGGATTCGAGCCCGTCGATCGGGTGCGCTACTTCGATCCGGCCGCCGTGGTGATCGGCAGGAAGCCCGGGTAGAGACCCCGGCGATACGCATACCCGGGAAGCGCTCGATCACGGCTCCGCGATCAACGAACGATCGAGAGCCGGCGCACCTCGGCCACGCCGTTGGCCTCGATCACGGCCAGGTAGATCCCGCTCGCGACTCGCCGGCTCGAGGGATCGTCGCCGTCCCAGCGGATCGTGCTCGTCCCCGCGGGGAACGGGCGCGCGTGGACCAGCGTGCGGATCGCCCGGCCGTCGACGCCGAACACGCGGGCGGTGACCGGTGCCGTGGCCGCCAGCGTGAAGCGCAACGCCACCGAGCCCCGCGCTGGGATTGGGCAGCGGATCGATGCACGCGAAGCGCGAGCGCCCGGGGCTCCGGCCCGACGCGGGTGACGCCGCCGGCGGCGGTGACGCGATTGGCGTAGACGTCGCGCCCCGACGAAGGCATTGCGTTGGTCGGACCACGTGACAATTGCCCCGCCCGCGCCGTCCGCCGCGATCGCCGGCTCGAACTGGAAGCCCGGACGCGCGGCACAACGGCATGCCGTTGGGATTCCACAACGCCACGCCGTTGCTGTCGGCGCGCTGCGCGAAGATGTCGTCCGCCGAGCCGAGCCGCCGGTCGCTCCAGGCGCAGATCATGCCGCCGGCGATGTCGGTGACGATCACCGGGTCGTACTGCACGTTCGCGGCGGTGCAGAGCGGCACGCCGTTCATCGTCCACAGCGCGGCGCCGCTGGGGTTCAGGCGCTGTGCGTAGATGTCGCCGCCGTCGGTGCGCGTGTCCTGCCACGCGAGCAACGCGCCACCCTTGGAATCGCCGATCACGACGGGACCGATCTGATTGCCCGCGGCGACGGACACCGGCAAGCCGTTCGCGACCCACGACGCGCCGGAACCACCCTCGAGCTGAGCGTAGACGTCGTAGTTCCCGTTGCGGGCGTCGTTCCAGGCGATGATCGCGCTTCCGGCGGCGGCGCGGGTCAGCGCGGGATTGGACTGGGCGCCGGACGCGGTGCACACCGGGCGACCGTTAGCCTGCCACTGCGCCGCGCCCGCGTTGTTGAGATGCTGGGCGTAGATGTCGCCGCTTCTTGTCGGTGCGCATGTCGGTCCAGGTGATGATGACGCCCTGCGTCGTGAAGATGGTTCCCACGCCGTCGGTGATCATGGCCGGCTGGGACTGGTTCCCGGCCACCCGCACACCACGACGCCGCCTCCCCACTGCGCGTTGCCGGAGGCATCCACGTGCTGCGCGAAGATGTTGCCTTCGCCGGCGCCGGGGCGAAGTCGGCCCACGCGACGATCGCTCCGGGGAAGCGATCTGAGTGCTGATGCCGTCGCCGATCAGCGCGGGAGCGCCCTCATCGGGATCGCCGCCCAGGTCGACTCCGTTGCCCCACAGCACCGTGCCCGAGCCGTCGACGTGCTGCATGTACAGGTCGCGATCGACCGTCGGCTCCGGGGACTGCGAATAGGCGATGAAGACGCCGCCGAAGCCGGTCCGAGACCGCGGCGGGTTGCCCGTGATGGAAGCGAACGTCGCTGACGCGAACGCCGTTCGGCGCCCACTGGGGAACGCCGGCCGCATCGAGCCTCTGCGCGTAGATCTGGTCGAAGGCGCCGTCGCCCAGGCGGTCGTCCACCCACACGACGATGGTGCTGCCGGCCGGGCCGCCCAACTGGTTGACCACCACCGGCGCTTCCTGGCGATCGGCGGCGGTGCACACCGCGACGCCGTTCGCCGCCCGATACGCAGCGGCGGGCCGAGCCCAGACGACGGTGCATCCGACCAACACGAAGAGGACTCGAACGAAGTCACGCATGGCGCTGCCTCCCCGGATTCGGTGGTGGCGAGATGGGACCTGCGGCGGGAGACGCCGGAATTCTACCTGGTCAGCGCGGGATGCTCACCAATGAATCGAGCTGCGCCCGCGTGAGGCTCGGCGCGTTGTCGCGCATCGGCCGACTGACTGGACGATGCGATCGGGGTCGAGCTTCTGCTCGTCGAGCCACGCGAGCAGGCTCTTGGCGCGCCGCCCGGCGCGCAACGCGCCATGGTCGCTCGACCAGCCCTGCTCGGTCTCGAACAGCACGCGCTGGCGGGGGAACCAGAACAGAACGAACTCGTCGGTGTGCTGCGAGCGCTTGCCGTAGTCGATCGCGATCATCTGGTTGGTGGGGTCCGAGAGCGGGTAGCGATCCTCGAACGTCTCGATCTTCGGCGTCACCGGCTGGCGCGCCAGCCGGTCGGGCTCGAGGCCGAAGTGCCGCGACGCCACCTCGCGCACGAACGCCGGGTTGCCCGGCGTGGTGACCACGGTGGCGCCCTCGGCGATCAGCGCGCGCAGGCCGCCGGTGTAATGGGGATGGTAGTGGCTGAAGAACGCCCAGCGGATCGGCTTGCCGGGCCAGCGGCGATGGATCGCGTCGACGATGCGCTCGCCGTTCTTGCTGCCGACCGCGGTCTCGATCACCGCGAGACCCTTGCCGAACTCCGCGACCAGGGTTCGCGAGTCGATGTCGGTGAGATCGAAGGACCAGATGCCGTCGGCGACTGGGGTCGGGTCCGGAACGGCGGCGAGCGTGTCGTCCTCCTCGGTGGCCGGCGCGGCCTCGAACACCCGCGGCGCGCTGAGCGGGGACTCGGGGTTCACTCGCGTCGACGACGAGACGCGACGCTGCGTGAGCCGCCAGTTCGAGTCGCGCGAGTAGAGCGCCATCGCCATCGACGACGGGACCGGATCGCCCTCCGGGTACTCGAACGCCACCGAATCGCGGACGTCGCCGAGCCGCGGGTGCGCCTTGAGCCGGGTGTAGCGGGTCAGCCGCCCCTTGTCGGTGGCGACGGCGGCGTGCGGATCGTCCTCCTCGCGCGCGAGCCGGAGCAGGAGCGGCGGGCAGTCCCGCCGTGGCCTGGAGAATGCCGATCCGCGAGCGCTCTCCGGCGGGGAGCACCTGCCAGGGCCGGTCCGGCGCGTCGCGGTGGAACGCGATCCCGCCGACGTTGAGGAAGCTCTCGGGAGCCGAGGCGCTGTCGCCTTCCTCCCACGTGCTCCAGTCGAGCCGCGAGCCGCCGCCGTGGGTCATGTAGACCGCTCTCGACTGGTAGGCGCGCGACTCGCCGGGCCGCTTGAGAGTGCGCCTCGTACCACAGCGTGCCCCGGTACTCGATCCGCGTCACCGGCATGCGTCCCGGCATGTCGGCGACCGCGGTCGACCGCGGTCAGGCTCGAAGCGCAAGGCCGAGCAGCATCCGCTCGGCCGATGGTCCGGGGTCGCTTCACGACATCCACGCTATCACGGGCCTCCCATGCCGGCGAGGTCGGAATCCGTGGCCCCGGAGAGGAAATCGGGACGCGCGAGACGACGCGGGGGCGCGGAAACCGCCGCGCCCCCGACGTCGTCGACGCTCGTCGTTCGATCAGTTCACGGCGATGACCCGCCGCTGCAGCATCTGGTCGCCCAGCCGGTAGCGGACGAAGCAGATGCCGCTGCCGACGCGGCCACCGTCGGCGTTCGTGAGTTCCACTCCAGCGCGTGCTCGCCGATCATCGCCCTGCCGTGGGCGAGCGTCACGACGCGGCGGCCGAGCGCGTCGAACACCGAGACGTCGAAGTCTCCGTCCCGACTGCGCGTGCGGAACGCCGAACCGGAAGCGCGTCCCGATCCCGGTGGGATTGGGCTCCGGCGACGAGAGCTGCATCGTTGCCGGCTGCGGGGTTCCCGCCAGCGACTCACCGGGGTCGTCCTCGCACTGGATCGGCGGCGACGGGCACCCCGGCCTCGCTCCCGAGGAGCCGCCGACGTCGGACCAGTTGTTGGCCTCGTCGCGAGTCCTGAGCGCGAAGTAGCGCGTTTGAGTGTCGCACCAGTTGACGTAGACGGTCAGCAGCTCGGGCGTACCCGCCGACTGCGGGTGCGCCGGTGGCCACCGCCGACGCCGAGCCGAAATTCGACGGCGTGATCGGTGAGGTCGACCAGCGCAGATCGTAGGCGGTGGCGGTCCCGGTGGTCCCGTCGTCGCCGGGCGCGATCCACTTCACGAAAATAGTGGTCGTAGCAGCCGGCACACGACGTTCACGTTCTCGACCGCTGGGGCGATCGCCGTCGAACAGCTGCCGCTGCGCGTAGATCCCGTTCGGACAGGGGTCGGCGCAGTAGCGAGCATCCGCCCACGCGCCGATCGCCGTTCCGGTCGACGCCACCACCACGGCCGGCGCCGTGTCCGAGTACTGATCGGTGAGCTCGGCGCCGCTGGTCGCGAAGTTGCCGTCCTTTTCGCCCTGAGCGGTCATGTGCTGGGTGTAGATCCCGCGATCGTCCCCCAGGCGATCAGCGCGCCGCCGATCCCGTCGGCGTTGACCGTGGGAAGGTGCTGGACGCCGGTGTAGGTCACCACGGCGGTCCCGTTGCTGGCCCAGCCCGACGCGATCGCCCCGCGCCGGTGAGACGCAGCGCGTAGACGTCGCCGTCGACGTCCGTACGGTAGTCGGTCCACGCCACGATGGCTCCGCCCGAGCCGTCCGCGACGACCCGGTGCTCGAGCTGAGGATCCGGTGGCCGTGCACACCGCGTTGCCCGACGACGTCCAGCCGGAAGCGACCGAGCCGCTCGACGTCAGCCGGGTGGCGTAAGAGGTCGGTCGATTTGCGGAACGCGACGATCACGCCGCTCGCGCCGTCCGATGCCACCTTCGGCGACAGGCCCGTGCTGCCGAAGCTCACGCCGCCGCTCGTCCACTGGATCGAGCCCGATCCGTCGACGCGCTGCGCGCGGAGATCCGAGGTCCCCGACGACCGCCACGCGACGATGAGCGCCGCCGGCGCCGTCGGAGACGATGTCCGGCGTCGAGCCAGTGGTCGCGAGCGCCACGCCGCCCGTCGTCCATTGAGCCGTCCCCGAAGAGTTGTAGCGCTGGACCTTGATGCCGCTCTGGTTCCACACCACGATCACGCCACCGGATCCGTCGGTGGCAATCCCCCGACGAGCTGCAGATCCCGACCCCGCCCGCCGGCCAGCCCGAGGCGATCGCGCCGGAGCTGGTCACGCGCTGGACGAAGGTGAGACCCCCGGCGCTGATGGCGACGTAAGCGCCGTTGGCGCCGTCCGTGGCGAGCAGGATCGAGGAGGGATCGTAGTACTGGCCGGGAATCGCCTTGAGCCCATCGAACGGCCAACCGCTCGCGAGCGTTCCGCTTCCGGTCACGCGCTGGACGTAGATCGGCTTGTTCTGATCGCGGCCGTCTTCCCAGGCGATCAGCGCGCCGCCGACGCCGTCCGGCAGCGCGGCGGGGATCATCACGCTGGTGTAGCCGGTCCGCAGCGGGATGCCGCCCGCCACCCAGCCGGTGAGATCGGTCGGGAATACCAGGTTGCCCCAGCCGCACGACCAGAGATCGGTGTCGGTCGTGCCGTTCGCCAGCTCAGCGGGTGACCCAGAACGAGTTGTCGAACGGATCCGCCGACACGGCCGCGTAATCGCCCCAGCGCGCGGAGTTGCCGCAGTTCCGGAATCCGCTGACGCCGTTGTAGTAGCTCGGGCTGCTGGCGACGACGATCGGCGTCGGGAAGCCCGACGTTCCCGCCTGTCGCGCGGTGGCCATGATCCGCGGATTGATGGAGGCCGACGACTGCGAGAACACGAGGCAGAACGTCACCGAGCGAGTTGGCGCCGATCGCGGGCTGGTAGTTCCATACCCCCGATCCGCCGTCGATCGCGCCGGACTCGCCGAGCGTCGGCGTACCGCTCGGGAAGCTGTTCGACGCCACCTGGTAGTAGTAGACGATCGAGCGGCCCGAGGTGCCGCCGGCGGTGTGGGCGAACCACATCGATCCGTCCTTCCAGAACGCGTTGCCCTGGCTGCGCGGATCGACCAGATCGAGATCCGGTCCGGGGCTAGGCTGGTCGGCGCAAGCCGACAGCCTCGCCGTGGCTCGGCACCGTGACCGTCGCCGAGCTGAGCGACGGCGTGCCGAGCGGGTCCGAGACCGCCCAGATGCGGATCTTCGTGTTGTCGTTCCACACGATGTCCGCGAAGTAGCCGACGTTCCCGGCGTTCGGCGTCCCGATCAGGCTCGCCGGCTGCAGGTTCGAGCCGTTGTTCACCCTGTTCGGCGTGTTCACGCGATTGAAGCCGGATGCGGTTCCGTTCATCAGCGCCGACTTGTCGAACATCACGACCGCGACGTTCTGGAACGCCGGGTTCACCGCGCCGCAGAAGGAATAGAACGGCAGCTTCCTCATCTGGGCGGTGACGTAGAACGCCTGATGGTCGAAGCCGACGCAGGGATAGTCGAATCCGTAGTTCGAGCCGCTGAAGTTCTGCGTGACGTCGAACCGGTACCAGTACCAGTCCGACGAGCCGTTGGTCTCCGGGTCGTCGTCCTTCGAGACCGCGACGTCGAGATAGGAGGCGCTACACAGCGGCTCGATGCCGATGACGAAGTAACGACCGGCGGCCGCGTCGTAGAGCACCTTCGGGTCGACCGGGTTGTATACGGCCCCGGCCGGCACGAAGAAGTCGTAGAGGCTCTGAGTCCAGACGGAGGATCCATCCCGATACATGAACCCCAGGCCGCTGTTGACGCTGTGGAGAATGCCTTTCGGCCCGATGGCGCCGTGCGGATCCGGAGGCTTCCATCCCATGGAGCCGCCGCCGGTGAACCCTGTGATCTGCGAGTAGACCACGGGCGTCACGCTCGTGGTGCTGATGACGATGCGGGAAGCCGGCTTTCCAACCGCTCCCTTGGGGAAGCCCTCGTTCTCGACTTCCTGCGGCGGGAGCTGGGGGCCCTTCGATGGCGGCACCGGTATTCCGGGCTGGGCGGGGAGCTTCGCTCCGGTCGCGACGAGCCAGAGCAACAGCGCTACGAGGACACGGGAATGCTTGCGGATCGGGTCCATGGAGACCTTCCTCGACGATTAATGACGCGGGCAAGACGAGATCAGCCGAAGAGAGCGGGCGGCCGCGCTCGAACGTGCGGCGTGACTGGTCACGTACGAGGTGGCGTCTGCGGGATCGCGAAGAACGCGGTGCCTAGGCTCGCGGGTGGGTGAATCCACACGCGGCGCGCCGGGAGAGGTGGGCGGCGATACGGGCCGATCTCGCGCTCGCGAGGTCTACGAGGAGCGACCTCCGGTTCCTTGGGACGTTGGGACGTTCCGGTGAGTGGCTGGCGTGACTCAGCGTCGCCGGACGAACGGGAATTCTAGTCTTCGCGTTGCCGTGATCAAGGACAAATCGAGTCGCGCGTCCAAGTCGCTCGGCAATCTACGGTTCAGCGCAGCCCCGACAGATAAGCCCGCCACGGTCCGACCGCGTCGCGATACTGGCGCTGCATCGTTCGCGCGATCTGGAGCACGTGACCGAGGTCGTGCGCGGTCCACGTCGCGAGCAGCTGGGCGAGCGTGACGCGGCCGAACTCGGGATGCGTGCCGGTGCGCTCGAGATCGGCCGGGGCGAGCTTCATCGCCCGCAACGTCGCGAGGTTCTCCGCGCGGAGCGTTGCGAGCTCGTCGAGGAGCTGGTCGAGCGACTTGCCCTTGCTCTCCTCGAACTGGGCGAAGCGATCGTACGGCGTGAACGTCCGCGCTTCTCCCGACTCGACGATGATCCGCGCGCGCGGGATCCAGTCGGTGCGCTCGCCGTGCACCAGATGACCGATCACGACGTAGGGGCTCCAGGTCTCGCCGCCTTCGTTCGTCGTGGTCCAACCGCCGGGCAGCCCCGAGAGCAACGCCCGAAGCGCGGCGGGCGTGCGCTCGAGGATCGCGAGGGCTTGATCGAGCTGAAAGTCCATGATCTCTTCGCTCCCGATCGCGCCGGTCCGCTCGACCACGCACGCGAGCGCGGATCGGGCGGTGATTCCGCGGGGGACGCGAAAAACTCTACCCGATCGTCACTCCCCGCGCAGCGCTCCACCGGATCGAGCCGCGCGGCGCGCAGTGCCGGAGCGACTCCGGCGCCGAGGCCCACGCCGACCGCCATCAGCAGCGCGGCCATCACCATGCCGGGCGGCGTGAAGGTCGAAAGGCCTGGGATCAGGGCACTGAGGAGCGACGCGCCGCCGATCCCGACCGTGAGGCCGGTGATCCCGCCGGCGAGCGCCACCACCGCGGCCTCGAACAGGTACCAGGTCACGATCTGGCCGGGCCGGGCGCCCAGCGCCTTGACCAGCCCGATCTCGCTCACGCGCTCGTTCACCACGATCCACATGATGGTGAGGATGCCGATCGCGCCGACCAGCAGGCTGATGCCGGCGATCCCGGTGACCACGCCGCTCACGATGCCGAGGATGCGGTCGATGGTTTCCTGAGCGTCCTTCTGGGTGACGATGGTGAAGTCTTCGGTGTCCTCGTGACGCTCGCGCAGCAGCGCGGTGGCGCGTCGCACGAACGGATCGATGGCGTCGGTCGTGCCCACCATGACGTCGATCTCGCTCAGCTCGGAGAGGTTGAAGAGCTGCATCGCGTTCGCGACCGGCACCAGCGCGGTGTCGTCGAGGTCGAAGCCCAGGAACTGACCCTTCGACTCCATCACGCCGATCACGCGGTAGCGCGCCTGACCGATCCGCACCACCGCGCCGAGCGGGTTCGACTCGCCGAACAGCTCGCGCTTGAGCTTGGCCCCGAGCACGGTCACCGCACTGCCGCGCTCCCAGTCCATGACCGGCAGGTTCTGCCCGGTCGAGACGTTCCAGCTCCACGCGCGGTCGGCATCCGCGGTCGCGCCGTAGACGTAGACGCGCCGCCCGCGATCGCCGTACTCGACGATCGCCGAACCGAACGCCACCGGCACCACGACGTCGATCGCCGGCAGCCTCGCCACCGCGCGCGCGTCGTCGATCGAGAGCTTGCGCGCGCTGCCCCCATCATGCCTGGCACGCCGCCGGTGCTGATCTTGCCGGGATGGACCGCGACCAGCGTGGTCCCGAACTGCGACATCTGCGCCATGATGAAGCGGTGCATGCCGGTGCCGATCGAGGACATCAGCACCACCGCGGCGATGCCGACGGCGATCGCGAGACCGGAGAGCGCGTAGCGCATGCGGTGCGCGCTCAGCGCTTCGACGGTGAGCTCGACCAGATCGCGGAAGGTCATCGCTTGCCCCGCAGCGCCTCGGTGGGCTGGAGTCGCGCCGCGCGACGCGCCGGCATCAGCCCGAACGACGCGCCGGCCACCAGGGCGAGTGCGATCACGGTGACGATCCACGGCACGCTCGGCTTGATCGGAAACTGTTGCCAGATGCCCGCGCCGAGGGCGATCACGGCAATCCCGATCAGGCATCCGACCACGGCGCCGAACGCCGACAGCAACACCGCCTCGACCATGAACACCGAGAGGATCTGCCCGCGCTTGGCGCCGAGCGCCTTGACCAGGCCGACCTCGGCGGTGCGTTCGGAGACCGAGACCAGCATCACGTTCATGATGCCGATCCCGGCGACGGCGAGCGAGATCGCGGCGATGCCCGCCAGCGCCACCGTGAGCGCGTCGATGATGCCGCCGAACGTGGCGAGCATCGCGTCCTGGGTGATCATCGTGAAGTCCTCGAGCCCGTCGTGGCGATCGAGCAGGATCTGCCGCATCTGCTCCTTGAGCATGAGGATCGAGGGCGGCGTCGCCCGCCTGGGCCAGGATCCGGAACAGGCCGGTCTGGTTGAACATGCGCTGCTCGGTCGCCACCGGCACGAACGCGATGTCGTCGAAGTCCATGCCCATCGACTGCCCCTTCGACTCGAGCACGCCGATCACGCGCAGCCGCCACTGCGCGATCCGCACCGACTTGCCGAGCGGGCTCTCGCCGCGGAACACCTCGCGCTCGATGGTGCGGCCGATCACCACGACGTTCTCGCCCTGGTGGGGATCGCTCGGCGGGCAAGAACCGCCCGCTCGCGATCGTCAGGTTCCGGACCTCGGCGTACGCCGCGGTGGAGCCGGCGACGTAGACCGAGCGCGTGCGGCCGCCGTACTGGAACTCGCCGCTGCCGAGCGCCAGCGGCGCCACCTGTCGCGCGGCGCGCGCCTGCCGGCGGATCGCCTCCGCGTCGTCGATGGTGAGGTCGCGCGTCGTGCCCCGGCGGTCGGCATCCCGCCGCTGGTCTCGACGCGGCCGGGCAGCGTGATCACCAGGTTGGTGCCGAGGCCCGAGAACTCGCGCACGACGTAGGCCTTGGCGGCGTCACCGAGCGCGGTGAGCACGAGCACCGCGGTGACGCCGATGGCGATCGCGAGCAGGGTGAGGGTCGTGCGCAGGCGGTGGAGGCAGGAGCGACTCGAGCGCCAGCAGGAACGTGTCGCGCCAGGTCACGGCGACACCGCCTCTTCGGCGGCGGTCGTGCTCAGCTTGCCGTCGCGCATGTGCAGTACGCGCCCGGCGTGTGTCGCCACCCGCGGATCGTGGGTGACCAGCACGATCGTGAGCCCGTCGCGGTTCAGGCGCTCGAGCAGCGCGACGATCTCGGCGCCGGAGCGGCTGTCGAGGTTGCCGGTCGGCTCGTCGGCCAGGAGGATCTGCGGAGCCATCACCATGGCGCGCGCGATCGCCACCCGCTGGCGCTCGCCGCCCGACAGCTGGTCGGGCCGGTGCGTCATGCGTCGCCCGAGCCCGACGGTCTCGAGCCACTCGCGCACCCGGGCGCGCCGCGCGCGCGGCTCGATGCCGGCGAAGATCATCGGCAGCTCGACGCTTGCGCGCCGCGGTCATGCGCGGAACCAGGTGATAGGCCTGGAAGATGAACGCGAGCTTGCGCTGCCGGACATCGGCGAGTCCGTCCTCGGACAGGTCCTGCACCGGCTCGCCGTCGAGCAGGTAGGCGCCGGAGGTCGGCGTGTCGAGGCAGCCGATCACGTTCAGCAGCGTCGACTTGCCGGAGCCCGACGGCCCCATCAGCGCCACGAATTCTCCGCGCGCGATCTCGAGCGAGACGTCGTCGAGGGCGTGCACCACCGAGTCACCGACCTGGTAGGTGCGCACGACGTGCTCCAGGCGGATCACGCGGGCGGCCACCGCGTCTCGCGGCGCGCTCTCCGGCGGCGAGGACGCGCCCGGGGTCGGGCGCGGGTCCGGCGCGTTCATGATCCCGTGCGCGCCGCGCGACCTCGAGGCCCGCCCGCGTTGCCGGCCTGCTTCGCGCGCGCCATGACCGCGACGCCGGGCTTGAGTCCCTGCTTGTCGAGGTTGGTGATCACCGGCTCGCCCTCCACGAGCCCGTCCTTGATCTCGGTCCACTCCCAGTTCTTGATTCCGGTCTTGACGTCGCGCGAGACCGCCTTGCCGCCCTGGACCACCAGCACGCGCTTGCCCTCGATCACGGCGAACGTGGGACGCGCCGCACGCCATCGTGCCGGTCGAGCGCGATCTGGATGTCGGCCGACGTGCCGGGCTTGGGCAGCGGCATCGATGCGTCGGGCGAGAAGTCGACCTCGACCTCGAGCGTCCGGTTCTGCTCCTTCACGTCGTTCACGATCTCCGAGACGCGCGTCACCGTGCCCTGCCACACCATCCCCGGGTAGGGATCGAGCGTGACGCGCGCCGCGAGCCCCGTGCGCAGCCGGCCGATGTCGATCTCGTCGATCGGCGCGCTCACGTAGAGCCGCGTCGGGCTCATCAGCTCGAGCACCGCCTGGCCCGGCACCACCGATTCGCCGAGCTCGACGAAGCGCTGCGTCACGACGCCGTCGAACGGTGCCACCACCCGCAGGTGGTTCAGCTCGTCCTGGGCGAGCCGTACCGCCGCCGCGCGCGCTCGAGCCGCGCCGAGACGGCGCTGCGCTCGGCGTTGGCGCCGTCGAGCCGCGACTTGGCCTGATCGAACTCGCCCTGCGAGACGACGTCCTGCTGCTTGAGCTTGGCGATGCGGTCGTAGTCCTGGCGGGCGAGCGTGGCGGCCGCCTGCGCCGACTCGGTACGTGGCCTTCGCCGCCTCGAGATCGCGGTCGGCGAGGTCGAGCTGGTTCCTGGCCGAGGAGCCATCGAGCAGGAGCAGGGTCTCGCCCTTCCGGACGTTCGAGCCCTCGCGGTGCGGGATCTCGACCACGCGTCCGGCGCGCTCGGCGCCGAGCCGGGCCCGGAGGCGCGCCCTCACCGTGCCGGCCTGGCTGTTCGCCACGGCGTCCTCGACGGTGCCCACCGTGACCTTGGCGACCTCGACCTCGAGCGGCGGCGGCTTGAACACGGTCGCGCGCAGCACCGCGATCACGACGACCACGGCGATCAGGATCAGCACCCAGCGCAGTCGTTTCATCTCGTCCGCACCCCGAGCGTGTCGTTGGAACGCGGCATCTTCTCATAGGGTCGATACCAAGTCTCGGGGCGGATCGACGCGCCGGTGACCGGAACGAACCGCACGGAGTCGTCGAACACCGGTCCGGCCGGCGCGTATTCGTGCGCCCAGTCGCGGTAGCCGTAGGCGGGGCTGCCGCTGTTGGTGGCGATCGCGGCGGCGTAGCGTCGCCGGGCGAACGCCGCGGCCAGCGAGTCCTGCCAGGCGCGGGCGTAACCGTGGTTGCCGCCGCCGAACCACCCGAGCAGCTCCTCGACCGCGACCTCGTGCGCGCTCGGTCGCTTGCCCGCCATCGCGGCGAGGGCGCTGTTCGAGGGGAGCAGCACGTCGCCCGGCGTGGCGCGCAGCGCCGCACCAGCGCCTCGCCCGCCACGCGATCGGCGCGGCGCGGGAGCTGGTGCAACGGCGAGTAGACGAGCGAGGCGAACTGGAGCAGGACGAGCATCGGGATCAAGGTCGCGAGGCTGGCGCCCGCGGGTCCCGGTGCGGCGTCGGCGAGCCGGCGCGCGTCGGCGATCGCGAGGCCTGCGCCGAGCGCCAGGAACGCACACGCGGGCAGCAGCACGTTCTTGTACCAGCCGAGGTTGATGGCGCCGGCCCACGAGACCCCGATCAGGCCGGCCCCCATGAACGCGAGCCACAGCAGCTCGCGCCCGCGCCGCTCGCGGAGCAGGCCGAGGGCGTGGAAGGCGCTCAGCACGAAGGCGACTCCGAGCGGCGCCATCTGCTCGGTCCAGAACTTGATCAACATCCCCGGGGCCTGGCGATGGTGGCGCGGGAGCTCGAACACGAACCAGTGGTACCAGCCGTCCGTGGCGCGATCGAGCGCGAGCGTCGCGACGATGACGACCGCGACCGCCACGGCGATCAGCGTGAGGCCGCGCCGGACGGACAGGATCAGCGCCCTGACCGCGATCGGCGCCACGGCGATCAGCGCGGTCTGCTTGGTCTCGAAGGCGAGCGCGAACAGGAGCCCGGCGATCGCGGCGTCACGGTGCGACCGCGCGGCGCGGGCGACGAGGCATCCCGCGAGCAGGAGCAGCACGAACAGCGTGTCGGGACGGGCGACGTCGAACCACGCCCCCGCCTTGCGGTAGGTCGCGGCGAACAGCCCGACGGCGACCAGCGCGGCGAGGCGGTCGCGGCGCTCGCGCCACACGTAGGCGGCGATCACCCCCATGATGCCGAGGGTCGAGAGCAGCGAGACCAGGCGCAGCGGCGCGAAGCCCGCCGACATCACGCGCGCGAACAGCGCCGAGACGTAGAAGTAGAGCGGCGTGTAGATGAAGGAGACGAACTCGAGCGAGGGCGGCGCGTAGATCGGCCGGCCGTGGAGGATGCGGCGGACCTGCTCGAGCGAGCCGTCCTCCATCCACTCGAGATGGAACGGATACGGAACGCGCGCCAGCGCGAGTACCAGCGGCGTCACGATGCAGATCACGCTGGCGATGCCGATACCCAGGGAGAGGAACCGCCGCAGCGGTACTGCGGTTGGCGCCCCGCCGGAGCCTGACTTACCATGCCGCGCTCAGCATGGCATCCAAACCCGAGCCGGGTCCCAGGAGACGATCGTGACGATCGTTCATTCGCTCATCATCCCGATCTACAACGAGGCGGACGGCATCCTCGAGATGTATCGCCGCGTCGCCGCGGTGATGGACCGTCTCGACGGGGAGTCCGAGCTGATCCTGATCGACGACGGCAGCCGCGACCGGTCGCTCGAGATGATGCGGGGCCTCGCGAACCGCGACCCGCGGGTGGGCTACCTGAGCCTGGCGCGCAACTTCGGCCACCAGGTGGCGGTGACCGCCGGGCTCGACTTCGCCCGCGGCCGCGTGATCGTGATCCTCGACGCCGACCTCCAGGATCCGCCCGAGCTGATCCCGGCCATGCTCGAGCGCTGGCGCGAGGGCAACCACGTCGTCTACGCGCAGCGCACCACGCGACTGAAGGAGACCTGGTTCAGAAGTGGAGCGCCCACGTCTTCTATCGCGTCCTCCGCCGGCTCTCGGACGTCGAGATCCCGACCGACACCGGCGACTTCTGCCTCATGGATCGCGCGGTCGTCGACGTGCTGAACCGGATGCCGGAGCGCAACCGTTACATCCGCGGGCTGCGTTCGTGGGTCGGGTTCCGGCAGACCGCGATCCCGTTCGAGCGTGATCCGCGGTTCGCGGGCGAGGCCAAGTACACCTTCCGGAAATCGCTGATGCTCGCCATCAACGGGCTCGTGTCGTTCTCCAAGGCGCCGCTGCGGTTCGCGGTGGTGATCGGCCTCGCGGGCGCGGCCGCCTCGGTCTTGATGGGGCCTCGTGGTGCTCTATTGGCGCCTCTTCCAGCCCGGTTCGCCGGTCCAGGGGTACACGATCATCCTGATGACGATCTTCTTCTTCTGCTCCGTGCTGCTGCTCTCGATCGGCATCCTGGGCGAGTACGTGGGGCAGATCTACGACGAGGTCAAGGCGCGCCCGCTCTACACGCTCGCCGAGGTGCGCGGCTTCGAGTCCGCTACGGACCGAACGACGTCACGGGCCATGGGATCCGCTTCAGGCGCTCGGCATGAATCTGCACCGGGACCGCCCGCCGCAACGAGTCCGTGAACTGGAGCGAGCCGCCGCTGCCGGGAGATTTCCATCGCCTCGTCGCTAGAGCGCCTCGCGGGTCGAGGCGTCGAGGCTCGCGAGCGACGGCGTGTTCTGCTGCTTCGAGACCAGCTGGAACACCATCCACTTCCCGTTCGCGCGCAGCGGACCGCCGTAGCTTCCCGGCGGTTGCGAGGTGGCGAAGCCCTCGAGCTCCGCGGCCACGCGGTCGGGTGGTCGGAAAGCGCACGGTCAGATCGCGCGAACCTGGAGTCCGGGTGAGGCGAGCAGGATCGCGTCGCGCAGCGACGGCGCCTGCTGCACGTGCGACAGGAACTGCACGGCGCCGACCGAATCGGGAAGATTCAAGACCTGGAACCGCGCCGACTCGAGACGCGTGAGCTGGGCGCTGGCGTGGCGCTGGTAGGCGGACTCCAGATCCTGATCGGAGAGCTCCGCGCGCTGCGCCACGTGCTCCTGATAGACCGCCTCGAGCAGCTGGTTGCGCTCGCGCTCGAGGATCCTGCGCGCGGTCGGCGGGTCCTGGTCGAGGTGACGGCGACGCGCCTCGATCACCGCCAGCCGGCGCAGCGCCTGGGTCTCGATCCACTGCTGGAACGAGGGCATCATCGTCGCCGTCGGTTTCTCGCCCGGGGCGGTGTCGAGGTCGACCAGGGCGTCGCCCATCGTGTACCGGCCGCGGTACTCCGGCCCCGCCGTCCCAGTGCGCGAGCACCGCATTCGAATCCGTGGCGGCGCCCATCGACTCCGGATGATTGAAGCGTTCGAACAGCTGCTGCACCCCTCGGCTCGACCCGTAGCCGGTACGCGGCACGCAGCTGGTCGAACGTGCGCATGAGCAGGATGCGCTGCTTGCGCTGGCGCAGCGTCTCGTAGAGCGAGAACCGCTCGGCATCGAGCCCCTCGCCGCGCGTGCGGGCGTCGATCGACGATGCGGATGATGAACCAGCCCTCGCCGGCGCCTGCAGCGGTCCGTTGGTGGAGCCGACCGGAGCAGAGGCGGATCACCTCCGTCGAGCGGATCGACCAGCGATCCCGGCGCGACGTAGCCGATGTCGCCACCCGCCGGCACCACGCCGGGAAGGTTGTAGCGGTTGGCGACCATGGCGAACGGCTCGCCGCGATCGAGATCCGCCCGCGCCTGACGGGCCATGTCCGGCTCTGACCGTGTACACCACCTGGACGTGGGCCTCCTCCTTGCGCCAGTCGTAGAGCGCGCGCGCCTCGGCCCTCGCTCACCGGGATCAGGCGCGGCGCCACCTGCCTGGATGTACGAGCTGGCGAGGATCTCGTCCTCGGCGACGCGCCGCTGGACGCGGGCGAGGCTGTCGATCACGAAGCCCGGCTGCCTCGCGACCTCGAGCAGCAGCGTGCGCTGCACCAGATCGTTGAGCAGCGCGCGCCATTGGCGCTGTCGGGCGGGCCGGGATAGTTCGTCTGCACGCGTCCCGCGACCTCGGAGAAGTCGGCCACCGTGATCGGCTCGTGGCCCACGCGAGCCACCTCGTCGGCGCCGTTCGAGGCAGCCGCCGAGCAATCGCGAGCGCGGCCGCCATCGCGAGCGCTGTGGAGGTCGGGAACGAAGAGATCGTACAGCGACCCGGCATGTGACGGAGTCTCCAGGGAACGTGTAGGGTTCCCGACACCGTATAGATGCTTCGCGCGAGCCGCCAAGCCGAACGGAGGTTCAGCGAGTGTCGATTCCCGCGCCGTTCCTGGAGGAGATCCGCGAGCGCCGCGCGGCGCACGTGGCGGCTTCGTCGCCGAGGGCGGATGACCTCACGGCCGGCACCCGCCTCGGCAACTACGAGATCGTCGCCCCGCTCGGGAGCGCGGCGCGGGCGAGGTGTATCGCGCCCGCGAGCGCGGCTCCGTGCCGCTCGCCGGTGGCGATCAAGGCGCTCCCGGCGGCGTTCGCGCGCGACTCCGACCGGCTCTGCGCGTTCTCGAGCGCGAGGCCCGCGCGCGGTGCTGGCCTCGGTCCAGCACTCCGGCACGCGCCGTGCTCTACGGCATCGAGGACGGCGACGGCACTCTCCTATCTCGCGATCGAGCTGGTCGAGGCGACGCTGGCGCAGCGCCTGGCGCGCGCGCCGCTCGCCGACTGCGAGACGCGCTCGACGTCGGCGCTCAGATCGCCTCGGCACTGACGCCGCGCACGAGCGGGGATCGTCCATCGCGATCTCAAACCCTGGCAACGCGATGGTGAACGGCTCCGGCGTGGCCGGGCGTGCTGGACTTCGGCCTTGCCGAAGGGCGGGACCCGCGGCGTCGGACTCGAGCGTCGAGTCCTCCGCCAGCCCGACCGTGGCGTTCGGCGCACACCGCGGCGGGCATCGTGCTCCGGCACCGCCTCGTACATGAGCCCGAGCAGGCGCGCGGACGGTCGGTGGATCGCCGCACCGACGTCTGGGCGCTCGGCCGCATCCTGTTCGAGTGCCTGACCGGTCGGCAGGCGTTCGTTCTAGCGAGACGATCTCCGACAGCGATCGCGCGCGGTGCTCGAGCGCGAGCCCGAATGAGCCTCCGCCCGCCGATCGCCCCTCGCGGCTGCGGCGACCTGATGCGGCGCTGCCTGACCAAGAACCCCGCCGAGCGGCCGCGCGACGCGGGCGACCTCCGGGGTGAGCTGCTCGCGATCGCGAACGACTCTCCTCGCCGGGACCGGACGCTGCCGCCGCGTCCGGCACGCCTCGCTCGCGGTGCTCTACTTCCAGAACCGATTCCACCGAGCCGGAGACGCACTCTTCACGCGACGGCATCACCGGGACATCCCTCACCGACCTCTCCAAGGTGAAGGCATTGCGGCGTGGCGTCCCGCAACGCGGTGGCGCGCTATCGCGGCCAGAGCGCCGACGTCGCCATGGTCGCGGCCGAGCTGGGCGTGAACGCCGTGCTCGAGGGCAGCGTCCGCCGCGCGTGACCGGACGCGCGCGTGCGCATCACGGTCCAGCTCGTGAGCGCCGACGGCTTCGCAGCTCTGGGGCGAAGCGCCATGACCGCACGATCGACGACGTTCACGGTCCGGAGAGATCGCCTCCTCGAATCGCTTCCGCGCTGAAGGTGGCGCTGTGACCCGGGCCGAGACCGAGAACCTGGGACGGGATCGCCCCAAGTGACGTGCGCGCCCACGAGCTCTACTTGAAGGGCCGCGACCAGTACCGGCACTATACCGAGGGAGTCGATCGACGCGGCGATCCGGCTGTTCGAGCAGGCGATCGCGGTGGATCCAAGCTACGCGCTCGCCTACGCCGGGATTCGGCGATGGCTATGGCCAGCTGCCGCTCCAGTGGAGCGACCGGCCGCCCGCGGAGCTCGATCCAGCGCGGGCTCGAGGCGGCCCGTCGCGCGATCGCGCTCAACCCGAAGCTGCCGGAAGCGCACAAGGCCGAGCTACTGGTGCTCGGCTTCGCTGGCTACGATGCCACGCCGCCGTCGAGTCGCTCAAGCGCGCCATCCAGGTCGATCCCCGGTTCACTCCCGCGCTCGGCAACCTCGCCAGCCGAGTGGTTCCGCGAAGCTGCAACCTCGCCGGGGCCGAGCGGCTGATCCGGCGGTCGCTCGAGCTCGAGCCCGACGATCATCACACCCTGATCTGGCCTCGGGTTCGTGATGACGTGGACAGAACCGCCCTGGATGAGACCCTCGAGCTCTGCGACCGCGTTCCGCCGGATGTCCGACGACCTGACTCTACGTCACGATCTCGCACATCGTGCGCGCGACCGTGTGGCTCGCTGCGGCATCAACCGCGGGAGATCGAGCGCGGTCTCGAGGCGGCGCGCGCCGACGGGGCCGGACGCCGCCAACCTCGCGATGATCGAGGCCTACCTGTCCACCCGCAAGGACGTTAGCGAGCGGGCGAGGCGATTGCTGGCCGAGCACGGTGATTCGACCCGGCTGAACTTCAGCGCTCTCGCTTTCGGCGCCATGGCGGCGTTCCGTCTGGGTGACCCTGATCGCGCGGTCGACTTCATGCGCCGTCGCTCTGATCGTCGACGCGGCGCCCACGATCATGCGCCTCGACCCGATGCTCCATCCGGGCTGCTCGACCTGCCAGCCTTCGCGCCGCCGGCGCGCGGGCTACGACTCTGGGTCTGGCCGGTCGAGTGAGCGCTGATGATCGATCCCGGCGCTGCTGCGGCTGTTCCGAAGCGTGCGGATCAGGTCAGGAACGCCGGAAGGCAGCGCCGTGCTGGCGATGGAGTAGTCGCGCCGCACGTCCGACTACGACCGCGCCACTTCCTCCACGACCTCGCCGTCGGCGTTGCGGTGCGCGATCGGGCCGAGGCCGAGCCGCGCGATCTGGGGCTCGATCTCGCGGCGATCGCCGACGGCGACCACGATCATGCGGTCGGGCGTGAGATGGCGCCGCGTCGACTCGAGCACCTCGCGGGCGGAGACCGCGGCGAGCCGCGCCGGCAGGCCCTCGTAGTATTCGGGTGGGAGGTCGAACACGAACAGGTTGCCGATCGTGCTGATGACGTTGCCGCTGGTCTGGAACAGCGCGGGCAGCGAGCGCGCGATCGACTCCTTGGCCAGCTCGAGCTCCTCGGCGCTCACCTCGCGCTCGAGCATGGCACGCGCCTCGGCGAGGATCTCGCGGATCGACGCGCCGGTGGCGTCGGTGCGCACGCTGGCCGAGACCCAGAGCGGCGCGACGCCGCGGTTCTCGTCGACCGAGGAGTAGGCGCCGTAAGTGAAGCCGTGGCGCTCGCGCAGGTTCAGGTTGATGCGGCTCGAGAACAGCCCGCCGAGGATCTGATTCATCGTGTTCAGGTTCTCGAAGTCCGGGTTGGATCGCGCCACGCCGGGCTGCGCGACCAGCAGTGCGCTCTGGGGGCTCCCCGGCCGGTCGATGAGGAACACCCGCTCGGCCGCCGGCGTGCCGTCGCGCGGTGGCGGCGGGCTTCACCGCTCCCGCTCCACGCGCCGAAGGCACGGGTCGCGAGTGCTGTGGCGGCGTCCTCGGTGAGATCGCCGGCGAGCACCAGTGCGGCGGCGGTCGGCGAGTACGCGTCGCGGTAGAAGCGAAGCAGGTCGTCGCGCGACGTCCGCGCCAGCGCGTCCTCGGTGCCGAGCACGATGTGGCCGTAGGGATGATCGGCCCCGTAGAGCGACGCGAACATCACCCGCGAGGCGGTGCGGAACGGCGAGTCCTTGAGCTGCCGCAGTGCCGTGATCCGGTGGCTCCGCACCCGGTCGATCTCGTGGAGCGGGAAGGCCGGATCGAGCACGATGTCGGAGAGGATGTCCATCGCGGTGCCGGCGTTCCTGGCCAGCGACTGGAAGCCGACGTAGGTGTCGTCGCGGCTCGAGCCGGTGAAGAGCGTGGCGCCGGCGAGCTCGAGGTCGCGCGCGATCGCCATGGCGTCGCGCTTCGTGGTGCCCTCGTCGATCATCGCCGCGCTGAATCCCGCGAGCCCCGGCAGGCGGATCGGATCCGCCGCGCTCCCCGCGCGCAGGATCAGGCCCGCGGTCACCACCGGCAGCTCGTGCGAGGGAACCAGGTAGACGGGAAGCCCGTTCGGCAGCGCGAACCTGCGGGCGCGCGGTAGCGGGTTCGCCGGCAGCGGCCCGGGCGGGGAGCCGTGTTGCGCCACGGCTCGGCCGAGACCACCTCGCCCACCGTCGGCTCCGCCGGTGGCGGGGTGTCGGGCCCCGGCGGAATGATCTTCTCGCCCGGCACGACCTGGACCACGACGCGCGCGCGTCGCGGCGCAGGTGGCGGGCGACGAAGTCGCCCACCTCCGGCGCGGTCACCGCGGCGAAGCGCTCGAGGTCGTGCCCGAGCCAGCCGGGGTCGCCGAGATGGTGCTCGTACTGGTTCAGGCGGTTCGCGATGCCGCCGAAGCCGCCGAACTGCTCGAGGCTCGTCACGATGCTCGTGGTGATCTGGTTCTTGGTGCCCTCGAGCTCCTCGGCGGTCGGACCCGACGCGGCGAGGCGGTCGAGCTCGGCGTCGATCGCGGCCTCGAGCTCCTCGACCGGTGTGACCCGGCTTCGCGGTGGCGGTGATCTGGAAGATCGATCCGAGCGTCAGCGACTGCTGCTCGGCCGACACGTTCTGCGCGATCTTCCGGTCGTAGACCAGCGCTGCGATAGAGGCGGCTGGCCTTGCCGCCGGCGAGGATCCGCGAGGCGACCTCGGCCTCGGCGTCGCCGGGCGTGAAGATCGGCGGCGTGATCCAGGCCATCATGATCTGTGATAGCTCGACCTGGTCCGTGGTCCGCACCCGGCGCTCGGCGTCGAATGCCGGCGTGGTGACGCGCACGGGCTCGATCTCGGGCCCGCGCGAAATGCTGCCGAAGTACTTCTCGACCAGCGCCTTGGTCTTCGCGACGTCGATGTCGCCGACGATCGCGAGGCTGGCGTTGTTGGGCGCGTAGTAGCGGCGGAAGAAGTCGCGCACGTCCTCGAGCTCGCGCCGCCTGGATGTCGTGGTGCGAGCCCATCACCATCGCGTGATAGGGATGGTCGCTCGGGAACAGCTCCTGGTACACGCGCCTCCTGCGCCAGGCCGTAGGGCGCGTTCTCGATGCTCTGGCGCCGCTCGTTGCGCACGACGTCCTGCTGGTTCGAGAGCATCGACTGGTCGAGCCGATCGAGCAGGAATCCCATCCGGTCGCTCTCGAGCCACAGTGCCAGCTCGAGCTGGTTCGACGGCACGTCCTCCATGTAGTTGGTGCGATCGAAGTCGGTGGTGCCGTTGACCAGCGAGGCCCCCGCGCCCTCGAGGTGCTTGAAGTACGAGTTGTGCTCGGTGTGCCCCGAGCCCTGGAACATCATGTGCTCGAACAGATGGGCGAAGCCGGTGCGTCCCGCGACCTCGTTCACCGGGCCGACGTGGTACCAGATGTTCACCGCGACGACGGGCAGCCTGCGTTCCGCGCGCAGGATGACGACCAGACCGTTCGCGAGCCGGTACTTCTCGAAGTCGAGCTTGATGGTGGGCCTCCTCGAATCGGGGCGGTGGTGCGGGAGCTCGTGGCACGCGCGGAGCGGGAGCGCCGTTTCCGGCCGGGAGCCGGGGGCGGTCCGCGCGGCCCGTCATACTAGACGATATGGAACGACCGGCCCAGGTCGTAACGTCGAGCCGTCTCGCGAGAGAGGCCGACAGGTCTGGCGGGGACGCCGCCAGCGCGATCGCGGGTTGACGCCTCGCGGCGACAGAGCCGCATACGAGAGGAGCCGGTCGTGAGCTCGAACGGTATCACTTGGGTGGGGCTGGACGCACACAAAGAGTCGATCGAAGTCGCAGCGCTGGTTCCGGGGCAGCCCGAGCCGGTGGAGTGGAGCGAGCACACCACACCGGAAGCCATTCGGCGGCTTGGCCGCAAGCTGCAACGCATCGCCCCCGGCGAAGTCCGCTGCTGCTACGAAGCCGGGCCGACCGGGTATGGCCTGCAGCGCATGCTGGAAGCGGCGGGGTGATCTGCGAAGTGGTGGCGCCATCGCTCACCCCGGTGAAGCCCGGCAGCCGGATCAAGACGGACCGGCGCGACGCACGCAAGCTCGCGGAGCTGCTGCGTGCTGACGTGTTGACTCAGGTGCATCCGCCCAACCCGGCCGATGAGGCACTGCGCGATCTCTGTCGATGCCGCGACGATGTCCGGGTTGATCTGCTACGCGCCCGACACCGGCTCAGCAAGTTCCTGTTGCGGCGTCACTGTATCTATCGGCAGACCAAGCACCACTCGGGGCACGCGCCACTGGGCGTGGCTGCTCGAGTTTCGTTTCGAGGATCCGGTGAGCCAGGCCACCTTCGACAGCTACCTGCTCGCGGTTCAGCAGCTCGAGGAGCGGCAGCGCCAACTGGATCTCCAGTTGGAGCACTACGGGAACCAGGATCCCTACCGTGAGCCGGTGGGATGGTTGCGCTGCTTCAAGGGCATCGACACGGTGACCGCGGTGGCCTTGGTCGCCGAGCTCCACGACTTTCGTCGCTTTCGTTCGGCCCGCGCGCTCATGTCCTACGTCGGCCTGGTGCCGAGCGAACACTCGTCCGGCGGCCGCGAACGGCGGGGGCCATCACCAAGACCGGCAATCGTCACGTGCGAAGACTACTGGTCGAGGCCGCCTGGCACCATCGCCATCGGCCGATGATCAGTGCACCACTGCGCAAACGACGAGAGGGACAGCCAGCGCGGGTGCTGGCGATCGCGGATCGAGCTCAGGAACGCTTGTGCGCCCGCTTCTATCGCATGACGCACCGTGGGGTGATCCAGCCCAAGACCGTCGTGGCGGTGGCGCGCGAGCTCACCGCCTACCTATGGGCCGTAATGCATCCCGCCGCCACCGCCACTCGTCAACGCACGAACTGATCGATCGGAGTTCATGAGGCAACGGATGAAGGTCGGCACGATCCGGAAGACGCGCGACTGCGGTATGCGATACGGAGGACACTTCTCCCGAACTCGCGTTGCTAGAGAGCGGACCTTCCCGACGGATCACAGTCATGCGGCTCGGCCCGGGACGCCGGAGCAACCCGCGAATATCAGCGTGACTCGTCGTCGAAGCGCCCGACCTTCTCCGTTGTCTCTTCGTTCGGCACCAACAACCCTCAAAACGGCGGCCACCCCGAAGGGTGGCCGCCGAGAGAACAACAGTGCCTTGACCTAGGGTCGTTCCATATCACCTCAGGATGGCGATGCGGCGCGTCCAGGCCGTCCCGGCGGCCTTGATCCGGGCGAAATAGAGGCCCGCGGGCGCCTCGCGCGCTGGCCAGACCAGGGTCCAGCGGCCCGCCCCCAGCGCGCGGGCGGGGGCTTCCCAGACCCGGCGCCCGAGCAGGTCGCCGACGGTGAACTCGACCGGTCCGGCGCGCGGCAGGTCAAGCGTGAAGGCCACGGCCCCGGCCGACGGGTTCGGCAGCGGCGGGGACAGCGCGAGCAGGCAGGGCAGCGGCCCGCCGGCCGTGCCGCCGACGACCGTGAGCGTTCGCGTGGTCGCGTTGTTGGTCTCGTTGGTCTCGACCAGCGCGCCGAGCGTGTCGACCACGACACGCAACGTGTGGTTCCCGGCCGCGAGCACGGGCGCGATCGTGCGCTCGACGCGGACGCTGTCGCTTCCGGCACCAGCGTGTCGCCCTCGGCGAGCAGCATGCCGTCGGCGATCAGCCGCCACCGCGAGGCCGGCGCGTTCATGCGCCCGAGGTTGACCAGCGTGAAGCCGTAGAGCGCCGGGGCCGAGACTCCGGGCTGGGCCGGCTGGGTGCCGAGCGCCGTTGGCCTGAGGTCGATCTCGGGGCGCAGGATCGTTGTCGCGGCGCCCTTGAGCCCGCCGCTGTCCTCGACCTCGACCGCGACGTCGAACCAGACCTCGAGCCCGTCGTCGTGCGCGCCGGCGGCGAAATCGTCGCTCGGCTCGTCGGAGGAGAACCACGCGTGCGTGTGCGCGTGGTGGTGGAGCGTCACCTCCCAGTGGAAGGCGAGGTTGGTCGAATCCTCCTGCGCGTCCGTGGCCTGGGCGGCGAGGTGGATCACGTCGGTGGCGGTATAGAACGCGCCGGCGGCCGGCGAGACGATGTGAACCACCGGGGCGGTGTTGCCGTCGAGGCGCGCGGCGCCGCCGCCGAAATCGTCGAGGCGCGAGCTCGTGGCGCCGGTGAGCGCCAGACCGATTCGCCCGCCCAGCGACGCGAACGGATAGGAGGCCACGGAAGCGCTGCCCACCGACACGCCGTTCCGGAACACCTCGACCATGCCGTTCGAGTACGCGCGCGCGCCGAGCCGGTCGCCGGGCTGGAAGGCCGCCGGGATCGTCGCGTGGGACACCGTGCCGGTGGCGGGAGCGAACGACGTGATCCGCACGCCGGAAAGGGTCGCGTCGTAGCGCACCCGGACGTGACCGCTCGACGCCGACGTTCCCTGCACCTCGAGCAGCAGCGCGTGCTCGGCGGTCCCTCCGGTCAATGTGGTCAGCGTGACGAACGCCTCCTGGTCGGGACCGAACACCGAGCCGGTCCACACCGCGGTCGCGGCACTGCCGTTCGACACCAGCGCGTTCGCGCCGATGGCGAGACCGGCGAGGTTGTCTCCCCACGAGCCGCCGAGCGCTCCGTTCGGACGATTGAAATCGTCGAGCACGCCGGTGGTGGGATAGGTCGAGGTCGCGGCGACGACGATGATCGCGGTGTCGCGCGCGTGACGCCGCCGCGGCCGTCGTCGAGCGTGAGCAGCGCGGGATACGTGCCGTACGCGGCGAACGTGTGGGTGGGGTTCGCGGCCAGCGATCCCAGGCCGTCGCCGAAGCTGAAGCTCAGAACGTAGGGATCGCCGTCGGGATCGCCCGAGCCGGCGCTCGTGAACGACACGGCGAGCGGCGCCACCCCGATGGTCGGCGACGCGCCGATCACCGCCACCGGCGCGTGGTTCCCGGTCGGGCCGGTCCAGCGGATGCGCCGCACCTGGCCGGCGGACAGCGCGACGTAATAGACGTCGCCGCTCGCGGGTTCGGTGGTGAAGTCCACCGGGCCGTCCATCGCGGTGCCGAACGAGGCGAGCTGCACGAGCTGCTGGTTGGCATCGAAGATCGCGTACCTGACCCAGTTCTCCGAGTAGTCGCCGAAGAAGTAGGCGTTCTGGTACGCGGCGGGGTAACGCGTGCCGGTGTAGAACACGCCGCCGATCACGCAGTGACCAGTCGATCCCGGCGGGACGCTCGCGGCCGGGTTGTTGTGGTCGAACGTCAGCGCCGGCGCGCTCGCGGTGGCCGGATTGGACGGCGTGCCGATGCTGGCGCAGTCGTGGTGCGCGGGGTGCTGGCTCTGGTAGGTGGCATTCGGTCCCGCACCCTCGAAGCACGGCCAGCCGAAGTTCTGGCCCTTGGTGCGGAGCACGTCGATCTCGTCCTGGGTCGTCCACCCGACGTCGCCGATGAAGAGCACGCCCGGATCGGCGGCCGACGTATCGGTGCTGCCGGTCCCCGGACGGAACGCGACCCGATACGGATTGCGCAGGCCGTAGGCCCAGACCCGCGAGGCCGGCGAGGTCAGGTTGCCGTCGACGTAGGGATTGCTCGCGTAGCCGTGCCCGTTCGCGGGATTGATCCTCAGCACCTTGCCGCACAGGCTGCCGATGTACTGCGCGCGGAAGGCGCCGATGTCTTCGTAGGGAGCGGTCTTGCCGGGGCCGAACGCGGTGGGATCGCGCCCGCCCGCGTCCACCGGGCCGCCGGCGGCGCCGTCGCCCACGGTGACGATCATGCTGCCGTCGCGTCCGAAGCGCACCGACCCGACCGCGTGCGAGGTGTAGTCGCTGAGCGGCGCGTGCGGCCAGTCGACGCCCATGAGGATCGTGCGGCTCGACGGGATCACGGCGTTCGAATCGGCCAGGCTCACCTGGACACGCGTGAGCCGGCCGAAGGCGTTGTCGTCGTCGTCGAGCCCGTTGGAGTCGGGCTCCACCTCGTAGAGCAGATAGAGGTAGCGGTTGCTCGCGTAGTTCGGATCCACCGCGATGCCGAGCAGCCCGCGCTCGCCGGCGTTGTGCACCTCGGACTCGCCCGTTCCAGAGCGGTGTCGGGTGGCGCACCCCGTGCTTGACCGCCCACACGCGCCCGCGTTTTTCGGCGACCAGCATGCGGCCGTCGGGCAGGAAGGCGATGCCGGTGGGGGAGTCGAAGGTCACACCGGGGACCGCGTCGTCGACCGCGAAATTGGCGGGCACGGTGACCGCGCGCGCCGGCTGGGGCAGAAGACCCAGGGCCGCAGGGCACGCGAGGAGGAACAGGAAGAGGCGCTGAGGGACACGAGCAATCTCCGCGGGGATGCGTTCCGAAGGCGAAGATTGTACTACGGGGCCTGCCGCCGAGCGCCAACCCCGATCAGGTCCGCCGCGCCACCATGAGCGTGAGGTCGTCCTCGAGCGGCCGGCCGGCGGTGAAGGTCGCGAGCGCTGAGCGCAGCCCCGCGATGGTCCCGGCGGCGTCGCCGGCCCGCGCGTCCTCGCGCGCGAGGGCCGCCACGACGCGCTCGATGCCGGAACGTGTCGCCGGCGGCGTCACGGGCCTCGATCAGGCCGTCGGTGTAGAGCACGAGCCGGTCGCCCGCGTTCATCGGCACCACGCGCGGCTCCCCGTGCCAGCCTGGGAGCCCGGGATGGATCAGCGGCGCCGTCGACTCGAGCCGGAGCGGTGCCCCGCCGTCGCGCGCGACGAAGCCCGGCGGATGTCCGGCGTTCACGTACTCGACGCGGTTCGAGAGCGGGTGGACGCAGGCGCAGATCGCGGTGAGGTGGCGGTCGTACTGGATCAGCCGGCTGGCGGCGACGATGCGCTGGAGGATCGCACCCGGGCCGAGGTCCTCGGCGATGCCGCCGCGGAAGATCTGCTTGATCATGCCGGTCAGCATCGCCGCAGGCGCGCCGTGCCCCGCGACGTCGGTGACGATCATCGCGCAGCGATCGCGGTCGGCGAACCCGTAGTCGCAGAAGTCGCCGCACAGCTCGACGCAGGGCTGCAGTACTCGTACGCGACGTCGAGCCCGCCGCGTGCGGCGGCCGGCGGCGGCAGGAGGCTCTGCTGGAACACGCGCGCCGCCGCGAGCTCGCGCTCGAGCCGCTTCAGGTGCTCGCGATTGTCGTGATCGAGGCGCCGGAGATCGAGGCAGCGCTCGACCAGCGTGATCAGCACCTCGCGATCGAACGGCTTGGTGAGGAAGAAGAACGCCTTCTCGCGGATCGCCCGCACCAGTCGCGCGTCGCGCTCGTCGGTGCTGCCGGTCATCAGGATGACGTCGAGATCGGCTCCAGCTCGAGCAGCCGGCTCATCAGCTCGAAGCCGTCCATCTCGGGCATGCGGATGTCGAGGCAGCGCCAGCTCGGAACCGCTCGGCGGCGGCGGCCTCGAGCGCCTGGGCGGGCGCCGCGCGGTGTGGACGTCGCACGACGACGCGAGCACGCGCTCGATCGCGCGCAGCATCCCCGGCTCGTCGTCGACCACCAGGATGCGCGGGCGCGTCATTCGTCGCCGGCCGCCTCGAGCGGCGCGGGCGGGAGGTGCGCGGTCACGCGCGTGCCCACGCCGGGCTCGCTCTCGATCGCCAGCTCGCCGCCGGCCTCGGCGACGATCGAGCGGCAGGTCGAGAGTCCGAGCCCGGTGCCGTGCTCGCTTGGTGGTGAAGAACGGCCGCTCGATCTCGCGACAGCGTCTCGTGGGTCATGCCGACGACCCTGATCGGCGATGACCAGCTCGACATGATGGGAAGCACCCCGCGCCGCCACCTCGCAGCGTGCCGCCGTCGCGGCATCGCGTCGCGGGCGTTGCTCGTGAGGTTGAGCAGCAACCGCTCGAGGTCGCTCTGCCCGCAGCGGACCGCCGGCAGGCCGGGTCGATGCGGTCGTGCAGCGTGATCCGCCCGCGCGCTGAGGCTGTCGCGCATCACGCCGCGCACCGTGTCGAAGGCGCGGGCGACGTCGCCCGGGCCGAGGCTCTTGGTCGAGCCGCGGGCGAAACGCATCATGCGCCCGAAGATCCCGCTGGCGTGACCTGGAGCGACGTGCTCGATGCGCTCGAGGTCGTCGGCCAGCACGCACCGGATCGAGCCGGTCATCTTTCAGGTCGGCGCGGATCTGCTGGACGAGCGGCAACACCTGGCCGAGCGCGTTGTTGATGTCGTGCGCCACGCCGCGCGCGAGGTGGGCGAGCGCGTTCTGCCGCTCGAGCTTGAGCATGCGGCTCTGGAGGCTCTCGATCCGTGCTGCGCGCGCTGGAGCGCGAGCGACGCGCAGCGGCGTGAAGCCGCTCGACGATCGCCAGCTCGTGGTCGCGGAAGGTCCCGCGGATGGAGCGCCGAGAGCTTGAGCGAGGCCGAGCGGTCCGTCGCGCGCCGAGCGCCGCGCACAGCATCGCGCGCTCGTCCGGCCGCGTCGCGGCGGCCGCGCCGCCGAGGTCGAGCAGCCGCGGCCAGCTCGACCGCGCCGTGCGGCGTCCACTCCCGCCAGGCGCCGTCGTCGCGATCGAAGCCGTAGACCACGCCGTCGCCGAGCAGCGCCTGGAGCCTCGGTGTCGAGCACCGTGGTCGCGGCCGATGATCGTGCTCTTCATCTTGCGCCACGCGACCTGCTCCGGCGACCAGCTCGAGCCGATCGCGTGCGCGGGATCCAGATCCACAGCGCCGCCGAGTGGTCGTAGCGGGTCAAGCGTGATGGAGGCCGTCGAGGACCTGGTAAGCTAGAGGTCCTTGGCGGCAGCTCAGCCGCATCATCTTGCCGTCGATGCGCGCGCGCACCTCGGAGGCGCTCCTGATCGCGCCGCTCGGAGCGGGCTCCGAGACCTCGTCGGCGACGTGGCCGAGCGCGCGCGGGTAACCGTCGGGGAATCCGCCAGCGCGCTTCGCCAGCACGATCATGCCTCAGGGCCGTCCGCGCCGCGTGATGCGCGCGCAGATCGTCCCGCGCGGGATCGGACGCTGCTCGCCGCCCAGCAGCGACCTCGACCAGGTCGAGGTCGCACTCCGCGTCGTGCGGGTGCGTGCACCGCACGCGCAGCTCGCGCGACGGCCCCATCGACGCGATGCAGCCGTGATCCGGCCTCCATCAGCTCCGCGGTCGAGCGCAGAGTAGTGCCGGAGCAGCTTGTCCGGATCGGCCGCGGTGCGGACCTGAGCGGTGATCTTGAAGACGAACCGGTGGATTTCGAGATCGATCGACGTGGTGTTCATCGGAGGCCCCGGGGAAGGAGAGCGGGGGATTTTGGGTGTCAGCGCCGCGGGTGTCAACGACGCGCCCGCGCGTTCGCGGCGGTCGCGCGAAGGCGCGTCAGGGCGTCCGCGGGCGTGGCGGCGGCGGCCGCGAGCCGGCGGCGTCGCGCTGGGCGAGCGCCAGGTTGCGCTGCAGGGTCGGGTTGTCGGGCGCGAGCCGCACCGCGGTCTCGAACTCGGTCACGGCCTCGCGGAACCGCTTCTGGCGCGCCAGCGCGATTCCCAGGTTCGCGTGCGCCTCCGCCCACTGGGGCCGGCGCGCCACCGCGACCCGGAGCTCGCGCTCGGCGTCGGGATGCTGGCCGCGCGCGGTGTAGACGGTGGCCAGGTTGAAGCGATAGTCGGCGTTGTCGGGCTTGAGCCGGACGGCGGCGGTCACCTCGCGCAAGGCGACGTCAGGGTGGCCGAGCTTGTGCTCGAGGATGCCGAGGTTGCTGTGGGCGCCGGCCGAGCTGGAATCGAGCGACAGCGCGTTCTCGTACTGGCGCATGGCCTCGTCGGCGTGCCCGAGCGTCTCGTACGTCGCGCCGAGCGCGACGTAGATGTCCGGATCGTCGGGACGCAGCGCGCGCGCCGCCTCCAGCTCACGCAGGCCCTCCTCGGGCCGGCCCTGCTCCGCGAGCACGGCGCCGAGGCCGTAGCGCGAGTCGACGTCGTCGGACTTGAGCGCGAGTGCGGCGCGGTACTCGCGCTCGGCCTCAGGCCATCCGGCCACGATCCTGGTAGAAGATCGCGAGGTTGCGGCGGATCGAGTGGTCGCGCGGGTCGAGCACGCGGGCGCGCTCGAGCTCGAGCTCCGCTCGGGCGACGTTGCCGGCGTGATGCTCGGCGACGCCGAGATTGAGGTGAGCCGATCGGCACCTCGGGCGCGTCCTCGATCATCCGCGTCATCAGCGTGTGGTCGCTCTTCCACACGAGGTTCCGCCTCACCGTCGTGATCCCGAGCAGGGCGAGCACGATCGCGGCCGCCGCGGTCCACGCCGCGGGCACGGCGGTCGCCGCGCCGGGACGCGCCGGCACGGTCGCCCGGCTGCTCAGGCGAGCCCCACCAGCGCCGCGATCGCCGAGACACCCGCCGGCGGAGGAATGTAGAGATAGCGGTCGGCCATCAGCGCGGGCCGGAGCAACGTGATCACGCCGGCGACCGGGAACAGCGTGATCAGCATCCAGCCGATGCCGAAGTAGACGTCCGGCGCGCGCCGGCGCAGCGCCACCGCCACGACGATCGCCGCGGCGATCACGATCGTGCCGATCGCGAAGGCGAGCGTCGGCGCGGTCACCAGCGCGACCGGATAGAACACCTTGAGCGGGAAGGAACGAACACGAGCTGCAGGTAACGCGCGACCAGCACGGGTGCGGTGAGCAGGCGGGACACGAGCGAGTGGGTCTCGGGCAGGTCGTGGACGAGCGCGTGGCGCAGCGCCACGTATCCCGTCGCGATCGCCGTGAGCGCGAGCGGCCCGACCCGCCACGGCCGCGCCGCGGCGCGGCCTGGTCGCGATTCGTAGAGCAGCGCGAGCGCGGGGAACATCACCGCGGTCTCCTTGAGAGCAGCGCCAGCACGAATCCGAGGAGCGCGAGCGGCGCGAAGCGACGCCTCCCGGTCTCGCGAAAGCGGACGTAGCCGAGCATCGCGAGGAACAGGAACCCGCCCGCGAGCAACTCGTTGCGCCGAGGAGACCCACGCCACCGCCTCGGCATGGACCGGATGGACCGCGAACAGCAGCGCCCCGAGCAGCGCCAGGCCCGATCCGGGAAGCAGGGCGCGGAAGAGCGCGAGCGCCGTGACCGAGGCCGCGGCGTGGAGCAGCACGTTGGTGAGGTGATAGCCGAAGGCGCGATCCTTCCAGATCGCGGCGTCGAGCGACAGCGACAGCGTCCACACCGGGCGGTAGTACTCGATCACCTTCTCCCGCCGCGCCGCCAGATCGCCGGCGCCCGAGAAGGCGTGCGAGGTGAACAGCGACGGGATCTCGCTCAGCCGGTGGATGCGGTGGCCGGCGGTGACGATGACCGCGTCGTCCCACACGAAGCCGAGCGACAGCGTGTTGGCGAACACCGCGAACGCCACCACCGCGACCAGCGCGAAGTCGCGGAGCGCCGTCGTCCGCCCGCGTCTCGCCGCACCCGGGCGCTCGGGTCTGCGCGGGGTTTTCGTCGCGGTCGATGCGGACGCCGCGTCCTTACGCCGAGGCTTGGCCATGGTGGCGGAGAATAACAGGACGCGCTCATCGCGCGAGGATCACGCGTCGCGTCGCCTCGAGGCCCGGTCCCGAAATTCGCAAGAAGTAGATCCCATCGCGCGGACGGACGCCGCGGTCGTCGCGGCCGTCCCAGCGGATCGCGCTCCTCCCGCTCGGGTGGAGTCGCGAGGGCAGGCGACGGATGCGCCGGCCCGAGACGTCGAACACCTCGGTCGCAGAACACCGCCGCGACGGGGGCGAGAGCTCGACGTCGACGTGGTCGCGGAACAGGTTCGGCGTGGCGCGGGCGGTGAGCCCGGACCGCCATGACGCCGGATCGACGCCGGTGATGCGCGTGGTGTCGGCCGTGATCGCGGCGAGGTGCATCAGCGGCAGCGATCCCGCGCCGGCGAACACACCGCCGGCGTAGAGCGTCCCGGGCGTCCACGTCAGGGTGTTCACCGGCCAGCCCGCGAGCCGCGCGTCCCAGCCCGAAGCGCGCCGGTGTTGGGATCGAGGGCGGCGACGCCGTGACGGACCTCGCCGTTCACGACGGTGAGAAGCCGCCGGCGTAGAGCATCGCGCCGTCGCCCGTGACCAGCGTGCCAGACCGGCGCGTTCGCGACCGGACTCCACGGCGTCGGCAATGCGGTCACCGCGTCGACCGCGCCGAGCCCGGCGCGCGGCTGGCCGCCGAGCGTCGTGAACTCGCCGCCGACGTAGAGCGTCGCGCCGCGCAGGAGCAGGCCGTGGACGATGCCGTTGGCGTCGGGGTTCCAGGGCGTGACCTGTCCCGCGAAGTCGATCGCCGCGATGCGATGGCGCACCAGCCCGCCCAGGTGATCGAACGAGCCCGACGCGTAGACGACCGAGGAGCCGACCACGAGCCCGTCGACGAAGTTGTCCGCGTCGGCGCCGGGATTCCCACGCCGTGGGAAGTCCGGTATTGGCGCTCACCGCCGCGATCGCGCGCCGTGCCGCGCCGCCGACGGTGGTTGAAGCCGCCGGCGACGTACACGGTGGTGTCGCGGAGCGCGATCGCGAGCACCGTGACGTCGGCGTCGGGGTTCCACGGCAGCGGCAGCCCGCTGCCGGCATCGATCGCCGCGAGATGGCGACGCGTCTGGCCGCCGACGTGGGTGAAGTAGCCGCCGGCGTAGACTCGCGCGCCGCTCTGAACGAGCGCCGCGACGCCGTCGTCGAGATCGGGATCCCAGCTCGTCGCGCGGCCGGTCACCAGATCGAGCGCCGCGAGGTTGTGGCGGGTCACGCCGCCGATGCTGCCAGACTCGCCGCCGGCGAACATCGCCGCGGCACAGGTCGCGATCGCGCGCACGGACCGCCGGCATTCGGGTCCCACGCGGCAGCGTTCCCGGTCGCGCCATCGAGCGCGGCGACGAAGTTCCGCGTCGCGCGCCGCCGATGGTGCCGAACTCGCCGCCCGCCAGCACGGTGGCGCCGTCGACGACGATCGCGCGCACCGGCCCGTCGGCGCCGGGATTCCATGACGTCGCGGCGGCGGTGATCGCGTCGAGCGCCGCGAGACGGCTGCGCGAAGCGCCGCCCGCGAAGGCGAAGTCGCCGCCGACGTAGACCACGCCGCCGCTCGGCGTGATCGCGTACACGCGATCCGAGAGCGAAGTCCGGCGTTCCACGCCGTCGCGGCCCCGGTCGAAGGATCGAGCGCCGCGACCGCGGGACGCGCCTGGCCACCGATGACGAAGAAGCCGCCGCCGACCCAGAGGGTTCCGCCGCCGAGCGCGAGCGCCCGACCGGACCGCTGGGCGCGGGATCCCACGCCGTCACGACACCGTCCATCGCACCGATCGCCGCGAGCCCGTTGCGCGTCTGGCCGCCGACCTGGGTGAACGCGCCGCCCGCGAACACCGTGGTCGCGCTCTGGCGGCCAGCGCCCGGACCGTGCCGTCGGCCCCGGGATTCCACGCCGCGGCAACACCGGTGACGGCGTCGAGCGCGGCGATGCGCTCGCGCGGCTGCCCGCCGATCGTGGTGAAGCTCCCGCCGACGTAGAGCGTACCGCCGCCCAGCGCCAGCGACTCGACCGCGCCGTCCGGGCTCGGGTCGAAGCTCGGAGCGTGTGGTCAGCGAGGACGCGCGCCAGGTTCGATCGCGCCACGCCCCCCGACCGCCGTGAACGAGCCGCCCCAGGTAGAACCCGCCCGCGCCGTCCGGGATCGCGGCGTGAACCTGACCGAGCACCGTCGGGAACCCCGGGTTCGGAGCGCCGGTGGTCGGGTCGAGCAGCGCCCCGCCCCGGTCGCCGGCCCGACGTGAGTGAAGTTCCCGCCGATGTAGAGCGTGTTGCCGGTGACCGCCGTCGCGCGCAGCAAGCCGTTCGTGATCCACAGATCGGGCCGCGCGGTCTGGGCGAGAGCCAAGGCCAGAGCCGAGCACGAGCGCCGCGAACGGAACGATCGCCTGGAAAGCGAGGGGGAATGAAATCGCGCGAACGGACGGAGCGCGCGGCGGTTGAGGCATTCTCGGGACCCCGGAGGATGTGGATGCGAGCGCCTCGATTGTAGACGATCCCGCGCGCCCGCCGCGACGTTGTCTAGACCCGGTGGGGAAAAGGACCCGGACGGCCGTGCGCCGCGTGCGGCTGGATGTAGGACCCACCGTGTTCATGTCGCGCAAACTCCATGGCCACTGTAGTCCTCGCGACGCACGCCTCGGGACGAGCCGAAACGGGACAGCACGGCCTTGAAGCGATCTTCGAGCGACGTCCCGCGCAACGTCCGGCAGAGCTCGGCCGCACTTCGAAGCTGGTCGGCCCGGTAGCCGAGATGTCGCAAGCCGCTGATCAGATCGAGCTCGATCTCGCGCTCGGTGTCGTCGGTCTCGTCGATGATTGCGGAAACGGTCTGGGACCCCGTCGACGCCGTCGCAGGTTCCTGCTCGGTCCGCCCGCGGCGCGTCGCCCCGCCGAGCCGAGCCGCCTCACGCTTTACGTTCATGAATCCCGCCCCGAACATGCGCTCGGCCTCGAGCTGGTTGTGTCCGCGGCAGCGCAGGCGGAGGTTGTCGACCGTCGCCGCGGCCCCCGCGCGCGACCGGATCGACGTGATCGAGCTCGAGATGATCTCGGCCTCGCAGCGCTTGCCGGTTTCGCTCACGAACGTGCAGCGACCCTGATCGCGCTCGCACACCTTGCGTCTCACCTCGGCCGAGATGTAGCGCGGGTTTTCCGAGGTCGCTCGTGACGAACGGGCCGGGACGTGGCCGCAAACTTTCGCTTCTCGAGCTGAGCGATCGCGAGATCCAGCGCACGGTCGAGCGCCCCGGCGAGGTCATTGGGCGGGATCCGGTGGCTCAACAGCACCTGGAGATAGCGCAGCTTGTCGTGAGTTTCCTGTCCGATCGTGACCTGAGCGCGAAGCGCTGAGGGAGAGGGGCTCGACCTTGGCCCGCGGAGTCGGAGCCTCAAGTGGCCCCGGGGCCACCTCCGGCGGTGCCGCGCCATTCGCACAGACCTCGCGGTCATCAGGTGGCCCCGGGGCCACCTGCTCGGCGATCGGAATCAGGTGCGTGGGTCGGTCCAGGCAGGGAAAGCGATCCGCGAGCATCCGCTCGATTTCTGACCGGGTCTTGTGAGCGGCCGCGCCGAGGATCTCCTTCGCCGTATCGGGCCCCAGATACGGCTTCAGCAGCAGGACCGCGCTGGGATTCAATCGGCCGTCAGCCACCATCTCGAAGATGGCGGGGAAGTCGCGCGCCACGCGGGCGACCCGAATCCGCTTGAGCGCGGTGTCCTCCGGACATGTGCAGTTCACGGACGCAGTAATCGAGCATGGAAGGATACGCGGCAGGCAGGTAGAGCTTCCGTTCATCGACCTCCGCCAGGTGAGCCAGCAATTCCGCCGTGGTGGCGCGATCCCAAGCGGCGAGCGAGGACAGACCGGAGAGCAATGCACCATCGCTGAGATGCGAGAGCGAGTAGCAACGCATGGAACGTCCATCCGCGGGGGCGGGACGCGGGGGCGTCGGTCAATGCGTTTGTATCACGAGGATTTCGGCGCACCGCACAGCCTCGCACGACGCGCCAATCGGGGCGACACGCATTTCTTCGTAAACCGAATCCGTTGTCGCGCGTGCAGCCACGAGAAGCACGTGCATGCGACACGCTGCGCGAGGGACAACGCACGCGCGACAGCCGCGGGTGATCGGCGAGTCAATGGAATGTTTTGCAAACGCCGCCGCCGCGCGCGCCGGCGCCGCCGCAGTCATGCTCACAGAGTTCCCGCGGGCGGCACTTCCTACGAGAGGTCCTTTAGGGCGCAGCGCTGAACGCGCGCCACCGCCGGCCGATCCAGCTCAAGCACCGGGGTGAGCACCTCTTCCTATAAGAAGTCTTTTTCGCCCCCAGCACCAACTAATCGCCGCGCCAACCCCGCGCGCAGACGCCTTGCCTCTTCAATCCTCACTGGGGCTCGACGCATGCACCAGCTTCGGCATCTTCGGCACCGCCGGCACACGGATGCCCCGCTGCTTCGACGGACAGCGCTTCTGCTCCGGACCCTTGTACGTGACCGGCTTGCCGGTCTCGGCCGAGCTCATAGAGGGCGCGGATGATCGAGACGTAGATCAGCCACTCGAGACCCGAGGGCTCCGGGTCCCTGCCCCCGGAGCACGCAGCTCGAGAAGTAGAGCAGCTCGGCGCCGAACTGGTCGCGCTTCGTGAACCGACGCTCGTGCTTGCCGCCCGCCGATCGCGGTGACTCGCACGGGTCGTGCCAGCTCGGGGTGAGCGCCGCCCGCTGGTCGTGCGGCCCCGAGATCCCGTGATTTGGAGAAGAGTCCACGCTCCGACCCGATCGCGGAGAGCACACGGGCTCCAAGGATTACTTCACCCGCCAGAAGGTCGGGGTAGGAATGCGCTTCCCGTACGCACCCTTTAGACCAAGCGTCCCCTTGACCGATTCCGTGCTGTCCCGGCCCCGAGCCAGGATCCGCACATTCGTTCAACTAGTTGAATGCGCGGTCGTGCGTACCCCTGCGATGCTGGCGCTCGCCCGCAGGCCGCCCCCCCGATCGAAACGCCGAGGAGACCTCCATGCATTGCCGTGAACTGATCTCCGTAGCCGATCTTTTCATCCACGGAACGCGCCGCGTTCGTGGATGCCATACTCGCGCTCAAGGTGGCGCTCGAGCAGGATCAGGCGCGGCCGCGACCATGGTAACGAACGGCGGCGGCACACCAAACCGCTACGACGACTACGTCTGGATGCACAATACGGTCGGCTCCCGGGCTCACTTCGGCCTCGGCATTCGGGCCTTGGCACCGCGAATTCCTGCGACAATTCGAATTCGATCTCAGGCAGGTCTCGGGAAACGACGACATCGTCATTCCGTTCTGGGACTGGACGACGGGTCGCGTGTCCGGCGATCCCAACTGGCCGTTCACCCCGGACCTTATAGGCGGTTTGGGCGATGCGAGCGGGCTCGTGACGGACGGGCCGTTCTCGGATCCCGCGACTTGGCGGATGAACATTCGGCGCACGGGGATCCCAACACGCAGCTCCGTCGTCGGCCAGCGAACGTCGGGGCCGGCTTCAACCTGCCGACCGCTATCAATGCCCGCAACGGGGCCGCGTATCCGCAACCCTACGATGCCAGTCCGTTCAACGAAGTGTTTACCAACGCCACGCCCACTTCTACCATCCAGGGGTGGATCAATGGCAGCTTCAGAAAGTTCCTGGAATGGGTGCTTCATAATGGTGTTCACACTTGGGTCGGTGGCCAGGACAACGGAGATCTCGGTGGGCCGATGTCCTTCCCGCCGGTGGCCGTGAACGATCCGGTGTTCTGGCTGCATCATTGCAATATCGATCGGATCTGGACGATCTGGCAACAACGCCGATCCAACCAGAACCTACCTGCCGGTCACCGGCGGTAATCTCAGGACATAATCTCAATGACGAGATGTTCCATTTCGCCGCGGGTGACGCCGGCAACTTCAATACACCGCTGCGCGGTCATCCCACGGACGTGCTCGACAGCCGCGGTGCGCTCGAAGTCTGGTACACCAGCGACCTGCCGCTGATCACGCTGGTCACCCCTCCGTGGATTTCGGCGATGTGCCGGCCGGGCTGACGACCGATTGGCCGGTCAAGTTCGACGTTCGTACTTGCCGCCCGGTGAAATTCCGGATCAGTGCGATCTCGGGGAGCTTTGAGGTCCCCGCGGGTCAGGCGGACGTGGTCGTCGACCACGACGATGCCCACGACCCCGCGCGAGCGAACGTGTTCGTGGAGTTTCAGGCGACGGGCGCGGCCAACGTCACACAATCGGGATCGGTGGATATCGACGCATTCATCGACGACGACGAGGATACTTCACCGGAACGGTGGGCGCCGAATACCAGGTGGGCAGCTTTCACGGCATCGGCCTGTCGGCGCGGCTGGTACCGGCGCGCGCGCGCGCGGTGGCGCTAGTGCTCGACCGTTCCGGAAGCATGAACGATAGCGCGGGTCCGGCCGGGACCAAGGTACGACCTGCTGCGATCTTCGCTCCGCGTGATCGCGTCGATCATGCGTGATGACGATGCCATCGGTCTCGTGAGCTACGACGACGTGGTGGCTTCCCTCACCGCCGGTGAAATCCCGATGGGCGCGCTCGCCTGCCGGGGCGGGCCGGCAAGCCGTGGAGAACGCGATCACGTCCGGCGACCTTGCGCCACGGAAACGAGACCGCGATCGGTCAGGGCATGATCGCGGGAGCGGCCACGTTGCAATCCGTGCAGACCGATCCCGACTATGCCACCAAGGCCATGGTGGTGATGACCGATGGCAACGAGAACAGTGGGCCGTCCGTCACGTCGCAGGCGGTGCACGACGCCGTCGCGTGGTTCGCCGACCAGGTGTACGCGATCGGTCTCGGCGACGAGAACAACGTGAGCGCGACCACGCTCGCGGCGATCGCCCGTTACCAACTGATCACGGGCCGGATCACGAGCAACGAGCAACGCTTCCTGCTCACCAAGTACTTCCTGCAGATCCTGGCGCAGATCGCGAATTCGGCCATCATTGTCGATCCCGTGGGCGAGTTGAGGCTCTAGGAGGAACACCGCATCCCATTCACCGTCGCGGATTCGGACGTCAGCATGCAGGTGATCGCGCTGTGTCCGGTTGGCGCCGCTGATCGACGTTCGCCTGGAGGCGCCGGACGGGACCATCATCGGTCCCGTGGCTTCGGCCAACGTCATCTATCGCATCGAGCCGGAAGTCTCCTTCTATCGCGTGCTGCTGCCCGCTCTCGCTGGCAATGCCTCCGGCACCCACGCAGGACAATGGACTGTGATTCTTCGCATCGGGGATATCAAGCCGACTCTGGCGAACCTTCCCCGAAGGAAGCGGTACGACTCCGTAAGGCTATGGCCGAAGTCGAGGCGCGAGCGCTGGCGTCCGTATCGCGAGCAGGCGCCCTCCCTATCAGGTCGTGGTCCAAAGCTACTCGAATCTGATGATGACCGTCGGCGCTCGGCAGGATGGATTCATGCCCGGAGCCGGCGTAACTCTCCAGGCCGGACCTCAAGGAGTATTTGCGGCCCGTCATGCGGCGCTCATGTGGTGGTCGAGGTGACGGAGCCCGATGGTCGAGAAGTTTTCGTGCAACTCTCGGAGGTGGCGGCGGGCCGGTTCGAGTCAACGTACAGGACCGGAATTGAAGGCCTTTACCGGCTGCGCTTCCAGGCTCATGGCGTCACACGCGGGGAAAGCCGTTCCAGCGCGAGGCCACGCGAACCGTCGCCGTGAGCGCGACGCTCTGACCTCGGGGACTCCGGACGACGGCGGAAGAGGAACGTCCGACCGAGCGTGGTGCGATCTCGTGGCGTGTCTTCTCCGGCGGCCGTCGATCCGGCGGAGTCTCAAGGGTCTGGAGATCGATCCTCGTGAAATCGAGGCCTGCCTCAAACGCTACTGCTCCGCGGGGCATCCTCCGCGGATCACGCCGGGAGCCATGAAGGCGCCGGTCGAGACGCAGGGTCTCAGGAGGGACAAGGTATCGCTGCGGGAAGCACTCGATCAGGTTCCGGCCGGCAAATCGCCCTGGGAACATGTCATCAGACCGGCGGCCGCGGTCCGACGCGTGAGCTTGCCGAAGTCCCGTGTCCCGAAGGAAAACCCATGTCGAAGACCGACGATCATCATCACCACCCGCTTCCCTTCGTCATCGTGGACGGCAAGGGCCGGATCACGCGAGTCATCCGTCCTGCTTCCGAGCACGTGATGGGGTCGGGAACGCGGCCGCCGCATGGTCACGGTGGAGCCGGGGCGAAGAAGAGCAATGCCCGCCCGCGCCGGCGCAAGTAGCGTGGGCCGGACCCGGACGCTGTTCCAACGCGCCGTTGCACCCCGAGAAGGGGTAGGAGCGGGGGCAAGCGATCGTGGTCGGGACCTACGACTACGACGCCAACCATTCGATCGTCTCGGTGATCGATCGCCGGACGCGCAAGGTCCTCACCGTGCGCCGTGCGCCGGTTCGGTTTCAACTGTCCGACGCCGAGCGTGCGGAGGCGGCGGCGGTCGCGGCGCGCAATCCCGAGTGAAGGCCTTCCTCGGGGGCGACCCGATGAACCCATTGATCCGACTCTATTTCCCGCCGCCGAGACGCCGCTATCGATCGACGCATCGGTTCGCCATCGTGTTCCTGCGGCCGTCGCACTCGCGCCGACAGTACGCCATCGTCGATCTCTCGGATCGCCGCGTCGTCGACGTGCTCACGCGTCGCGACTTGACGGGGGCCTGATGGCCATCCTCACGAAGTCGGACTGGCGCGTCTCATACGCCTGGTCACGTTCGAGCGGCTTGCGTCTCGGGGCATGCCGTTTCGGCGGGCTTCCCGTGCTGCGCAGTGCGTCGGTGCCCTTCGTGTACGTGCGCTACGCCGGCGAGCTTGCGGGACCATTTACGGACGAGCTACAGAGTCTCAAGCGCCGGATCGTCGTGCGCGACATCATGCATGGCTTCGACCTAAAGGTCACCTATGACGCATACGGGCCGGACTACGAATACGACCACGTATGGCGTTTTCACGACGATGGACAGTTCGGAGCGACCATCGTCATCCACGGGCCGGGTGAGGAGCTTCGTGGCCGCCACATCTATCACCTGCCGTTTCGCTTCGATCTCGACATCAGCGGCGCGGCGGGTGATTCGTTTCAACGGCGGGCGGACTCGGGAATGTGGCGAGACGTTCTACGCGAGGGCCGCCATGTGGCAAAGCATGCCGGGCGCAGGTTCGATTGGCGAGTGATCGACAAGTCGACCGACCGCCACGTGAACATCCGGGCGCGGATCGAGGATCAGGCCGAGCTATGGGCGTTGGCGTACAAGCCTGAGGAGGACTGGGGATCGTGGGGAGGCGTCCAGGCCGCGACGCCGGGCGCCGCCGGCAGCGTGCCGAGCATCTATGCCAGTCGCCAGCCGACGCAGAACACCAACCTGGTCGTCTGGTACCTGGCGCATGTGAGCGCGGCCAACCGAGTGGCGGCGTGCGGTCCTTGGTTCGCTCTCGGCGGTTATCCGGCGCCACGGCATTCCCATGACGATCACGATCATCATCATGACGCCGGTCACGACCATCACTGACGAACTTCACGGATCTTCGGGTGGACCGAACGGAGGAGGTGTGCCATGGAGATGAAGAAGTCGCCTCGAGCGCGCGGCCATTTGGATCGGCTCGTCGTCATGGTCGCGATCGCCCTGCCACTCGTGCTGTCGGCCTGTCAGAAAGTGACCGTGCCGTCACACATCGCGTTCCAGTCGAACCGCGACGGCACGGATCAGATCTATTGGATGAAGGCGGATGGGACGGAACTGAAGCGCCTGACGAACGACACGTTCAAGAACGAGCAGCCGGGCTTGAGCAATCTCGGGCTCAAGGTGGCGTTTCGCTCGAACCGTAGCGGGACGGAACGGATATGGTCCATGTTCAGCGACGGGAGCGGGCTCGCCCAGCTGACGGACCTCGATGGTGTGGCCGCACCGCGATGGAGCTACGGTGGCCAGCCGATCGCGTTCAGCGCGAGCGGTCCGGATCTCCACCCGAACATCTACACGATCTGGTCGGACGGTACCCATCTCAAGAAACTGACCAACGCCTCGAAGGACAATGTCGAGCCGAGCTTCAGCCCCGACGGCAAGCGCATCGTATTCACGTCGACGCGGAACGGCATGTCGGACATCTACGTGATGGACGCCGATGGGTCCCACCAGACCCGTCTCACCACGGACCCCAAGAACGACGCCGAGGGTTCCTTCACGCGCGACGGCAACCAGATCGTATTCTGGACCAATCGCGACGGAAACGGTGAGATCTACATCATGAATGCCGACGGCTCGAGCCAGCGAAACCTGTCGAACAACCCAGCATTCGAGTTCGAACCGATCTGCGCGCCGGAAACCGACGAGATCGCGTTCCAGTCCGACCGGGACGGCAATCCCGAGATCTACGTCATGAACCTCGATGGAACCAACGTACGCCGGCTGACGAACGACCCGGCGGTAGATCGAGCGCCGGACTGGAGATGACGGCACCAGGTCTCCTGAGAGTCGTCGGCGCCTTCGATCCGTAGGAAGACTACGGTTTCCTAATCGCCCCCATGATCTCCATCATCTCGCGCACGCGATTGAGCAGCGTCAGGTCCGCCCCCGCACCCTCATCCCGAACTCCCTCCCGGTGATGAACTCGACCTGGAAGTTGAGCGAGCCGACGATGCCGCGGATCTCGTTCGGGGTGAGCGGGCGGCGGAGCATCAGCTCGGCGACGTCGTGGAACACCCGCAGGCTCTCGACCTCGGCGGCGGCGCCGAGCAGGCGCATGCGCCGCAGCTCGAACAGCGCGATCACCGGCGGCGGGAGCTGACCGAAGCGGTCGAGCATCTCGAGCGTGAGGTCGTCCAGCTCGTCCAGCGTCCGCGTCTCCGCCAGCCTTCGGTAGAGGTTGAGCTTCTCGTGCTCGTCGGGCACGTAGTCGTCGGGCAGGTAGGCGCTCCAGTCGGTGAGCAGCCGCGGCTCGGGACGCGTCTCCTCGACCTCGCCCTTCAACCTCGTGCACCGCCTCCTCGAGCAGCTTGACGTAGAGGTCGAACCCGAGCCCGACGATGAAGCCACTCTGCTCGGGGCCGAGCATGTTGCCGGCGCCGCGGATCTCGAGATCCTTGAGCGCGATCTTGAACCCGACGCCGAGGTCGTCGAGCTCCTCGATCACCCGCAGCCGCTTCTCGGCTTCCTCGGTGAGCACGCGCCGCGACGGCACGAGCAGGTAGGCGTAGGCGCGGTGCGACGAGCGGCCGACGCGACCGCGCAGCTGGTAGAGCTGGGCCAGCCCGAGCGTGTCGGCGCGATCGAGGATCAGCGTGTTGACGCTCGGGATGTCGAGCCCCGACTCGATGATCATGGTCGACACCAGCACGTCGCTCTTCTTCTCGAGGAACTCGAGCATCACGTGCTCGAGCTGGCGCTCGGCCATCTGGCCGTGCGCCGACGGCGACCTGCACCTGCGGCACCAGCTTCTGCACGTGGAGTGCGGTGTTGTGGATGGTCTCGACCCGGTTGTGGACGAAGAACACCTGGCCGCCGCGATCGATCTCGCGCAGGATCGCGTCCGACACCACCTCGTCGTCGTGCTCGAGGATCTCGGTATGCACCGGCAGCCGGTCGCGCGGCGGGGTCTCGATCACCGACATGTCGCGCGCGCCGGCGAGCGACAGGTTGAGCGTGCGCGGGATCGGCGTGGCGGTCATCGCCAGCACGTCGACGAGCCGCGTCGATCTGCCGCAGCTTCTCCTTCTGGCGCCACGCCGAAGCGATGCTCCTCGTCGATCACGACCAGCCCGAGGTTCGGAATCTTGACGTCCTTGGACAGGAGCCGATGGGTGCCGATCAGGATGTCGACCTTGCCCTGCGGCGGTCGCCTTCAGCAGCCTCCTTCTGCTCGCGCGGCGTGCGGAACCGCGACAGCACCTCGACGCGCACCGGGTAGTCGGCGAGCCGCTCGCGGAAGGTGAGCAGGTGCTGCTGCGCGAGGATCGTGGTCGGCACGAGCACCGCGACCTGCCGCGCCGTCCTGCACCACCTTGAACGCGGCGCGGATCGCGACCTCGGTCTTGCCGTAGCCGACGTCGCCGCAGATCAGGCGGTCCATCGGCCGGCCGCGACTCGAGGTCCTCCTTCACGTCGGCGATCGCGCGTGAGCTGGTCCGGGCGTCTCCTCGTAGGGGAACGACGCTTCGAGCTCGCGCTGCCACACCGTGTCGGGCTTGAAGCGCGTGACCCGCGAGCGCCTTGCGCGCGGCGTACGCGCGGACCAGGCCCTCGGCCATCTCCTGGATCGCCTTCTTCGCGCGCGCCTTGGTCTTCTGCCACGCGCCCGAGCCGAGGCGGTGCAGCGACGGCTTGGCGCCCTCGCTCGCGGCGTAGCGCGACACCAGCGCCAGCTGCTGCACGGGCACGAACAGCCGGTCGCTCTCGGCGTAGGAGATCTCGATGCAATCGGTCTCCTGACCGTTCAGCGTCAGCCGCTTCATGCCGCGGTAGACGCCGATGCCGTGGTCCTCGTGGACGACGTAGTCGCCGACCTTGAGCGCCGACAGCTCGGCGAGCGAGAGGCCGCCGGTGCGCTTGAGCCGGCGGCGGCGGCGGCGATAGCGCGAGAAGATCTCGTGGTCGGTCATCACCGCGAGCCCGCGCGCTCTTCATCGTGAAGCCCTCGGAGACCAGCCCGATGCCGAGGGTCGCGCCGGTGTCGCCGAGCATGCTCGAACAGTCGGTCGCGCTGGCCCGTGTTGTCGCACAGGATCACCGGCGTGCACGTGGTTGGCGCCGAGCTCGGCGAGGTAGGCCTTCGAGCCGCTCGATCGAGCGCTGCACCGGCTCCGGCGGCGCGCAGTCGATCGAGCAGCGCTGCGCGCGCGTCGCGCCTCGCGTCGCCCGCGGACGCGATCGGGCCCATCCAGTCCGACGCCCGGCCGCTCGCGCGCCAGCTGCGTCGAACGTGCGCGCGCTCGAGGAAGAGCTGCGGCCGGCGGCGAGATCGCCGGGTAGTGCGAGCGCGCCTCGTCGAAGCCGCGCGCGATCGACTCGTCGAGATCGGCGGCGCGCTCCCGCAGCGCGCCGGGATCGTCGAGCACGACCAACACGTCGTTGGGCAGGTAGTCGATGAGCGCGCCGAGCGACCGGATCGTAGTGGCCGGCGAACCGCTCCATCCCGTCGTGGAACAGGTCGCCCGCCCGTGCGCCTTCTCGTCACCCGCGCCGCGCGCAGCCGCTCGACGATCGCGGGCGCCTCCGCGCGGCTCGACCACCACCTCGTAGCGCGGCAGCACGACCACGCTCGCGAGCTGCTCCGAGCGAGCGCTGCGTGCCGGCGTCGAAGCGGCGCAGCGAGACGATGGTGTCGCCGTCGAGCTCGAGCCGCAGCGGATCGGCGAGCCCCACCGGATAGATGTCGAGGATGCCGCCGCGGCGGGCGAAGTGGCCCATCGCCTCGACCTCGGGGAAGCGCTCGTAGCCCATGAACACGAGCCGCTCGATCAGCGCGTGCGGATCGACGTCGCTGCCGACGCTTGAGGTCGAGCACGGCGCGCGCGAGGCGCGGCGGGATGCGGCACGCGCTGGATCAGCCCGCGCACGGTGGCGAGCACGATCCCGCGTCTCGCCCTGGCGCGAGGCGCGCCAGCGTCTCGAGGCCGCTGCGCGGTGATCCCGGGATGCGGCGAGGCCGGGTCGTAGGGCAGCGAGTCCGGCTCGGGGAACGCGAGCGTCGCGCCCGCGCCGCGGAAGTACTCGATGTCGTCGCGCGCGGCGTCGAACGCCTCGCCGTGCGCGACCAGGTAGAGCACGGTGCGGCCGGTCACGCGCTGGAGCCACGAGGTCGAGAAGCCCGCGCGCCGATCCGGTGAGCCCGCGCACCGCGACCCGCTGCTTCTCCTGCACCCCGGCCAGGATCTCGGCCAGCTCGGGCATGCGCTCGAGCTCCGCCGCGAGCGACTCGGCGAGCTGATCCTCGAGATAGACCTCCGCCGGCGCGGCGACGGTCTCCGTGGCCTTCATCGGATTCCCGACCTCCAAACGCGAAAAGCCGCCGCGGATTCCTTCCGCGGCGGTGATGCGGCGTCCCGTTGGGGCGCGTGCACCGAGGCTAACCCAGGGCCGGCCCGGCGGGAAACGACTTTCCGCGCGACTCGACGATCAGCGGTCCGCGGCGACGGAGGCGCGCTTGTCCTCGAGCGCCGTCTTCAGCGCCTGCTCGAGCTCCCGGTACTGGACGTCGCAGCGCGCGTGACGCGGATCGTCGCTCGGGTGGTACTCGCCGCCGCCGTGGCACCCAGCGGATCACGCCCTCGCGATCGATCAGGAACGACACCGAGGTCCAGCTGCGCTCCGGATGTCCGTCGAGCCAGTAGCGCTCGAGCGTGGTCCAGTTCTGATCCAGGGCAATCGGACCGCCGAAGCCGAGCCGCTTGGCCACCGACAGCACATGGGCGTCGCTCACCGTCGTGCGGCGGCTTGGGATGGAAGACGCCGATCACGACCAGGCCCTTCGCCGCGTCGCGGGTGCGGACGGTCTCGAGCGCGGGCAGCGTGGCGGCGCAGAAGTGGCAGCCCTCGGTCCACCAGCGCAGCAGCACCACCTTGCCCCTCAGATCGGCGAGGCGGACGGGGCGGCCGCGCACCCAGCGGTCGAAGTGGAACTCGGGGGCCGGCTGACCGATCAGTACCGCCCCGAGTCGGGATCGTCCGCCGGGGCGCTCGCGTTCCCGGCGCGGCGAAGCGTAGAAGGGCCGCGCCCAGAACCGCGACGAGCATTCGCGATGGTGGATCGGAGACTACCATGTATCCAGGCCGGGCTTCGATTCAGGTATATGTTACGTCGGAATCGATATTCGTCGTGTCGATGCCTCTCCCGGCTCGTCGTCGGAACCCCATCTGCTCGGGGCCAGGCCCGGGACCGAGACCCTCGTGAGGATCCGATCATGAGAATCCGCGCCGTGCTCCTCGCCGTCGCGCTGGCCGTGACGCCGGACGCTGCTTCCGCGCTCCCGAAGACCCTCCGCTACGTCGATCCCCAGGCGCCGTGCTTCCGCTGGCCGGCCGTCGACATGGACGGCGACGGCGTGTTCGATCGCGTCGATCACTGCGTCAACACGCCGAGGGGGCTGCGTCGTCGACGCCTACGGCTGTCAGACCGACGGCGACGGCGACGGCGTCTGCGACGGCATCGACCGGTGTCCCTCGACGCCCGCCGGCGAGAAGGTCGACGAGTACGGTTGCTCGGGCGAGCCGGCGCTGTTCGAGTCAGAGTCGCCGTCGGCTCCCGCGCCGGCGCCGGAGTCGCCGCCGAGCGCGGTCGAGAAGCAGCTGGTCGAGACCGGCCACATCCGGATCGAGAACGTCTACTTCGAGAGCGGCGCGGCCAAGCTGCTGCCGGAATCCGAGACCATGCTGCAGGAGGTCGGCCGGATCCTCGCCAAGTACCCGGCGCTGCGCATCGAGATCCAGGGCCACACCGACACTCGCGGGCGCGCGGCGCTGAACCAGCGCCTCAGCCAGGAGCGCGCCGAGGCGGTGCGCGAATACCTGCTCGCGAACTACCGGCTCGAGCCGTCGCACTACGTCGCCAGGGGCTACGGCGAGACCGCGGCCCGAGACGCGCGAGCGCAACGACGAGGAGCTGCTCCGCAATCGCCGCGTCGTGCTCGAGGTGCTGAACCCCGAAGTCCTTCCCCGAGGCGTGAAGCTCGAGCGCAAGGAATGAACTGGCGGGGCGGCCACTCGGGCCGCCCCGCCGTCGACTGTCGATCAGTTGTCTCTCGCGTTTCTAGCGGAGCAGGATCAGCCGCTCCTCGACCCGCTCGCCGCCGACCCGTCCGATCACGAAGTACGCGCCGTTCCGGACCGGCTGGCCCGTGACGTCGCGACCATCCCAGCGGTACTCGTGACGGCCGGGCGACGCCGGGCCGCGCACCAGCTCGCGCACCATGCGCCCGGTCACGTCGTAGACGGCGACGAGCACCTCGCCCGACGCGGAGGGCGAGACGAAGCAGACGACACGCGCCGCACCCGGCGCCGGGTTCGGCGTCACCGACTCGATCGCCACCGGCTGCTCCGGATCCCGCAGCTCGTCGGTGAGCGACTCGGCGTCGTCCGCCGGGTCGTCGTCGGCGATGCCGGTCGCCTCGTGATGGGCGACGGCCATCGGACGCGTCGAGCACACCGGACCGATGCCGATGCCGTGGTTGATCTGCCAGCCGACGCGAATCAGCGCGCGGTAGGCGTCCGCTGGTGGCGTGATCGCGAGGCGAGCGGTGCGCGAGCAGCCCGAGCCGCGCGTCGGCGGTCGCGATCCAGCCGGCGACGGTGCCGGTGTAGCCCTCGAGCGCGACCGGCGTCGAGGGAGCGATCCCGCGCGCGACACCATTGCGCGCCGTGAGCCCCAGGTCCGAGGCGCAGACGTTGGCGAGCACGCCGGCGAGCTGCCGCAGCGCGCGCTCGCGCAGGCCCCCGCGGTCGGCGAGGACGCGGGCGAAGCCCGATCCCGGCTCGCGGAACGACAGCGACGCCGCGTGGCCGTCGACGCATCCCGCCACCGCGACGAGCTGGGTGCGGTCGAACAGCCGATCGCGCTCGAAGTGCGAGCCCGCGGACTGGCGCAGCCACAGCCACGGCGGCACCGGGCAGTTGAGCCGGTCGTTGCCGCAGCGGGAGAAGGCGATCGCGTGCTCACACGGGTCGCTCCAGCACGCTTCCGAATCAGGGCGCACCTCGAGCCGGTACGTGCCGCTCGCGGAGACCGAGACGCAGGGCGCATCGGCGCTGAAGGAATCGGGACCGGACCAGCGGTATGCGAAGGCCGCGGCGGGTCCGCACAGCTGCGCCGGCGTGCCTTCGCACCCGGTGCTCGGCCCTTCGATCGTGCAGCTCGAGGCGACGCCGGTGCCCAACGTCCACGAGCAGGGCCCCGCCCACAGACCGTTGAGATAGTCGAAGGTCCTGAGCCGGTAGGTCCCCGGTGCGGCGACGGTCAGGCAGCGATCTTCGCCGAGTGCGAGTCCGTTCGCGTCGGTCCAGCGGTAGAAGTAGTCCCCTTCGGGGCCGCAGATCTCGGAGCCTCCCGAGCACAACGTCGACGGTCCGGTGATGGTGCATTGAGCGCTCGCCACCCCCGCGGCCAGGGGCTGGCCCGCGAGAACGAGGATGCCGAGGAGCGCTCGGATGGTGCTGGGTCGCACGTTCGCCTCCTATGATGAAATGGCACGATGTCGCCACCGACAGCAACCACGTACCGAATTGAAAGAACCGGACCAGCCGAAGTGGGTCAACGCGCGCCGTGCGGAGTGATCGGATCGGACGCCGGGCGTTCCCGGTGGCGGGTGGAAGCGCACATCGACGCGCTGCGATCCGAAACGAGCGCGCAAATCGCCGTGACTCGCGGCCCAGGAAGCCGCGGCGGCGTCCGCGATCGGCCGCCGGCCGCCGATCGTCCTGCAACGCACCGATCGCGATTCGGCCCGACCGGGCCGTCCCCGCTGCCGAGGCCTCGCGGCCTTCAAGCCGCGCCGTCCACTGGTCGATAACACCGGAGGTCCAAGTGCCACGGCGAAGGGATGATGAGCGCGACGCAGGAGGCGGTGAGCCGATGCAGTCCCAGGCATTGATCGAGAAGCTCGAGCAGCTGGCGTCGCGCGGCGCCGAGTTCGACGTCCTGCTCGAGACCGCGGTCCAGGGATTCACGAATTCAATCCGCGGTACCACTGGACCGGCATCTACGAGCTGTTGCCCGAGAACGTGCTCCGGCTGGGGCCGTTCGTGGGTGCGGCGACCGAGCACGTGTTCATCGGCGTCGGTCACGGCGTCTGCGGCACCGCGGTCGCCGAGCGGCGCAACATGAACGTTCCCGACGTTCGCAAGGCGAGCAATTATCTGGCGTGTAGCAGCGACACACGGTCCGAGCTGGTGGTGCTGATCCGCTCCGGCGACACGATCTGGGCGCAGATCGACATCGACAGCCACGACCTCGACGCCTTCGACGCGCACAGCGAGGCGACCGTGCAGGCGGTCGCGGACTGGCTCGCGCGGACCTACGCGCGTCGCGCGGTGCGCGCGGCGTGACGCCCGACATGAGCGATCCTTCCCGCCCGGGGTCGACGCCGAGGCGGCGCTCCACGCGCTGGCCTCGGTCATGGCGGCGCCGTCGTTCGATGCCGCGGTGGCGTCGATCGGCGGGACGCTCGGCGAGGCGTCGGGCGCGACCACCGCGGCATTCCTCGTCGTTCTCCACGAGCACGTGCTCGCGGAGTCGTGGTTCCCTCGCGAGCCGCTCGGCGCCAAGGAGCTGCGACGGCATCTCCACATGATCGCGATACAGTCGGCGCAGAAGGGCGAAGCGGTCGAGGTCCCGTGGCCCGATTCGCTCGGGATCCCGCTCGCGATCACGTCGTACTTCGTGCCGCTCAAGTTCCGGCTGTCCGCCGTGCTGTGTCTCGGGTTCCCGGCCGACGCCGGCAACGGCGCTTCGCGCCCCTCGCGGATCGAGCCGATGATGCGGATGATCGCGGCGCGGCTGACGACGCTTCAGGAGATCGAGGCCGAGCGCCGGAACCGCGATCAGTACGACCGCTGGTTCCGGGTCAGTGTCCGCCAGATCCGCGCGCTGGACGGCGAGCGGCAGAAGTTCGTGGCGCTCGCGAACTCGATCGGCGCCGGCGTGTTCGTGGCCGACCGGCTCGGCGGCATCCGCTGGAACAGCCGCTCGCTGATCGAGCGCTTCCCCGGCGAGGGCACGCAGAGGTCATGGGCGGGACAGTCGTGCAAGAGCCTGTGCGAGCGCATGGGCGCCGGCGCTCACGCCTGCGGCGAGTGCGCCGTGGCGCGCGTGCTCGCCGGCGGCGCCGGGATCTCGTGGGAGTTCGAGGGTCCCGGCGGCGAGAAGCTCCGCGCCGTCGCGCACGCGATCAAGGACGTCGACGGCCGTGCCCAGGAAGTGATGGTGGTGGTCGAATCCGCGGGCGTCGCGATCGCGAGCCCGCAGTCCGACGGCGAGGTCACGCCGCCGCACTCGGCTCCGGAACCCGCGATACCATTCCCCATCGACCCACCACGGTCTCAGCCACGAGCAGCATGATCGCGAGGATCAGGAACCAGGTCCACAGCTCGCGACCGTAGCGCGCTTCGCGCACCCGCCGCGCCAGATCCGCCCCCGGCTTGAGCACCTGCGCCCGCCCGTGGGAACGCCGCGACCAGCGCGCGCTCCGGCATCGCCGTCAGATCCGATTCGCGCGGGTCGGGGTTGACCGCGAAGGTGTTGCGCAGCTTCCCGCCCTGCAGCACGCGATAGAGACCCGTCCGCTCGAGCTCGGCCGAGAGCAGCCGCGTCGAGCCCCGCTCGGCCACCAGCTCGGAGGGGATCTCGCGACCCTGCTCGTCCTCGATTCGCCAGATCCTGGTCGCGGCCGGCGCGCTGTAGCGATCGCCGGGCTCGAGCGTGCCGGCGGCGGTGCCGCGGCCGAGCACTTTCACGGTCTGGTGGACCAGCGGCAGGAACGCGCCGCTGACCGGGAAGTCCGACCACGACGGATCGAGCGACGTGGCGAACACCAGCGCGCGCGGCGCCTCGACCAGCGCCGGATGGGCGCGGTCGAACTCGAGCAGCGTGCGCGTGCCGGAAGCGGCGGTGAAGGCGCGGATGCTCTGGAAGCGCGCGCTCGAGAGCGGCTCGCCGGGACGCGACGCGAAGCCCGCGAGCACCGGGTGTCCGGCGACGGCGCGGATCAGCCGCCACGAGGCGTTCGCCGGCGCCGTCATCACCTCGCCCACCGTGCCGGCGCCGATCTCGCGCAGCAGCGCTCCGTTCCAGAAGGCGGGGTCGGCGTGCACGCCGAGCACGATCAGGAGCCCGCCGCCCGCGCGATAGAAGTCCAGCACGGTCTGCAGCTCGGCCGAGCCGAGCCGGTCGAGATCGTTGAGCACCAGCGCGTCGGCGTCCGCGAGCCGCGACGGCAGCGACGCGGCATCGACCGCCTCGGCCGCGATCCCCGACGCCGGAGCGCCGGCCTCGAGGGCCAATCGCAGCGCCGAGGGCGGACCATCCTCGCGCAGCAGCACCGTCACGGTGCCGGCGCGGCCGGCCGGGAACACGCGTCGGTTGTCGAGCGCGAGCGCGTCGTCCGGAATGGTGGCGACGCCGCCGTCGTCGGGAACGCGCGCGAGCGGCAGCAGCGTCGACGCTTCGCCGCGCTCCGGCACGTCGAGGAAGCCGCGGCCGAGCTCGGCGTCGCGGGTGGCGTCGCGCACCTCGACCGCGAGATCCCCGGGGTGCGCGCCGTAGGAGCGCGCGCTGACCGACGAGCGCGACCTCGCTCTCGGTGGGGGCGAGCGGGCGTCCGACAGTCCGACGTTGGCACGGCTCGGCGGCGCGAGCGGGACCAGATAGGTGCGCGCGCGACTCCACGGTCCGTCGGGCGCCTGGATCGAGGCCGGCGGATCGGCGCCGGCGCGCGCGAAGCCGGCGCTCTGGAAGTCCGAGATCCAGAACAGCTCGCGATTGAGCGCGCGCGACTGGCCGAGCGCGCGCGCGGCGAACTCGAGCGCCTGGACGTGGTCGGTGCCCGAGCCGCCCGGCGCGAGCGCCTGGGTGGCGGCGCGCACGCGTCCGAGATCGGAGCTGGGGCGCGCCGTCACCGGACGCGGGGCGCGATCGTAGGGCACGAGCAGGATCTCGTCCGACGGCCCGAGTGTCGCGAGCAAATCCTCGACGATGCGGCGCGCCTCGCCGCCGAGCGTGGCGTCGCGCGTCCCGGAGCCGCCGGCGGCGGCGCCCATGCTCCGCTCTCGTCGACCAGCGCCACCACGGTGGTGGCGGCGCCGCTCTTGAGCCCGATCGACCCGCGCAGCGCCGGCCGCGCCATCGCCAGCGCGAGCGCTGCGACCGCGAGCGCGCGCAGCAGCAGCAGCAGCCACTGCTTGATCCGGAGCCGGCGGATCTCGCTCTGGTTCACCTCGCTCAGGAACTCGAGCGAGGGGAAGCGCACCTCGCGCAGCCGCCGGCGGGTGAACAGGTGGATGATGATCGGGATCGCGGCCGCGGCGAGACCAAACAGGAACAGCGGGTTGAGGAAGCTCATCGCGGATACTCCACGAACCGCCGCTCCGCATCGCTCCACAGCTCGATCCCCGTCACCGGATGGATCTCCCACGCCGACAGCGGCGCCGCTGCGCTGCGCCGCGGGCGCGCATCCTCGTGCGAGGCGTCGTGGAGCAGCGGTCCGCGCAGGCGCACCCGTCGTGGCCCGCCCTCCCACGGCGTGATCCCGCCGAGCCGCGGGCGGAACGCCGCGAGCAGCGCGTCGTACCGGAAGCTGGCCGAGCCGCGGCGCCACTCGGGCGTGATCTCGGCGATGGCGTAGTTCCCGAACCCGCCTCGCGGCACGCGCTCGGCGAGATCGAGGTGAAGATCGCCGTCGGGCGCCTGCATGATGCGCTGGACGTACCCCTCCATGGTGACGCCGCGCGACTCAGCTCATCGCGCACGCGCGGCGGCGGGCCTCGCGGCAGCGCCGCGTAGTCGGCGAACGAGAGCGGCGCGAACGCGGCCGGCGCCGAGCGCCGGCGCTTCATCGCCAGGGCGTGGCGGACCGCGGGCGGCTGCCACGGGCCGCGCCCGATCAGCTCGAGGTAGGCGAGCAGCACCGCGACGCCGAGGATCAGCGACAGCGCGGCGGCGATCCGGAGGGTCACAGCAGTTTGGCCCGTCGCTCGAGGTAGGCGAGCAGCGCGCGGTCGAAGGGGGTGCGCGAGTCGAGCTCGACGTAGTCGATGAGGCGCTCGCGGCAGTTGCGGCGGTAGAAGTCGCGCCACGCGGTCAGCCGCTCGCGATACCGGCGCGCGATCTCCCACGGCTCCGTGGTCAAGCGCTCGCCGCTCTCCATGTCGACGAAGGTGGCGGTGTCGGTGTAGGGAAACTCGATCTCGTCGGGGTCGAGGATGTGGAAGACGATGACCTCGTGGCGGCGGTGGCGGAAGTGCTGGAGCCCGGACAGCACCTCGTTGGGGTGGTCCATCAGGTCCGAGAACAGGATGACGAGCCCGCGCCGCTTGATCCGCTCGGCCACCTCGTGGAGCGCGGGACCGAGCCGCGTGCGTCCCTGGGGCTCGGCCGACGCCAGCGTCTTGAGCACGATGTCCAGGTGTGACCGCATCGCGCGCGCCGGGATGTACTGCAGCGGGCGCTCGGCGAACAGGAGCGTGCCGACCGCGTCCTGCTGGTGGAGCATCAGGTAGGCGAGTGCGGCGGCCAGGGACTGCGCGTACTCGAGCTTGCTCATCGCCGCGCGCTCGGAGCGGAAGCCCATCGAGCCCGAGAGATCGACCAGCAGGTGGCAGCGGAGATTGGTCTCCTCGGTGTACCGCTTGACCAGATAGCGGTCGCTGCGCGCCCACACTTTCCAGTCGAGGTTCTTGAGCGGATCGCCGGGCATGTAGGGACGATGCTCGGCGAACTCGACGCTGAAGCCGTGGAACGGACTGCGATGCATGCCGGCGATGAAGCCTTCGACCACGAGGCGCGCGCGGACGTCGAGGTGCGCGAGCCGCGCGATCACGCTCGGATCGAGGAACTTGCGGCCCTCGCTCGACCCCTTGGCGACGCCGCGATCCGGCTGGGCGCCGGAGCCCGCGCGGGGCTGGGACACGCTCATGAGCAGGCGACTCCGATCATCATTCCGCCCACGCGGTCCAGGCCAGCATGTCCCCGTCGACGAGCGAACGGTGGGGATCGACCGGCGTGGGGTCGTTGGCGCGTGCGGCGGGACGGACCTCGAAGCGCCGGTAGCCGGCGGTCCGGAGCAGCAGCGCCATCTCGTGCTTGTAGACGTAGCGGACGTCGAACTCGTGGTCGTGCGTGGCGACCACGGCGCCGGTGGCATCGACGATCTCGACCCGGCGCTTCACGTGGTTCACCTGCTCCACCGTGTCCGGCGTGATCGCGTCGAACACGCGCACCGTGCCCGATCCGCCGGCGTGCGGGATCTCCTTGACCAGCACCAGGGGTGCCGTCGAAGGCCGCGAGCCGGCGCGCGCTGGGATGGAACACGACGAGGTGCAGCCGCCCGCCGGGCAGCAGGTGCTCGCGGCAGCGCTCGAGCGTGCGGAGCTGGTCCTCCTGCGTCAGGTTGTGCAGGAAGCTGTTGAAGCCGATCACGATCAGCCCGTAGCGGCGCGGCATGGTGAAGTCGCGCATGTCGGCGACGTGGGCCCCGATCGTGAGCGTCCGCTCGGCCGCCTGGCGTTGCAGGTCGGCGACCATGCCGGGATCGAGGTCGAAGCCGTCGCAGTCCACACCCGCCGCGGCCATCGGCAGCGTGATGCGTCCGTTGCCGCAGCACGGCTCGAGCACCGGACCGTTGGCGGTCTTGGCCTCGCGGATCAGCGGCTCGATGTCGAAGCGCATGTCCGCGTACATCAGGTCGTAGACCTCGGGCGCGGCGAAGTAGGCGCCGGCATGGGATTCCGGAGACATGCTCACGTCGTCCTCGCGCGGCCCTTCCACAGGAAGTAGACCGGGAACCCGAGTGCGGCGATCCCCACGCCCGCCCAGGCCCGTAGCCCGGTCGAGGTGAGGTCGCTGACGATGATCGCGGCGGTCGCGAGAATGAAGACCAGCGGGGTCAGCGGGAAGAGCGGCGTGCGATACGATTTCGGCTCGGACGACCCGCGCTTCTCGCGCGCGCGCTGAACGAACAGCGCCGCGATCGCGAGGCCGTAGAAGAGCCACGACGTGGTCACGAACCAGCCCGACACGTCCTCGAAGCCGCTTCGCGCACCACAGCCAGATGCACGAGTACGCCGCCTGCAGCCAGAGCGCGAGCGTGGGCGTGCCGCGACGCGGATCGAGCCGCGCGACCGGACGCCACAGCAGCCCGTCCGCGGCCATCGCCTGGGTGACGCGGGGACCGGTGAGGATCGCGCCGTTGATGGTGCCGAAGGTCGAGATCGCGACCAGCACCGCCAGCGCGCGCGCGCCCCAGTCGCCGAGCAGCCGGTGGATCGTCTCCGAGCCGACCGCCTCGTAGGACGCCACGCCGCCGGTCCCGAGCACGTGGAAGTAGGCGACGTTGGTGAGCAGGTAGACCGCGATCACGAGCCACGTGCCCCAGACGATCGCGATCGGCAGGTTGCGGCGCGGCTCGATCACCTCGCCGGCGACGTAGGTCGAATCCGTCCAGCCGTCGTAGGCGAACAGGATCGGGATCATCGCGACGACGAAGCCGATCAGCAGCGGGTGCTCGCTCGCCGCGCGGGTGATCGCGTTGGCGGACGGCGGGTAGTGGGTCGGCAGCGTGAACGCCAGCACGCAGAGCATCGCGATGCCGATCACCTTGAGCGTCGTGAACAGCGACTGCGTGCCGGCGCCCTCCTTGACCCCGAGCCAGTTCACCACCGTGAGCAGCAGGATGGCGGTAGCACCCGCCGGGAACTCGGCGGCCTTGGGCAGGTGGAGGACCTGGCAGAAGTGAGAGCGCGAACACGGTGGTGATCGACGCGATCACCGTCGGTTTGATGACCCACAGGTTGGCCCAGCCGAACACGAAGGCGAACGCGTCGCCGAATGCCTCGCGGATGTAGACGTAGAGCCCGCCGCTGCGCGGGTGCGCCACCGCCAGCTCGGCCAGGGCGAGCGAGCCGCAGATCGACAGGATCCCGCCGACCACCCAGGCGAGCAGCACCAGGTCGAAGCGGGTGATGTCGGCGGCGACCGAGTGCGGCGAGCGGAAGATGCCCCGAGCCGATGATGTTGCCGACCGTGATCGCGGTCGCGGCGTAGAGTCCGATCTGCCGCTTGAGCTCCTGCGGGGACGTCGGCACCAGCGGCGGCGCGGTGGTGGTCATGATTCCTCCGGGCGGAACGGGATCGCGGCGGACGTTCGAACGGTCGACACGCGAATCATGAGCCGTGTGCCTACTCCGTCGGCACGCTCTTCAGCAGGTCGTCGATGATGCGCTCGGGCTTGATGCCCTCCGCCTCGGCGGTGAAGTTGGTGACGATGCGGTGGCGCAGCACCGCCGGCGCGATCGCCCTCACGTCCTCGATTCCCGGCGCGTAGCGGCCGAGCAGCACGGCGCGCGTCTTGGCCCCGAGCACGAGGAACTGCGAGGCGCGCGGTCCAGCCCCCACGACACCCACTGCTTGACGAAGTCCGGCGCGCCGTCGCGACCGCGCGTGGAGCGGGCCAGCCGCACCGCGTAGCGCACGACGTGATCCGAGACCGGGACGCGGCGGATCAGCTTCTGGAGCTCGAGGATGTCCGCGGCGCCGAGCACGCGCTCGAGCTTGGCCTCGTAGGCCGAGGTGGTGGTGGCGACGATCTTCTCCTCCTCGGACTCGCTCGGGTAGTCGACCAGCACGTTGTACATGAAGCGGTCGAGCTGGGCCTCGGGCAGCGGATAGGTGCCCTCGAGCTCGATCGGGTTCTGGGTGGCGAGCACGAAGAACGGGAGCGCAAGCTTGAACGTCTGCCCGCCGGTCGTGACCTCCTTCTCCTGCATCGCCTGGAGCAGCGCCGCCTGGGTCTTCGGCGGCGTGCGGTTGATCTCGTCGGCGAGCACGATGTTGGCAAACACCGGCCCCTGGATGAAGCGGAAGGTGCGCCGACCGCTGGACTGGTCCTCCTCGATCACGTCGGTGCCGGTGATGTCGCTCGGCATGAGATCGGGGGTGAACTGGATGCGGTTGAACTTGAGATCGAGCACCCGCGACAGGCTCGAGATGAGGAGCGTCTTGGCGAGCCCCGGCACGCCGACGAGCAGCACGTGGCCGTTGGCGAACAGCGCCGACAGGAGCTGGTCGACGACCTGGTCCTGACCGACGATCACCTTGCGCAGCTCCGCGAGGATGCGCTCGCGGGCGACCTTCAGGGTCTCGACCGCCTTGAGATCGGTGGTTCCGGTTTCGATGGTCACGAAGATTCCTCGAGATGGTGCCGCCGGGAGGAGAGGTGGCGCGACGTGCCGTGAGGACGTTCGTCGAATCTAGCACGGCCTCCGGGAGCGCGAAAACCGAGCCGACCGGCGCGGCACGAACGGTGACGAAACGCGATCCGTTCATCGCCCGCCGTCGTCTCCGGGCCAGTCGTCGTGGCTCGCGCTGTGGAAGGCGGTGCAGTCACCGCCCGCGTCACGCTAGTCGCCGACTAGGCGCGGCGTCTCAGGCGCGCGATCCGCACGCGCTGTTGCTTCGGCTCCTGCTCGGACCAGCAGGCCAGCGCGGTACGCGGGTCGAGCGTGGTGACCCAGCCGGCCCTGACGTCGGCGCCGAGGAAGCTCCACGGCGTGAGCGAGCCGTCGGGATCGAGCGCCCGCACGGCGAGCACCCGGCGCGTCGTGTCGTCGCTCCTTCGGCCCTCGACCCCGATCAGCGTCGCCGCACCGAGCGACGTGAGCCGTGGATGCTCGGCCGCGATCAGCCCGTCCGCCATCATGCGCTTGACCCCGGCGGGGCCGCGGTCGGATTGCCACGGCATCACGTAGACGCCCGGCGTTCCGGCGCCGGTGAACCAGAGCGTAGAGACCGCCGGCGGCGGAGTCGAAGCTCAGCACGGGTCCCTGGGAAGGACACGTATTAAGGAGCCAGCGGTCCGGCGACATCAGCGTGTCGAGATGGAACGTGCGCCCGCCGTCACCCGAGATCATGAGGGCCGGATCACGCACATCACGAGCGCCGTTGCGATATGCAACCGCGACCTGTCCGGATGCGGTCGCCGCCATCGGACGGCAGCAGGCGCAGACGCTGTCTCTCAGCTTGGTGTTGGCCGACCAGCTCTGCCCGCCGTCGAGGCTGACCGCCGCGTAGAGCGCCGAGAACGGCGGCTCGCCGGTGCCCGAGAACTCCCGCTCGTCGAGCCAGGCGGCGAACAGCGTGCCGTCGGCGAGGAACGTGAGCGCGGGGAAACCGTGGAATGCGCGCGGATTGGGCACGCTCCACGCATGCGCCCGCCGCCAGGCGCGGAGATCGATCCCGCGGTCGTCGTTGACGATCGCCGGCGGCGACTGGCGTGGCGCCGCCGTCGCCCGCTCGCGCTCACCACCAGGTCGAACGCCCGCGCGGTGTCGGCGCAGCGCTCGGTCCCACGCGATCGCCAGCCGTCCGGCGGGACCGAACACCGCCTGGGGCCGTCCCTCGGCATAAGAAGAGACGGTTCCGGCACGGGGATTCACCCGGACCGCGGGGGCGAAGGTGAGGCCGCTGTCGCGGGAGAGCGAGGCCAGAGGTTCTTGCCGGTCGAGTCACGGGTGACGAAGGTGAGCGCGACGCGACCGTGCTCGTCGGCGGCGAGCGCGGGGTCGGTGGCCTCGAGCGCGAGCAGGAAGCTCGGGGTGACTTCGCGCACCGAAGCCCAGTCCGAGGGAGCGCGCGACGCGGTGCAGTCGAGGACGAGCGTGCAAAGCACCATCCATCCCGCCGCCGCACGTCACGCCGGCGACGGGGCTCGAGCGTCGCGTCGTCCGCCGCGTGATCGCACGCCACATGGCTCTCGGCTCCGTCAAGGAACGCTCCGTTGACCGTCCGCAAGACACTTGCGGCGCCGGCCGCCCGCGAAGCCTAGCACGCGCGGACGGGCCGCGTACACGGCGCTCCGGCGCGGCGATCGCGGGATGGTTTTGCACGACGGCTCCGTGCGGGACGCGACGATCCGCGATCGCCAAAACCCCCAGGATGAACGAACTCTTTGCGCGACAACGCCCCAGTTCCGGCGCGACGGGATGGCACCCGGTTGCGCCACATACGGTTCCGGAGAGTCTTTGGCATGGCGAGGGAAAACGGGAAGGCGGATCGAGTGCGCGGCTTCACGCTGGTCGAGACCATGATCACGCTCGTGATCGCGGGGATTCTCGTCTGCCCGCACGCTGCCGGGCTTTGTCAGGGTTCGGACCAACATGGTCAGCGGAAGACGAGGATGCAGATCACGCAGGACTTGCGGCTCGCCGCCAGATCGCCGTCACCCGTCGCGCGCCGGTCGTGGTCCAGTTCGGCAACGGCGTCAACACGCACGACCTCACGACCTACACGTTCCACGTCGACAACAACTTGCGGATCTCCATGAAGCAGACGGGGGAGATGGTGACGCCGAAGAGCCTGCTGCCAGGGCGTGACGCTGAGCGACGTGTCGCTGACGCCGCGGGACTCGCTGATCTTCGACATCACCGGCGACCTGTGGCCGGGAACCCGGGCGGCGGCACGCTGATCCTGCGCTCGAGCACCGGGCGCGCCGACACCATCAAGATCTCGGCCTCGGGTCTGGTCTACCAGCTCATGAACGCCTCACGCGAACGCGGCTTCGGGCTGATCGAGTTGCTGATGGCACTGGTCGTGCTGTCGGTCGGCGTGCTCGCGCTCTCGGCGGCGATTCCGCTCGGCCTCAACCGCATCGGCGCGTCGCACGATCACACCGAAGCGTCGGAGCTGGCGTCCGAGTGCGCCGAGCAGCTGCTCGCCACGCCGTACTTCGACGACGATCTCGAGGCCGGCGATCATACCGATCCCGCCAATCCGCACAGCGGCGTGTACCACGTCCTGTGGACGGTCGAGGACAACCAGCCGATGGCGGACTGCAAGCGCATCACGATCACCGTCCATCCAGCCCAATCCCGAGTCGCCCATCCGGGCGCGCGTGACCGTGGTCGTGGGGCGCGCGGGGAGCGCCTGATGCACTCCTCATCCGGGTCGGCAGGCCGCGCTCGAGCGATCGAGCAGCGAGGGTTCGGGCTCATGGAGCTCATGATCACGATCGGCATCGGCGCGATCGTGCTCGTCGTGTTCTTCAGCGCCTTCTTCCGCGGGCAGGACGCCGCCCGCCGGTTCACCGATCTGGTCGAAGCGCGCCAGGGCAGCCGGAGCGCGATTCAGCTGCTCGCAGCGCGAGGTGCGCATGGCCGGTTCAGGTTGGGGTCGAACCGCGGTGGAGGGGCATACGGCGGGGCGCCGCTCACGCTCCACGCGCTCGACCCTGGTTATGGCGGTGTCGCCGGCAACGACTCCATCCGCATTCTCGGGGGGTGGGACGTCGCGACGACGCTGCGCCAGCCGATGACGCTCACCACGACGACGATCCAGGTGGTCAGCACGTCGGGGTTCAAGGTCGGCGACCTCTGCGTGGTGAGCAACGGCGCCAGCGCCCACATGTTCCAGGTGACCGGCGTCACCGGCCTCGCCGGCGGACCTCGCCCACGCCACCACGTCGACCTTCAACGCCGCCGGCGGTCACCAGGGATTCCCGGTCGGCGGCTACGGTCTCGGCGCCAGCGTGTTCAAGGCCAGCTGGGTCACGTATTACGCCGACTCCTCGGCCACCGGGCGTCTCGCGCTGATGCAGCGCACGTTCGGCCAGGCGCCCGAGATGATCGGCGACGGTGTCCGGAGGTTCTGGATCCGGTACCGCATGCACGACGGCACGATGACGCGGGATCCGCAGGATCTCTCGATGATCGAGCGCATCGTGCCGGTCCTCTACACGCAACCGCGCTCGGGTACTGCGCCCGGAACCGACTCGCTGTGGGCGACCGTCCGGCCGCGGACGTACTAGGCTCCGGTGCGAATCATGAACGTGAGCTCGCATTCGGAGCGGCAGGTGAGGAGGTCCGTCATGTCTGGTCCCGGCGGTGAGACCCTGAAGAACGAGCGCGGCATCGTGCTCGTGGTGGCGATCTTCATGGTCTGGCGCACGTCGCTCCTGGTCGGGACGCTGATGCCTGACTCACGGTGGGCGAGCGCTCGATCGCGTCGAACTACCACGTCGCGAAGGGATCGCTCTACTCCGCCGACGCCGGAGTGCGCGCCGGGCAGCAGGTGCTCGCCACGATCGCGCGCAGCAAGCTCGACAGCCTGGCGGGCGTCTGGGCCGGAATCGGGCCGATCATTCCCCAGCCGACGCTGCTCTTCCCCGCCGGCGCGCTGCTCAACAGCGCGGCGAACCCGTGGTTCAACACCAGCACGACGATCTCCTTCGCCGACAGCGATCTCACCGACACGGCGCAGGTCTACAGCTACATCTACAACGTGGTCTCGACCGGACGCCAGGGGCTGCTCGGCAACCGCAGGGTCTCGAGCCAGGGCCTGCTGCGCGTCAGCGCTCGCGCGGCACCTTCGCCGACTACCTGATCTTCACCGACACCCACCTCACGCCCAGCGGCGGCGCGATCTGGTTCACCTCGAGCGGCTCGTTCGACGGCCGCGTCCACACCAACGGCGAGTTCCGCTTCGCCTACCAGCCGACCTTCCAGGACCTGCGTGAGCAGTGCCAACAGCAAGGCCTGGTTCTACAACGTGAGGGACGCCCAAGGAGCTCGCCAACGATCACAACAGCACGATCGACGTGCCTCACTTCTTCGGCGGGTTCCAGCGCAGCGCGCCGGTGGTGCCGCTCCGCCGGCCAACTCGTTCAACCAGCAGAACGCCGCCCTCGGGCTCGATCCGTCCAGCTCGACGTTGCCGCAGCAGCTCGGTGGTCAACACGCAGCTCGGCCTCGGCTCGGGCTCGGGCACTCCGCCTAACGGCATCTACGTCCCGAACTCCGGCGGCGCGCTGACCAGGCAGGATCTACGTTCAGGGCACCCTGTCGCAGGGTCTGCTCAAGCTCGACGGCTCCGGGCGCCAGGTCTACGACCTCACCCAGGGCGCGATCCATCGCGTCGTCACGATCGATCGTGCCGCCAACACCACCAGCGTGTTCAATGGCACGACGACCACCACTACACCGGCGTGCCGCGCAGCATCGGTGTACACCAACGGCGCCATCTCGGATCTGCGCGGTCCGGACCGCGTCGCCTGGCACGCCGCCGCCGGCGGTCGGCAATGGACGCAGGGTCTCCTGGTCGCGGCCACACGGCGACATCGTGCTCCAGCGCGACATCACCTATCAGAACTACAACGACGGGCAGCAGCGTGCTCGGGATCTACTCGTCGGCGGAAACGTGCGGGTGGAAGCACCGGCGCGCCGCCCAACATGTCGCTCGACGGCTACGTCATGGCCCACCGGATCGCGCCGGGCGTGTTCACGGTCGACAACTACAACACCGGCCGCCCGCGCGGCACGTTCCACCTGCGCGGCGGCATGGTCAGCGCGTACTACGGCGCGTTCTACACCTTCAACACCGAGCGGCGATCTCCTGACCGGCTACGCGCGTGACTATCACTACGACCGCCGCGGCCTCGTGCCCGCCGTACTTCCCGCGCGACAAACCGATTCCTGGCCGACGAACCCTCCGCACGGACGCTGATCTGGAAGGAGATCTGATGCCACGCGAGAAAGTCTGGAACATCGAGCCCCACCCCAGCGGAGGCGGCCGCGGCGCGCGGCGGCGCGAAGCCGTAGCCAGATGGTGGCGCGCGTGTCCTCGCACGGGCCGCTCCTGATCGCCGTGCTGCTCGTCTCGTCGGCGGTCGCGGCGGTGTCGATGGAGCTACGGATGCGCTCTCGGAGGACGACGCCGTCGGCGTCTTCAAGTTCCGGCACGTGCGCCGCTACCTGAACCACTTCGGCGCGAGCGCAGGCGATCCCAGCAAGGCCGCCCAGCCCGGCGGCGGTAGTGGTGGTGGCGGTCGCCTCAACGGCGGCACAGGGGGTAGCGACACTCGATCGGCGGCGCCGACGTTGTGCCGATCCGTCATGCCGGTGCGTCCGCGCGTGACCGCTATTCGAGCTTGAGCAGCTTGAGCGGGGACCGGCGCTCGCCCTCGAACCGCGCGAGGTAGATGCCCGCCGCGACGCGGCGTCCGCATCGTCGCGGCCATCCCAGGTGAACCCGCCCTCCTCCGGATGCCGCGGTTCCCGCCGGACGACGCGACCCGCCACGTCCACGATCACGAGCCGCGCCGACGTGCTCGCCGGGATGCGCACCGATTCCCGGAACGGGTTCGGCGTCGCGGCGCTCGTCACCGGCTCGAGCCCGATGTACTCACCAGGAGCCGAGACGGATCGCGATCGGGACGGTAATCGCGGTCTCGTCGCGCCACGGGCCGTGCTCGTCGCGGGCGACGAGCCGGAGCGTCCCGCGCCGTGGAACGGCGGCGGACGAGGCTGCGATCATCCGGGCGCGGGCGACGTCGCCGTCGAGGCGCGCGAGCAGGAGCGGCGCGCTCGGGCTGGACTCGAGCCACGCCTCGATCGCGGTGACCCGATCGGGATCCGACGCCGCGCAGGCCGAGCTCGATCGTGTCGCCCGGAACGACGACGCTCGAGCGAAAGCGGTGCGGTGATCTCGAGCGTCGGCGGGCGATCGACGCGGCCGATCACCGTGTAGCCGAAGCGCGCCTGGTCCGGAGGCAGCGGCAGGTGAGCGTCGCCGCCGCAATCGAGACAGTCCTCGAGCTGGTGAGAAATCCGCGCAGCGTGAACGAGCGCGGCCCGCGCTCGACGATCTCGGACCACGGCGCGAAGAACGGCGAGGCGGAAGCCGCCGGCCACCGTCATCGTGCCCTGGACCGTCGTCCACACCCGCACCGAGTCGAGGAACGAATCGGGGAGCGCCACCGTGGCTCGCGCTTCGATCGCGCGGCGCGCGGCCAGTGGCGGATGCGGTCCATGAGCCCGGGCCCCGAGGTCCCGACGATCAGCGAGTCGACGTCGCCGGGAATAAACGTGGCCGCCGCCACCTCGTCGTGCAGGATCCCGAACGACGGGGCGACCAGGCGAGCGCGCGCGCGGCGTCGAGCCGGCCGTAGCCGGTCTTCTGGTCGAGTCCCGGCTCGGCGAGATCGCGCGCGTCTCGCGCAGCACGTGCTGGAAGTCCGAGGCCGAGAGCTCGGGACGCAGCGCGGCGAGCAGCCCGACCACGCCGGTGGTGTGGCGGTGCCGAGAACGAGGTCCCCGCGACCTGCACGTAGCCGTTCAGCAGCGTGCCGTTCGCGATCGGATAGGTCGGGAACGTGGTGAGGTGACGTCGACGCCGGGGGCGAGCAGGTCGAGCCCCGGACCATAGGACGAGAAGCGTGTGCGCTGGTCGTACTCGTCGCTCGCGCCCGCCTGGATGCAGTAGCCGAGCGCGGCGTAGGCGGCGGGGAACTGCGCGGCGTCGGCCTGCCGGCTCGCCCCCGGTTGCCCGCCGCGGCGACGCACGACGCACGCCGCGGGTGATCGCGTAGTAGAGCGCGTCGCGCTCGACCGCGCTCTGGCCGCCGCCCGCGAACGAGAGGTTCATCGCCCGGGCGCCCACCTGGGTGGCGTAGAGGATGGCGCGCGCGATATCGTAGGAGCTGGCGTCGCCCGAGTGCCCCGCGGCGATCTTGATCGGCACGATCCGGCAACCGAAGTTGCCGTTGCCGTCGCCGCCGCACACGCCCGCGACGCCGAGCGAGTCGAAGTGCGCGCCGTCGTTGGTGAGCGCCGCCATGACGCCCGCCACCGCGGTGCCGTGGTAGAACGAGTCGGCGTACGACGGGCTCGGGTCAGGCTGACGTTCATGCCGAGCGTGACGCGTGGTCCGACGCCGGGGATCAGCGCCTGCAGCTCGGGATGGTTGGGATCGATCCCGGTGTCGGCGACCGCGAGCCTGAGATCGTTCCGTCCGTGGTCCAGCCCCATGCGCCGAGCGCGTCGATGTCGGCGCCCTCGACGCCGCCGAACGCGCCGTGCGGCCCAAGGTTCCGGAGCCCCCACTGCCGGGTGTGTCGCGGAAGCCCGGGATCGTTCGGGAACCCGGCGGTGACGCCCAGCGCCTCGGGCTCGCGCGGCTGGATTGAACTCGACCCACGCGATCGCCGGATCGCCCGCGATCGCGGCCGCGGCGGCGGCCGCCGCGAGCGAATCGCGCGCCTCGAGCAGCCACACGCTGCCGGGATCGAGGTCGAACGGATTCGCGCGGAGATTCGTACCGGGCCGCGCGCCGCCCTGGAGCGTCGCGCCCTGCGAGCGACGAGAGCCGTCGGCGAGCGAGCCCACGACCTGCAGTCCGAGCGATGCGGCGAGGCCGGCGACGTGCGACCGCGGGGTCGTGGCCTCGAGCGCCGGAGATGCCCCCGGACGCGGCGCGATCCGCACGACGAGCTGGCGCGACGGTGGCGAGGCGAGGGCGTCTTCCGGGAGCGGACCGAGCGTGAGGGCGATCAGGAGGATGAGGACGGCGCGCATGACGTTCCCGAGCGGGGTGGTGATCGCGGAGGACGACGGGGCGACAGAAAGGCTAGCTAGAGTGGTGCGGCGCGTCGCGCAACGCGAGAACGTCACTCCGTCGCGTTGCCGCCGCGAAAGTCCTTGCGCGCGACCGACGACAGGCGCACCTCGTCGATCATGCCGTGGAACGCGTAATAGGAGTTCGTGTCCGCCGCGGCGCTGGCCCGCAGGCCGCCGGAGAAGTTGGTGAGCAAGCGCGGATCGATGTAGTTCCCGATCACGAGCGGCGCGGCCGAGGGCGAGATGTGCGTCCGGAGCGCGTACTGCGAGTCGAGCCGGTCCGTCGAGGTAGAAGCGCACGACCTCGCCCGTCGAACGTGGCCGCGACGTGGGTCCAGCGATCGAGGTCGACCGGGATCTGCGCAGAAGTTGGCCACCGGCCGGCTGGCGTCGAGCGGCTGGATGAGGAACATGAGCCGCCCCGGCGACCTGAGCCGCACCAGGTTCTCGTGGTAACCGGGGCTCGGGACCGTCCGGTGCGCGGGAGCGGCACGCGCTCGACCACGGAGAAGAGCCAGCTCTTCTCGTTGGGCTCGCTCGGTCCACCAGCGCCCGGCGATCGGCGTCGTCCTCGCTGCTCGTGAACGACGTCGGCCGGATCCAGGCCTCGAATGGTCATGGCGCGCGACGCGTCGAACGCCGGGGTGTAGGGCACGAGGACGAACGACTCGATCGACAGGTTGAACACGCGCGCGCTGCGGAAGCGACCGAAGTCGGTGCGCGTGTCGATGCCGGCGACGCCGTCGAGATGCAACGGACCCGAATCCGCGACCCGCGTGCCGCCAATCTCGTCCAGGTGCCAGAGCCCGAGCGTGAGCGAGTCGGGCACCGGCGGTCGTCACGCCGGCGAGGTCGCCGGGATTGACCGCGTGCATGCACGCCGCGCCGGCGAGCGCCAGCGCCGCGGCGAGCGCCGCCGCCACGCGCGCGCATCACGACCGCCCCCGCAGCCGGTCGAGCGCGGCGCGCGCCTCGGCCTCGGCCGCGCGGTCGCCGAGCGACGCGTACAGCGACACCATCTCGCTCGAGCGTGTCCGGATTGCGAGTGGCCGAGATCACCGGACGCCACGTCGTCGCGGCGTCCTGGAGTCGCCCGAGCATGAGATGGGCGTAGCCTCGTCCCACCCGCGCCTCAACGTTGCCGGGCGCCACCGCCTCGGCTTGCCCGAACGCGGTCGCGGCCTGGGCCGGCTGGTTCATTCGCAGGAGCACGTTGCCGAACAGGATCAGGAGCCCCGTGTCCCGCGGCTCGAGCACGACGGCGCGCTCGAGCGCCTGCTTCGCCTCGGCCATGCGCCCGACGGCCCACGCCACCTGCGCGAACTGCTCGAGCAGGGCCGGGTCGTTGGCGTCGATCATCAGGCGCGCGTAGCCAATGTGGTACGAGCGCAGCGTGTCGTTCGCGAGCCACGTCGGCGCGGCCCCGAACTCGGGCCCGATCTCGTAGAGCACGGCGGGATGCGGGTGGGTCACGAGCAACGGCCGGAGTCCAGGACCACCGCGGAGGTATCGAGCAGGTAGTAATACTGGGGTCTCGTCTCCGCTTCCGGCCACGAGAAGTAGAGCCACCGCGTGCGATTCTCCCGCGCGTACGCGGCCAGCTCGGCGAGCGAGTTGGTGAACGGAAAGGCGATGCCGTCGACGCCGCCGTGATAGGCGATGTGCCACTTGCGCGCGATGATGCGATCGCCCGGTGCCTTGAGCCGCCGCAGCGTCTTCGCGCAATCGAGCACTTCGACCGGGAGCTGGTCGATCACGCGGGCCTGCACCTTGACGGTCATCGCGACCGCGGCCGCGAGCGGCAGTGCGGCGATCAGCGGCTTGAGCCCGACCCGCCGCTTTCCCAGGGACACCACGAACGCGGCGAGCGGCGAGGCGAAGGGAACGGCGGCGAGCGTGGCGTAGAACGGCAGGAGCGCGAGCGAGTAGCGCTCCGAGTAGAACACCGGGACCAGCGAGCCGAACAGGAAGAATCCCGCGAGCCACAGCGGCCACAGCCTCCGGAGCGTGCCGTCGCGCGCGCCGACGACGAGGCCGAGCGCGGCGCACACCGCGACCGGCCAGCCCAGGAAGCTGCTTGGCGTCGAGCCGCGGGTGATCGAACAGGTTGAAGACCATGCGGCGGGCGACCGCGCCCGGGTCGCGCGAGATCACGTCCCCCAGGCTGTGGAACTGCGGCTGCAGCAGCTTCTGGTAGTCGTCCCACGCGATCCCCTTGGCGTGGGCGTAGACCTCGTAGGCGATGTTGTGATGGAGCTGGAACGAGAAGCCCGAGCCGTGGGTGAGCGAGTAGATCACCCACGGCACGACCGGTGCTAAGAAGCCGGCCGCGAACCGCAGCGTTGCTCCACCGCGACGCTCGATCAGGCCGCCGCCGAGGAGCAGCGTGATCACGCCCGCGGGCAGGAGGTAGATCGCGTTGTACCGCGTGAGGAACGCGATCCCGGCGACGAGCCCGGCGAGCAGCACGGTGCGCGCGCGCGTTCCGGTGAGCAGGAGCGTCAGCGCCAGGGCCTGGAGCGCGACCGCGAACGCGTCGGTCGCGGCACTGTAGCCGTAGCGGAAGAGCTGCGCGTTGGTGGCCACGAACAGCACCGTGAGCGCCGCGAGCCGGACCGAGGCGCGCCGCTCGAGCAGCCGGAACCACAGCAACGCGACCGCCACCGTGGACCCGACGGAGATCAGCTCGGCGGCGACGAAGAGATCGTGGATCACGAACCCCACGAGCGCGAGCGCCACCTCGTACCGGGACCGATCACGCCGTAGCGCGACGGGATCAGCCGTCCGTGCTGGATCATCCGGGCGCCGCCGGCGTAGGCGCCGTAGAAGTCGGTCTCGGTGAAGTAATCGCCGACGCGGTGCGGTCCGAAGACCATGGCGAGCAAGGCGGCGGCGAGCCCGGCGATGACCACCCCGGCGAGCACGGTCCAGACGCGGCGCTCGGCCGGGGAGATCTCGGTCGCGCCGTGGAGCGAGAAGGCCGCCGTCCGCGCCGGCGTCGGCGGCCGGCGGCGCGCGGGCCGCGCGGTCATGGACGCGACCCGGGACGTGGAGCGGTGAGCATGATGGGCCAGTCTAGCGCGCCCGTGGATGGTGGCGCATCCGCGCGCGCCGACGCTCGCCCGGAGTAGACTGCACCGCACGGACGGCCCTTCCGGCCGTCGCGAGGGAGCGGACGATGGGTACGAGCGACGAGACGCGGATCGGGCTGTGCGCGACGTGCCGGAACGCGCGCGTCGTGCAGACGCCGCGGAGCACCTTCTGGATGTGCCAGCTCTCGTCCACCGATCCGCGCTTCGACAAGTACCCGCGCCTTCCCGTACTCGAGTGCTCGGGCTTCGAGCCCCTGGAGCCCGAGGTGCGGAGCCCCGGAACGGCGGGGCTACGGGAGGACGATGAGCCGCGCGCTGGCGGCCAGGCCCGGCGTGACGAAGCGGGCGAAGTAGAGCCCGCCGGCTCGCTGCGCCCCGAACGTCCCGCTCGTGTTCCACTCGACCTGGTGACGGCCCGCGGGCTGCACGCCCGAGACCACGCTCGCGACGCGCCGGCCGCTCAGGTCGAAGATGTCGAGCGCCACCGGGGCCGCCTCCGGAAGCTCGTAGGCGAACGACGTCCGGTCGTGGAGCGGGTTCGGCCGCGGCGGCTCGAACCGCAGCACGGCGGGGCCGGAGCCGACGCCCGTGGTGCTCGAGCTCGGCTTCGCCACCAGCGTGACGACGACGTCGGGTCGCGCGAGCGCGCCGGGCAATGCCTCGTCGGTGCTCGTGAAGGTGAGCGTCGCCTGGTAGTTCGAGTCGGCGGTGGCGCCGGCGTCGTCGAAGTGCAGCGTGATCGGCGCGCCGTCGGCCTCGAGCGTCGCGGGCGAGAACCCGCCGACGATCGAGAAGCGACCGTCGCCGCCCGTGATCACGGCACCGGTCAGCTCGAGCCGCGCCTGCAGCGCATCGAAGCCGAAATTCCAGAGCTTGATCGTCCGGTCCGGGAAGTCGCCGCTCGCGTAGTTGCCGAGATGGACCGTGCCGGTCGAGGCCGAATAGGTCGAGTCGAGCGACGGCGCGGCGTGGCGCAGCACGGTGCCGGACAGCAGCACTTCCTTGGCGCTCGAATCCGGATCGTCGTTGGTGACCACGAGCGTTCCGGCGAGGTCGCCTTCCACGCTCGTGTCCAGGTCGATCGTGTGCCCGGTGGGCGGCGCCTGGGCGACGGCGAGGAACCCGCCGGCCGGCGCGATGAAGCCCACCGGCGCGGTGAAGCTGTAGTCGAGCTTGTCCGCGGGCGGCACCGCCGGGTTGCCGACGGTGAGCACCCGCTGCACGGTGGCGCCGGCGATGACGCGCCCGAAGTCGAGCGCCGACGGCGTGATCTGCTCCTTCGCCGGGAGCTGGATCGTGGTGATCACCGGGATGTGATCGGCGGCCTCGTGCAGCGCGTTCGCGACCGTGAGGCCGACGGCGTTGTTGAAGCCGCCGCCGTTGATGTCGCCGTTGTAGTGCTGGCCGTCGTTTCCGTACGTGATGTAGCCCGACGGCAGCACGAGGTCGAGGCCCTGGCCGTCTTGCAGCGAGTACGAGCTGAGCCAGAGATCGAAGCGATCGTCCATGCCGCCGCCCGAAAAGCCGCTCCGGCAGCCGGTGAGACACGGACACTGGGTGTGGTAGAGGCCATATCCCGAGTTCTCGTGCCAGGTGTGCGGCAACAGCAGCGGATCCTTGCAGCGGCCATCGTTGTCGGGCTGATCCTGAGTGAGCGCGACGTAGCCACCCTCGTCCGCGGTGTAGAAGTTGGTGTCGCCACCGATGATGAAGTTCGGGCCGACCGAGGGGACACCGCGTTCAGGAAGCTCCGGATGTCGTTGCACTCCTGCCGACGCACCGTCGAATCGGGCGCCGGCGGCCCCTGCGTCTGGCCGGCCTTGAGGTGGATCGAGTAGACCCGGAACCAAGCCTGGTTCGAGGTGTACCCCACCGGCTTACATACTGCCTGCAACACGTCCCGCGGGCCGGTTGTGCCAAAGGCGTTGATGATCGGCACATCGACCTTGGAGGAATCCCAGTAGATCGCGCTTTCCGTGCTGTAAATGTAGAAGCGCCCCCAGGGTTTGGGCTGGACCGACTTGAGCACCGCGAGGAACGTGTCGGCCGCGGCGAGCCCCGTCGTGGCGTTGCTCCCCCATCTCCTGCCCGACGATGATGTCGGTCTGCAGCGCGGCGAAGATGGTACGGAAGTTCGCCTGCCGTGCCAGGAATGAGCTGTTGCCGGTGTTGTAGAGCGTGAGGTTGTACGTGGTCACGCGCAGCGCGTGCGCGGGAGTCGCAGCGAACGCGAGACCGAGGAGTAGCGAGGATCGCGAGCGCGCCGGGAAATCGGCGGGACGAAGACACGAGACGGCGGGGCATGGCGCTCCCAGGGCACGAGACGGTGCTGCCGGTACACCTTGGGCCGAGGGATGGAGCCGCGGGACCGGATGGTTTTCGAGGAATTGCCTGTGGAAGATGGTACATGGCGCCGCGTGCCTTTGACCAGTTTCGCGCAACCGAGTGAAGAAATTTCCAAGGCGACCCCCGAGCCGTGTAAAACGCCACGAGCCGGCGGCGTCGGGTCGCGGGACGCAATCCCGGGCACGTCGGCGCGTGCGTTTCACATCGCGGCGGGGCCTCGGTTGCGTCACGAGATCGCTCCGAAGGCTTTCGATCTCAATCCATTAGCACCACGGGCCGATACTCGCCTCGTGGTTCATCCCGCGCCTTCCCATCCCTCGCCGGCGGAGTCCGTCCGCGTGTCCGAGGTCCTCGGCGCGCTCTCCTTCGCGCTCGATCTCACCGACGGGCAGCCGATGGGGCACGCGCTGCGCACCTGCCTGATCGGTATGGAGTTCGCCGACCGGCTGGGGCTCCCGCTCGCCGACCGGCGCGACCTCTACTACGCCTCGCTGCTCAAGGATGTGGGCTGCTCGAGCAACTCGGCCCGTGTCTTCGAGCTGTTCGGCGGCAACGCCGCCGTGGCGGCCGGTCAGGGCGGGCCGGTCCAGTGGGACCAGTACTTCAAGGCGTCGCGCTTCGGGCTGGGCAAGTCGGCCCGCGGCGTCTCGTGGATCGATCGCGCGCGACGCGTCGCCGCCATCGCGCGTGTGGGGCCCGAGGTCGCGGTCGAGCTGGTCGAGACCCGCGCGACCCGCGGGGCCGAGATCGTCGGACGCCTCGGGTTCGGCCTCGCGGTGGCGCAGGCGGTAAGGTCGATCGACGAGCGCTTCGACGGCTCGGGTTGCCCGCACGGCATCCGCGGCGGCGAGATCCCGTTGCTCGCCCGCATCATCGCGCTCGCCCAGACCCTCGAGGTGTTCGCCATGGTGGACGGGCCGCGGGCGGCGCTGCGGGTGGTGCAATCCAAGATCAAACCGTGGTTCGATCCCGTCCTGATCAAGGCCTGTCAGGGCCTCACGGAGCGGCTCGCCGGTTTCACCGCCCTCGACGAGGAGAGTCTGAGGCGCGCCGTGCGCGAGCAGGAACCCGGCGGCGCCGCGCTGCTGGCCGGCCCGGGGACCCTGGACCGCATCGCGCTCGGATTCGCGGACATTGTCGACGCCAAGTCGCCCTTCACCGCCCGGCACTCCTCGCGCGTGACCGAGGTCTCGCTCCGGATCGCGGCCAAGCTCGGCCACGACGTCGATGAGCTGGCCGAGCTCAAGCGCGCGGCCCTGCTCCACGACATCGGCAAGCTCTGGTCCCGAACTCGATCCTCGACAAGCCGGGACCGCTCAGCGCCGACGAGTGGGAGACCGTGCGCCTCCACCCTTATTACACGCAGCGGATCCTCGAGCACATCCGCGGGCTCGAGCGGCTGGCCTTCATCGCCGCCTCGCATCACGAGCGGCTCGACGGCCGCGGCTATTTCCGTGGCCTGCACGGCGATGAGATCCCGGAGCCCTCCGGATCCTCGCCACCGCGGACATCTTCGACGCGCTCTCCGCGCCGCGCCCGTACCGGCCGGCGCTGCCGGAGGAGATGGTCCTGCGCCTGATGGAGCGCGATCGCGAGATCGGCCTGTGCGGCGTCTGCCTGGACGCCCTGAACGAGACGCTCGAGGACGACGGAGCAATCGACCTCGCCGCCTGATTCGTTTCAGCGCGAAGCGAGCCCCACGTCGTAGATCCGTCAAGACTTTGTGCGCGGCCAATCGTGACGAGCCTGGAACGATCGGTGCTTCATCTACAGCCTACGTAAAAGCCCGCGCGTCCATCCCCATTGCGGGCTCGAATTCGTTCGACACTCGGCCTGATAGGGACGACTCGTTCGGTCAGCCATGGGAATCCTCGATCTCGTGAAGTCCGAAACCGCCGAGCACCTCACGCCGGCCCCAGGGCCGGCGGCTCGCGCGATCACCGCGGTCACCGCTCGTGTCTCGCGCTTCGTGCGCGAGCGCGGGTGGTTGCTGCTCTCGCTGGGCCTGCTCACGTTCGGGTTCTGGTACGAAGGGCGCACCTCGGCGATCGAATCGCTGGTGCTGTCGAACTGTGCCTCGAGCCTGAAATACGCGGTACGGCCCGGTCCCAGCGACCGCATCGTGTTTCCGCGGACGGGCCCGGTCGACCTCGAGCGCGGATACGGCCGTCTCCCCGAGCTGGCGCGTCGGCTCGACTCGCGCGGCTTCCGTCTCACCGAGCAGGCGCGGTTCTCGCCCGCGCTCGCGCTGGCGGCGCGCTTCGGCGTCTCGCCGCCCTACCGCGAGCCGTCGGTCACGGGCCTCGTGATCCGTGGCTCGGGCTCCGATCTCCTCTACGACGCGACCGCCCGCGCCCGGCACTTCTCGAGCTACGAGGACATCCCGCCGATCGTCGTCCGCACGCTGGTGTTCATGGAGAACCGCGAGCTCGAGGGCTCGTTCGATCCGCGGCGCAACCCCGCGGTCGACTGGGGACGCTTCGGCAAGGCGACGCTCTCCTACGCCGGCAGCCTGGTGGGACTGGGTTCGCGCCTCGAGGGCGGCAGCACGCTCGCGGTCCAGCTCGAGAAGTACCGCCACTCCGAGAACGGCGAGACCGGCTCCCCGATCGACAAGCTCCGCCAGATCGCCTCGGCCAGCCTGCGCGTGTACCGCGACGGACGCGACACGCGCGAGCCGCGCAAGGAGATCATGCTCGACTACCTGAACTCGATGCCGCTCGCCGCCGCACCCGGCAAGGGCGAGGTGCACGGCCTCGGCGAAGGGTTGCGCACCTGGTTCGACCTCGACCCCTCGCGCGCGTGGCGGGCGCTCGACCGCCCGAGAACGACAAGGAGAAGGCGGTCGCGATGAAGCACGTCCTGGCGCTGCTCTACTCGGTGCGCGCGCCGACGCGCTTTCTGGTCCGTGACCGCGAGGGATTGGATCGCGGCGTCGACGCGTACGCCGTCCTGCTCGCGCGCCGCGGTGTCATCGACCGGGATCTGGCGCGGCGCATGGTGCGCGTGCCGATCACCTTCGCGAGCCCCGGGCCCCGGGTGACGCCGTTCGTCGAGCGCAAGCCGGCCTACCAGATGCGCGGCGACGTCGCGAGCCTGCTCGGCGTGAACGGCCTCTACGATCTCGATCGCATGCACCTCGACGTCGAGACCACGGTCGACGTGCCGCTCGAGCGCGACGTGCTCGGGCTGTTCCGCAGCCTCGCGGACTCGGGCTTCGTGCGCCGCCACGGTCTGGTCGGCGAGCACCTGCTCGGAAGCCGATCCGTCGCGGGTCATCTACAGCCTGGCGCTCTACGAGCGCACGTCGTCAGGCAATCTCGAGCGCGTCCGGGTCGACAACCTGGCGAAGCCATTCGACGTCAACGGCGACACCAAGATGGAGCTCGGCAGCACCGCCAAGCTACGGACGCTGGCGCACTACCTCGAGGTGATGTCCACGCTCCACGCCGAGCTGTCGCCGCTCGATCCCGAGCAGCTCGAGTCACGCGCGGGGCACGCGCGCGACCGGCTCACCGCGTGGGCCGCCGACACGCTCTCGCGCCAGCCCGGGCTCGGGCTCGAGGCCTTCCTCGAGGAGGCGCTCGATCGTCGCTACTCGGCGAGCCCGTACGAGACCTTCTTCACCGGCAGCGGAACGATGAACTTCAGCAACTTCGATCCCGAGGACAACGGGCGCGTGCTGCCGCTGCGCGAGGCCGCGGCGAAGTCGACCAACCTGGTGTTCATCCGGCTGATGCGCGACCTGGTGCGCTATCACGCCGCTCGGCTTCCGTACGACGCCAACGCCGTGCTCTCCGATCCCGAGAACCCGCTCCGGCGCCGGATGCTGGTCGAGGCCGCCGAGTCCGAAGCGCGACAGGTGCTCTACCGCGCGTACCGGGATCTCCAGTCGGTGCCGCCCGAGGAGATCGTGTCGCACGTCCTCGGCACGCGTGCCACGTCGCCGCCGGCGCTCGCGTCGCTCTACTACGCCTGGCACCCCGGCGGGGATGCGGCGGGGCTCGGGCGCTGGCTCGAAGCGCAGGGCGTGACCGTCGAGCCAGAGTTGATATCGCGGCTCGAACGCGTGTTCGGCAACCCGCGCTTCACGCTGCTCGACTACGCCTACCTGCTCGACCGTCCCGCGCTCGCGCTCTGGTGCGCCGGCGAGCGGGTGCGAACGCCGGAGGCCAAGTGGGACGAGATCGTTTCGCACAGCGCCGACGTGCAGCGGCTGGCGACGTCGTGGCTGCTCGATCCCGGCCACCGCCACGCACAGAACCCGAGGCTACGTATCCGCATCGAGCAGGACGCGTTCGTCGCGCATGACGCCCGACTGGCAGCGCCTCGGCTTCCCGTTCGCGCAGCTCGTCCCGTCCTACGCCACGGCGATCGGCAGCTCGTCGGACCGTCCGGTGGCGCTCGCGGAGCTGATGGGCATCATCGTCAACGATGGCATGCTCCGCCGGCCGCTGCGCGTGTCGGAGCTCCACTTCGGCGAGGGGACGCCCTACAGCAGCGTGTTCGAGGCCCAGCCGGACTCCGGCGAGCGGGTGATGCCGGCGGAGGTCGCGCAGCGCGCTGCGCGGCGTGCTCGCGGGCGTCGTCGACCACGGCACCGCCCGCCGCCTGAACGGCGTGTTCGTCGACGGCGACGGCGATCCGATCGTGGTCGGCGGCAAGACCGGATCGGGTGACAACCGCTTCGACACCTTCGGTCCTGGCGGCGTGCTGCGCTCGTCACGTCCGGTGAGCCGCACCGCGGCCTTCGCCTTCTATCTCGGGGATCGCTACTACGGCGTGATCACGGCGGCGGTGTACGGACCCGAGTCGGGCAACTACCGCTTCACCAGCGCGCTACCGCTCGCGGTGCTGCGCCTGCTCGCGCCGAGCTTGAACGAGCGACTGTCGGGTGTGGAGCTGGTCGCCGCCGACGTGTAGGGCGGCGCCGCGCTCTACTTCCCCGTCACCTTCCGCCACACCCACTGCACCGGATCGTAGAACCGATCGACCACGCGCTCCTTCAGCGGGATGATCGCGTTGTCGGTGATCGTGATCCCCTCGGGGCAGACGTCGGTGCAGCACTTGGTGATGTTGCAGAGGCCGATGCCGGCGTGATCCTTGAGGAAACCGGTGCGGTCGGCGCCGTCGATTGGGTGCATCTCGAGGCCGGCGATCCGCACGAAGAAGCGCGGGCCGGCGAACTGGTGCTTGAGCTCGTGCTGGCGCAGCACGTGGCAGACGTCCTGGCAGAGGAAGCACTCGATGCACTTGCGGAACTCCTGGACGCGATCGATGTCGGTCTGCATCCACTTCCACTCCGCCTTCTCGCGCGGCTGGAACGGCGGGATGCGCTTGTTGACCTCGAAGTTCCACGACACGTCGGTGACCAGGTCCTTGATGATCGGGAAGGTCTTCATCGGCCGCACCGTGATCGGCTCGCCTTCGGCAAAGTGATCGAGCCGGCTCTTGCACATCAGCGTGGGCTTGCCGTTGACCTCGGCGCTGCACGAGCCGCACTTCGCCGCCTTGCAGTTCCAGCGCACCGCCAGGTCCGGCGCGACGTGCCCCTGGATCCAGTGGATGGCGTCGAGCACCACCATCCCGGTCTCGACCGGGACCCGGTACTCGACTTCCTGGCCGCCCTTCGCGTCGCCGCGATAGACGCGGAACACGGCTTCTCGTCCGGTCGCGGCGCGATCGGCCGCGGGCGTGGGATTCGTCGCCGCCGCGCCGACCGGGGTGTCGAGCTCGGTGCTCATCCCACCTTCTCCTTCTCGCGCTCCTTCTCCTTCGCCGGCTCGAACAGACGCTTCAGCTCCTCGGGCATCTGCGGCAGCGGCGTCGGCTCGACCTTCATCTCGGCGCCGGATTTGACCGCGCGCATGTTGACCGCGCCGAAGGCGGATCCATGGCCGGGTGATCGAGTCGCGAGTGCGCGCCGCGGCTCTCCTGGCGCAGCAGCGCGCTGCGCGTGATCACCTGCGACACGGTGATCAGGTTGCGCAGGTCGCGCGCGAGGTGCCAGCCGGGGTTGTACATGCGCGTGCCCTCGACCCGTACCCGCTTCGCGCGCGCCTCGAGCTCGCCGAGGACCGTGAGCGCGCGCTCGAGGTCCTCCTTCGCGCGGAAGATGCCGACGTAGCGGTCCATGCAGTCTTGTAGCGCGCGATGGACCTCGTACGGACCCTCGCCGGCCGAGCGATCGAACGGCTCGAGCATTTCGCGCTCGGAGGCCTCGATCTCGGACGGCGCGATCGTGAGCGCCCGGGTCCCGCGCGCGAACTCGGCCGCGCTCGCCCGCGCGCTTGCCGAACACGACCAGGTCCGAGAGCGAGTTCCCGCCCAGGCGGTTCGCGCCGTGCAGTCCGGCCGCGGCCTCGCCGGCCGCGAACAGACCCGGGACCGTGGCCGCGCCGGAATCGGGATCCACCCGGATGCCGCCCATCATGTAGTGCATAGTCGGCCCGACCTCCATCGGCTGCTTCGTGATGTCGACGTCGGCCAGCTCCATGAACTGGTGGTACATCGACGGCAGCTTCTTCTTCACGCGGTCGGCGGGCAGGTAACTGATGTCGAGGAACGCGCCGCCGTGCGGCGTGCCGCGGCCTTCGCGCACCTCGGTGTAGATCGCACGCGCCACGTTGTCGCGCGTCGACAGCTCGGGCGGACGACGGTCGGGCGTCTGCTTCGCGGCGACCGCGGCCTCGACCCAGCGCGCCGCCTCGTCCTCGTCGTCGGCGTATTCATTGCGCCGCGCCTCGGGCAGGTACTTCCACATGAAGCGCTCGCCCTTCGAGTTCCTCAGGATTCCGCCCTCGCCGCGCACGCCCTCGGTGACGAGCAGGCCCATCACGCCGGGCGGCCACACCATGCCGGTGGGATGGAACTGCACGAACTCCATGTCGATCAGCTCGGCGCCGACGTCGAAGGCGAGCGCCTGGCCGTCGGCGGTGTACTCCCACGAGTTCGACGTGACCTTGAACGCCTTGCCGACGCCGCCGGTCGCGATCACGATGGACTTGCAGCGGAACACGACGAAGCGCCCGCTCGTCGCGCCAGTAACCGAACGCGCCGGCGATGCGGTCGCCGTCCTTGAACAGCCGCGTGATCGTGCACTCCATGTAGACGTCGACGCCCTGGTGGACGCCGCGGTCTTGGAGCGTGCGGATCATCTCGAGGCCGGTGCGGTCGCCGACGTGCGCGAGCCGCTTCCAGGTGTGCCCGCCGAAGGCGCGCTGCAAGATTCGCCCGTCGGCGGTGCGGTCGAACAGCGCGCCCCAGCGCTCGAGCTCGCGCACGCGGTCCGGCGCCTCCTGGGCGTGGATCTGCGCCATGCGCCAGTGATTGAGGAACGAGCCGCCCTTCATCGTGTCGCGGAAGTGCGTCTCCCAGCCGTCCTGCGGGTCGACGTGGGCGAGCGCCGCGGCGATCCCGCCCTCGGCCATCACCGTGTGCGCCTTGCCGAGCAGCGACTTGCAGACCAGCGCGACCGTGGCGCCGCGGGCGGACGCCTCGATCGCGGCGCGCAGCCCCGCGCCGCCGGCGCCGATCACCACCACGTCGTGATCGTGAGTCTCGGAACCGTTCCATCGCTTTTCCTCCGGGCTCCCTACGGTCCGAACGGCGGGCTCGACACCCACAGCGACGGCAGGTACACCGGGTCGTGGATCACACCCATCGAGCACATGCGCACGTAGAAATCGGCGAAGCACACCGCGAACAGGCTCCACCACGCCCACGCCATGTGGTGCCCGTTGAGCACGCTGACGACGCTCCAGGTCTTGTGGCGCGGCCCGCCCACCGCGGCGCACGAGAAGCAGTCGAGCTTGCCGCCGATGATGTGGCGCAGCGAATGGCACGAGAGCGTGTAGAGCGTGAGCAGCGACGTGTTGAACAGGAGCGCCAGCGAGCCGCCGCCGATGCCGAAGCGGCCATTGAAGGAGAAGCCGCGCAACACGTCGTACCAGAGCACCGCCAGGATCACGAGCGCCAGGTAGAGGAAGTAGCGGTGGAGATTCTGGAGGATGAACGGGAACTTGAGCTCGCCGCAGTAGCCCTTGCTCTTCATCTCGCCCACCGCGCACGCCACCGGGTCGGCGAAGAACGCGCGGTAGTAGGCCTTGCGGTAGTAGTAGCAGGTGCCGCGGAAGCCGAGCGGCGCCCACAGGATCACGAGCGCGGGCGAGAGCGGCCACCACGCGGGCTTGAACAGGGGCGAGTAGAACGGCGAGAGGTAGTTGCCGTACTCGTAATGGTTGCCCTGGAACGCCGCCCAGGTGGCGTAGAGGCCGAGCAGTCCGAGCCCCATCGCCTGCGCCAGCGGCTGCAGCCACCAGTTGTCATTGCGCTCGGTGGCGCCGAACGGCTGGCCGAAGCCCGCGCCGCGAAAGGCGCCGGGCGCCGTCCCGGTGGCGGGCAATCCGCCGGGGGCGGTCGCGGTCCCCACGCCGGTGCTGAGATGGCGATCGGAATCGGGTCGCAACGGCAGTCCTCGCGCGTCGAGCGGTGAGCGTGACTCGGATTCCGCCGCACCTAGCACTTCACGCGGGGATGGAAAAACGCGGCGCATTGGACGACGTCGCGATACAATCGATACGCATCCGCTCTCGGTCGCCGCGCCGATTGCCCAACCCGGTTCCTCTCGTTGGAGGTGGGATCGTGAACGCTCGCGGATTCTCCATCCTGCTGTTTTTCTCTCGGTCGCCGGCTTCCCAGGCTCACCGCCGCCGCGCCTCGTCCCGCCTATCGTGATCCCGCGCTCTGGAACACATCACGCGCCGCCGCGGCGCCGGAATCCGATGTCCCAAACACCATCGCGCGCGCCACCGTCGACGACGGCACCTGGGGAGCGATCGGCGCGCCCAGCGGTCGCGAGGGCGCGGCGATGATCCTCGATCCCGTGGCCAACCGGCTGATCCTCTTCGGCGGCCAGCGGCTCCACTTCGGCGACTTCACCGGTGGCGCCCAGGCGGGGTTGTGGTCGCTGACGCTGTCGAGCCCGGTGACGTGGAAGCCGCTCGCTCCGGGCGGCGTCGCGCCGGTCCCGCGCGCCTACCTCACCGCGATCTACGATCCGCCGCGGCGGCGCATGGTGACGTTCGGCGGCACGGGCTCGAACGAGGTCTGGGCGCTCCGCGCTGGACGGCGCGCTCGCGTGGTCGTCGCTCGCTCCCGCCGGCACGCCGCCACCCGAGCTGGCGGCGGCGACCGCCGTCTACGATCCCGTGCGCGAGCGCATGCTCGTGTTCGGCGGCTTCGACGGCGCGACTTCACGCGACGAGGTGTGGGCGCTGACCCTCAGCGGGACGCCGACGTGGAGCCTGCTCGCGACCGCGGGCGGACCGCCGCACACCCGCGACGGCCACGTCGCGATCTACGATCCGGACGGCGACCGGATGATCGTCTACGGCGGCGCGGACGAGCAATACACTCTGTACTACGACGTGTGGTCTCTCTCGCTCAGTGGCACGCCCACGTGGTCCCCGCTGACGTCCTCCGGAGGGCCGCCGCCCGGGCCCTTCACGGCCACGGCGGTCCGTGACGGCGCGCGAGACCGGATGGTCGTGTTCGGTGGAACGTACGAGTACGGCAGCAACGCCGAAGCATGGTCGCTGAGCCTGACCGGTCCGCCGATCTGGACCCTGCTCACTCCGGCCGGGACGCCGCCCGAGTTCCGCATGGCGCACGCCGCGGTCGCCGACCCCTCCCACGACCGCATGATCGTGGTCTCCGGTTTCGACGGCGGGTTCACGTATCGCAAGGACGTGGTGGCCCTGAGCTACGCGTCGGGCGGCGCGTGGAGCACGCTGCTCGAGCCGCCGCCCGACGCGCGGATCCGCCATTCGATGATCTACGACTCGAATCGCGATCGCATCGTCGTGTTCGGCGGCGAGACCTTCTGGCCCGGTGTCGGACGCGCCGTATGCCCCTGCCGCTCACCGGGCTCACCAACTGGGAGCGGCTCACCCCCGCCGGCACGTCGCCCGGCGGCCTGAGCGTGACCACTCGGCCATCTACGATCCGGTTCGCGATCGGATGCTGGTCTATCCCGGGGCCGCGGGCGACGTCTGGGAGCTTTCGTTCTCCGGCGGCCCGGCCTGGAGCCACATCGTGCCCTCGGGCGCCGTGCCGCCGCCGCGCAACGGCCATTCGGCGATCTACGATCCCGTGCGCGACCGCATGATCGTGTTCGGAGGCGTCGACGGCTCCACGTATCGCAACGACGCGTGGGCGCTCTCACTCTCCGGTTCCCCGCGTGGAGCCAGGTCGTTCCGCCGCGGGCCCATTGCCGGCCGCGCGCACCCGTCACACCGCGGCGTACGACGCCGTGCACGACCGCATGATCGTTTTCGCGGGAGTGAACACGAACACGCTGCGTGACGTCTGGACCCTCTCGCTGTCGGGAGTCGTACCCACGTGGTCCGAGGTGATGACCACAGGAACCCCGCCGCCCGCCTTTTGGAATGAGGGCGCCTACGATCCGATTCGCGATCGACTGCTGGCCTACGTCGGGAGTTCGGGGAGCCGGACTCACGCGCTCGCTCTCGCGGGCACGCCCACCTGGACCCAGCTCGCTCCCGACGGCGACAAGCCGATTTCGCGCTGCCACATGACCGCGCTGTTCGATTCGCCGCGCGACCGGATGATCATTTTCGGCGGCTTCCTCTGTGGGGCCTCGAGGACCCGTGGTTCTACGACGACGCCTGGGCGCTGCGGTTCGGAACGCCGGTGAGCGTGCCCTGAGCCGATCGTCCCGACCGCGATCGAGCTGTCCGCGCCGCGGCCGCAGCCCGCGCGCGGCGACGTGTCGTTCGACTACCACCTGTCGTGCGCGATGAACGCGGCGCTCACGATCCGCGACGTCACTGGTCGCACGATCGCGACGCTCGCGTCCGGGCTCCGGTCCGCGGGAAGCACTCGGTCCGCTGGAATCGAACCACCGATCGCGGCGAGCCGGCGAGGCCGGGCGTTTGCTTCGCGGTCCTCAACGCCGGCGGCGAGCGCGAGCACGCGGAAAGCGGTGATACTGGAGTATGGTTGTTCCGGAAAGGAGGTGCATATGCGCTCGACATTCCCGACGTCCTCCGAGGTCGTGATCCGGAGCGGCGCGATCTCGAAGGCCCTCGTCGGCGCATTCAGTTCTCGCCGCTGCGCTCGCCGGCACCGCTCGCTCGCAGACGGTCGAGCCCAGGTTCCCGGTCGCCGACAACATGGTCTGGTCGATGGCGAGAACCGGCAACACGCTCTACGTGGGCGGCGACTTCGACCACTTCGGGTTCCCCTCGGGGAGTGCGGTGCTCGTCGATTCGGTGACGGGGTCGTCGCTCGGCTTTCCCAAGATCGACGGGACCATCTATACCGTGCTCCCAGACGACGCCGGGGGCTGGTACATCGGCGGCAACTTCTCCAAGGTCGGAGGCTTGGCGAGGAGCGGACTGGCTCACGTCCGGTCCGACTTCAGCGTCGCGCCGTGGGACCCGCATCCCACCAACGGAGCCGGGTACGCGAGCATCTACGCCCTCGTGCGCTCCGGACGCGATCTTCTACGTCGGAGGGAGCTTCTCGAGCATCGGGGACAGGCTCGCACCGGGTTCGCCGCGGTCGACACGACGACCGGTACTGCGACCTCGCTGAGCGCCAATACCAATGGAGCCGTACGAGCGATCGCGGTCACGCCGGGCGCCGTCTTCGTGGGGGGAGAGTTCACCACGATCTCCGGATTCTCCCGTCCGTACCTGGCCAGAGATCAACCTCGCCACGAGCGTCCCGACCGGCTGGAACCCGGCGCCCAACGCTTCCGTGGGTTCATTGCTGTGGGACGGAGCGAAGCTGTATGTCGGAGGCGGTTTCAACCAGATCGGCTCTGTGGCTCGCAGCCGGCTCGCCGTGGTGGATACCGCTACCGGCCTCCCGACACCATGGAACCCGCCGATCGTTCGGAGTCTCGACGCTCATCCTGCACGATGGCCGCCTCTACGCCGGAGGCTTCGCGTTGGACTCGCGGGCGATCGCGGCCGTCGATACCGCGACCGGCGCGTCCACGTACTGGGGCGTGAGTCATGAATTCCGCGGTGAAGGCGATCGCCTTCCGCTCGGGCCGAATGTGGGTGGGTGGGGAGTTCACGATGGTCTCCACGAACTACGGGGTCAACATCGTGGAGCGCCGGGGCGTCGTGGCCCTGGACCCGGTGACCGGAGAGCTCGACCCGCTTCAACTGAATTCCGGCTCCACTTACGCGTTCTTGCCGGGAGATCGAAGGCGTGCTCATGGGCGGAGTCGCCTTCTACTACCCGGTTTGGGTCCGACATGGTCTCGCGGCCATCGACCTCGAGACCGGCGTTCCGACCGATTGGAATCCCAACACATATCCGTCCAGCCAGCACGCGTGGCCGAACTACCGTCCCGGCGTCGGGCACAGCAACGCGCTCGTGGTCAGGTGGCGCTCGACTCTATGCGGGCGGGACGTTCAACGACGTGGGTGGGGTGTCCCGCAGCAAGCTGGCGTCGTTCGACCTCGCGACCGGTCTCCTCACGTCGTGGAGCCCGAGTCTCACCGGCACCGAGATCCTCGCGATCGCCGTCGATGGCTCCAACGTGTACGTGGGTGGGACGTTCACCCAGATCGGGGGCAGTCGCGCGACAACCTCGCCGCCCTCGACGCCGGCTCGGCCCTCGCCACGGCGTGGAACCCCTCGGCGGGGGGACCGTGAGGGCGATTGCGATGGACGGATCTCGGATCCTGGTGGGAGGCTATTTCAGCGCTGTGGGGGCAGCTTCGCTTCCAACATCGCCGCCCTCGATCTCGCCACCGGCGCCGCGACGGCGTGGGACCCGAACGCGAGCGGCACCATGTACCAGAACGGCACCGTGTACGGAATCGATGTCGGTCCTGGCGGGATCTACGCGTGCGGGACTTTCACCAGCATCGGTGGCCAGGCGCGGCCTGGCATCGCGCAGCTCGATCCGTCGACCGGGCTCGCCACGTCGTTCAACCCGCCGCTCACGGGCAGTACGCACACTCCTTATACCTATGTCTACGTCATGAAGCGCGACGGTAATGCCGTCTACCTCGCGGGCGAGTTCGTCGGGCCGCACGGATACTTCGCCGCCGTCGACGCGACCACGGGAGCCATGCTGCCGTGGATCTGGACCCCTTCGGTGTGATCATGAAGGCGATCGAGACGCGGGGCCTCCAGCTCTTCCTCGGGGGCAGATCCTCGGGATCAAGGGCCAGCCGTGGAGCTGGTTCTTCGCGGCGATCCAGAACTCGGCGGCCGCCCTCGGCGTGGGCCCCGGGGTCGCCCCGACTCTGCAAATCCTGAAGTGTCGGCCGAACCCCGCGAGCCGCATCGTCGCGTTGTCGTTCCAGCTCCCGACGACCCAGCGCGTGACGCTCCGGGCCTACGATCTCGCCGGGCGCCGCGTCGCCTCGGTGATGGAAGGCGAGCTCCTGGCGCCGGGCCGCTACGAGCGATCGCTCGACGTTCGTCGTCTGACCCCGGGATCTATCACCTGCGCATCACCTCGGAGCGTTACGACGAGGTGAGAAGGATCGTCGTCACGCGCTGAAATCGGCGCGATGCGCCGCCCTGCCGAGCTTGTCGCCCGGGACGGAGACCGCTACGGTCACGTCATGCCCAGCCTCCGTGTCGCCTTCTGTCCAGGGACGCCCGCGGTTCGGGCGCACCGAGGAGAATCTCGAGCACGCGCTCGCGCTCGCCGGCACGGTCGAGGCCGACCTCGTCGTGATCCCCGAGCTGTGGTCGTCGGGCTACGTGTTCTCGTCGCACGCGGAGGTCGCCGAGCTGGCCGAGGACGCCACGAGCGGTCCGACCGCGCGCGCGCTCGCCGCCGCGGCGAAGCGCGAACGCCGCCACTACGTCGCGGGATTCCCGAGCGCCATGGCGGCCGCCACTACAACAGCGCGATGCTCGTCGGCCCGCGCGGCGCAGTCGCCGTCTACCGCAAGCTCCACCTGTTCGAGCGCGAGCAGGAGTGGTTCTCGCCCGGCAACCTGCCGCTCGCCGTGCATCGCGTCGGTCCGGCCAGGGTCGGCATGCTGATCTGCTTCGACTGGCGCTTCCCCGAGACCGCGAGGGCGCTGGCGCTCATGGGCTGCGACGTGATCGCCCACCCGTCGAATCTCGTGTTCAAGAACGCGCAGGAGGCGATGCGCACACGCGCGCTCGAGAACCGGATCTACACCGTGACCGCGAACCGCATCGGCACGGAGGATCGTCCCGGTGGCCGCGTGCCGTTCACCGGCCGCAGCCAGATCGTCGATCCCGAGGGCCGGGTGATGGTGCGCGCCGGCGTGCGCGAGACGGTGGCCCGCGCGGTGGATTGCGACCTCGCGCCGGCGCGCGACAAGTCGATCACCAAGAAGACGAAGATCTTCGCGTCGCGACGGCCGGAGTTCTATCGCGAGGTGGTGGCGCCTGTGACGAAACGGCCCCGGAGCAATTCGCCCCGGGGCCGCTCCGCTTCGATGGATACTGCTACCGCAGGCGGACGATCTGCGTCCGCAGTTCCTCGGTTCCGATCCTGAGCTTGGCGAGGTAGATCCCGGGCGCCACCGTCGTCCCGTCGTCGTTTCGGAACGACCACGTCATCCGGTGCGCTCCCGCCGTCATCTCCGAATCGACCAGCTTCGCCACCCGCCGTCCGATCACGTCGTAGATCGCGAGCGACGCGTGGGCCGACCGGGGCTGTGACCAGCTCAACTGGGTCCAGGTCTTGGACGGGTTCGGCGCCGCGGCGGCCAGCGTGATCCGCTGCGGCTCGTCGTCGCGCACGCCCGTCGACTGGGCGATGCGCACCGGGTAGTCCTCGGTCTCGCCGGCGCGGAACGACTGGTTGGGCATCGAGACGCTGCCGTTCCACGGGAAGTCGTCGGGCACCTGGCCCTCGGTCAGCGTGATCCGCAGCCAGCCCTCGCCGATGTTGCCGCCGACCTGGAACAGCGGCGAGTCGACCGCGTTGCATCCGGGATTGAGCGGGATCGGCACGTTCTTCACCGCCCACTCGGGCGCGCACTTCGGGTCCGCGGCGCCGCACTGGACGTTGTCGTTCCAGTCGCCGTCCATGTTCCAGTCGACCAGGATGTTGAGGAACACGCTCGCGCGGCACGGTCGAGCAGTTGTACGCGCGGAAGGCGACCTTGTCCTTGGTGCAGGTCGAGAAGAGCAGCGACGCCGGGACGCCGGCATCGGCGTCGCCGTAGCACTCGTCCTGGCCGAAGTTGAGCCACGCCGGCTCGAAGCAGTCGACGGTGACCAGGTTGGGATCGCACGCGCTGCGGTTGCCGAACGGCGGATCGATGTTCACCTTGCCGTTGAGGTCGCTGTCGACGCCGCTAAAGGTGCCCGTCGGGCAGCCGAGCCAGAACTTGTTCACGTCGCCCGCGACGTTGTCGTGGCGCACGAATCCGGTCGGACCCGGAGGCGTACCGGACGGCACGCCGCACTGGATGTCGAGCGTTCCCGGAGCGCCGGCGTACTCGCAGGTCGGGAAGTGCCCGATGACGCCGTTCGAGTAGGCCTCAGATCTCCTCGGGCGCGTCACCGTAGTCGCGGTACGGGCCGCAGCCGGTCTGATCGGACGTGATCGTTACCGGATAGTCCTCGGTCTCGCCGCCGACCAGCACGCCGCCGGCGAGGCTCGCCGAGCCGTTCCACGGGAAGTCGTCGGGCACGGCGTTGTCGGAGATCGTGATGCGCATCCACCCGCGGCCGGCGTTCGGGCCGGCGAGGAAGCTCGGCGAGGTGATGCCCGAGCAGCCCGGGGCAGCACGATGGTGACGTTCTTTACCGCCCACTCGTTCGCGCAGGTCGGGGCGCCGGGCACTGGAAGTTGTCGTTCCAGTCGCCGTCCTGGTTCCAGTCGACCAGGATGTTGAGCGTGACGACGCGCGCGGTCGCCAGGGCAGTTGTAGGCGCGGAACGAGATCGTCGCGCTCTGGCAGGTGGTGAAGCTCACCGCGGCGGCCACGCCGGCGTCGTCGTCGCCGTAGCACTCGTCCTGACCGAAGTTGAGCCACGAGACCTCGATGCAGTCGATCGGCTGGTTGGGACCGCACACGCTCGTTGGCGCGCCGGTCGAGTTGGTCTTGGCCTCACCCTCGCTGTCGATCCCGAGCGGCGGGCCGCCGGCGGGGCTGCAGCCGAGCCAGTAGGGCGGAGCGCCGGCCGGGTTCTCGTTCCTGACGAAACCGTTGGCGGCGCCCGGGGGAGGCTCAGCGGCGGCGCAGACGAACGTCTGATTGCCGGCCGGCGTGCCGGGCGCCATGCAGGTGGGGAAGAAGCCCATGATGCCGGGATAGGCGAGGCTGCCATCCGGGGCATCCCCGAAGTCGCGCGACGGCCGGGTGCAGTCGTCCGGTCCGTCGACGTCGTTGGCCAGCGCAGCGCCGCAGCAACACAGCAGGGCCAGCGCCAGGAGCCAGTGTGGTAGCGAGAGTTTCATCGGTGAACCTCCCAGTAGCGAAGGGGTGCAAGGGGCGCCGGGATGGCGACCTCGAACCCAAGGAACGCAATCGGGAGGAGAACGGGGCCATGACCGGGAGCGCGAGCCGCGCCGGGGCCCGACGCCGGTCGTGCGGGACTAACGCAGCAGGAGGGCCGAGGTGACGCCGGAGCCCGCCGCGGTCTCGACGCGCAACGAAATAGATCCCGCGCGCGCGGCGACGCCGTGGAGGTCGCGGCCGTCCCACCGGACCTCGGCGCGACCGGCCGGTAGCGCCGCTCGGAGCGGCATCGCGGTCAGGCGTCCGAGCGCTCGAGGACCGAGATCGCGAACGTTCCCGCGCGCCGGCACCGAGAACCGGATCCTTCCGCCTTCGCCGTCGCCGGCGCAGCCACCGACGCGCAGCGATCCTCGGCCGCGGCGACCGTGCTCACCGCCGTGACCGTGCCGGTGCGCCACAGGTAGTTGAGGTTGCCGGTCGCGCCGTCGGAGATAGACCACGCCCATCGTGTCGCCGGGGACCGGAGTACCGCCGAGGCCTCAGCGCCTCGCCGGCGTGACCGGTCGTCGAGCACGGTGAGCGTCCAGACGTTGCCGTGTCGCAGCGCGTACATGAGGTCGCCGCGTGTGCGGTCGTAGTAGGCGATCCCGACCCGATCGTTGGGATTGCCGGCGAAGGCGAAGGTCCGGGCACGGTCGGCCGGGCCATCTCCGTCCGGCGCCGTCGACGGTCTCGATCGTCCACGAGCCGGGCGCGCCGAGCGCGTACTTCGAGGTCGGTCGTGTGGTGAAGTCATGGTAGGCGACGCCGAACCCGCCGAACGAGGGGCCGCCGACGAGCGACGTATCCGCCGACGTCGCCGGCGCCGCTCGATCGGCGAGGTGGTCCATAGCCCGGCGGCCGGACGCTGCGCGAGGCGCAGGTCGTGCCGTTCGCGGCGTCGTAGTAGCTGATCGCGCGGGACGCGCCGTCGGCGATCAGCGAGGGATAGGCCCCGGCGCAGCGCCGACCGGCGCGACCGTCTCCGCGAACCAGCCGCCGCCGGCGTACGACTCGACGTATCTGAGCGTTTCGTGAGCCCGTCGACGTAGGCGATCGCGAGGACTGTTCGGGACCGCGACGATCGCGGTCGAGCCGGAGGCGACGCTGGAGCGGATCGATCGGCTCGTGGGTCCGCGGTTCCGGCGTTCCCGCCGCGCGAGCTGCAGAGACCATTGGCGTCGTGATAGGGCGATCACCGGCGCTCTGGTTGGCGTCGAGCTCGAGCGAGCAACCCCCGCCATCGGCGCGGTGTCGACGACTCTGATCTGCCACCCCGGCGAAGCGGCAACGCGCAGCGCAGCATGTCAACCGTCGGCGCTGACGAAGGCGATCGGCGGGTTCATCGCGCGGCCGATGAAGCGCTTCAGGATCCACACCTTCCCGGGCGTCGAGGTGGTGTCGTTGATCTGATAGCAGCTCGTCGCAGATCCGCACGGCGCCGCATCGGTCTTCGCCGCCGTCGCGGAGGCGATCGTGAAGGCGAGTGCCGCGAGTGGACCGCGGAGCCTTATCCCCGGGCGATGTCGCTATGAAGCACCTCCCATGTTCTTCTCTGACGGTCGGGGCGCGAGCAGCGCCCGGCGGGCGACGCACCGAGCGCCTCGAACGAAAGCTCCCGGGCCTCGGCGGTCAGGCCGGCGAAGTGATCGGCGCCGAGCCGCCGAACCGAAGACGCTCGGCGAGCCTGATCGTCCCCGCCATGCGCCGCCACCACTCGTCCGAGATGATCCCGATCGTGGCAGCGCAAGCGCCCGGGCGGCGCCGAACACGCGGGTCGCGTCCGATCCGGCCGCAGCTCGGCGAGCAACCCGGCGCGGCGACCTCGGAAGCGCCAGACGATCCCTGCGCGCTTGGGCGCGAAGGTCGCCCGCGAGCGCCAGCGCCTCCGTCGACCGGCACCCCGCTTCCGCGCCCACGTCCGAGCCGCGAGGCGGCGAGGGCCATGGTTCACGAGCGTGACGATCATGCCGTCACGGTCGTCGGCCGTCGCCTCAGCTCGAGCGCCTCTTCGTAGTCCGGGCAACCACGGCCGTAGTCGCCGCCGCTGAGCGCCGCAGACGCCGAGCGCCGCTGAGCGCGGCGCCGCGCGTCGCCTTCGACGCGGAAGATCGTCGATCGCCCGCTCGGTGCGTCCACGCGCCTCGCCGTGACGTCCCTCGCCGCTCTCGCACAGCGCGAGGTGGCTCGCGATCGCGCGACCCGAGCTGATCGCGCGAGCCAGGCTGGTAGAGCGCGAGCGCCAGCTGGCTCAGCCGTCGGCCCTCGACGAAGTCGCCCTGGAAGAGCGCGAGCCCGCCGGCGGCGAACAGTGCCTGCGCGCGCCGGCGTCCCGGCGTCGGCTGCCGCGCATCCCGAGCGCGCGCGCGCGCAGTGCGCGACCGCGGGCGAAGTGACCGCGCACGTACCAGAACAACCGCATCCGAGTCGGTGATCTGCGAGCGCCAGCGCCTGCGCGCGCTCTGTGACGCCCGCTACGCAGCGTCGAGCGCCGGCGAGCAGATCGGCGTGATCGGCCTCGAGCACCGCGAGCCAGCGGCCTGGTCGGACGCCGTGGAGCAGCGACGGAGCGGCCCGCTCGGCGACCGCGAGGAACCAGTCGCGGGTGACGCTCGCGCAGCGCGGTCGCTCTCACGTGCCCCTCGCGGCGGACGCGCGGCGAACGCGCGGATCGGCTCGAGCAGCCGATGGCGCGGCTCGACGCGACGTCGACGCGATCGGCGTGTCGATCACGACCAGCGACTTGTCGATCAACCGCGTCAGCCGGATCGAGCGCCACGAAAGTCGTCCGGCGGTCGCGTCGCACACCGCGGTCGCCGCCTCGAGCGTGGAACGCGCCCGCTCGAACACCGGACACGCCGCGGAAGCCGCGCTCGTCTCGTCGTCGGTCGAGCCGGTCGTAGCCGAGCTGGAGCGCCGCGCGCAGCGAGTCCTGGCGGTCGAGCGCGGAACGAAGTGCGGCGCGTCCGACTCGCCGACGCCGAGATCGCGCCGCGACCTGCTCGAGGTCGGAGCTGGCGGCAGCAGCGCCGCCGTCAGCTCGATGGCGAGCGGGAGCCCGGCGAGCCTCAAGCAGATCGCGCACACGAGCGCCCGCGTTCGTGTCGGCGAGACGGAACCCGGACCGCGTTGCGCCGGCGCCGCTCACGAACAGGCGCACCGCCTCCGAGCTCAGCGCGTGCTGGCGCGTGTGCGGTCCCTCGGGATCGGGCAGCGACAGCGGGGGAACGCGGACCGTCTGCTCGCCGGCGACGCCGCCGAGCACTCACGGCTGGTGGCGAGCGAGCGAGGCCGCGGACAGCGGTCGCGCAGGCGGCCGACGAGGGCGGCACACGGCCGGAGCGGCGGCGCTCGCAGGAGTCGAGCACGAGGAGGATGGTGCGCCGCACCCAGCCAGGCCGCCAGCGCGTCCTCGAGGCCGCGCTCGGAAGGATCACGCAGGTCCGCGGCCGCCGCGACCGCCGCGGCGAGGTCGGCGGAATCGGCGGCGGCGGCGAGATCGGCGAACCACACCTCGTCGACCCCCGCTCGATGCGCGTCGCGCGCGATCTCGATCGCGAGCCGGGTCTTGCCGCAGCCCGCCGAGCCGGTCAGCGTGCGGACGATCCGCGCGCGCTCGAGCAGCCGCAACACCTCGTCGATCTCGCGCTCGCGGCCGATCCGTGGCGAGGCCGCCTGCGGCAGCCGGAGCGCGCGCCGCCGGTCGTCGCGGGTAGGGCGATGACCTTCCGCGCCGACTCGCGCCCGAGGATCGACGCGACCTGCGCCACGCGTCGGCGAGGCGAGCCGCCGGATCCTTCTCCAGCAGCACGATCGAGCACGGCGCGAACCGGCGCCGAGATTTCGCTCGGCAGCCGGCCGGGAGTCGATCGTCGCGTGCAGCGTCGCGTCGATCACCGCGAACGCCGACGGTCCGGGAAGGCGCGCGAGCCGGTAGAGGCACTCGTAGAGCACCGCGCCGAGCGCGAAGAGGTCGGCGCGCGAATCCTGATGCCAGACCGAGGATCTGCTCGGGGCTCATGTAGCCGGGCGTGCCGAGGCGCGCGCCGGTCGCGCTCCCGCCGCGTTCCGCGTCGACCGGAGCGAGCGTCGGCGTGCGCGACATGCATCGCGAGCCCGAGGTCGGCAGCACCTTCACCAGGCCGCCGGGCGTGCGCATGATGTTGGCCGGCTTGAGATCGCGATGGACGACGCCGAGCGCGTGCGCGGCGACCAGCGCCTCGGCCACCTGCGCGCACACGTCGAGCGCTTCGGCGAGCGGCAGCGACGGCCCGCGCGCAGGATCTCCGACAGCGAGCGGCCCTGCACGAGCTCGAGGATCAGATGACGACGTCCGTCTGACCCATTCGACGCCGTGTATGCCAGGCGATGTGCGGGATGGTGGAGCGCTGCCGAGCAGCCGCGCCTCGACCAGGAACCGCGCGAGCCGTCCGGATCCGAGCGCGACCGCCGCCGGCAGCGTCCTTGATCGCGACCTCGCGATCGATGGATCTCGTCGACGCCTGCGATAGACGACCCCATTCCGCCGCGCCCTCAGCTCGCCCACGATCCGGTAGCGTCCGACGCGCGCGGGCGGCGACGGCTCCGCGAGCGCGCGGTCCTCAGAGAACACCGCCGGCACCGCCCCGGTCGTCGCTCGTCGGCGAAGGGTCCACCATCGCCAGCGCGGGAACCGAGCAGGAACCCGGCCGCGCGACGATCGGCCTCGAGCAGCGACCTCGACCTCTTGCGCAGCTCGGACTGCCCGCGCACGCGCGATCCAGGTAGTCGGGGATCAGATGCGGCTCGAGGTCGAGCGCCGGGTCCAGCACCGACTCGATGCGGCGCCAGCGCTCGACGTCGATCGCGTCCTGCGAGATCAGGTTCACGCAGACTCCTCGGTCGATCGCCTGGTAGAGCAGTGCGCACGCCTTGCGCCAGTCGCGCTTCACCGTCGCGCTCGCTGGACTCCGTCACCTCGGCGACCTCCGGCACCGAGAGCCCGGCGAAGAACCGCAGCTCGACGACCCGCGCGAGACGCTCGTCCAACTGGCTCAAACGCGAAAGCGCGTCGTTCAGGGCCACGATCTCTTCGGCCTGGTCGTCGACGGCGAGGTCCGGGTGGAGTCGAGGTCGACCCGCCGGAGCGCTCGCCGCCGCGCTTCGTGGCGCCGCGCTTGCGCGCGTGGTCGACGATGATCTGCCGCATCGCGATCGCGGCGACCGAGAAGAAGTGACGGCGGTCCCGCCAGTCGAGCCGGGAGCGGTCGAACAACCTCAGAGTAAGCCTCGTGGACGAGCGCCGTGGTGTCGAGGGTCAGGTCACGGGCGCCGGGCGACAGCCGCCGATGGGCCATCGCGCGCAGCTCGTCATAGACCAGCGGCAACAGGGCTTCGACCGCGCCGCTCGTCGCCGTCGCGCAGCTCGTGCAGGATCTGGGTGATGTCGTCCCGAGCCATGGCCGCCCTTCCGAAGAGGACCGCTGGATCGGGGAGTGTAGAGGATGCGTGGGGGGTGGCTCTAGGCTCGTGGGAGCAAGGGCAGGATCGCCAAGATAGCGGCCTCGCACGGTGGTCGCCGGGCGGCGCATTTTCTGCTTGCGCCGTCGCCGTCTCCGACCTCAGCTTCCGCCCCGGCGGTTCGATCTTGCCGCCTCGGGCAATCGCCGAGTCACGCCGGCCGGCCCGAAGGAAGCCGCGCTCGCGGACACGCTCCCGAACGTCATCCTGCCTTCGCGTGACCATGGGCCGCTTCCCGCCAAGACCAACGAGACGGATCGAAGGCCTATCCCGGCCATTCAGAATCGTGGTGACGAGCGCCACAACCGGAGGCAGCGATGCTGCGAGACGGCACGGTTCACGAGCGACGGAGGTGTCCTTTCCGCGGAAGTGGTCCTGTCCGAGAAGCGCGACGGTTCGTACGACCTGAGGCTCTGGCACAAGGACCTCAACAAGATCATCAAGGAATGGTTCGGGCACTTCCGCAACAACCGACGATGATCGCTATCGACCTGCCCAATCCGCCGCGGGTGAACGACGGGCGTTCCGTGGAGGCGCTGGTTGCGATCGCCGTTCCCCGTCGGCGTGAACCCGTGCACTGTCTCGGTCGTGGTGCGCCAGGCCGAGGAATGAGCTCGCTCGGGACTCTCAGGTCGTCCCCCGGATCGGTCGACAGGCTGGTGCAGCTCTGGGTCGATCTCGAGCTCGTCGGAGTCGCCTGATGCGACGACTCCTGCTCGCGCTCACGCTCGCGCTCAACGTCGGGACTGCCGCCGTCGGCTCGGCGCAGACCGGGAACGGCGTGTTCCCCGCGTCCTGGATCTTCCGCAACAACTTCTCGGTGCCGGATGGCCCGGCCTACCTGATGCTGGGCATCCAGCCCCAGGACACATTCTTCGGCCCGAGACTCCGCGAGATCTCACGCTCGCCTTATCGAAGTTCACGGCGGAGGACCTGAGCTTCGCGCTGCCCCCGCGCGGATCGCGCTCGAGTTCTCCCCTTTGCTGCTCGCCGCACCCGATAGCCTGACCCTGACCGAGTACCGTAAGAAGAAGATCTGGTACGCGAGCCGGCTCTCGATGGCGACACTTCGCGATTCCCTCACCGGAGCGCCCACCCGTATCGCCGGAGGATTCCGCCTCAACCTGGTCGACGAGCGCACGATCGGCACGGACCAGGACTACGAGTCTAGCTTGCAGGTCACCGAGTTGACCGCGCAGATCCTCGAAGCTTCGGACTCGGGCGGTCGACCGCTCGCGGGTCGAGGCCTTCGCGAGAATCGACAACGAAGTCCAGGCTCAGGTCGACGACGGCGCGCTCACCCCGCGCAGGCCGACGTGGAGAAGAGAAACCGAAAGCGTCAGTGGCGCACCGAGCATCAGCATGACGCGCCGCGGCAGACTACCGAGGAGGACGAGAAGATCGCGAACCTGGCGAAGGAGATCCGCCGCCGCTTCGCCGCGCGCTACTGGAACGCCACGGTTCTGGACGTCGCGGCGCTGGCGTGCGCGGCCGATCTCGGACTCGACCGGACGCGGCATGAAGCTCGACGCGCTGGGCGCTGTGGGTCAGCTATGCGTTGAAGGCAGGTTCGTCATCGCAGCTCGTCTTGGGCGTCAAGGCGGGCAGCGAGCGCGACTTCGCTGCACGACGCTCTGCGCTCCAATCTCAGCGCGGGCATCCGCTATTACCTCGGGTCGGCCAACGCCAAGGCGTTCGCGGACGCTCAGGTCTCGATGGTGGAAGAGAGCAAGGGGTGAATCCATTCTCACCGGCGGTCTCGAGATGACCCTGGCCAACGTGCTGTGGCTGGACTTCAACGTGGGACGACGTCAGGTGTCGGGTCAGCCGGCCGAGGTGATCACCAATTTCCAGTTCAAGACCGGTCTGCCCGGATTCTAGTACCTCACCCGCACAACCACCGCGCCAGCACATACGACACCACCGCCAGCACCGCCCACTGTGCGGTGCCCGCGGCGATCGGTCGGAGCCCTGCGCTCCGGTAGATCCGAGAAGCGCGGTCTGGAGGCCGACCCCGGCCATGCCGACGCACAGGAGCCACAGGTCCGCGTGAGCCTCAGCTTGTCGATCACGGGCGCCGGGAGCACGCCGAGCGAGTTGATCAGCGCGCACAGCACGAAGACGCCCAGGAACCACGGCACCGGCGCGACGTGCGCCTCGGCCGGCGGCCTGGTGGTGCCGGCGCAGCGACCAGCCCAGGTAGAGCACGACCGGGGCGAGCAGGCAGATGCGCGCGAGCTTGACCACCGTCGCGACGCGCGCGGCCTCGTCGCTGACGGCGAAGCCGGCGGCAACCACCTGCGCCATCTCGTGCAAGCTCGCGCCGTCCCACACGCCGTAGACGAGAGTCGCTCATTCCGGACAGGTGCTGGATAACGGGATACGCGGCGATCCCGATGGTGCCGAGGAGCGTGATGATCCCGAGCGCGAGCGCCGCGTCCTGCTTCTCGCCCTGGACGACGCTATCCGCGGCCACCACCGCCGAGGCGCCGCAGATCGCGCCGCCGACGCCGAGCAGGAGCCCGAGCTTCTCGCCGACGCCGAGTCGTCGCGCGACCCACCAGCCGAACAGCAACGCCACCGCGGTCGACACGATCACCACGATCAGCGCCGGCGCACCGATCTTCCACAGCTCGGGGAGGCTCAGGCGAAAGCCGAGCCCGGCCACCGCCCACCTCAGGATCGGACGCTGCGCGAGCCGGATGCCGGGAAGCATTGCCGCGGGGACCGGGAGCAACGACTTCCGCAGCATGCCGAGCAGGATCACGAGCAGCAGCGCGCTGACGTGGAAGCGGCCCTTGATCCACGGCACGTCGGCGAGCCACACCGCGAGCGCGGCGAGCAGCGCCACGAGCAGGAGGCCGGGGATCAGATCGGCGACGGGCGTCCGGCTCACGCCGGCGGCGCGGTCGCGCGGGACTCTGGACCTGGGTCATGGCGGCGGGTTCTCCTCGGCGCGCAACCTATCAGAGGCCACCGGCGCGGGCGAGACCCGCACGAACGGTCGTGGTTCGGTACTCACCCGAGGAGTAGACTCGACGCGACCCATCCACCCCCACGGAGATTGCCCCATGCTCGCTTCGCGACTCGCCGTCCGTCTGCTCGTCGCCGCGATCGCCGTCGTCGTCCCGCGCTGGCGCACGCGACCGATGCCGAGACCTATCGCACGCCGACCAAGATCGTCGCCGACATCCTCACCGCGCCGCGCGTGCCGCGCGGGCGCACTCCAGCGTCCGCCTGACGGCGCGCGCCATCGTGCTGCTCCACCTGCACCGTCGCTCGTCCCGATCGCGGTGCTGGCGAGGGCCGAGTCAGCTCGCCGGGCTCGAGATCCTTCCCGCGATGCGCTGCACGCGCACCCAGCTCAAGCTCGCGCTCAGCGGGTTCTCGGTGGCGACGATCGCGGGCGGCGCCAAGGTGCGGGCCAAGAAGCTCCCCGACGGCGCGCGCGTGGGTCCGGTCGTCTGGCCGGCGCGCGGCGACCGCCTGGCGTGCGCGCTCTATTCGGGAAGGTGGCGCCGAGCGCTGTGGATCGTTGAGGCGGCGACCGGGAACGCGCGTCGTCTCGACGGCGTGCGGCTCAAGACGGCGGTCGTCACCAAAGCTCAGAGACGGATCGGGACGATCGCGAGATCCTGTGCGCGTGCAACACCGACGAGGCGGTCGGCCCGCGCAGGCTTGAGCGCGATTCCGACCGGACCCGAGACGCGGTCAGGCGAGCTGCGGAGCGAGCTTGCCGCAGCGCACCGCGCGCGACGCTGCGCACCGCCGCCGACCAGGAGCGCTTCGTCAGCTTCACGCGCTCGCGGCTGGCGCGCGCCGCCGTGCGAAAATCGGCAGCGGATCCATCTGGCGCCACGCGTCGGCGAGGAGCCGCCTGCTTTCTACTCGTTCCACTGGTATCGCCGGACGAGGCCCATGTCGTGGTCGAGGCGGCTGGACCGCCGCCGCTCGGGTTCCCCTTCTACCTCCGGCCTCCGGAGAACGTCGAGATCCGGGCGATCTCGCCGGGACGCGCGGCCGACGCCAGTGGGCGGCGGATCCGCGCTCAACGATCGCAGCGCGATATCCGAGCGATCGCGCCGCTCGGCCCGCGCGACTGGAGCTGGTCCAAAGGACGGCCAGGCGCTCTGGTTCTTCTCGTGGCAGGACACGCCCGGCGCCGACGCGGCGAAGGCGATCCGCGACGACGCTGTCGCAGCCGGGAACCGATCGGCTTCATGCGGCTCGACGCGCCCTTCGCCGGCGAGGCGGCGGTGGTGACGACGTCCGACTTCCCAGGATTCGGCGACATGCCGTGGACCGACGCCGGATCGAAGATCCCTGCCCCTCGACGCTTACGCGCCGCGCCGCCGCCAGCGGGCGTGGTGGATCGATCCCGCCCAGCCGACTCCGCGCACCGTGCTCGTCGGTGCGCTCGGACCGAGGGCGTCTACGACGATCCCGGCACTCCGCTCCAGCATCGGGTCGCACATCGCGACGTGATGTGGACGCCTCGCCCGACGCTCGCGCAATCTACCTCGCGGGAACGGCTTCCGCGCCGACGGCCAGCGGCCGCTTCCTCGACCGCATGGACCTCGCGAGCGGCAAGGCCACGCGGCTCTACGAGTCCGCGGCCGACGTGCTCGAGCCCGCGCAGGCGCTGCTCACGCCGGACGCCAAGAGCTTCGTGACCTCGCGCCAGTCGAACACGCTGGTCCCCAACTACTACCTGCGCGGGCCGAAGGCGAAGAACGGTCGCAAGCTCAGCGACTACGTCGATCCGGCGCCTGGCGCTCACCGCCTCGAAGCGGGTGCAGTTCACCTTCATGCGGCCCGATTCGGTGAAGCTGAACGCCGAGGTCGTGCTGCCGGGAAGCTGGAAGCCCGGCACTCCGCTGCCGACGATCTTCTGGGTCTACCCGAACGACTACCGCTCCGCGGCGGCGGCGTCGCAGAACCGGCGCTCGCCGAATCGCTTTCCCTCGCAGAGCCCGCTCAACCCCGAGGTGCTCGTGACCCGGGCTACGCCGTGGTCTACCCGGACATCGCGGTGGTGGGCACCAGCGACCGCTACGTCGAGGAGATCCGGATCCAGCGCGCGCTCGCGATCGAGGAGTGCGCGCGCCGCGGCTTCACCGACCCCCAGCGCGTTGGCGTCGGCGGGCACTCATACGGCGCGTTCTCGACCGCCAACCTGCTCGCGCACACCGATCTGTTCCGCGCCGGCACCGCCAGCGACGGCGCGTACAACCGCCACGCTCACGCCGTTCACGTTCCAGGCCGAGGAGCGCAACCCGTGGCAGGCGCGCGAGACCTATCTCCAGATGTCGCCGTTCCTCTACGCCGACCAGATCCAGGCGCCGCTCCTGCTCCTGCACAACCTCGACGACACCAATGTCGGCACCAACCCGATCCAAGAGCGAGCGCATGTACGAGGCGATGAACGGATCGGCGCAAGACGGTGAGCCTGATCGAGTATCCGTTCGAGGATCACGGGCCGGCAGCGCGCGAGAGCGTGCTCGACTACTGGACGCGCGTGATCGAGTGGTTCGACCGCTACGTGAAGACCGACGCCAAGCCGACCGCCGGCAGCGCCGCGCCATGAGCACCCGGCCCACGCGCGTCACGAGGAGGCCTGGGCCCAGGCGCTCGAGTCCTGACCGCGGTCGATCGCTATCTCGAGGGTCTGCTCGTGCCGGCCGATCCGGTGCTCGAGCAAGCACTCGCGGACAGCGAGAAGGCCGGGCTGCCGCGCATCCAGGTCGCTCCGGAACCAGGGCAAGATGCTGCATCTGTTCGCGCGGCTCGTGAACGCGCGCGCGATCCTCGAGATCGGCACGCTCGGCGGCTACAGCACGATCTGGCTGGCGCGCGGGCTCGCCGCCGGCGGACGGCTGATCACGCTCGAGATGAACCCGAAGCATGCCGAGGTCGCGCGCTTGAACCTCGCGCGCGCCGGGCTCGCCGACGTGGTCGAGATCCGCCTCGGCCGCGCACTCGAGACGCTGCCTCGGCTCGCCGCCGAGGGTCGCGGATCCGTTCGACCTGATCTTCATCGATGCCGACAAGCCGAGCGCGACCGGACTACTTCGAATGGTGCGGTCAAGCTCGCGCGCCCCGGCGGCCTGATCATCGTCGACAACGTCGTGCGCGAGGGCGCGATCGTGGACCCGAACGGCGGCGCCGACGTGCAGGGCATGCGGCGCCTGATGGAGATGATGAGCCGCGAGCCGCGCGTCAGCGCCACCGCGATCCAGACCGTCGGCGGCAAGGGTCAGGACGGGTTTGCGATGGCGGTCGTGATCTCGTAACGGCGAAGGTTCGGCGCGCGGCGCGGCGCGGTTCGCTCCGGTGTGCCCCGCTTCGGAATCGCCGCGGCGATGGGTTACTCTTTCCGTCCGGGTCGGCAGTTCACCCAGGCGTCGCCGCGCGGCACTCGAGCCGTGAGCTAAACCTGCCGCTGTTTCCGCTTCGGACACGCACCCGCGAAATGCGGCGCGCGCGCCCGGTCGGCAAGTCGGCGACCCCCGGCGCCCTCGGTTCACGAGGGTCGCGAGCGCGCGTTCGATCGCGAGGTAGCGTCATGCCCCGAGAAGCCGTTCCCTTTTCCCGTTCCCGACCTGTCGGCCTTCGCCCGTTCGCTCCGCGCGCGCTCGCCGAGCGCGAGGAGACGAAGCCGCCCGGTCACGTCGAGCTGTTGAACCTGATCGCGCGCGCCGCCGGCCACCGCAACGTTCAGGCGCTGCGGGCGTCGCGTCCGGCCGCATCTCCGTCGCCGTCCGACGAAGAGCGGTTGCCGCCGCCTTCGCTCTCGGCGAACGCACGCCGGGCGCTGCATCAGTTCGACGATCGCGGTCGTCTGGTGCGCTGGCCGGCCAAGTACAGCATCCAGCGGCTCGCGCTGTGGGTGCTGTGGACGCGGTTCGACTCGGGTCGCATCTACTCCGAGAAGGAAGTGAACGCGGTGCTGAAGGACGCGAACAACGTTCGACGACCACGTCATCCTGCGCCGCGAGCTGATCGATCATCGATTTGCTCGCGCGCAAGAGCGACTGCCGGAGTACCGCAAGCTGGCCGCGCAGGCCGACGACGAAACGCGCGCTCTCTTGTCCGCTTGGCGCGCGCGCGGCGCGACGATCGAGGAGCGCCCGGATCCCGGGCGCCTAACGCCCGCGTTGGAGGCGTGAGATCGGGGTGACGCGCGGGCCGGCGCTCACTTCACGACGTACGTGCCGTTCTCCCGCCGCATGACCTCCTGGATGTCCTCGCCGCGGTTGCGGTAGATCACGACCACCTGGTCTTCGCGCAGCTTGACGCCGTAGAGGCCCTGGATCATCGCGACCAAGGGTAGCCATCCTCGCGCTGGAAGATCTCGAGCGTCTCCTTGGCGCCTTCCGGCGTGCTCCCGCGCGCCGAGCACCCAGATCTCGAGCTTCTCGCCGTTGAAGATGGCCATCATCGGGGCGTCGACCGGCTTCAACGTCTCGAGGATGGTCGGACGCCGACGTCGCGATCATTTGCCCCAGCGTCACCGGGTAGGGCTGGTTGAGCCCGGTGCTCTTTCGCGGAGCGTCCGCGGCGTCGCCGATCGAGGAAGAGAGTGCGATGGCCAAGCCCGCCATCGCCGCCATGATCAACGCGCGCAACCCCTTGAGCTTCATTCCCACCTCCCGTGGTCGTGTCGATCTCGAGCGTCGTTCGCCGGAGTCACTCTACGCACGATGGCCGCGTCGAGTTGCGAAGCATCCCGCCGACGGTCGTGCGATCCGGACGGCACTATGCCCGACCCACCGCCCGGTCGCACTTTCCCTTGCTTACCGAGAGGAGGCTCCCCTAGGATACCGATATGAGTAGGCCCACCGATCTCGTCCAAGGCACACTCGACCTCCTGCTGCTCAAGATCCTCGCCCTCCAGCCGCTCCATGGCTGGGCGATCAGCCGCCGGCTGCGCACGATCTCGGACGACGTGCTCCAGGTCAGCGAGGGATCGCTCTACCCGGCGCTCCACAAGCTCGAGCAGGAGGGATGGATCAAGGCCGAGTGGAAGCAGACCGAGAACAACCGCCGCGCCAAGTTCTATGCGCTCACCCGGCTCGGTCGCAAGCAGCTCGAGCCTCGAGGCCGCGAGCTGGGACGTCCTCTCCACGGCCATCACCCGCGTCATCCGGATCTCCGAAGCGTAGGCGATCGATGCGAGCCGAACACTGGTGGGTCACCCTGCCGCTCAAGCTCAAGGCGCTGTTGCACCGCGGCCAGCTGGACCACGAGCTCGACGAGGAGCTGCAGTTCCACCTCGAGCACAAGATCGAGGAAGGCATCGCCGCCGGGCTCTCACCCGAGGACGCGCGCCACGCGGCGCTCCGCGCCATGGAGGGACTCGAGCAGAAGAAGGAGGAGGTCCGGGAGCTGCGCGGCGTCGGCTGGCTGACCGACTTCCTCGACGACGTGCGCTACGCGATCCGCGAGCCTCGAGCGCTCGAGGCGGCTCGCGTTCTTCGTGATCGTCACGCTCGCGGTCGGGATCGGGATGTCGGCGTCGGGCTTCAGCATGGTGGACGCGCTGATCTTCCGCCCCTATCCGGTTCCTCAACCGGGCCGCGTCGTCAGCCTGGTGAGCACGTCGCACGACAGCCCGCTCGGCCAGTTCTCTTACCGGGAATATCTCGACCTCAAGGCGCGCGCGAAGAGCTACGACGGCGTGATCGCGAGCGGCGTGCGGAGCGGCGTCGGCTTCAGCGCGCGATCCTGCCGCGACGCCGCGCGGTCAAGGGCGGGCTGCTCGTGTCCGGGAACTTCTTCCGCGTGCTCGGCGTCGAGCCGCGGATCGGCCGCGGCTTCCGCGAGAACGAGGATCAGGTGCCGGGACGCGATGCCGTGGTCGTGCTCGGACCGGACTTCTGGAAGCACGAGGTTCGCCGGCGACCCGTCGGTCGTCGGTCGCACCGTCCGGCTCAACGGCAAGGACTTCACGGTGATCGGCGTCGCGCCCGCATCGTTCCAGGAATGCAGATCTTCGTTCGCCCCGATTTCTACATGCCGCTGGCCATGGCGCGCGTGTTCTCCACCGACCGGCGCAAGAACTTCTTCGAGGACCGTGACGACCGCGAGCTCTGGGTCAAGGCTCGCCTCAAGCCCGGAGTCGCGCTGAGCCAGGCGCGGAGCGAGCTCGACGTGCTGGCGAAGGACTTCGAGCGCGAGCATCCCGACGTCACCCGCGACCGGGGTGCTGCAGTTCGCACGATGGTCGAGATGCGCACGCTGACCGAGGGCAATGAGTGGAAGTTCTCGGTGATCTTCGTGATCCTCACGCTGGCGGTGCTGATCGTGGCGTGCACGAACGCCGCCGCGCTCCTGCTCGCGCGCGTGCGCGGTACGCGGACCCGCGAGATCTCCATTCGCCTGGCGCTCGGCGCCAGCCGGTTCCGGCTGGTCCGGCTGCTCCTCACCGAGAGCATGATCCTCGCCGCCTTCGGCGGGCTCGGCGGGATCCTCGTCGCCTACGGCGTCACGGGTTTCTTCGGCACCTTCCGCATCCCGTCCGAGCTTCCCGCCACTATCCCGTTCCAGGTCGACACGCGGGTGCTCGTCGCGTGCGTCGTCTTGTCGGTCGTGAGCGCGATCCTGTGCGGGCTCGCCCCTGCGCTCCAGAGCACGCGCGCCGATCTGATCCACGGCCTCAAGACCGCGGACGTCGACCTGCCCGGGCGGCGGCGCCTATGGGGCCGGAACGCTCTCGTGGTGGCGCAGGTGGCGACGTCGCTGATGCTGATCAGCGCGGCGTTCCTGATGGCCCGGAGCTTCCGTCACAGCGTGCTCGGCACCACCGGGTTCGCGACGGATCACCTGCTGATGGCGCGGTTCGATCCGCGCCTGGTTCAGTACGACCCCGTCCAGACGCAGCAATTCTACGAGACTCTGACCGACCGCCTGCGGGCGGCGCCGGAGGTCGTGAGGGTGGGACTCACGCAGGATCCGCCCCTCGGGTTCGAGGGCTACGAACGCCTGGCGTTCGTGCCCGAGGGCTTCGACATGCCGCGCGACCGCGCGAGCTTCACCTCGCAGATGGACACGATCGACGAAGGCTACTTCGACGCCATGGGCATCGCGATCCGGCGCGGCCGCGCCTTCCGCTCGTCCGACGCGGCGGACCAGCCGCGCGTCGCGATCGTGAACGATCACTTCGCCAAGCACTACTGGCCGAACGGCGACGCCGTGGGCCGGCGCATCCGCCTCGACCGCGCCAACGGCACGCCGGTCGAGATCGTGGGCGTCGCCCAGACGATCCGCTATCGCGACCAGAGCGAGCGGCCGAGCGACTTCGTCTACCTGCCGCTCGCCCAGCATCCGATCGCGCGCATGGTGGTCCTGGTGCGGACGAGCGACGATCCCGGCCGGCACGCGCAGCCCGTCCGTGACGTGGTCCATGCGCTCGATCCCAACCTGCCGGTGTCCGAGATGAGGACCTACGAGGGAGCTGTATCGCTACAGCACGGTCGAGGGCCCGCGCTTCGCGGTCGAGATCGCGGGTCTCATGGGCGCGATCGCGCTGCTGCTCTCGATCGCCGGGCTCTACGGGCTGGTCTCGTACAACGTCAGCCGGAGGGTCCGCGAGATCGGCATCCGCATGGCGGTCGGCGCCCAGCCGTCCGACGTCGTGCGCATGGTGATGGGCAAGGGGCTCGAGCTGGTGGGCGCGGGAACGCTGATCGGGATCGCGATGGGGTTTGGCGTCGAGCGGCTGATCAACACGATGCTGTTCGACGCCGGGCGCGTCGACCTCGTGGCGTTCCTCGTGGTGGTCCCGGCGATGCTCCTGATCACCATGCTGGCGGCCTACGCGTGCCCGCGCGCCGCGCGGCGCGGATCCAACCGACCGAGGCGCTCCGCTACGAGTAGGTGAACGACGGCCGCGGGACGTGCGGTCGGGCGCTACGCCGTGTAGGTCAGCTCCCGGTACTTCCGGCGGTAGCCGCCTTCGACCGGATCGAAGACGTGGCGGTAAGGTCATCTCGCCGCCGTAGACGTGGATGGTGACCGCGGCGGTGGGATCGGGGTTCTCGATCATGTGGTATTCGAACGGCGGGATCAGCGCGCCGGCCTCGCCGACGCCGGCGAGGATCACGGTCTCCCGGGCGAACTGCACCACGCCCTGCTCCGGATCGCCGCCGCGCACCGAGAACGACGTCACCTGGATGCGGCCGCGGTAGACGCACTCGACGCACCAGATGCCGGCGTGATCGTGGAGCGGGGTGCCCTGGCCCTGTCCCACACCATCGCGATCACGGTGTAGCGGCCGTTCGGCTCACGATGCAAGAGCCGGCGCGCGTATCGATCGAGCGCCGGCTCGAGGAAGGGTGGGTCGATGAACTGCTCGCCGCTGTTCACGACGTCGATGAGCACCTGTTTGACGTTCCGACATCGGGTCTCGTCGTCGTGCGCGGCCACGGCCTCGTCGAGCCGGCGGATCAGCTCGGCCACCTTGGATTGCTGGGGGCTGACGGTCATTGGGGGATTCCTCCTCCGGGCACCGATGGTAGCAGAGCGGCGTTCGTGGTCCAGCGCGGAAGCGGAAGTGACGCGCGATCGCCCGTAGTGGCACATCCATTGCCCTGTTCTCCGTATCGGCGGGCGCCGGTCATTGCCCGATATTCGATTGCGAGGTCGTGGTCGCTCGGGTCCGACCTTCGAGACGAACCGTGGGGTCCGGGTGCTGTACGCTTCCGTTCTACCCGCGGGCACGAGAGCGGCATTCAGAGAGGAGAGGTCGACATGAAGCGCATGTGGATCGTCACGATCGGTGTCGGAGCAGCGCTCCTGATTTCCGCGCTCGCCTGGGCGGGCAGTCGTCCGGATGACCCGGACGACGACGACAACGGCGGATCGGTCTGGATGTCGCAGCGCCAGCCCAGCGGCATGATGGGGAGGCGCGGCTTCGCGGGGACGCGCGGAGGACTCCTGGCGCGTCGCCAGGAGCTGCTCGAGGACCTCGACCTCAGTCGCGACCAGGCGAAGGAGATCGCCGAGATCCGCGACGAGCAGCGTCGCCGCGCGATCGACCGCCGCGCCGAGATCCAGGTCGCGGCACTCGACCTCCGCAAGCTGATGCGGGCGAACCGGCCCGACCGCGGCGCGATCCGAGCATCAGATCGACGATCATCGCGCACCCTGCAGAGCCGAGCTGCACAAGTCGCGGGTCGACGCCCTGCTCGACATGCGCGAGGTGCTCACGCCCGAGCAGCGCGAGAAGCTCAAGGAACACTGGCTGGGCATCGACTCGGACTGATCCGCCGCATCACACGAGGTCGACGACGCGCCGGGCCCGGCGCGGTTCGGGTAGTAGTGCCGGGCTCATGTCGCTCGCTCCGGAACCCGACTCGGACCCTACCGAGATCGTCGCCGCGCTCGGCGCCGGCGGCATGGGCGAGGTCTATCGCGCCGCGATTCGCGGCTCGGCCGCGACGTCGCGATCAAGGTGATGCCCGGAGCACCTGTCCGCGAACCCCGACCTCAGAGCGCGCTTCGAGCGCGAGGCGCGCACGGTCTCGAGCGCTCAACCATCCGCACATCTGCACGCTCCACGACGTCGGCCGCGAGGGCGACACCGACTTCCTGGTGATGGAGCTGGTCGAGGGCGAGTCGCTCGCCGATCGCATCGCCAGGGGCCGCTGCCGGCCGACGAGGTGCTGCGGATCGGCATCCAGATCGCCGACGCGCTCGACGAGGCGCATCGCGCCGGCATCGTCCATCGCGATCTCAAGCCCGGCAACGTCATGCTCACCAAGTCCGGCGCCAAGCTCATGGACTTCGGCCTGGCGCGCGCGTCCGGTCGTCGCGGCGACCACGGGCTCGCGGAGCCAGTCTCCGACCATGACGCGACCGCTGACCGTCGAGGGATCGATCGTCGGCACGTTCCAGTACATGGCGCCGGAGCAGCTCGAAGGCGCCGAGGCCGACGCGCGCACGCGACATCTGGGCGCTCGGCGCCGTGCTCCACGAGATGGTCGACCGGGCAGAAGCGCCTTCGGTGGGCAGAGCCAGGCGAGCCTGATCGCCTCGATCCTGAAGGCAGAGCCGCCGCCGGTCTCGCAGGCGCAGCCGCTCAGCGCCGCCGGCGCTCGATCGCCTGATCCGCGCCTGCCTCGCCAAGGACCCCGATCGAGCGTCTCCAGACCGCGCACGACGTCAAGCTCCAGCTCCAGTGGATCGCCGAGGGCGGCTCGCAGGCCGGCGTGCCGGCGCCGGTCGCCGCACGGCGCCGCCGGCGCGAGTCGACGGCATGGACGGTCGCCGGCGTGGCGGCGGTCGCGGCGCTGGCGCTCGGCGCGGTGCTCGGGCTGCGCCGTGAAGAGCCGCCACGCGTGATGCGCTTCGAGATCCGCTCACCCGAAGGCGTCACCCGCCTCGACTGGCCGCGGCTGTCGCCGGACGGGTCGATCCTGGCGTTCCATGGCCGCCGACTCGTCAGGCCGCTCGAGCATCTGGGTGCGCCCTCTCGACGCGCTCGAAGCGCATCCGCTCGCCGGCACCGTCGGCGCCGGTCGGCCGTTCTGGTCGCCCGACAGCCGCTTCCTGGCCTACATCCAGGACGGCAAGCTGAGGAAGGTGCCTGTCTCCGGGCGGACCGCCGGTCACGCTGGCCGACACGCCGGGCGGCTACGACGGCACCTGGGGCGCGAGAACACGATCCTGTTCGACGGCGCCGGCACCGATTCGATCCGCGGTGTGCCCGCGAGCGGCGGCACCATGCGCGGCGTCACCCGGTTCGATCGCCAGGCGAACGAGGGACAGCACGGCTGGCCCACTTCCTGCCCGACGGTCGCCACTTCCTCTACGTCGGCTACCGGGCGGGCCGAGCCGAATCGCGGGACCATCAAGGTGGGAACGCTCGGCTCCGATCGCGTGAAGAAGCTGGGCGAGACCGACGGACGCGTCGAGTACGCGCCCGGCTACCTGGTGTTCACGCGCGAAGGCACGCTCATGGCGCAACGCTTCGACCCGCGCGCGCTCGCGACCTCGGGCGATCCGGTCCCGATCGGCGAGAACATCACGATGGGCGGCGCCGCCGGATACTTCAGCACCTCGGCCGCGGGTGTACTCGCCTACCGCTCGCAGCGCGGGTCGAGAGGTCAGCCAGCTGACCTGGTTCGATCGCGCGGGTAAGGTGATCGGCGACGCGGGCCCGCCGTCGGCGTATCACGACGTCGCGCCTGTCGCCGGACGGAAGCCGGATCGCGATGAGCGTCGTCGATCCCCAGAAGGGTCGTGACGACCTGTGGGTGCGCCAGGTCGCGCGCGGCGTGACGTCGCGGCTCACCTTCGACGACGGGAACGAGATGAATCCGGCCTGGTCGCCCGACGGCGAGCGTATCGCCTACGCCTCGGATCGGAGCGGTTCGTACCGGACCTACATCCGCCTCGCGAGCGGCGCCGGTGGTGACGATACGGTCGCGACCATCGCCGACAACGGTCCCAGCGGACCGACCGGGTGGTCTCCGGACGGCGGGACGCTCGCGGTTCGCCATCTCGGCTCGACGCAGTGGGACATCTGGATGATGCCGCTCTTGCCCGGCGCCAAACCGAGCCTATTTCTGAAGACGCCGTTCAACGAGCAGTGGGCGCGGATCTCGCCCGACGGGCGCTGGGTGGCGTATCAATCGGACCAATCGGGTCGCGACGAGGTCTACGTCCAGGCGGTGAGCGGCGCCGGCGGCAAGTGGCAGATCTCGTCCGCGGGCGGTGCGCGGCCGTGGTGGCGCCGCGATGGTCGCGAGATCTTCTATCGCGCCTCCGATCAAACCCTGATGGCCGTGCCGGTGAGCGCGGGCGAGAGCTTCGACGCGGGCACTCCCAGCGGCTGTTCCGGGTCCAGGTCGTCGAGTCGGGAGCGTCGGGGATCCGGTGGACCGTGAGCGCCGACGGGCAGCGCTTCCTCGCCAACGTTCCGGTGGGCGGCCCCGAGGCGGCGTACTTCACCGTCGTCACCCACTGGACCACGGAGCTCGCGCGGCGGTAGCGCTTCAGTGCCGGTGGCGGAGCTTCCGGATCTCGGCCGCCAGATCGTTCCAGGGCTTCTCGTCCCAGGTCTCCTCGGCGCGGTCCGAGGTCGCCGGCAGCACGTACACGATGGCGTTCTCGAACGTCTCCTTCTGGCGTCCGTACGCGATCGAATCCTTGCCGAGCACGCGACGCGCGGGATCCTTGCCGTTGAAGGCCACGATCGCCGGCTGGTGGCTCGCGATGTTCTTGCGGAAGCCCTTGACGTCGTAGTCGGCGTCGGTCCGCGGCGCGCTCGAGCTTCCTTCGCCTTGAGGAGGTCGGTGAGCCTGATGTCGTGCGCGAGCACGAGCTCGAACTCCTCGGGACGGAACTGGCGCGGCGTGATCTTGGTGCGCGCCAGCGTCGGCCAGAACCGGTTGCGCTTGCCGCCGTAGTACGTCTGCTCGCGCGGCGAGCCTTCGCCGACCGCGGCGCCGCAGAACACGACAACCAGATCCTCGTTCAGCACGTCGTCCAGCACGGGAGCCCCTCCGAAGAGTGTGTCTTTTTCGCTCGGTCCGGCATTCTCGTTCGATCGAGCGCCGCTCGCAACCGGCCCCGCGGCCACCGCGAGAGGTGCAATCCCGGTGGCCACTCCGCCGTTCCATGGATGAGCGGTGGCACGCTCGGCTGGTTAGCGTTCGGAATCGCGACGCTGGTGCGAGAGCCGTAAGCTCTCCCAGCTCCCATCCGCGCTCCACCCGCCGTCCACGCTCAGCGCGACGCCGTTGACGAACGCGCTCTTCACCGGGTCGGCGAGGAACACGATGGCGCGCGCGACGTCGTCGGCCGACGCGAAGCGGCCCATCGGCACGCGACCCTCGATGTCGGCGTTGGTGTAGGTGCCGCGCGCCTGGTCGACGTCGTCCATCGCGGTCTTGACCCAGCCCGGGCACACCGCGTTGCAGCGCACGCCGCGGCCGCCCCATTCGGCGGCGAGGGTGCGCGTGAGGCCGATCAGGCCGTGCTTCGAGGCGTTGTAGGCGGCGCGATCGGCGATGCCCAGCAGCCCGGCGACCGAGGCGACGTTCACGATGCTGCCGCTCCCGCGCGCGAGCATCATGCGGCCGAAGGCCTGCGCGAGCAGGAACGGCGCGACGAGATTGACGTCGAGCACGCGCCGCAGCTCGCTGGACCCGGTGCTCTCGGCGGGTGAGATCAGGCTGATGCCGGCGTTGTTGATCAGCGCGTCGACCTGACCGAAGCCGGCCGCGACGGCCTCGACCCACTGGGCGATCCGGCGCTCGTCGGTGACGTCGCCGACGCACTCGATGGCGTCGGCGCCGCCGGCTCTCACCGCCGCCAGCGTCTCGGCCGGGCTGCTCAGATCGTTGAGTGCCAAGGCATAGCCCTCGGCGGCCAGGGCCTCCGCCGTGCTTCGCCCGATGCCCTGCGCCGCGCCGGTGACGAAGGCGACCCGCATGGTTCAACCCCCTCTCGATCGAAAGAAAGCGGCTCACTCGCCGCCCGGTCCGCGCCGATAACCGGGGGTTGTCCCGGCGATCGGCCCCGGAGGACGAATGAGGTCGCGGCTCCCGCTCTACGGCGCGTTACTCGTGTGTCTGGTCTTGCTCGTGCTCGCTCAGCGTCACTTCGCGACGCGAAGTCATACCACGCCCGTGAGCCAGTCGCTGGTCGCCGATCGCACCGGTCCCTCGGGCGTCACCGATCTCGATTCGCTCCGGAACCGGATGACCGATCCGTTCCGCCTCCGACCCGACCTGCGCTTCATGCGCGCGCTCGATCTCGTCGACGCGATGCTGGGAGCCCCCGATTCCGTCGCCGCCGGGTGGGCGTTCTCCGACGGGCGCTGGCGGATCACCTGCGATGGCCGTGACGTCGGCACGTTGTCCGAGATGCCCGACTACGCCGAGCTGGACAGCCTGCTGCTCGAGTGGGCGCGCGTTCGCCTCGCGGAGCGCCGCAACGCCGTCGGTGCGTCGCCCGCGCGAAGCGCTAAGGCCGACGCGTCGCTGCAGAAGCTCGACGCACTATGGGCCGTCCGCGACGTGGACCAGCATTGGCGCGCCGGCGAGCACGGCGTCGGGTTGCTCGGCCAGGCCGCCGACGGGCTCACCTGGCTCGCGCTCGAGACCGTGGATCGCGTCGGCGCCGGCGATCCGGTGACCGCGCGGGCGTTCGCGGCGGTGGCCCTCGGCCGCGCCGCCGGGCTCGACCTCGACCGCGACCGCGCGCTGCTCGCGAAGACGATGGGGTACGGCGCCGCGGCCGGACGCTCGCCCGCGCGCTGCCCGCGCGCGACGCGGTGCGACTCTTCGTCGAGGGCGACGGCAATGGCCTGCGCGCCGCGGCCGACGCTCCGAAGGCCACGGATCGCGACCAATATCTCTACATCGCGCACCTCGGGCTGATGTCCGACTACAAGGAGTATGAGCGACGCAGCCAGCAGCGCATGGCGCTGGGCGGCGTGCGTCTGCTCGCGGTCGCCTCGACCGGGCTGAACATCGAGCGCTTCGAGGCGCACGAGCCGACCGCCGCGGCGGTGCTCGTGGCCCTCGCCGAGGGGCTGGACGCCGCGGGGCTCTCCAAGGTCGTGCCGCGCGGTGATGGCGGCAACCTCGGCCAGGTGATCCAGGTGTTCGAGCAGGCGATGAACCGGTTGCCGGACGACGGCGGACCGTTCTTCGACCGCGAGCTGTTCCAGTCCTTCTACCGTAGCCTGTTCTACTCCGCGCTCGATCGGCTCGGATCGCACGATCTCGACGAGCTGTCCTCGGTCGAGGCGTCGAAGAACATGTCGGACGAGCTGGACCGCGACGGCGACACCGCAGGCGGCGCCTTCCAGCGCGCGTTCGCGCATCTCGTGGCCTCGAAGTCCGGCAAGCCTGACCTCGATCGGCTCGAGAGCGATCTCGATCCGGACGGCGTGTTCGGAGCGCCGCTCCATATACGGGCGATGGACGAGATCGTCGAGCACCTCGTCAGCGGCGAGCCGCGCGGCAGCGCTGACGTGCGCCGTCTCGCCACCGCGCTCGACACCCGGCCCGACTCGCGGTGGCGCTACGGGTGGTTCGTCGCCCAGTTCGCCCAGGTGCTGACGCTCGCCGACCGGCTTGCGCGCCTCGGCCGCCGCGGCCACCGGGATGGACGCGCCCCAGGCGCTGGCCTGGCGCGCGATGTTCGAGGAGGATCCCGGCGACCACGAAGGAGCTGATCGGCGCGCGGATGTCGCCGTCGCAACGCGCCGCCGTGCTCGGCTACGCCGCGCGCACGAAGGACGTGGCCTGGGACACAGTGGACCGCGCCTACCAGCGCCAGATCGCGGAAACCCCCGACGACTTCACGATCGCCTTCCAGTTCGCGAACGCACTCGAGGACCGCGGCGAGTACACGCGCGCCCGCGGCGTCATGCAGGCGTGGCAGAAGCGCGGCGTCGGGGGCGGCCTCCAGCCGACTCTCGCCGGCACGGCGATCGCGCGTCTCTACCAGAAGGAAGGTCGGGCCGCCGAGGCCCGCGAAGCGATCGGGCGTCTCGAGGAGAGCGGGCAGCTCGGGGCGATGAGCCGCAAAGGCGTCGCTGCTGTTCGCGGACGGACAGAAGGACGCCGCGCTCAAGCTCGCGTTCGCCGTTTGGACGCGGTATCCGGACGTCCCGGAAGGCCGGATGATGCTGGTCGAGCTTGCTGTGGCGCAGCGACCGCCATGCCGACGCGGCGAGCGTGCTCACTCAGGAGCGTTACCCGCTCGCGGGCCGCGCGTGGATCGAGAACGTCGCGCCGACTTTCCTCGAGGTGTTCGGCGACCGTCCGGACGCCGCGATCCGCGCGATCGAGCCGATCGCGGCGCGCGGACCCAAGGCGGCGGAGTGGATCGGCTACCTCGCCGACGCGGCGGCTCGCGACAAGAAGCCGCGGATCGCCTTCGAGCTCGAGTCGCGCTGCCGGACCTCGGGGATGGAGGAGTGGGAGACGGTCGCCGCGGCGTACGCGTACCTCGAGGCCTGGAAGGGCGAAGCGCCGGCGCTGGCGTGGGTGCAGAAGCGAGTGCCGGAGGACGCGCGTCCGATCGTCCAGATGTTCGCGCACTCCTACGACGCCGGTGAGCTGACCTGGACGCTCGAGTCGACGCCGCGTGACGACGCCACCCGCGACTACCTGTGGCTCCTGCGCGCGCTCGCGATCGCGCGCGACCCGGCGCTGGCCTCGAAGCGCGCCGAGGCGTTGAGCTACTTCCGAGCGACCACGAGCAAGAGCTACTACGTGACCGCCGCGCGCTATCTCCTCGGGCAGGCCGATCTCAAAGACGTGCTGGCGCTCGGCAACACGCCCAAGCGTCGTTGCGAGCTCTACTACTACATCGGCGCCCGTGCCGAGGCCGAAGCGGCGTCTGGCCGACGCGGCCGACTGGTACGGCATGAGCGTGACGACCGGCCTGTCGCACAACGCCGAGTGGCGCTGGGCGAGCGCCCGGCTCTTCGCGTGGCTGGCGCAGGAACGTCGCCTCGATCGGCTTGCGACCAAGCCGGCGGGAAGCTCGTAAACGAACGCGGCCCCCGATCGCTCGGGGGCCGCTTCGAAAACGACTGACCTAGACGCGCGCCGGCGAGCCCGCGTAGGCGCTCACCAGGTTGTGGGTGTCCGTGTATCTCGCGGAACTTGGCGACCTTCCCGTTGCGGATGGTGAAGATGTGCGCGAACTCCGAGCCAAACTTCTTGCCGGTTGGCTTCGCGGTGCCGGCGTACTTGCCGAGCGCGACCACGGTGTCATCCTGGACGATGAACTGCTTCGGCTCGAAGGTGTCGAAGTTCCACGCCTGCTCGACCTGCTCGAAGAACTTCGCGACCTCGGTCTGGTTCGCGCCGGTGGCCGCTCATCGGCAGCTCGGGCGGTCCGAAGAAGTGCCAGTCAATGTCGTCGGTCATGTAGCCGAGCAGCGCTTTGATGTCGCGACGTCCGGAACGCCGCGTAGGCATCCTTGACCACCTGAAGATTCTTGTCGCTCATGATCGCCTCCTGGAAGGTTGGAACGGTGACCGGCCGGTGCGCCGGCGCGACCCAAGTGAATTATTCGCGGCTCTGATCGGAATCGGGGCCGCTGGGATCGTGCTTCCCGGACTCTACGACGCGAATCCGGAATCGGATGATGGACCCGCGTCGATCCCTCCAGCAACCCCGAAGCCCCGTTCCGTGATCAGGCGCGTGAATTCGTCGGCGGTTCACGAATGGACGCCGTGGAGGCGGAGCAGCCAGTGCTCGATCCGGTCGCCGAAGACGACCGCGAGGCCGATCACGAGCACGATGACGACGAGCGAGATCACGAGACCACGATTACGCATGGGCGAGGGCCTCCCGGACGGAAAGACGCGCGGCACGAGCCGCGGGTAGATGCTGGCGAGTGAAGCGACGACCACGACCACGAGGAACCAGAGCGCGATCCCGCGACCCGACAGCGAGAGCTCGAGCGGGGCCTTGAAGAAGATCCCGCCCACCGTCGCGCCGATGCCGGCGCTGATCGGGATCGCGAGCAGGACGGCGAGCACGGCACTCGCCAGCGCGACCGCGAGGCTCTCGATCCAGATGTGGAACGCGATCGTTGCCGGGGTGGCGCCGATCGCGCCGAGGATCCCGATCTCGCGGGTGCGCTGGACGACGTTGACCGTCATCGTCGACATCAGCCCCAGCGCGCCGACGATCACGACGATCAGCGAGGCCGCGGTCAGGAGGGTCATGATGATGACCAGGTGGTCCAGGATGGACCGCTTCATGTCGAGCATGCGGTACATGCCGCTGACCTCGATCCCCGCGACCCGTAGCTCGCGCTCGATCGCGCGGGCGGCGGTTCGCTGCGCCGCATCGTCGTGCCCGCGGGTGACGACGCGGATCACGCGCGCCTGGCCGGGATCGCGCCGGTGGCCGCGAGCACCGCGGCGCTCGAGGTGTAGAGCGCCGGCATGGGCGAGATCTCCCGCGCCACGCCGACGATGGGAAACGCCGCGTTCTTGCCCTTGATCCGCACCTGCACCGTGCCGCCGACCCCGAGCGCGGGATTGCGCTTCACGACCGCCGCGTTGACCACCGCCGCGTTCGCGTCCCCGGGCTCGAGCCAGCGGCCCGAGCGCACCGCGAGCTCGAGCAGTCGGCTGCCCGGCTGCATTCCGATCAGCGACACGGTGCCGCCGGGTACGCCGTCGCGGCCGATCAGGTAGCCGCTGGCGTCGGTCCAGTACTCGGCGCGCGCGACCTCGGGGCGTGCGGCGATCCGTGCGGCGACGCGTTCGATCGGCGTCGCCGAAGCGAGCACGACGGTGAGGTCGTAGCGGCGGCGGGCGAAGTCGCGCTCGACCGCGCGCGTCCAGGCCGCGGACACGTTCATCGCCGACATGAACACCGCACCTCCGGCCGCGAGCATGCCGACGGTCAACGCCAGCCGCCCCCGACGGATCAAGGCCGTGCGCAGCGTGAGCATGAACGGCCGCGGCAGGCCGCCGAGGCGGCCGGAGCCACCGCTCGATCGGTCGTGATCCGAACGGCCGCGATCCCGGATCGTCGCTCAGCGCCTCGCGGGCGGTGATCCGCGCCGTGCTAGGATCGGCGCCATCGCGAGGGCGAGCGGCGCTGCGAGCCCCACCGCGATCACCACGCCCACCGCCCACCACGGGAACGGCTCATGGGTGACGTCGGCGTTCAGGATCCCCGCCGAGAAGCGCGCGTACGCGCGGCCCGCTGAGCACGCCGAGCGGCACGCCCAAGACGAGCGAGATCGAGGCGAGGATCGCGATCTGGCCGAGGTAGAGACCGGCGATCTGGCGCGTCGTTGCGCCGAGCGCCTTCATGATCCCGATCTCGCGCACCTGCTCGAGCAGTAGCCCGTGAACCATGCTCGCCGCGAGTGCCGCGCCGAGCAGGAAGCTCAGGATCCCGAAGGTGGAGAGCAGGAAGAGGAACGCGTCCATCTGGTCGGCGTGCGGATGGCGCCCCGGCGTGGGCACGGTCGTGCGCGTCACCGCGTGACCCTGGCGCTCGAGCATCGCCGCGCACCGAGTCGGCGACCTCGCGGACGTGGCCCTCGTCGAGCGCGTGATCGGCGACGGCGACGTGGATCTCCTCGGTTTCGCCGGCTCCGCGCAGCGACGAGTCCCAGCCGACGAAGCCCGGTACCATGTGCTCCATCCACGCCGGCGGCAGCCCCGGGGCGTGCACGGTGCCGGCGACGCCGCAGCGTCCGCTCCCGCCGCCCGGCGCGCGCACCGTGACCCGGTCGCCGATCTTGACGCCGGCGACGGCGAGCGCGCTGCGCTCGAGCAGCACGTCGTCCGGGCCCGGCGGCCAGGCGCCGCGCTCGGGACGGAAGCTGATCCATGCGCTGGCGGTCGAAGGCGCGCACGACGTAGAGCACCGACGGCTTCCACTCGTCCGGTCCCGAGCGCATGCGGACGTTCAGCACCGGACGCGCCTCGGCGTCGCCGACGCCGGGCACGCGCCGCACCGGAGTCGACCAGCGCGTCGCCGGCATCGTCGGTGGCGATCACCGCCTGCGGCCGGGCGGGGTCTTGTCGTACATCGTCCTGAGCACCGGATCGAGCACGGCGTAGGCGACGAGCAGGGTTCCGATCTCGAACACGCCGGCCGCCATCGCCAGCGCCGCGAGCAGCGACCGGCCCGGGCGCGCCTCGAGGTCGCGCAGGACCTTGCGCCAGCGTGGCGCGATCACGCCACCACCCGTCCGTCGGCCAGCGTGACGCGTGCGGGTGGCACCGGACACCGCGTCGCGCTCGTGCGTCACCACCACCACGGTCTTGCCCTCCTCGACCAGGTCGAGAGCAGGCGGAAGACCGCGGTGCTCGGTCTCGGTGTCGAGATTGCCGGTCGGCTCGTCGGCGAGGATCAGCGGCGGATCGTTGGCGAGCGCGCGCGCGATCGCGACGCGCTGCTGCTGGCCGCCGGACAGCGTGGCGGGAGCTTGTCGGCCTGGTCGCGCACGCCGACGCGCTCGAGCAACTCGAGCGCGCGGGGCCTTCGTTCCGCGGCTCTGTGGACCCCGGCGAAGTCCATCGGAAGCATGACGTTCTCCGCGATGGTCAGCGTCGGCATGAGCTGGAAGAACTGGAACACGATCCCCACCTGGCGTCCGCGCCAGGTCGCGAGTCGGTCGTGGGAGAGCGCGTGGATCGCGGTGTCGCCCACCGTCACGGATCCCCGGGTGGGGTGATCGATGCCGGCGATCATGTTGAGCAGCGTCGACTTTCCGCTGCCCGATCGCCCGACGATCGCCACCATCTCGCGCTCGCCGATGTCGAGATCGACGTCGGAGAGCGCCGGGAACGCGCCGGCCGGCGACTCGAAGGTCTTGCTGAGCGTCCGGATCGAGATCACGACCTGTCCTCCTCGAAGGGTCTGCAATCGGTGAGATCGACCGAGAGTGGTCAACGCGCGCGCCACCCGCCACGTCGCGGGGACGAGCGCGCGCGTGGACGGGGACGAGCGGCGCTGGCGCGTGAGGACGGCGCGCGCGAATTCATGCGATTCGGAGCGTGCGCGCGATCGAGCGGATGATAGGATATTCGCCCCCATGCGACGCTCGTTCCGCTCCACCGCCGTGGCGCTCGCGGCGGCCTCGTTCCTGGCCCTGCTCGAGATCCACCGCACCACCCTCGCGCGCATCCTCGAGGGTCACCCGATGTCACTCGGGGACGTGACCCAGCGCGTGCTCCCGATGTGGATCTCGGTGGTGCTCGTCTCGCCGTGGTGCGCGGTGATGGCGCGACGCTACCCGTTCCGCTCCGGCGCGCTGCTGCGCACGGCGCTCGCCCACTTCGGCGGCGCGTTCGTGTTCGTCGCGCTCCACCTCGGTGTGATCATCGCGTTCCACGCGCTCGTGCGCGGCGACGTGCTGCCGTCCGGTCACCGGCTGATGCACACCTACTTCTTCTACACCGCGCTCGAGATGAGCGTCTATCTCGGCATCGTCGTCGTGGTGCTGTTCGTCGACGCGCGGCGCGAGTCCGCCGAGCGCGCGGTGGCCGAGGCGAAGTTGGCCGAGCGGCTGGCGGCGGCCCGGCTCGAGAGCCTCCAGTCCCAGATCCGGCCGCACTTCCTGTTCAACACGCTCAACGCGCTGGCGGTGCTGTCGCGCAAGGGCGACGGCGCGGCGGTCGACCGCGCGATCGGCGATCTGGGCGAGCTCCTGCGCGCGTCGTTCGCAGCACCGGCCGGGCACGAGATCCGTCTCGGCGAGGAGCTCGAGTTCCTCGAGCGCTACGTCCACCTGCAGCGCATCCGTTTTCCCGACCGCCTCGAGGTCGAGTGGCAGATCCCCGACGAGGCGCGGAACGCGATGGTCCCGCCGCTGCTCGTCCAGCCGCTGGTCGAGAACGCGCTCGAGCACGGGCTCGCCACCGCGCGGGGCGGCCGTGTGCTGGTGACGCGCGCGGCGCGACGGCGACGCGCTCGAGCTCGAGGTTTCTGACGACGGTCCGGGCTTCGGCGCCAAGACGTTCGAGGCGAACGGCGGCGTGGGGCTGGCGAACACGCGCGAGCGCCTGGCGTTGCTCTACGGCGCACGCGGCACGCTCGAGTGCGGCGACCGGCCCGGCGGCGGCGGGCGCGTGCGCATCCGGCTGCCGTGGCGCGACGCCCCGGCGGCGGCCCGGCCGTGATCCGGGTCGCGATCGTCGACGACGAGCCGGTCGCGCGCGAGGGCCTGCGCCTGTGGCTCGCGCGCGAGCCCGACGTCGAGATCGCCGGCGAGGCCGGAACCCCGCCGAGGCCGTCGACCTGGTCGTGCGCGAACGCCCGGACGTCCTGTTCCTCGACGTGCAGATGCCGGGCGGCGACGGCTTCGACGTGCTCGAGGCGATCGGCCGCACGCACCTGCCGGAGGTGATCTTCGTCACCGCTCACGAGCGCCACGCGCTCCGCGCCTTCGACCTCGCCGCACTCGACTTCCTGCTCAAGCCGGTGCGCGAGGAGCGCTTCCGTCTCGCGCTCGACCGCGCCCGCCACGAGCTCACCGCGCGGCGAGGCGCGCGAGGGGCCGGCCCGGCTCACCGCGCTGCTCGATCACGTTCGCGGCCCGCGCGGCGCCGACGGACCGCGTCGCATCGAGCGCTTCGCGGTGCGGACGCGCGACCGCTTCGTGATCGTGCCGGCGGCCGAGGTGCGGTGGATCGGCGCGGCCGGCAACTACGCCGAGCTGCACCTCGAGCGCGCGGTCCATCTCGTGCGCGCGACGCATGGCCGAGCTGGAGGCCGGGCTCGACCCCGGGGCCTTCGCGCGCATCCACCGCGGCACGCTGGTGAGGGTCGCGTGCGTGCGCGAGGTGATCCCCGCCGCGCACGGCGACTTCGACGTGCGGCTCGACGACGGCACCGTGCTCAAGCTGAGCCGTCGCTACAAGCGGCGGTTGCTGCCGTAGTCGGGACGGACGTCACCACGTCCGCCACCGGCCCGTCGATCACGGTCCGTCGCCGCGTCGCCTTGGTAACAACGGCGCTACGTTTTGAAGATCCGCGCGTCGTCCCTGGCCGGATCGTGACACCCGTCCCGAGCCCGGGACTAACCCGCGGCTCGCGCATGAGCCTGATTCCTCCCCGTCTCCCCGTCTCTTGCGATTCCGTCGTTGCCCACGTCGCGACACTGAAAAGTCTTGGACACGTGCCGCTCCGCGGAAATGGAACTCGCTCTGTCCAGCCCATTGCGCATGGAATGCGACATGGCCCGTACAGAAAGGAGACAATGACATGGGGTATCGAAAGATTTTCGCGTTTGCCGTCCTGATCACGGCGGCTTGCTCGTGGAACGGTGCGCCCGCGACGGCGGACATCCGCAACGCGCCGCCGGCGCCGTCGATCAGCTTCACCGTGCAGCCGAGGTTCCAATCGGTGCGCGGGACCCAGGTGTACACGTGGAGCAATGATCCCGGCCGGTACAACATCTATCGCTTCGGCGGCGTGTACTACCTGAGCAGCGACGGCTGGTGGTATCGCAGCGGCAGCATGACCGGCCCGTACGACGTGGTCGAGGAAGTCACCATTCCTCGTCAGGTCGTGATGGCGTACAGCCCCGGCGATCAGTACAACGGTGACCCGTACAACGGTGACCAGGGCAACGCCTACAACGACGACTACGACGACCGGTACGCGCCCAACCCGCCGCGGATCACGGTCTCCGGAAACCCCCAATTCCTCACCGTTCCGGGCACCAGCGCGTCGTTCTGGGTGAACGGCATGAGCGGAGTATCCGACCTATCGCTACAACGGGTCCTTCTACCTCAGCAGCGGCCGGTGGTGGTACCGGAGCGACGACGTCCGCGGTCCGTATTACTCGGTCGGCCGGGCGGCGGTGCCCCAGCGGGTGACGATGGCGGTGGACTACCGGACTCGCTACGGCGACCAGTGGGCCTACCGCAACAGTCGTGACTATCGCAGCATCACCGGAGCGCCGGTCGTCGTGTTCCAGGAGCGGCCGAGGTTCGTCCGCGTGCCCAACAGCAACGTCGAGTACTGCGTCAATCAGCGTGGCGACTACGAGCTGTACCGCTACGGGGGCGACTACTACATCAACAACAACGGCACCTGGTATCGCAGCGATTACCTGCGCCGGGCCGTACCGGGTGAGCCGGAGCCGTCGTATGCCGCAGCCGGTGTTCGCCGCCGCCGACTTCGTGATGCGGAACGGCGACGACTGGACGATGGGCCGCAAGTCCCATCGCCACGGCGGCTACTGAGCGGTTTCCGATCGCCAATTAGCGCGGACCTTCCCTCGCGGAAGGTCCGCGTTCTCGTCGTCGGGCTCCCGTCTACCAGATCATGTTGCGCTTCTGGGCGCCATCGGCGAGCCGTCCTTGCAGCCGAACGCCGCCTGGAACTCGGGCATGTTGACGACCACGCCGTTGACGCGCCAGAACGACGGCGAGTGCGGGTCGCTCTGCGCGATCGTGCGCAGCACCTCGGGCCTGAGCTTGGCGCGCCAGCCCTGCGCGAACGCGATGAAGAACCGCTGCTCGGCGGTGTAGCCGTCGATCGGCGCCGGGCGCAGCTTGCCCTCGAGCGACTTCTGGTAGGCGTAGTAGGCGATGGTGAGGCCGCCGAGGTCGGCGATGTTCTCTCCGAGCGTGAGCCGGCCGTTGACGTGCACCGAGTCGACGGCGACGTAGCCGTCGTACTGCTTGGCGATCGCGTCGGCGCGGGCGTCGAACTGCTTGGCGTCCTCGTCGGTCCACCAGTCCTTGAGGTTGCCCTGGTGGTCGTACTGGCGACCCTCGTCGTCGAAGCTGATGGGTGAGCTCGTGCCCGATCACCGAGCCGATCGACGCCGTAGTTCGAGGCGTCGTCGGCGAGCAGATCGAACTTGGGCGGCTGGAGGATGCCGGCCGGGAAGACGATCTCGTTGCGAGTCGGGTCGGCATAGGCGTTCACCGTGGGCGGTGACATCTGCCACTCGTTCTTGTCGACCGGCTTGCCGATCTTGGCCAGGTTCCTCCGCACCTCGAATTCGCGCGCCCTCATCATGCTGGCGGCGTAGCTGTCGGCGGCGTTGATGGTGAGCGTCGAGTAGTCGCGCCACACGTCCGGATAGCCGATCTTCTTCACCAGCAGGTCGACCTTCTTCTGCGCCTCCACCTTGGTGGCTTCGCCCATCCACGGCCGCGTGGCCGAGCCGGTCGCGCAGCGCCGCCTGGAGATTGTTCACGAGCTCCATCATCCGCGCCTTGGCGGTGGGCGGAAACTCGGTCGCGACGTAGGCCTTGCCGAGCGCTTCGCCCAGCGCCAGATCGCTCGCCGCCGAGCAGCGCTTCCAGCGCGCCTGCTGGACCTTCATGCCGAACAGCTTGGAGGCGAACGTGAAGTTCTCGTTGGTGATCGGCGTGCTGAGGAACGGCGCGGCCCCGTGCAGCAGCTGCCACTTCCAGATAGGCCCGCCAGTCGGCGAGCGGCGTACCCTTCAGCTGCGCCTCGAACGTCTTCACGAACTCGGGTTGCGACACGTCGAGCGTCGCGGTCTTGCTCTGCGAGCGCCGGCACGCCCGCCGTGGTGAAATACTCCGTTCCAGTTCCAGGACGGCGCCAGGGCGGAGAGCTCCGCGACGGTGAGCTTGTGGTAGATCGCCTTGGGATCGCGCTGCTCGACCCGCGTCATCGAGCCCTTGGCGAGCGCGGTCTCGACCCGCATCACCGCGGCCGCCTGCGTCCGCGCCTCGGCCTCGGAAATCCCGGCCAGTCCGATCAGCCGGCCGATGTGCCGTTCGTAGAACTGGCGCGTGGCGACCGAGGCGGAGTCGGTCTTGGTGTAGTAATCCTTCTCGGGGAGCACGAAACCGCCCTGGTAGATCTGCCCGATCACCATCGTGCTCTGGTGAGGATCGACCTCGTCGCCGAAGCGGAAGCCGGCCGCGATTCCCATTCCGTGCAGCCGCGAAATCTGCCGCTGGAGATCGGCGCGCGTCTTGATCGCGTCGATGCGGGCGAGACTCGTCGGCGATCGGCTTGATCCCCTCGCGGTCCGCGCGCTCGGAATCGATGCAGCTCCCGTAGAACGCCCCACCCGCTGGATCATCGGGTCGTTCGCCACCTCGGCGCCGGTGGTGGCGTTCTCGAGCACGTGGTGGAGCACCTCGGTGTTGCGGTCGAACATCTCGCGACCGGTCCCGATCGTGGCGTAGGAGGGCGGGATGGCCGTCTGGTCGAACCATTTGCCGTTGGCGAAGCGGAAGAAGTCGGCGCACGGCGACACGGTGGTGTCCATGTAGGCGGGATCGATTCCGTGCGGGCCGTCGGCCGAGGCGGCGCCGGTGAGCGCGAGCAGGATCGCGGCGGCGGTGACGATGATGCGTGGCAAGGACATGAGTGACTCCCGGAGGTCTGGAGGGTGACGGTGGAGCGAACCGGGATGCTAGGTACGCGAAGGTTTCGACGGCCAGGAAAACGCGACTGGCGCGTCCAAACGCCCCACCGGCGTCCGATGGGAGCCCGGCTTCATGGGGCCCGCCGATCCTTTGCGCTTGTCCGATCGCGCCGTGCGGCGATACCGTTCCAGGTGGTCGGACGCCATTCGGGTCTCCGGCGGTCACCGCATCGAGAGGACGTGGGCCATGCACGCACCCTCCGGCGAACCGGAATCACGATCCTTCCGCTGATCGCTCTCGCCGCCGCGACCACGATGGCCTCGCCGGCACCGACTCGTGCCGCCGATGCCCAGGGTTCCTGGCAACAGTCCGAGAATTGCGACGAGGCGCACGGGCTCCACTCGGCGATCTACGACTCCGATCGGCAGCAGATGGTCGTCTTCGGCGGATACACCATGCAGAACTTCGGCAATGTGACCAATGAAACCTGGGTGCTGTCCCTCGGCGTATCCCCAACCTGGTCCCTGCTGACGACTCAGGGGACGCCACCGGCCGCGAGAACCGAAGCCGCCGCCATCTATGATCCTGTGCGCCAACGCATGCTGATCTTCGGCGGGACGGATGGCATGAACGATCTCTGGCAGCTGTCGCTCGTGGGCGTGCCGACGTGGCAGAATTGCACCCCGGTGGCTCGCCGCCCTCGCCCACGGGAAACACGCCGTTCTCGGCAATTTACGACTCGGCGCGCGACCGCATGCTCGTGGTCGGAGACGGCGTCTGGGCGCTCGATCTCGCGACGCCTCCCCAGTGGGTGCAAATCGTTCCGGGTGGCAGCGGGGTGCAGGGGCCGGCCGTGTACGATCCGCTCGGCGATCGGGTCATCGTCGAAACCTCGCAGCTCGTGCTGTCCGGTCCGCCGGCCTGGAGCCCGATGAACCCCACCGGATCGCCTCCACCCGACGTTCCGCCCGGGTGCGTCTACTGTTCCCGACCGGCAGTGGCACCGCGATCTACGACTCTCGACGGCATCGCGTGGTGAGGTTCGGCGGAGCCTACGTCGACTGCACGTTCCCACTCTGCACTGACCACTACCGCGCCGACACCTATGCTCTCGACCTCACCGATCCTCCACAATGGGAGCCGCTCACCTCGTGCCCGTACGCCATGGCGGGTCACAGCGCCATCTACGATGCCCACGAAGACCGCATGGTCGCCTTCGGCGGCTCGTTCCGCACGGGTCTCAATACCCACCCGGGGGCGCCACCATGATCCTTCAGTGGCAGGACGTCAGCGCGGTTCCGCCGAGTGCCGCGGTGGCGCGACTCGACCTGCGACTCGCAGGGCCGAACCCCGCGCACGGCGAGGCGCGCTTCGATCTCATCGTGCCCGAGCGATCGTCCGTCGTCGTGTCCGTGTTCGATGCGCGCGGGGCTCGCGTCGCCGAGCTTCTGCGCGGCGGCGTTCGAGCCCGGCCATCACCCGGTCGTGTGGACGGGGTTGGGCTCGTCCGGCGAGCCAGCGCCGGCGGGCATCTATTTCGTACGGGCCGTCACCTCCGCGAGGACGGCGACCCTGAGGCTGGCGCGGGTCAACTGAATCGATCGCGGGGCGTATCGACCTTACGAGCTCTCGGGTACCGCGGGATGCCATCGCCAGGTGGTCGATCAAACGGAACCGACCGCCGCGGGGGTAGTGAGGCCCATGGCCCCTGATCCGAACCCGACCCGGCGGGCGACCGGAATGCCACCGTGGTCGAGACCGCTCGTCGGGGGTGGCGCTCCTGGCCATGCTCGGCGTGCGTTCGGCTCACGCTGGACCGCCTATCCCGAGCCCATCTCCATCCTGGATCCGTTCGTCGTGGTGTGTCCCGCGGGGACTCCGTCTTCCATGTCCAGGCGATGGGGTTCACTGGCCCGTACCCGAACGGCGTGATCGAGGTCAATCTGTGCAGCTGTCCGTCGGTGCACCTCGCGCCACTGCGGCCCGCTGACCTCTACACGATCGTCGACGGCTGCAGGCTTCAGATCCAGTCCGACGCCCAGGGTGTGGCCGACTTTCGCATCCGCGCGGGCGGCGTGTTCTCCGATCCCGACGCCGGCATTCGCGTCACATCCAACGGAGGGTATCTGGGCGGGCGGCGTCTGGTGATCTCGCCGGACCAGGACGGGAACCTGATTGTGGACGAGCAGGACCTCGCGATCATCAAGTCCAAGATCGGCACCACGGATCTCACCGCCGATCTGGACGAGGACGGTGCCGTGACCGCGAACGACGTCGAGGTGGCGGGCACGCATCTCGGACACGGCGTCAACACCGTGCTCGCAGTTCCCACCGCGGGCGCCGACTTCGAAGTCCTGGCCCCGCGTCCCAATCCGACCCGTGACGGTGCCACGCTCTTGTTCCGGCTCGCGCGATCACAATCGGTATCGATCGAGATCTTCGACCTGAGCGGCCGCGTCGTCCGGACGCTCCGACCGGGCGGGGAGCTGCCGGCGGGATCGCACGCGCTGCCTCGGAACGGCCGCGACGATCGCGGCCGGCGCGTCGCCGCGGGGGTCTACATGGTCCGTGTGCGCGCGGACCTCCGCGCACGCTGAGCCGGTCGTTGGTCGTCATTCCGTAAGCGAACGGTCTTTCCGGCGGCGGACCGCCATCCCCCGAAGACGAACGGTGGCGTCGAACGCGGTCGTTGCCGCCGCTCGCCGTGACGCTTACCTTCGCGTAGCCACCGGTCGATAACCTTTCGACGGGGAGGTGCCATGGGTCGTCCGGCGTTCGTATCGACGTTGCTGCTTCTGGTCTTCGCCCTCGCGGGGTGCGGGGAGAGCTCCAAGCCCGCCGCCCCCGATCCCGGCGTGTGGACTCCGACCGGACCGGAGGGCGGATCGGTGCAGGCGCTCGCATCGAGCGCGACGAGCTGGTTCGCGGGCACGAGCACCGGCGGGATCTTTCGATCGATGGATAACGGCGCCACCTGGACCACCGCGAACCAGGGGCTCCTGGACGTCGACGTCCTCTCGTTCGCCTCGCGCAGCGGCGCGGTGGTCGCGGGCACGGCCAACGGCGGCGTGTTCGTGTCCGCCGACGACGGCGCGACGTGAGCGCGTCGAGCACGGGGATGACCAACCTCACCGTTCACGCGCTCCGGTTCAGCGGGGCCAACCTGTTCGCCGGCACGCACGACGGTCTGTTCCGCTCGAACGACGGCGGCGCGACCTGGATCCCGGTCAACAACGGGCTGACCGACCACACGGTGCTGGCGATCGCGACCAGCGGCACCAACCTCTGGGTCGGCACGCTCGACGGCGTGTTCCGCAACGCGAACCTCGGGAGCAGCGCGTGGAGTCCGACCGGACTCACCGGTCAGGCGGTCGATGCGCTCGCGGCGAGCGGACCAACTCTACGCCGCGGCCCACGACGCCGGCGTGTTCTTCTCCGCCGACAGCGGCGCCACCTGGGTGCCCGCGAGCACCGGGCTCACCGATCTCAGGGTGCGCGCGCTCGCGGTCAGCAGCTCGGTCGTGTTCGCCGGCACCGAGGGCGGCGGGTTCTTCGTGTCGAGCGATCACGGCGCGAACTGGGAGCCACGTAGCAACGGGCTGACCGATCTCAGGATCCAGGCGATCGCCCCGAGCGCCGTGGCCGTGTTCGCCGGGACCGCCGCCGGCGGCGCGTTCCGCACCACCGATCAGGGCGTGACCTGGACCGCGAACTCGAGCGGCCTGGTCGCAACACCGGTGTGGTCGCTGGCCGCGCGCAGCGGCGCGGTGTTCGCCGGCACCGCCGGCGCGGGGCCTTGCCGCTCGATCGACGGCGGCCGCACCTGGACGGTGGCGAACCAGGGGCTCGCGGGCGAGGAGCTCCACGTCAACACGATCGCGGCGATCGACGGACGGCTCTACCTCGGCACCCTCTCGCCCGGCGGCGTCTTCGTCTCGCTCGACAACGGCGACAGCTGGACGCCGGCCGGCCTCGGTCTCGAGGGCCAGCTCGTCAACGTGTTCGCCACGAGCGGGTACGTGTTCGCCGGCACCGAGGACGCCGGCATCTTCCGCTCGGACGATCACGGCGCCACCTGGACGCCGAGCAACACCGGCCTCACCCACACGAGCGTCCACGCGCTCACCGCGAGCGGCGGCACGGTGCTCGCCGGCACCAGCGGCGGCGGCGTGTTCCGCTCGGCCGACGGCGGCGCGAGCTGGACGCCGATCGGCAACGGCCTTCCGGGCAGCGACGTACGCGGTCTGGCCGAGATGCAGGGCGTGTTGCTCGCCGGCACCGGCGGCAACGGCGTGTTCCGCTCGATCGACCAGGGCGCGAGCTGGCAGCCGGTGCGCAACGGCATCACCGACTTCGACGTCCACACCCTCGTGGTCGACGGCGCGAACGTCTACGTCGCCACCGACGGCGGTGTCTTCCGCACCCGGGATCTCGGGGCGAGTTGGTCGTTGTTCAGCGCCGGGCTGCCGTCCGCGATCGTCACCTCGCTCGCGGCCGGCGACGCCGATCTGTTCGCCGCCACGCCGGGTCTCGGCGTCTGGCGCCGCGCCCGCTGAGCTGATCCGCCGCTGACCATCCGTTCCCGGCTCGACGCCGGCCGCCCGGGACTGTGCTGGCGTGGACCGGATGCCCGAGCCCCTCTCGATCCAGACCGTCTCGCCGGAGATGATCCAGGCGATTCGCGCCAACGCCGCTCACTTCCCCGCCTACGTGCAGAGCCGCGGCCGATCGTACGTGGCCGACGGGCGCGTCGGTCCTCTCGAGGTGACCGAGGAAGGCGTTCGCGCCACCGTCCGCGGCACGCGGAAGTACCGGACGATGTGGCGCTGGGACGGCGCCAAGCGGATCCGCTGTGCAGCTGTCCGGTCGGGCCCCTGTGCAAGCACGCGTACGCGCTCGCGCGGGCGATCGAGCTGCGCGCGACGGGGGAGCGTCGACGACGACTCCGGGCGAGGGCGCGCCGCACGCGGTCGTGGGAGAGCCGGGTGCGCGACGCGCGTCGCGGCGAATCGTTCGCGCACACCGAGCTGCGCCCGGTCGAGGGCGCGCGCTCCGACCTCGTGGGCGATCTCGAGGACTGGGCGCACCGGGCGTCGAGGCTTCGGCGCGGACGCTGCGCGGCGGTGTTCGGCCTCGATCTCGACGGCCCGCGACCGCTGGTGTGGATGGAGGTCCGCGTCACCACGCCGCGCCTGACCGACGCCGCGCGCTCCGTCGCAGCAGGTCTCGCAGCTCGCCGCCGATCTGCGCCGCGATCCGCACCTCCTGGCGCCGCCGCATGCGCGACTGCTGCGCGTGCTCGCCGGCACCGTCATGCAGGCCGAGTGGCTCGACGCCACCGGCTTCGCGCTCAAGGCGAGCACGCTCAACCGCCTGCTCGACAGCTTCAGCGAATCGCCGCTCGCCACCTGGGGTGATTCCCGTGATCAGGCCAGCGCGGCGCCGCTCGCCCCGGCAGCAAGCTCAAGCTCGGCGACGCGACGGTCGACATCGTGCCGGTGTGCTCGGGCGAGGGGCGCGACCTGCGCATCACCCTCGCGGCGCGCTGGTCGGACGGCCGGCACGAGACGCTCCGAGGAGATCGTCTATCTACAGGCCGATGACGATCTCCACCCCAGCCTGGTGCTCGCCGACGGCGCGTTCTGGCGCGTCGCCGGAGGCCACCGCCCCGCGATTGATGCGCCGGCTCGAGTCGTCGGGCAGCCTGCCGGTTCCCGAGCGGGCGCGAGCGCTTCCTGGCGCTGCTCGCGTCGAGCTTCGAGGTGTCGGCGACGCGCTCGCGCCGCACATGCGCGTCATCGCGCGCGGCCAGTCGTCACGCTCGATCTCGACGCCGAGGACTGGATCCACGTGCGGGCGTTCGCGCACACCGGCGGCGAGCGCTGGCGACCCGGCGACGAGGATCCCGCGACGGTGGTGTTCGAGCTGGACGTCGAGGGGCAGTGGATCCGTCTCGAGACCCGACGAGAGTCGAGCGACGACGCGCGGGCGCGATCGCGGAGCGTCGCCGCGCGCCGGCGGCGAGCGATGAGCCGCGCCGGAAGCACCCGCCGCTGCGAGCCCGCCCGCCGCGGCCGCGGAGGCGGAGGACGGACGCACGATCTGGGTCGAGGTGCCCGATCCCGCGTCAGCTCGTTCCCGTCCGCCAATGGCTCGCGCGGCTCCCGCTGATCGAGCGCTTCGAGGTCACGGAGCCGCCGGAGCCCCGGCCGCGTCCGAGCGCCGCGGCGCCTGGATCCGCGTCGGCGCGCGCACGCTGCGCACCTTCGCCGAGACGTGGGAGCAGCGGCCGCGCGACGTCGAGTTCCTGGGCAACCGCCGCATGCGCGACCTGCTCGGCGAGGACCCGCTCGGTGCGCCCGCGCATGACGCATCGTCGCGAGCGGCGTCGACTGGCTGCACGGTGTCGGCCGAGTGGGAGGCCGAGGGCCGCGCGCTCACCGACGCCGACCTCAGAAGCTCAGAAGCGCGCGCACGCGGTTCGTGAAGCTCGCCTCCGGCTGGATCGCGTCGCGACTGGCTCGAGCAGCTCGACGCCAGCGGCCGAGCTGCTCGCCGATCTCGGCATCGAGGCCGGCGTCGGCGAGCAGCGGCTGAGGCTCTCGCAGCTCGCGCAGGCGCGACCCGGAACCCTCGCCGCGCTCGAGCGCCTCGGCGCCGAGTCCGAGACGATCCGCACCATCGAGCGGCTGCGGGACAGCGTGCGCGGCTTCAAGGGCGTTCCGCGCATCCGGGTGCCGGCGGACTCGTGGCGGAGCTGCGGCCCTACCAGCGCGACGGGCTCGACTTCCTCGCCTTCGTCACCGACGCTCGGCATGGGCGCGATCCTCGCCGACGACATGGGTCTCGGGAAGACCGTGCAGGCGCTGGCGTGGATCCAGTGGCTGCGCGAGCGCGATCCCGAGGGCGGTCCCGTGCTGGTCGTGTGCCCGGCGTCGGTGGTCCACAACTGGCAGCGCGAAGTCGGCGCGCTTCACGCCGGGCCTCACGGTGCTGGCGCTCGCGCAGCGGCAAGGAGCGCCACGCGCTGCGCGAGGAGATGCCGAGCCACGACGCTCGTGATCACGAACTACGCGCTGCTGCGTCGCGACCTCGAGGCTGGAGGTCGATCCCGCTGCGCGCGGCGATCCTCGACGAGGCGCAGAACGTGAAGAACCCCGACGCGGCGGTGAGCCGCGCGGTGCTGCAGCTCGAACGCGCCGCAGCGCCTGGCGCTGACCGGCACGCCGCTCGAGAACCGCGCGCTCGACCTGTGGAGCATCATGCAGTTCGTGAATCCCGGCTACCTCGGCAGCCGCGCCGCGCTTCGTCGCGCGGTACGACCGTCCCGACGCGCCGCCGCACGCGCGCCGCGCTGCTCGCCGCGCGGCTGCGGCCGGTGATGATGCGGCGGCTCAAGGAGCAGGTGGCGCCGGAGCTGCCCGAGCGCATCGAGGAGCGCGCGCGAGTGCGAGCTGACGCCCGGCCAGCGCCGGCTCTACCTCGCCGAGCTGCTGAAGAGCCGCGCGCACCGTCGCGCGGCTCAAGACCGAGCCCCGACGGCGTGCGGCGCGAACAAGATCGAGATCCTGGCGGCGCTCACGCGCCTGCGGCAGGTGTGCTGCCATCCCGCGCTCGCCGGCGGGCGCGCGGCAGCTCGGCTCCGGGCAAGTTCGACGCGCTGTTCGAGCTCCTCGAGCTCGCTGCTCGCCGAGGGGCACAAGGTGCTCGTGTTCTCGCAGTTCGTCGAGTGCCTGAAGCTGCTCGAGGCCGACGATGACGACGCGCGCGATCGCGCTACCACCTGCTGACCGGCGCGACCACCAAGCGCGAGCAGGTGGTGACCGCGTTCGAGCAGGATCCCGATCCGTGCGTGTTCCTGATCTCGCTCAAGGCCGGCGGCATCGGGCCTGAACCTCACCGCCGCGAGCTACGTCGTGCTGTTCGATCCGTGGTGGAACCCCGCCGTCGAGGCCCAGGCGATCGACCGCGCGCACCGCATCGGCCAGACCCGCACCGTGATCGCCTACCGCCTGCTCGCCGCTGGCACGATCGAGGAGAAGATCTGGGAGCTCCAGCAGCCGGCAAGGGCGAGCTGGTCGCGCGACGTGCTGGGCGAAGAGCGGCTTTGCGAAGGGGCTGACGGCGGGGGATCTGGATTACTTGCTGGGGTGAGGTGGCGGCGATGTTCCGGCGCCGGGTGTCACGACCAATGTCCCGTGCTCTTCCCAATTGCCATCACGGCACCTCCGCTGCCATTGCCGCTCGGGACGCGCCGCGGCAAAGGGGCGGAGCTACTCCTCGCTCTCCTGGTTCAGATTGGCAAACGGCAGAACGCTGTAGTGCTCGCGGAAGCGAGCCTGCAGCCGCGCCTCGACCGGCGACGGGTCCTCGAGGCCGGTCGACTTCCACGCCACCTGCAGCGTGGTGTGGTCGCAAAGCTGCCAGACGAAGCGGCCGCCCCAGTGGCCGACGACCCGGCCGTGCCCAAAACGCAGGTAACGCTTCACGCGCTGTCTCAACAGCGAGCGCACGCCCGGACCGCACGCACGGCCGACGTAGAGCATCTGTGCGCCAGTCACCCAGCGCTGCTTCAGCTCGTCGACCGGCCGCGTCGGATCCTTTCCCCGATAGATGGGCCCGACACTCCTGGTCAGAAACTCAGGGAGATCGAGTGACTCGCGGACGATCGCGTACACGCCGGGTTCGTTGGGCAGCCCCTCGCAACCTTCGGCGTGAAGCTGCCTAACGGTGAAGAACCCTTCGAACCCTTCGGCCTCGAGAAAGGAGCGAGAACCGGGGGCAGGGGGACCGTTAGCGGTGGGACACTTCACCGCCGCGCGTCCAAGCTCCACGGGCCCGCACCGGCCGCGCGAGAAGTACAACCACACGAAGCAGAAGAGCGCCGCCGACGAACCTCCGTTCACGGACGGCCAGAGCCCTTCGGGGCGCGGAACTGGAAGTACGCCGACCGCCATCTCTCCGGCGAGCACGAAGGCGACCGGTCGCGTGAAGAGGCCGAGCAGCAGCAACTGTGCCGCCGACCATCTCGAGCGCGCCGCCGATCCAGATCTGCGAGCCGAACACGATCGCGCCCTTCGAAGCGGCGGGGGAACGCGAGCAGCTTGAGTGCCGGGCAGGATGAACAGGAACGCGGCGACCATGCGAAGGATGCTCTGGAAGTAGGGCGCGGAGGCGATCCACCGCGCGACGATGCTCGGACGCTCGTTCATGCCTTGCCTCCCGCGGTGCGTGCGCTCTCGGCGCGCGCGCTCGAGCAGCAGCTCGCGCTCGCGCTGATTGCGCGTGAGCCGACGCGGCGCGCTCCGAACTCGGCCGCGCGCCTCGTCGTGCCGGCCGAGCTTGGCGAGCAGATCGCCGCGCACGCTCGGCAGCAGGTGATAGCCCTCGAGCGCGGGCACGGCGAGCCAGCGCGTCGACGCGCTCGAGCCCGGCCGCGGGACCGAACGCCATGCCGACCGCGACCGCGCGGTTCAGCTCGACGACCGGCGACGGTGTCACGCGACCCAGCGTCTCGTAGAGCGCGACGATCCGCTGTCCAGTCGGTCTCCGCCGCGGTGCGGGCGCGCGCGTGGCACGCGGCGATCGCGGCCTGCAGCGTGTAGGGACTCCGCACGCCGCCGAGCGATTCGGCGCGCGCGAGCGCAGCGAGCCCGCGGCGGATCAGCAGCTGATCCCAGCGCGCAGCGGTCCTGATCGAGCAGCAGCATCGGCTCGCCCGACGGGCCGACCGCGCCCGCGATGCGCGAGGCCTGGATCTCCATCAGCCCGACCAGCCCGTGGACCTCGGGCTCTTCCGGGCGCGAGCCCGGCGAGGATGCGTCCCAGCCGCAGCGCCTCCTCGCACAGCGACGGGCCGCATCCAGTCGTCGCCGGCGGTGGCCGAGTAGCCCTCGTTGAAGATCAGGTAGATCACCTCGAGCACCGACGCGAGGCGCGTCGGCGAGCTCGGCGCCGCGCGGCACCTCGAACGGCACCTGCGCTTCGGCCAGCGTGCGCTTGGCGCGCACGATCCGCTGCGCGACGGTCGGCTCGGCGACCAGGAACGCGCGCGCGATCTCGTCGGTGGTCAGGCCGCCGAGCAGCCGCAGCGTGAGCGCCACCCGCGCCTCGGTCGGACAGCACCGGATGGCAGGCAGGTGAAGATGAGGCGCAGCAGGTCGTCGCCGACGTCGTCGTCGAGTGCCAGGTCGAGCGTCCGGCGTCGACGCGCGCCGAGCTGGGCCTCGATCCTCGTGCACCGATCGCGTCCTGCTTGCGCTGATGCAGCGCGCGCGCGCAGCAGGTCGATCGCGCGGCGCTTCGCGGTGGCCATCAGCCAGGCGCCCGGTTGCTCCGGCACGCCCGACGCGTGGCCACTGCTCGAGCGCCTCGACCAGCGCGTCCTGCGCCAGGTCCTCGGCGACGCCGACGTCGCGCACCATGCGCGCGAGCCCGGCGATGAGCCGCGGGGACTCGATCCTCCAGACCGCGTCGATCGCGCGATGGGTGTCGGTGGTCGGTCACGGCCGACGATCAGACCATCGCTCCCGCGGCGGCGCAAGCCATGCTCGATCTCACCAGGTTCGGGTGCATGACGCGCGGCGCCGCGCGATCACGGCGCCGCTGTGTCCCGCTCCACTACTGCTTCGCTGCTCCATCTGCTCGGCGCACGCCGTTCCTCCCTGCGCCCGCAGCTCGGGCGTGAACTCGGCGCCGAAGTCCTCGGCCTCGAACACCTGGCGGATCTCGATCTCGGAATCGCCGGGCATCGGGTTCGGGCAGCGCTTGACCCACTCGATCGCCTCCTCCATCGACCGCACCTGCCACAGCCAGAAGCCCGCGACCAGCTCCTTGGTCTCGGCGAACGGGCCGTCGATCACCGTGCGCTTGCGCGCCCGAGAACCTGACCCGCGCGCCCTTCGAGCTCGGGTGGAGACCCTCGCCCGCGAGCATGATGCCCGCCTTGACCAGCTCCTCGTTGAACTTGCCCATCTCGCTCAGGATCTCTCTCGTCCGGCAGCATTCCCGACTCGGAATCCTTCGTCGCCTTCACCAGCACCATGACTCGCATCGTCCACTGCTCCTTTGGCTGTCTTCGTCCGGCGGGCCGGCTGCCGTCGATCCGATCGGCTCCGTGCCCACGCGTCTACTGTAACGACGAACGAGGGAGCCGAAGATCGACATGGCCCGCGAGATATTTTCGCGGCCGGCCGCAGTCGCTGCGCGGCAGCCACATGAGTGCGGCGTCGACTCACGACCCTCCCGCTGCGGCAGGACCCGGCGTCGAGGCTCCCCGGCGCCGCGCCGGCTCACGGTCAAAGGCCCAGACGCTCGATGAGGCGCGGCCAGCGCGGGTCGCCGTGGAGCGCGTCGAAGTACCGGGTCACCTTCACCAGCGGGATGCCGGAATCGCGCGCGTAGTAGCCGCGGTCCAGCCATTCGAACGCGTGGTCTGATCTCGCCGCGGAACTCGACGACACGCTCGCGATCCGGTAGCCCATTCCTCGCCTCGTCGATGAGCGTGGCGAGCGCCTCGCTGGAGGCCCGCTCGTCGCCGAGCGCGTGATGCGCCATCGCGAGCGCGCAGCATCGGTAGCCCTTCGACTGCTCGCGGCTCGCTTCAGTCACCGCGTCCCTTCAGCGCGACCCTGCGCGATTCGAGCAGGATTCGCGATCGAGGCCTGGATGCGCCCGCGCGACGAATGGACGGTGGCCGGGAGCGGCTCTGACCCCGATCGCTTGATCCGAAAGAGCGCATCGCTTCGTCCATCTTGCCGCGAAACCGCCTCGCCGATGGCGAGAGCGTCGCCAGGATGGTGCCGTCAGCCAGCGCCGAGGCGGTGAGCCTTCTTCAACGCTTCGCCCGACTCGGCCCAGCGAAACTCGAACGCGGCGAGATGAACCCGAGACTCTCGTGCGCGTCGGCCAGCGAGTCGTCCAGCGCGAGCGCCTTCTCGGCGGCTGCCGGGCGCTGCGATATCCGGCCATCGCCTCGACGAATCCCTGCGCCGCCTGCCACCGATACGACGCGCGCCAGACCCGCCCAGGCCCGCGCGTCGTCGGGCGACTGGTCGAGCACCGCTCGATACAGCTCCGCCGCCCGCGACAAGCGAGGACTCGGTCTGCTGGCGGGCGAGATGCTGGCCTGGAGCAGGACATCGAGGCGCGCCGCCACCGTGGGGAGCGCGGGCGCGACCGGTGGGCCGAGCAGCGCCACGTTCATCGCGGAGGAGACCGCGCGGGCGATCTCGTCCTGCACGGCGAACACGTCGTCCAGCACGCGGTCGAAGGTCTCGGACCACAGGTGGAAGCCGTCGGAGGTCTTGACGAGCTGGGCGGTGATGCGCACGCGGTTGCCAGCCTTGCGCACGCTGCCCTCGAGCAGCGTGGCGACGCCGAGCTTTGTCCGATCTCGCGCAGGTCCTCGTGCTTGCCCTTGAAGGCGAACGACGACGTGCGCCCGGCCACCTTGAGCGCCGGGATTCTTGGCCAGGACGTTGAGCAGCTCTTCGGCCAGACCGTCCGAGAAGTACTCGTTGTCACGGTCGGCACTCAGGTTCGCGGAACGGCAGCACCGCGATCGAGGGCGCCGCCTGAACCGCACTCGGAGCCGCCGCCGCCGCGGGTGACGAACGTTCCTCGAGCCGGCGCCGCAGGCCGGCGAGATCCTCACGCAGCTCCGCCGCGGTTCGATCGCGGCGGTCCGGATCCTTCTCGAGGCACTTCTGATGATCGCGCTCGAGCTCGCGCCGGCAGATCGGCTCGAGCCTTCTGGATCGGCGCGGGCGTGTCGCGCAGGATCGCCGAGCTCAGACGATCCACGAACGTCCGTCCCGCGAACGGCCGCGTCCCGGTCACGAGCTCGTAGAGGATGACGCCGAAGGAGAACAGGTCGGCGCGTGCGTCGACCGCGTCGCCGCGCAGCTGCTCGGGCGCCAGTGTACGGCGCGGTCCCGATCACCTGTCCGGTGGTCGAGACCGGCGTTTCCATCGTGAGCGCCTGCGTGCCGCCGGACGAATCCGAGCCCATGCCGCCGAGAGCGCCGACTTCGCGAGCCTGAAGTCCAGCACCTTGACGCGGCCGTCGCCGTCACCATCACGTTCGCGGGCTGTCAAGTCGCGTGCACGATCCCCGTGCCGTGGGCCGCGCCAGCGCGTCGGCGCAAGGCGATCGCCAGTTCGAGCGCGCGAGCGACGGGCACGCCCTGACGAGCGCATCGAGTCGTTCGCCCTCGACCAGCTCCATGGTCAGGAAGCGGACGCCCGAGGCTTCCTCGATCGAATGGATCGTCACGATCGACGGGTGGCTGAGCGCCGCGACCGGTCGGCCTCGCGCTCGAGCGCGCGAGCCGCTCGGGGTGCGAGGAGAGCGCGGCGGAAGCACCTTGAGCGCCACGTCGCGGCCGAGTCGTGAGTCACGCGCCCGGCACGACCTGCCCATCCCGCCGGCACCCAGCGTCGCGACGATCTCGTAGCTGCCAATCGATGTGCCGGAAGCGTAAGCGCGCGCTGGCGGGAAGTCCGGCCACGTCAAGGGCCACCAAGCCGCGGGGAGTGTGGGTACTGCGTCTCGCTTTGCAAATCAGCCCGGATCTGCTTGCAGCGGGGCAGGAATGCGGCTCATATGACGCGCCGTAGGCCGTCCCGTCGTCCGATTCGTTGGCGGCCAGAACCAAGGCCAAGGCGGAGAGCGCAAGCTCATGACGATTGCCGCAGTGTTCCCCTTCCTCCGACGGTGCGTTGTTCTGCGCCGACACTCAACACACCTCGGGCATCGCAGTGGTGAATCCACCAGGCTGTTTTTCAAGCGCGAGCGGCGGCGCACCGGTGCGGAGCCATCACATCGGTGTTTGCCATCTGTGGCGACGTAATGCCCGCCAAGATGGTGATGCAGCGCTGGTGAGCGCGCGTTTACCGACTTCAGGCGCGCTCTTCGGCACGGCGCGCTTGGTGTCGGTCGAAGATGTAGTGCCAGGACTTGATCGCGAGCATTTGCGCCATGACGAAAGAACCAGAAACCGTGGCCCCTTCTGGGCAGAATCGCGTTGCCCGCGGATCGCCGCATCGTTCTAGTCGTGCACGGACAGCGCCCGCTTCCGCGAGCGAGTTGGTCGGATCGCTCAATCATCGTCGGGCCGGCGCGAGATCTCGGCAATTACCTAATGTGTGGACTATACCGCGTCTCCGCCACGACACGGGCGCTGGTGAACCAATGTTCTGTCACGCGCGGATGCGCTCGCCAGAGCGACCGCCAAGTCCTATGACACGAACTGCGGCAAGCGCCAGCGAAGCCACTCTGGATCAATCATGACGGGCTCGTGAGCGAGCGCACGGCTCAACAACGGCAGCGAGGATGCTGCCCCCTCATCAAGCTGAGAGCAGCGACCGTTCCTCAACCAACTCCACGACTCTCCTCGACCTCCCAAAGATGCTGGTCGAGTGATGCGCGGCGCTCGAGTGTGGCTGAGACGGTGTGCTGAATGCTGGCGAGCGAAATTGTAGTGCAGTGAAATGGATGCAAATGGCGTGCTCATGCATCTCAACCTTCTTGAGAATCCGTCGTCAGGGCGTAAAAGCGTCTCATGCCCATCCGCAATCGTGAGATTTTGCCGCTCGACGAATCTGGTCGAAATGTGGATGGCGGGTCCGGGCTGCCTTTGAGAACCGGCTGCCTGCGTAACCGACGTTCTGATCTTGGCCGGCTGCAGCGCTCTCGCCTCTGCCCTCGCTTCCAAAATTCTTGTGAGTTGTCGCGTAGTCGATCTCCCGACCAGGACGTACCGTTCGACGGCATCCGGATAGGCCAACGGCCACGCTGCCGTCAGTTGAAAAACGCCCGTCGATCCGGAGAGAGGTTGAAAGAAACTTCCGCGCGCAGCCCGACTCGTCACGCGGACCTGGCATGCCAGCACGGAACGATCCTGGTGCGTCGGCACAGATCGCCGTCCAGGTCCAGTATGTCGCGCTGTAGCTGAATTGCCTGGACAGAGTACGCCGGGTACATTCCCTGCTTTGAGTAACGAAGCCCAAATCTCGTGCACTGAACCCGCCAGACCAGTCCTCGCAGAGTGCGGTCCTGAATTCTGCCAGGCGACACCGGATCGCGCAAGAGCTGACGGTCATGCGGGCGAACCCAGTGATGCGTGGCTGCCTGAGGTTGTTGCGCTTCGACCAGGATCGCGACAATGCGTAGCGCGCTCTTCAGAGCTCAAACCGGTTCATGTGATACAGTGGTGCTTGCTCGTGCAAAGCGTTGTCACAGTCAAGCGCTAAATGCCGCAAGCCCGTAACGCTTCGACAGAGGCGACGGCTCCGAGCATTATTCTTCGTTGCGAGGGTGCAGGATTGGTTTTACCGCATTCCCGGCTGCTTAACGAGGCGTCGATGTGCTTGCTGGGGCTCCTTTAACCGGTCCCCTAGACGACTCCTCCATAGTTCGGGAGTGCGGATGGAAACTCCAGTCCGCACCTTGGTCTCCTTATGGCTGATCCCCGCTTCTTTCCATTCTGAAATGGCGAGACCCAATTGCTTTCCTGGGAACCATCGCCAAGCTCATCGGCCTTCTTCTTCCAGGCAATCTTTGTTCTGGGTATTTGGAGTTTCTCCTGCTGCGTGTTCGATGGCTTGGCTATAAGCTCTGAGTTCCTCGCTATCGGATCTTGAGCTTGGCTGCAAGATCGCGCAGAGGCGATACCATCGCTCCTGACCCCCTCGGCGGCGGCCATAAATCGGCGCGCCTTATCGTTCACAGGATCACAAACGCATCAACGAACTCTCCGAGCTGGTCCAATCCGCCGCGATCGGAATAGCCTTTTCTTAGGCTTGAGCATCGATCTGCGCCTTGTGCGGCGCTCGGCTGCCAGCGCTACCTGATACGGCTATCTTCGGCCGCGGCACACTCAATCATTCGACCGGCAACCGGGACGCTGGCGAACCAGCCATCGAACCCCCCGTGCAATCAGCCTCGCCGGCAGAATGCGCCAAGGTCTTCCAGTGGTCAGGGATTCACTCGGACGCGCCTTGGGGCACGCTCCTTCCCCAATCGCGACCGCGCTGCCTTCTTCGCGATGGCCTTGCGTCGCGCGGGGCTCAAGGCATGAGAGCAGCGAGCCTTCCCGCCCTTCGATGCCCCGAGCTTGCAAAGCGCAACGGCAGCGGATTGCGCGGCATCGGGCGAGCCGGCAGGGGTCCTGGCCGGTGGCTTCCTGGACGATCTGATGGCGAGCCGGTTGGCGTCGCGCGGGCGTTTCGCGCTCCGGGTAGGCATGGGGTGGATGATGCCAGCTGACCCGGCCGGATTCGCGACCGGAAATTAGCCAGCCACGTAGCAACCAGACCACTACGGAGTGTGGAGTGCCGGACGCGGGTCCGCATCGCTCGCGAGTTAGCCGCGCGTCTTGCTACGCGCTGAGAGGCGTCCTCGGGGAAGGTCTATGCGGGCGGCGTACCGTCTGAAGGCGAGCCGTTCACCGCGATCACGGCGCCCTCCGCGAACTCCAGGATCCCGGCGCGGCTGTTCGGGCTGAGGAGGCCACTCGCCCAACGACTCTTCGTGTTTGGTCACCGCCACTTCGCGATGGCCTCCGGAGATCCTCGCGTTGTCAGGAGCGAGCACGGAGTATTCGCCCTTCACCAGGGCATTCCATGCCACATCCTTCGATCCAGGCCGGATGGACGTGGGCCAGTGCGCCGAGTGCGATGACGATGCCTTCCGGCGTCCTCGAGTCGGAAGATTTCTCGTCCTCGATCCGTAGTTCGGAATGGTGGCCAGCGTCGGGCTCTCCGGGATCGCGCGATAGGCGCGGGCGATCCAGGACGGCGATGGCTCGGCGGTACGCTCCTCATCGCGTAGTAGCGGACGCGATTCCGATATCGCTTCGCGGCTCGTGCGGCGCCCGGCTACAAAGAGGTGAAGACGACGATCGTTCCTGCAGGATCCCGAGGCGCGCGAATCTTGAATCGCGCCGAACTCCCGATCGTCGGAGTCGCCTTCGGCTCAAGCGCCAGAGCCCAGTGACGAGCAAGCAGTCGTCATGATCCCCATGGCAGACGAACCGCTCCGCGGAAACCGGTCGTCGCAGGAGCCGGAGGCCAGAACCGACCCGGCGTACCCACGATCAGAGCAGACTCGCTTCCAGTTGGAGTCGCGGCGGCCGTCGAGTTCGCATCGGTCTGGTCGGCGACGCGCGCCCGGTCCGAGTGATCGCCGCGGTCCGCCGTTCGCGCAGCCGCCGGCTAAGACTGACCTTTGGGCGAGCAAGTCGATCATGGTAAGCCCCAAGAAATCGCGAACGCCATGGCGAGTCTTGGGGTCCACAAATTGACGGCCGGATCAATGATCGAATCCGCTTTTCCCAGACGGCCTCTGGATCCGTGTGGAAATATCTCGCGCCAAAATCGGTGCGCTGGAGAAGACGCCCGATCCCCTCTGGAGGCCCGAGGCACCGACTCCAGATTGACCAGCTTCTCGATGTAGCCAGCGAAGCCCTTCGCCAACTCCGGATCTGAGCGCCCGACTCGGGGCTGAAGGCCCGGGGTGACCGAGCGAGTCGATCCACCGCCGCGTCGCCGATCGATCCATGAATGCGGAGAGATGCTTCGCTGGTCGGTTTCGGGCTGCCGCTGTTCCCGGCGGGATGTCGTCGAAGGTCGGAACTTCGGACGTCCCTTTGGTCCGCGGCTCGGGTCGACCTCGGCGATGTCATGAACTCACGCCCACGCAGGCTTCGACCCAACTGGGATACATGCCCAGAACGACGATGCATTCTGCTTCGCTCACCAGGAAGTTCACCGCCTCGAGCGCCTGAGGACGCCCGACCGCATCACCAGATCGTCGATGAGGATAACGACTCGCTGGGGATAGCGCCGACCACCTGATCGAACTGACACGCGAAGCGGCACGGCGCCCGACCGCGTGGCTCCGGCCACCCCGAAGATCCCCGCGATTCCCGTGAACAGCACCGATAACTTGGCGCCGAAAGGCGCCGAACACGGAGATGAGCGACGCCAGAGCGTATACCCGCAGTGATCGCGACGCAGGCCAGGAATGCCCTTTCAGTCGTCGGATGCCTTGCCGGTCTTACCATTGGGCATCTCGACGCCGAGCTGGTTCGCCAGCGACCCGGCTTCGGCGGACCGGAGTGACCGACGCTGTCAGTACGCGAAGGATTGGACGCTCGGCAATGATCAGCCCACCAGGCTGGCGAGGACGAGCGAAATCAACACGATCATGGTCAGCCCAGAAGCCACGCATGCCCATGAGCTGGAGCCGCACCCAGAGACCGCGCGCGGCTGCGCCGGGGCACGGCCTCCGCGCGAAGCTTTCCAGCAGCGCGGCGAACATCTGCTGTTCCTTCTGGTGGTGCCAGGCATTGAACCACTGGTCGGGCTCCTGCGCGCGACAGATCGCCTCGAGCAGGTTCATGATCGAGCTCTTCCCGATCCCCACTGGCCGGTGATCGCGATGGTGAGGGCGGCCCGTGTTCCGGTTCTGGATGAAATGCGACAGACCGATCGCCACCTCGGTCGACTTGAGCGCGTCGCAATCACCGGGACAGAGCGGCCGATCCAAAAACCGCGGTGTCCGCGATCATCTTCTCGACGGCTTCAGCTGGCGGGTTCAACAAGCAACCAGGACGCGAAGACGAAGACGAGACGAAGTAGTAGGCCGGCGGCCACCGCCGAGGGGGCGCTTGATCGTGCCAGCTGCGGCCTCCATTCGAAGTCGACAGCGCGGTTCGCCCGGCGGCACGCGGGCCGTGCCGATGGCCGTCGTCGAATGCGCGGACCACCCCGCCGGTGGCGACCGGCGCAGGTGGAGCAATACGTAACTGAACGAAGTGCCAC